>Ga0326728_10018229_pt1 | contig 13875 bp, 20 predicted proteins | sample MB3enrmetagenome_FD_207602 | JGI IMG/M metagenome (GOLD analysis project Ga0326728, IMG submission 207602) | Lab enriched peat soil microbial communities from McLean, Ithaca, NY, United States - MB31MN | ecosystem: Environmental > Terrestrial > Soil > Wetlands > Peat | place: USA: New York... | reverse complement strand
AACCAGGGCAGGAACTTCACGTACCGCCAGGAAAGCATCAACGGCGAGTTTGTCGTGCCCTATGCAACGAGCGGCAACACGTACCCGGTACAGGCAACCGGTCCGTACCGCATCGAGAATACCTCTACCACATTCGAGGTGCCGGAATCGGCAGTCCTTAACGGGACAACCGTCAATTAGCCGGGGAGCCCGGCTGCCCTGGTTGCGGGGCAGGGCTTACCGGTTTTTCCCCTCCCCGTGATAATCGGTTGCCGGGCAATCACCCAACCAAATAAAGAGGCCGCATCAGTCGGACCGTACCACAACCGGGCATATTCGGGTCCGCCCGACAGTACCTAACCTGCTGGCGGGTAAAAGGTATCCCCCGTTTTCATGATCCTGAAAAATTACCCCGTCTTACCCTCTCCCGCCTTCAGGTGCTGGTTCTCCACCATCCTGTCTCCGGCCAGTGCAGCGATGCTGACGGTGGCAAAGACAAAACAGCCCTCCCAGGTGTACTGTTTGATGATCGCAATCAGGGCCGTGATAATCACTGCATAGAGCAGCGTGTTCGTAATATGCCGCTTGTACCGGTAGTTCATTCCGTTCCACCACTGACGTATTCCCGATTACCTGCTCCTTTGCCTTCAATGTTATGAAATAATCATAAAATTTGGTATCATTGTACTCATCCTTCCTCTCTCCACGATCGCTCAGGCCCAACCCATCCATAATTGGGGGGGTGACTCCTTGCAGATCCGGCACGTGAGGGGGAGGGTACCACCCCCCATTGATCAAAAGAGAGGGAGGGGGCACCCCCCTCCCCCCTCATCGCTGTACCCGGCCCCTTTTTTGCATAGCCGGATCCTATGTTTCGCGTGGAACTATCGTCGCAGAGGTGAAGTTGTCCAGGTAGTGGCGGGCGGTAACGGATCGGCCGGCCGGGCCCGGGCGGGGAGGGGGGTGGGGGTCATCCCCCCATCAACCGGCCGGTGACCTGCCCCTGTTCCCTGAGGTGGCCTGGTGCAGTGGTGATCTCTGTATCTCACAGACCCGGATCTCACCCTCCGCTCCCCTTTTTCCCCTCTCAGAATAGTTTATGACCGTTCAACATGGAATTAGTAAGGAAGGTTTTAGGAATGGGCACAAAAAAACAGGCAGAGAAATCAAAGAAACTCTGGATCAAGGTACTTGCCGTTATTGTCGGGGTCGTTTTTGTATTCCTGATGGTGCTGTCGGCCATGGGTTCGAGCTGGATCTCAAGCCTAGCCACGGCTAAGCCGGGCGACACGGTACAGGTTGACCTTACGCTCAAGAATACCCAGGGGACCCCGATCCTGACCACAAACTCAAACCTCTACACGCAGCTTGCCAAACAGGGCTCCATGGTCCTGTACGCAAAACCGCTGACCATCACGGCTAACCAGAGCTATGCCGGGAGCGTGTACCCGATCGCGTTCTATACCCCGGCAAACGGCTGGTCAACCGATAACCAGTTTGCTCTGTTCCGGGACGAATTTACCGCCATCAGTTCCGGTGTGGTCGGCATGAAGGCAAACGGCCAGAAGACCATCTCCCTTGACTCCGCCAAACCCATGACCCAGTTCTGGTCGGCCGACCAGCTTACCGCAGGCAACATGAGCCTCTCGTCAATCAATGTCGGGGACTACCTGAGTATGGGCGTCTCCAGCAACCCAGAGGCGGGTGCGGACAACTCCACCCCGACGTATATCCGGGTCGCCCAGGTAACCAACAAGACGCCCGATGGTGTCACCATCGATTTCTCCTACCCGACCGTCGACATCACGGTTGACTCGATCACCAGCACGGGATCGAGCTAAATCCACTTTTTACATTTATTTTTAAAACAGTGTCATTCACCGGTACGCCGGGCGCTCTAAAAAATGGCGGGGCACTCCCTCTCTGCCCCGGGTTTTCCTGCTGGGTCCCTGTTCGTGTCCCCGGGAAAGACCCTAGGACCGGACCCCGTAGACCCTCTTGATCTTGCGGGCAAACGTCTTCCAGTCCGGCTTTCGCATCAGGGGACCGTCGCGCAGCTTGATGTGGGAGAGCGTGAAGCGCTTCCCGTCCACCACGTATTTCTGGCCCACTACGAACTCGTCCTCGCCATCGCATTCCATATAGAGCGGGATGGTCTTCCTGCCGTCGTGGATGGAGATCTTCACCACCACCCGGTCGATGGTCCGGGTCCACAGCGTGGTGATATCCTTTACCTTTGCCCGCTTCGGCCGCTTTTCGCCGCATTCGATGGCCGTGACCTCCACCCCGTAGGCCTCGTCCCCGGCCTCGGCAACCAGGTGGTCGTCCACGGAGCACTTGTCCTCGGGATCAAACTCGATCGTCCCGGCAATTGAAGTCCCTTCGCGGGAGATGATCGTCTTTACCACGAGCGGTTTTATCTCTTTTTCCTTGGGGATATGGTGATGGTGCCCGCATGCGGTGCAGCGGACGAGCCGGTCGCGGGATTCGGAGAGGATCTCGTGCTCGGTCTCTTCCTTGCATTCAGGGCACGGAACGGTGATAAACATTAAAATATGAATGGCAACCCTCACATGATAAAGCATGAAGGCGCAGGAGATCATCCGCTGCCGGGGCCATCCCCTTGTTCTCGGTACCCATCCGAAAACCTTTGAGGTGACCTGTGAGGAGCACCTCACGGAGAATGGCAACTGTATTATCGGGGTCGCAGCCGACAAGGGCTGCGCCGGCCTCTCGCAGGAATTCCGCTCCTTCCTCTGCCACGATGATGCCGTGCTCACCACCCGGCTCACTTCCGGGGGGATTACGGCAGAGGTCCATGCAAAAGGCTCGGACAAGCTCATGCTCACTCATCCCACCGACATGGTCTGGCGGAAGAGCACGTTTACCTGTGCACGGACGATCGGCATCTGCTCGGACGCGGTTGCCGCCACGCTGCCCCGGGAGCTGATCGCCCGGCTCCGGCAGGGGGACGAACTGGTGGTCACCCTGACCGTTACGCGTCCCGGGCAAGGGTCGTGATCTTCTCTTCTGCATCGGCAAGCAGGGTCTCGCACTGCTTCACAAGCGCCGCCCCCTGCTCGTAGAGCTTCATGCTCTCGTCAAGGCTCGTGGTCCCGTCCTCGATCTTTGCGATGATCTGGCGCAGCTGTTCGATCTTTTCCTCATAGGTTTCCGTCATGGTCCACACGCTCCACGACGACCCCGCCCCTGCCGTCATAAAAATGCAGGGAGAGGCGGTCGTCCTTTTTAATCGCACCTGCGGATCGCACCACGGTGCCGTCTTTTTCTGCCACGCAGTAGCCCCGGGCAAGCACCGCCTGCGGGCTCCTTCCTTCGAGTGCCGTTCTCATCTCCGCGAGCACGAGCCGGTCCCGCTCGATCCGGGTGGCAAAGGCCCGTTCGAGCCGTTCGGAGAGATCGGCCGTGGCCTGCCGCCTCTCCCCGATCCTCCGGCAGAACCGCAGGGGGCGGAGCCGGTCCCGGAGATCGGCAACCTCACCTTTGGCCCGGTCAACCCGGGCTAGGAGGGCCCCGCCCAGCTGGCATCTGAGCTCCCCAAGGGCTGCCCGGAGGTCCCGCCGGTCCGGCACCACGAGTTCCGCAGCCGCGGACGGGGTCGGTGCCCGGATATCGGCCGCGAGATCGGCAAGGGTAACGTCCACCTCGTGGCCGATGGCCGAGACCACCGGTACCGGGCAGGCGGCAATCGCCCGCACGACCAGGGGGTGGTTGAAGGGGAAGAGGTCCTCAAAGCTCCCCCCACCCCGGGCCACGATCACCACATCCACATGGCCCGCGACCCGGGAAATGGCCCGGGCAATGTCTGCGGGGGCCTCGTCCCCCTGCACCGCGGTGGGGGAAAGGACGATCTCCACCGGGAAACGCCGGGCGATCACGGTGCGGATGTCGTGGATCACAGCCCCGGTCTCGGAAGTGACCACGCCTACCCGTGAGGGAAATGCCGGCAGGGAGCGTTTTCTCCCCGCCGCGAAGCACCCTTCGGCAGCCAGTTCCTTCTTCCACTGCTCCACGAGAAGGTATTTCTCCCCGAGGCCGCCCCGGGTCATCCGTTTTACCTGGATCTGGTAGGTGCCCGAGGGTGCATAGACCCGGATGGATCCGGTGACCACCACCTCCATCCCGTCCTCGGGATCGAAGGTGAGGCGGTCCGCGTCCGAGCGCCACATCACGCAGCGGATCACCGCAGCAGTACTTCCTCCCCCTTTCTCGGAGAGGGAGAAATAGCGGTGCCCCCGGCTGTGGTGCTTGTAGTTGGTCACCTCGCCCAACACCCGGATGTCCTGAAGCTTCTGGTCATCGAGCAGGTCTTCGATGAGACAGCTCACCTCGCCCACGGTAAGCGGGGCTTCCGGTACCGCAGGCGCTGCCGGAGGGGCCTGTTCGTCCGGCGTCTCGGTGCGGTAAAACCAGTCCATGAAGGAAGTATTATGCGCCAAAGTGCTTATCAATTAGTATTATCATGACCGCCTACGGCGTTTCGAGCATGTTCTTCCACGAGTACACGACAGAAGAGATCTTCTCGTACGTCTCGGGGGCGGGCCTGGACGGGATCGAGTACTGGCTGGAAACTCCCCATTTCTGGCTCCGCGATCTCCCGGCGGGTGACGTGATCGCCGCAGGAAAAGCCCGCCCGGAGATTACCACGCTCACGATCCATACCCCGGTCCTGGATCTCAACCCCTGTTCCATCAACCCCGATGTTGCGGAAGTCTCGGTGGCATGGGCGGTACGGTCGCTTGCCATGTCCCAGGCGCTCGGGGGCGGGATCCTCACCGTCCATCCCGGACGGCGGACGGCAAAGCGGCCCCCCGGTGATGCAGACCTTGCCCGGTTCGACCATTACCTTACTTCACTCCGGGAGGCGGCCCTGAAGGACACAGTGACCGTGGCCATGGAGAATATGGAGCCCGCGGTAAACGCCCTTATCTGCACGCCGGAGCGGATGCGGGAGGTGCTCGATGCCGAGCCATGGCTGAAGTTCACCCTCGATACCTCCCATGCCCTTGCCACCTCGGAAGCCGCGGTGATGGAGTACATCGACCTCTGCGGGGACCGGCTGGTAAACGTGCATCTCAGCCGGGCCGCCGGGGGCCGGCTCCACCTCCCGCTGGACAAAAACCCGCTGATGGCCCGGATCCTCGCATCGCTCCGGGACCATCACTACCGGGGCGCCCTGATGCTCGAGATCGACGACCTCAATTTTCTGCATCCTCTCACCGCAGGAGAGAAATGCACAGTCCTTAGCCACGATCTCTCCTTTATGCGGGAATGCATGGAACCGGACTGATCCCCTCCTTACGCCGTCCGTTGGTTTTATGTAATCCCTTCCCCCATATGTGGTATAGAATCCGACCATGAACCAAGGGTGCCTGCGTGCCTGTGCACGGCGTGAAAAAGGATGATTGAGGACTTTTTTTATCTCCTGCTCTTTATCATCTGCATCCTGCTCTCCGCGTTTTTTTCGAGCTCTGAGGTTGCCCTGATCTCGATCACCAGGGCACGGGTGCGGACACTGGTAAACGATAAACAACCCGGCTCAGCGGCCCTTGCCCGCTTGAAGGAGAACCCCGATCACTTCCTGATCACCATCCTCGTGGGAAACACGATCGTCAATATCGCCGCCGCGTCCATCGCTACCGCGATCGCGATCAGCGTTTTTGGCAGTATCGGTGTCGGGATCGCCACCTTTGTGGTCGTGATTGTCCTCCTGGTCTTCGGTGAGATCGGCCCCAAGATCTATGCGTCCCGGGCCCCGGATACCTTCCCCCGTGCAGTTGCCCCGGTGATCCTTTTCCTCTCCCGCCTTCTCTCCCCTGTCATTTGGGTGGTCGAACGGGTGAGCCCGTCGCTTGGCGTGGGAAAAGACTCTGCCGAACCGGCCGTGACCGAGGATGAGATCAAGGAATGGATCGATGTAGGTAAGGAGGAGGGCACCATCGAGCAGGATGAAAAAGAGATGCTGTACTCGGTGCTCGAGTTCGGGGACACCACGGCCCGGGAGATCATGACCCCTCGGGTGGACGTTATCGTGATGGAGGACACCACGGATGTCCCCGGGGCGATCCGGATCTTCAACGAGACCGGGTTCTCGCGGATCCCCGTGTACCACGACCAGATCGACAACATCACCGGCGTCCTCAATGTCAAGGATGTCTTCTCGGCAATGGTCTCGAACCGCAAGGACCTCTCGATACAAGAGATCATGTACGACCCGACCTTTGTCCCGGAGACAAAGAAGATCGACGACCTCTTAAAGGAACTTCAGGTCCACCGGGTGCAGATCGCCATCGTCATCGACGAGTACAGCAGCTTTGTCGGTATTGTCACGGTTGAGGATATACTGGAGGAGCTGGTCGGGGATATCCGCGACGAGTACGACCGCGAGGAACCCGACGTGCAGAAGATAGCCGACGGAGTGTACGTGCTCGACGCCCAGATGTGGGTGGAGGACGCAAACGAGGAGCTCGACCTCGCCCTGCCCACGGACGAGTCCTATGAGACCGTTGGCGGGCTTTTGATCGACCGGCTCGGCCACATCCCCCAGCACCCGGGCGAGAAGGTGGAGATCGAGGCGGGCAGGATCACGCTCGTGGTCATGCAGATGCACGGGCGGAGGATCGTGAAGATCAAGTGCGTGGTGCGCCCGGAGAAAAAGGGCGGGGAAGAATCCCGGTAACGGAGGCTGCATGGCAAAACGTATCGTGGTGGTCGCATCGGGACGGGGCTCGAACTTTCAGGCCGTGATCGAGGCGCTCCAGCAGAAGTGGATCCCGGGCGAGTGTGTGGCACTGGTCACGGATAACCCCAGGGCTTTTGCGATCGATCGGGCACAGGCTGCTGGCATCCCGGTGGCCGTGGTGGACTATGGGTCGTTTGCCTCCCGCGAGCTCTACGAGCAGGCGCTCCTTGCTGCACTGAGAGATGTACGCCCCGATCTTGTGATCCTCGCCGGCTATATGCGGATTCTCGGATCGGCAATCGTGCGGGAGTATGCCGGGAAGATGATCAATATCCACCCGGCGCTCCTTCCCAGCTTCACCGGCCTCCATGCCCAGCGCCAGGCCCTTCAACACGGCGTGAAGATCACCGGGTGCACTGTTCATTTCGTGGACGAGAGCCTGGACGGCGGCCCCATCATCCTCCAGCGGAGCGTCCGGGTGATGGACGATGATGACGAGGACAGACTTGCAAACCGGATCCTGATCCAGGAGCATATCGCGCTTCCCGAGGCAGCCCGTCTCTTCTGCGAGGACCGGCTCACCATCGAGGGACGGAGAGTCCTGACCCGGCTCTAGGCACCCCGCTGGGGGCACCTGCTCTTTTTATATCCCGGGCACGGATATTATCTCACCTCAGGGCAGGCATAAAAAGACCATGAAGGACAAAAAGCGCCCACCTTCCGTAAAATCCCTGGCACGGGAGCGCATCGCGGTGCTCTTCTCCGAAGCAGAAAAGGTATTTCACGATGATCCGGGCTACAGCGACCGGTACGTGGCCCTGGCCCGGAAGATCGCCATGAAGGAGCGGGTCCGGATCGATCCCGAGTACCGGCGCCGGTTCTGCCATCACTGCTCCCGGTACCTGGTGCCGGGCGCAAACATGCGGGTGCGGGTACATCACGGGTGGGTGGCGGTCACCTGTCTTGAATGCAGGAAAACAACCCGGTACCGGGTGGAGAGAACCCCATGACCACAAAGACCGATCCCTCAATGCAGGACCTCAAGCCCACGGTCTGGATAGGAAAGCAGGGCTGCACGGAAGCGACGATCGATGAGATCACCGCCCAACTCAGGAAGCGCAAGGTGATCAAGGTAAAATGGCTCCAGAATACCGAGGTCGATCCGGAGGCTGTGGCAACAGCAGCCCGTGCAAAGCTCGTTGAAGTCCGGGGAAAGACCATGATCCTTGCACAGCGCGGGAAACCGACGAAAAAATAAGCATTCTTTTTTTGTGCCCGGACACCGGGTGCCGAACCTCGAAATATATAAAAACCTCGCTACCCAATAAGTTAAGACTGTTATTTAGTTTTAAATACAGTGAGGACTAGTCATGACGACCGTATATGATGTCCCGGCCGACCACCTCATCAGGAAGGTAGCCGAGGAGCTCAGGAAGCGGCAGGAGATCAAGCCGCCGGTATGGGCTGCCTTTGCAAAGACCGGGGTACATAAGGAGATGCCTCCCGAAGACCCCGACTGGTGGTTTACCCGGGCAGCAGCAGTGTTAAGACGCGTCTATGTCGACGGCCCCCTGGGTGTCGAACGGATGCGGAGTTTCTATGGCGGAAGCAAGAACCGTGGCTCCAAACCGAATGCTTTCCGGAAGGGCAGCGGCTCAGTTCTCCGAAAGGCCCTCCAGCAGCTGGAGGCCGCAGGCCTGATCATCCACGATAAGACCGGCCGCAGGGTCTCCCCTGCCGGCATGGCATTCCTGGATGGCATGGCAAAAGAGGTCCTCGCCAACCCGCCGGCGCCGGTCCCCAAGAGGGTAAAGCCGGTCGCCGAGGAGCCAAAGAAGGCCGAGCCCGGTAAGAAGGGCGGCAAGGCCAAAGGCGGCGAGAAGGCCGAGAAGTCCGACGATGCCAAGGCCGAGAAGAAGCCCGCAGCCAAAAAAGGCGAAGGCAAGAAGGCCGAAGGCAAGAAATCAGAAGAGTAACAACGGTGATGATCCATGGGAGACGATGAGCTGAGTGAGATCCGCAAGAGAAGGATGGCGCAACTCCAGCAGCAGGCCGGCGACCAGCAGGCCATGCAGGAGGAGCTCGAACGCCAGCAGCGTCTCAAGTCCCAGATCCAGATGGTGCTCATGCAGGTTCTCGAGCCGGATGCACGGGAGCGCCTCAACACCATCCGTCTGACCAAACCGGACTTCGCGAGCGCCGTGGAACAGCAGCTGGTGATGCTTGCCCAGAGCGGGCGTCTCCGGCAGAAGATTACCGATGCACAGCTCAAAGAACTGCTCCGGCAGATTGCACCGGCAAAACGGGATTACTCAATCACCCGAAAGTGATGAAAGCAGGAGTGCTGTACAGCGGCGGGAAGGATAGTTCCCTTGCAGCGATAATGCTGGGTACGTATTTCGAGGTCGAGCTCAACACGTTTGTGTTCAACCCCGCCCGCCTAATCCCGTCAATAGAACAGGCCGCGCAGGTGCTGGGGCTCCATTTGAAAAAACGGGTATTTCCCGAAGGTATGGCAGAGGAGATGGCAGAGATGGTAATTTCATGCGGGTATCCCAATGACGCAATCAACCGCATCCACCGGACTGCCATCGAGACTCTTGCCGGTGAGTATGGGGTTGTCGGGGACGGCACCCGGTTTGACGACCGGGTCCCGATGCTCACCAGAGCGCAGGTGCAGAGCATCTGCAGCCGGACCGGGAGCACGTACGTGCGCCCGCTCCTTGGTTATATGCGGGCCGATATCGACCGGCTGGTTGATCGGTTCTTCCTCGTGGAATACGGGGAGACCGGAACAATCCGGAATGGCGATTACGAGTCCGAGATCCGGGCGGCGGTCCGTGCCCGCGGGGCCGATCCCGCCGCCCTGTTCCCCCCGCATCACGAGCAGTCGCTTGTGGTGGGAACAAAGAAGTGCACGAAACAACCAGGTGAATGATATGAGCAAACTCAGCAAAGGAAGGAAGATCCGGCTCGCGAAGGCATGCGACCAGAACCGGCGCGTGCCCCAGTGGGTCATGATCCGGACCAAGAGGGCAGTGGTCAACCACCCCAAGAGACGTAACTGGCGCAGAAGCACGCTGAAGGTGTAAAATTATGGCAGACGAGATGAAGGAGCATATCTACATCATCCCCCTCCGGGATGCCCGCAGGATGCCCCGGTGGAAGCGTGCCAACGGCGCGATCAAGGATATCCGCAAGTACCTTGCCAAGCACATGAAGACCGATGAAGTCAAGCTTGACAAGACCATCAACGAGAAGGTGTGGAGCCGGGGTGCCGAGAAGCCGCCATCAAAGATCCGCGTCCGCGCCATGAAGATGGAAGACGGGCAGGTCCAGGCGGAACTTGCCCCGGAATCGTAAGCATATGGAACGAACAACCACCTTTGCCGGGGACCCTAATATCGGGGTTTTTGCCCGGGTAGCAGGCGATATCGCGGTGATCCCACCGGAGGCGCCGGCGGAGTTCCAAAACGCAGTCCGCGAGGGCCTTGGCGTGGAACTGTTAGTTACCACAATCCAGGGCAGCGCGATCATCGGATCGCTTGTCGCGGGGAACAGCCGTGGCCTCGTGGTCTCGGGGCTTGCAACCGAGGAGGAGCTTGCGGTCTTAAAAAAGCACCGGAAGGTCATGCTGCTCTGCGAGACTATGAACGCGGCGGGTAACGTGATCATGGCAAACGATACGTTTGCCGCGGTGCACCCCGATCTTCCCGCGGATGTTGCCGAAGAGATCGGCGCATTTCTCGGTGTCGAGGTGATCCACCTGGCGCTCGGGGGAGTGCGAACCACCGGCATGGCCGGGGTGGCGACCAACAAGGGCGTGATCGTCCACCCGCGGGCAACGGCGCAGGAGATTGCCCGGCTCGAAGCGGTATCCGGCGTCCCGGTCGGTACCGGTACGATCAACATGGGCAGCGGCCTTGTCGGGACCGGCCTTCTCGTCAACGATACGGGATACCTGGCCGGTAATGCCACAAGCGGCTTTGAACTGGGCAGGGTCGAGGACGTATTTGGATTTCTGGAGTGAGAATTATGGCAGCAGAGCAGAAGTTTGAAGTGAAAGGAACTTTCTTAATGGGCGAAGACTGGATGCCCTACACGAAAGTGATCGAGGCCCCGAATGCGAAGCAGGCCGAGGAGCGCACCTTTGCGGTCATCGGCAGCAAACACAACCTCAAGAGACGCTACATCAAGATCTCCGGTGTTGCACCGGTAAAAAGCGAGTAAATCTTTTCTTTTTCCCAAATCCCGGTGGCAGGTCACCGGGAGATCGGGGAACTTTGGGGTCTCTTTGCGAGGGAATTTCGGTATACCCCAGTAAAAAGAGCTAAAACGAGAGGACAGTTTTTTTAGATCATCCCTGGCCCGCTTCCGCCCGCATCATCCTTATAGTCCGGGTGGATCTCCGGCCGGACCACGAGTGTCAGGGCTAGGATGATCAGGCCAAGGATGAACGAGCCCAGGAACGCGAGGTCAAAACCGGCTGTTGCCACCTTTATCTGCAGGTCGACCGGCGAGGCCTGTGTCACATTGTGGTTTGTGGCAATGGAGAGGATCCCCCACAGGAAGATCAGGTTGAACATAGCGATGCCCAGCGTGAGCGGGACAAAGCGTTCGAGGCTGGTGAGGCTCGAGACCATGCCCTGTTTTGCCTTTGCCACCGAGTTCATCACCATGTTCGAGGCCGGCGTGATGATAAGGCCCAGGCCAAAACCGATGAGGGCAAGGCAGAGGACGATGTACCCCACCGATGTATCGGGATGGAGCTGCATTATGAGGAAATAGCCTGCGGTAAGCAGGATACCGGCCGCGATACAGAGCAGGCGGGGGCCGGCCCGGTTGAAGAGGATACCGGCAAGGATACCTGCAATCATCATCGCAAAGGAAAGCGCGGTCATGATCAGGCCGGCGGTGGAGGTATCGTAGGCGCTGATGTACTTAAGGTAGAACGGCAGGAGGTAATTGATCCCGGAGAAGCTTAGGAAAACCAGCGAGAGCAGGAGGTTTACCGCCAGGAAATTCTTGTTTTTGAAAAGCGAGAAATCGAGGAGCGGGTCGGAGTGCCGGCACTCGTGCCGGAGAAACCACGCGAGCGTGACGATGGCAAGGGCGGCAAGGCAGAGGATCGCAGGAGAGGTCCAGCCCATCGTCTCCCCCTCGGAGACTACAAAGAGCAGCGCGGCAAGGCCGGTAAAGATGAGAACGGCGCCGGACCGGTCGAAACCGGCAAGGCTTCCCCCGCCGCTCGACGCCGGAATCTCCCGTGCGCCGAGGATAACCGCCCCGATCCCCACCGGCACGTTGATGAAGAAGATCCAGTGCCACGAGAGGTACTGGGTCAGAAATCCCCCGATGGTCGGCCCGAGAGCCGTCCCAAGGCCGGCAAGGGTCATGACAATGCCCATCGCCTTTCCCCGCTGGTCCATGGGGATATAGGCTGTGACCATCGCCGGCGCGATCGCGGTGATCATCGCCCCGCCGACTGCCTGGACCATGCGCGAGCCCACGAGCACCGGAAGGGAATGGAACAGGTCTGGCAGGGTCCCGCAGGCAAACGAGCCCAGCGTGAAGATGACAAAACCGGTCAGGAATATCTTCTTAAAGCCGATGATGTCCGAGATCTTCCCGAAGATCAGCACGCAGCCGGCCATCACAAGCAGGTATGCAGTCGCTACCCAGCTCACCGTGGTGGAGGAGACATGGAATGCCTCCGAGATGGTCGGCAGCGCGATATTGACGATCGTCCCATCAAGCCCTGCCATGAAGGTGGCAAGCGAGATGGAGAAGACCAGGAGGAAAAAGCCGGATCGGGCGGCACCGGAACCCTGATCACTCATGGAAGGGATGTTGCCGCCCATATGTGATGAGAATTGTGATCCGGTCTCAAAGATTGGTACAGGGCAATGTGCGAACAGATTCAGAGGAAGTACCTGTTCTGGTTTCGCAAACGGGTAAAACAGGGTGGTGGGAAAGGGTGGGAGATGGGAGGAGAATAATGCGTCCGGCTCCCGGTCAGGGAATGCCTCATCATGATGTATTTATGCTCCCTGCAGACAAACATATCAGAAAGACCCGGTACCAAAAGAACGGGGAGGCACGAATCGTGGCAGCAGCACAACCCTTGGATCAGCGTGAAGTCGAAACGCTGCAGTATTATCTGAAAGAATACAGCCAGCAGGCCGAGGTTTTTGCCGGCCAGCTTGAGCTCATGGAAAACGGGCGCATGGAAGCCCTTGCCGCGATCGAGGCGCTTGAGGCGCTTTCCACATCAGAAGACGGCACCGTGCTCCTCCAGATCGGTGGCGGGGCAAGCCTGCGGGCAAAAGTCCTTGAACCGGAAAAAGTCCTCCTCAATATCGGCTCCGAAGTAATTGTCGAGAAAACGAACGCGGATGCGATCGGGTACCTCAAGGATCGTATCACCGAGCTTGAGGCCTCGCAGAAGAAGGTTGCCGAGGCGCTGGAGAAACTCCGGGGCCAGACAAACGAGATCGCAAAACGGCTCGAACAGGGGTACCGGCAGGCTCCTGCAGCGAGCCCGGCCCCCCACCGCCACGATAATGAAGATAACGACGAAGAATAAGTTTTCAGGGAACTACGGGTTATGTTTTCGGGTCTGAGGGAACGGCTGCAGGCTGCACGGGACCGTCTCGGGGCAAGCATCGGCGCAGCAGCGGCATCACAACCACAAGAGCCGGAGAGACCGGCTGTACCGGGCGAGGCAGGCAAAGATCCGGCAGCTGCCGGCCCGGCAAAGAGCCCTTCCCTTGCCGACAAGGTACGGATCCTCATCATCGACCGGGAACTGGTGGTATCGGAGAAAGATATTGCCGATGCCCTCTCGGAGCTGGAGATGACGCTTCTCGAAAGCGACGTGGCGCTTCCGGTGACCGATGCACTGATCGCTGATATCCGTGCGGGCCTTGTGGGAAAGCACCGCAAGATCGGCGAGTCCGTTGATTCGCTCGTGGTCAGTGCCCTCAGGTCTGCCCTGTTAAAAGTCCTTGGCAAGGGCTTTGACCTCCCCTCCTATATACGGTCCCACGAGCGGCCGGTCAGGATTCTCTTTACCGGGGTGAACGGCACCGGCAAGACCACGACGGTGGCAAAGATCGGGGATTACCTCAAGAAGCAGGGCTTCTCGGTGGTGATCGGGGCCGGGGATACGTACCGGGCCGGCGCTATCGAGC
>Ga0326728_10018228_pt1 | contig 13876 bp, 11 predicted proteins | sample MB3enrmetagenome_FD_207602 | JGI IMG/M metagenome (GOLD analysis project Ga0326728, IMG submission 207602) | Lab enriched peat soil microbial communities from McLean, Ithaca, NY, United States - MB31MN | ecosystem: Environmental > Terrestrial > Soil > Wetlands > Peat | place: USA: New York... | reverse complement strand
AAAGAACGTCTGCGTCTGAGCGATGGCGCTTTCGATGTCGCCCATCAGATATTGTGCGACGGAGATGACATGACTGCCGAGATCGCCGAGCGCGCCCGAACCGGCGCCCTTGCGCGTGCAGCGCCAGGAGAACGGCAGTTCGGGATCATTGAAGAAGCCCTGGTCGAACCAGCCGCGGAAGCGCATCGGCGTTCCGATGTCGCCCCGCTCGATCAATTGCTTGGCGAGCATCGCGGCCGGAGTCTTGATGTTGTTGAAGGCGACCATCGTCTTGACGCCCTTCGCCTTCGCCGCCGCGGCCATTTCTTCGGCCTCGGCGAGCGTGACGGCCAGCGGCTTTTCGCAATAGACGTGTTTGCCGGCGGCAATGGCGGCTAGCGCCATTTCACGGTGCATGGCGTTGGGCGAGGTGATGTCGATCACGTGGATGTCGGGATTGTTGACGAGGGTGCGCCAGTCGCCGGCGCTCTTCTCGAAGCCGAAGCGAGCGGCGGCCGTGGCGGCAAGTTCGTCGGTCGCATCGGCGAGCGTGTGGAGATACGGCGCCGCCGGCAGATCGCGGTACAGCACGGCCGCCCGGCGGTAGGCGTCGGCATGGGCCTGGCCCATGAAGCCGGAACCGATGAGGCCGATGTTCAGGTTCTTACGCATGGCGGTTCCTCAGAACAGAGAGGCGATGAGATTGAAGGCGCGTGTCGCCGCCGCCTTGGGTTCGGCTTCCGGGCGAGCCGGATCCTGTTCGGCTTCGACGACGAGCCAGCCCCGGTAACCGGAGGTCTTCACGAAATGGGCGATCGGCGCGAAATCCAAGTCGCCGTCGCCGGGAACCGTGAACATGCCGAAGCGGACGCCCTGATTGAAGGAAAGGTCATCGCTTCGCACGCGCGCCATGCGGTCGGCGCGGACGTCCTTCAGATGGATGTGGGTAACGAAGTCGCCGAAGCGGTCGATCAGCTTGGCGTAGTCGAAGCCGGCGGCTGCGGCGTGTCCCGTGTCAATCAGCAGACCGCAGCGCGCTCGATCGAGAACGCGGCAGACCTCGTCGAAGGTCTCGACGACCATCATCAGATGGTGGTGGTAGCCCATCCTCAGGCCGTATTCGCCGATCAGGCGCCTTTCGAATTCGGCCAGACGATCGGCATAGGCGGCCATCTCGCCACTGGTCAGCGTGACGCGTGTCGTCATGGAAACGTCGAGCGGCGCGAATGGCGCCATCCGTCCGCAAGGTCCATAGACCATGACCTCGGCGCCGAGCGCCTTCAGCAGTCGCGCATGGGGCGCGACGGCTTCGATCTCGGCCTCGACCGAACGCTCGGCAAGAAAGCCGGAATGCCAGCCCGACGCCAGCGCCAGCCCGTGTCGCTTGAGCAGCGGACCGAGCGCGTCCGCCTCGCGCGGGAACTTGCGGCCAAGCTCCACGCCCTGGTAGCCGACGGAGGCGGCGTCGGCGAGACAGGTCTCGAGCGGAATGTCCGCCCCCAGATCCTCGAGAACGTCATTGGCCCAGGAAAGCGGGCTGACGCCCAGGCGCACGCCATGGGGCAGTGCAGATAAGGCGCCGTTCGCCATGTCATCCTCCAACATCCGCAATTCTGCCGTCACGGGCGCCAGGACGGATCGACGTCGACCGGCTGGCCGGTCTTCATCGAAACGATGGCGGCCTCGGCGAGACGCTGCGCCTCCAGTCCGTCGCGAATGTCGGCCAAGGGCTTCTTGCCGGTCTCGACCATCTCGACGAAAGCCGCGATCTCCTCGCTATAGGCGTGCGCGAAGCGCTCGATGAAATAGTTCATCGGCGGCGCCGACGTGAAGCCGTTGACGTCGGCGATGGCGACGTCGTCGCGGGGGCGGTTCCGCACGTAGAGCGCTTCCTTCGAGCACAAGGCCTCGAGCCGCTGGTCGTATCCGAACGGCGCCCTTCGGCAGTTGACCATCTGCGCGAAGCGACCGGACTTCGAGGTGAGCGTGATCATGGCCGTGTCGATGTCGCCCGCAGCCCCGATCTCGGGATCGATGAGGCAGGCCCCAACGGCGTAGACCTTGACGATCTCTTCGCCGAGCAGATAGCGCGCCATGTCGAAATCGTGGATCGCCTGGTCGCGAAACATGCCGCCCGAGCGCTCCACGTAGGAGCGCGGCGGCGGCGAGGGATCGCGGGTGTGCATGACGATATGTTCGAGCCTCCCGGCCGCGCCGCTGGCGATACGGTCGCGCACTTTGCGGAAATTGGGGTCGTATCGGCGCTGGAGGCCGAGCATGCAGGCGACGCCCGATCGCTCGACCTTCTCGGTCACTTCGGCGACGGTGGCGAAATCGAGGCTGATCGGCTTTTCGCAGAAAATGGCTTTGCCGGCTTCGCTCGCCCTGACGAGCAATTCGGCGTGAGTGTCGGTGGAACTGGCGATAACGACGCCGGCGATTGTCTTGTCGGCGAAGACGGCGTCGGCGTCGGCGACGGCGGCCCCGGTCTTGGCGGCCAACTGCGAGCGACCGTCGCTGGCGACGGGGTCCACTATGTATTTCAGCCGAATCGAAGGGTTCGCCGCCGCGTTCGTCGCATGCACGCGGCCGATGCGACCGGCGCCGAATACTGCCAGATCGATCATTCGGGAGCCTCCCGCCTCGTATTCGCCGCCCCCTCGGAGCGGGTCTGATTGAAGCGAGCATAGCCCCGTGCTATTCACGCAAAAACATCAATCTTGAAGAGTTCTCTTCAAAGCGGGCATTGGGGAATGGCCGGAAAGTCCACGGCGGCGGATGTCGCGCGCGCGACAGGAGTCTCGCTCTCCACGGTCGACCGGGTCTTGAACAACCGTGGCGGCGTGGCCGAGGACAAGGAGCGGCGGGTCCTGGAATGGGCCCGTAAACTCAATCTGGACCGGGCTCTCAATCAGCGCGCCGCACGCACCCTGCGCGTTGCAGTGCTGATTCAGCCGCCAAACAATCCCTTCCACGCGGCTGTCCAGTCGCACTTCGAAGCGGCGAACCGCGACTATTCGGCGTTCAATATCCAGTTCCGCGTCTATCACATCGACCCGAACCGAACGCATGAGACCTGCAACCTGATCATCACGCTGGCGCCGAACTGCGACGGGCTGATCATCGTCAGCGCGCACGACGACGAGATCGCGTCGAACCTGAGCGTTATGAGCAATGAAGGGAAGCTCGTGATCACCCTTGCGACCCCCATCCGGGGGATCGGCGCGCAAAATTACATCGGGCCCGACAATCGAAAGGCCGGACGTGTGGCCGGCGATCTCATGGGGCGGTTTCTCGGCAGGGACGGAGGCGAGGTGGTCGTCATTGCGGGGCTGCTCAGCATGATCGGTCATGAGGAGCGCGAGATGGGCTTTCGAGCGGTGCTGCGCGAGCGCTACCCGCAGTGCCGCATATCCGACGTTCTCGAAAGCCTGGAAATAGGCGAACGCGCCGGCGATCTGGTGTTCGACGTCTTGAAGCGAAACCCGAATATCCGCGGCGTCTATAATGCATCAGCCGGAGCGCGGCCCGTCGTCAACGCCATTAAGGCCCTCGGCAAGCGAGACGAGATCACCTTCATCACGCACGAACTGACCGAAGATCGACGCCGTCTGCTGCGTGAGGGGATGATCGACGCAATCATCGACCAAGACCCGGCGCTCGAGGTTCGCACCGCCGTTGACGCCATTGCCGCACATTTCGGGCGCAGTGATCGGGCCCCTGCGTCACTGATAACTCCGGTCCATATCCACACAATCGAGAACGCGTAGGCCGCCAGCGTCGGCGCCGACCTCACGCCCTTCGACATCGCTTCGACGCGGCGTGGCCTGCGCCCTCGCGAGCAACGGCGCCGGGGCGCCTACGCCGACCGGCGTCGCCGCTGGCGATACTGGTCGGTGATCACGGCGGCGATGATGACGGCGCCCTTCATGATTTCCTGATAATGGGCGCCGACGTTGAGGAAGGTGAATCCGGAGGTGAGGATGCCGAGGATCACGGTGCCGATCACGGTTCCGGTCATTCGGCCGACGCCGCCGGCGAGCGAGGTGCCGCCGATCACCGCGGCGGCGATGGCGTCGAGCTCGAAGCCGACGCCGACGCCGGCCTGCCCGCTGATCGCGCGCGCCGTCTGCACGACGCCGGCGAGGCCCGAGAGCCCGGCGGCGAGCGTGTAGACGATCACGGTATGACGCTCGACGTTGATGCCCGACACGCGCGCGGCGAGCGGATTGGCGCCGATGGCGTAGGTGAACTTGCCGTAGCGGGTGTAGCGCAGCGCGATATGGAAGATCGCCGCCACGACGAGGAAGATCACCACCGGCCACCAGCCGGAGCCGATCGCGGCGAAGGAGTCGGTGAGATTGCCGATCGGTTCGCCGTCGGTGTACCAGTCGGCGACGCCGCGCGCCGACACCATCATGCCGAGCGTGGCGATGAACGGCGGAATCTTGGTGTAGGCGATCAGGCCGCCGTTGATCAGGCCGGCCAGCAGGCCGCAGAGCAGGCCGGCGGCGACCGGAATGATCGGGTTGAGGCCGGTCAGACCGGGATAGATCGCGTGGCTGTAGCCGGCGGTCTGGGCGAAGCTGGCGGCGATCATCGCCGTCATGCCGACCAGCGAGCCGGACGACAGGTCGATGCCGGCCATGATGATCGTCTGGGTGACGCCGATCGCGATGATGCCGATCACCGCCTCCTGCAGGATCATGATCTTCAGGCGCAGCGGATTGGCGATGAAGCTCTGGCCGACGAAAATCCAGCCGAGAACCTCGAACAGCAGCATCATGCCGATCATCACGCCGAGAATGTTGACCTCCGGCGGCAGGCGGCGGCGGCCCGCTCTCGGCGCATCGCTCGGGGCGGCGGCGTTGGCGGCGTGTAGGATGGCCACGATTTTCGTTCCTCGTTGAAAGTGCGCGCGCTATTGCGACGCGAGCTCCATGATCTTGACCTGGGTTGCGTCCTGGCGATCGACGATGCCGGTCATGCGCCCCTCGTGCATCACCAGGATGCGATCGCTCATGCCGAGCACCTCGGGCAGTTCCGAGGAGATCATCAGCACCGCGACGCCTTTGGCCGCCAGCTCGCTGATCAGCCGGTGGATCTCCGCCTTGGCGCCGACGTCGATGCCGCGCGTCGGCTCGTCGAGAATGAGGATGCGCGGATGGGTCATCAGCCAGCGCGCGACCAGAACCTTCTGCTGATTGCCGCCGGAGAGATTGAGCACCGGCTCGTCGAGATCGGGCGTGCGCACCCTCAGGCTCGCCGTCTGCTCCCGGCACAGCGCTTCCACCGCCTTTTCCGCGACGAAGCCGGCGCGCACATGGCTGCCGCGCAGCAGCGCGATCTGCATGTTGTCGATCACGCTGAGCAGCAGGAAACAGCCGCTCTCCTTGCGATCCTCGGTGAGAAAGGCCATGCCGGCGTCCATGGCGACGCCGGGATTGGAGATGGCGATCGGCTGTCCGTCGACGGCGATCGTCCCCGAGGTCGCCGGCGTCACGCCGAACAGCGTCTCGGCGACATTGCTGCGACCCGAGCCGACCAGCCCGGCCAACCCGAGAATCTCGCCTTTGCGCAGATCGAAGGAGATGTCGCGAAACCGTCCTTCGAGCGTCAGGTTTCTCACCGACAGCGCCACCTCGCCGACCGCAGCGGCCAGCTTGGGAAACATCTGGGTGATCTCGCGCCCGACCATCATCTTGATGATCTCGTCGCGGGTGACCTCGGCGGCGGGACGCTCGCCGACGAACTTGCCGTCGCGAAACACCGACACTTCGTCGGCGATCTCGAACAGCTCGTTCATCTTGTGGGTGATGTAGATGACGCCGGTGCCCTGGGCCTTGAGCGTGCGGATGATCTGGAAGAGATGCGTGACCTCCTTTTCCGTCAGCGCGGAGGTCGGCTCGTCCATGATCAGGACGTCGGACTCGTAAGACACCGCCTTGGCGATCTCGACCATCTGCCGGTTGGCGACGCTGAGGTCGCGCACCTCCGCCTCGGGGTCGATGCGGATGTCGAGCCGATCGAACAAGTCCTGGGTGCGCCGGCGCATCTCGTCGTGCCGCACCAGGCCCAAGCCGTTGAGCGGCTCGCGGCGAATCCAAATGTTTTCCGCCACCGTCATGAAGTTCATCAGGTTGAGCTCCTGATGGATCATCGCGATGCCGTATTGCAGCGCGTCGAGCGGCGAGGTCAGGCGGATTTCCTGGCCCTTGAGGCGGAACGAGCCGGAGTCGGGCGTGTAGATGCCGGCGATGATCTTCATCAGCGTCGACTTGCCGGCGCCGTTCTCGCCCATCAGCGCGTGGACGTGGCCGCGCTTGAGGCGGAACGACACGTTGTCGAGCGCCAGCACGCCGGGAAAGGCCTTGCGGACGTTCTCGACCTCGAGAAGGTATTCGGCGCCGGGAACGGCGCCGCTGTCGCGAACCACTTGGGCTGTCGAAGGACTGAGCATGCTGATTGCGCCCTGCAACGAGTACGCGCCGCCCGGGGCGGCGGACGCGTCGTGGTGTTTCAAGCCGCCTCGGCCCGACGGGCGTTCGCCCGCCGGGCCGCGCTGTGTCGCGATCAGTTCTTCTTCATGTAGTTGGCGAGATTGTCCGGCGTCACCAGCTCGAACGGGATGTAGACCTTCTTCTCGACCGTCTTGCCGGCGGCGAGCGCCAAGGCGGCGTCGACCGCGCCCTTGCCCTGCCCGGCCGCGTTCTGGAACACCGTGACCTTGAGGTCGCCCGCCTTCATCGAGGCGAGGGCGTCCTGGGTCGCGTCGACGCCCCCGACCACCGCCGCCTTGGTGTCGACGCCGGCCGCCTTCATCGCCTGCAGCGCGCCGATCGCCATTTCGTCGTTGTTGGAGACCACCGCGTCGAACTTCAGGCCCTTCGACAGCCAGTTGGTCATCAGGTTCTGCGCCTTGGTGCGATCCCACGCCGCGGTCTGCTCGGCGATGATCTTCATGCCGCCGCACGCCGGGGTCGCGATGACGTCGTGAATGTCCTTGGTGCGCTGCACCGCGGCCTGGTTCGACAGTTCGCCTTCGATCACCAGGATGTCGCCCTTGCCGCCGAGCAGCTTGCAGATCTGCTGCGTCTCCAGCGTGCCCGATTGCCGTTCGTCCGATGCGACGAAGGCCGCTTTCGGGCCGAGCGCGTCGACGTCGGCGGGCTGGCGGTTGACGTAGACCAGCGGCATACCGGCTTCAGCCGCCAGCTTGGTGATCGCCGCGGTGGCGCTGGTGTCGACGGGATTGACGATGATCGCGTCGACCTTGTTGGCGATGAAGTTCTGAACCTGGCTGAGCTGCTTGGAGACGTCGTCCTTCGCGTCTTCGATCTGAAGCGTCACGCCATCGAGCGACTTGGCGTAGTCGCTCATGCCGTTGCGCAGAACGGTGAGGAAGTTGTCGTCGAACTTGTCCATCGACACGCCGATCTTGGCGGCCATCGCCGGGGTCGACAGGATCGTCGCCACCGCAAGCGCATAGGCAAAACGTTTCATATCCATTCCTCCCTGATCGCGCCCGGCAACGCTTCGTGACACGCCGGATAACCCTTCGGAGCGCGCTTCACGCCCGTCGGGAAATTTCATTCGGTGGATAGGGTCCGGCCGCTTCCGACCGCGAGGCCGCGATTGACTTCCTCCCCCTGACCCTTCGCACTGAGCTCAGACGCGCTTCCCGCCCGCTGTCGCGCCCCAGTACTTGTCGATGTAATTCTGTATTGTCTCGCGCATGAATCGCCCTGACTCGTCGGCGCGCTCTTCCCACGCGAAGACGCACGAAGTCATGACGCCGTCGAAGCCGATTGCGGCAAGCGAGGAAAAGAATTCGTCCCAATCGATCTCACCGTCGCCGATGTCCATGTGCTGGTGGATCGTCACCTGGGCGCCCGGCGGATTGCAGATGTAGCGCAGGCCCGACGAAGCCTTGTGATTGTACGTGTCCGCCACATGGACATGAGCGAGCGTGTCGCCGCACTCGCGGATCATCTTGCTCATGTCCTCGCCGAAGTAGAACGTATGCGGCGCGCAGTAGAGGAATCGGACGTTCTTCGAGCCGATGACGCGGACCATGTCGAGGGCGGGATGCAGCGTCTCGACCCAGTCTTCCGGGTGCGGTTCGATGTTGAGTTGAACGCCCTCGCGCTCGAAGATCGGAACCAGTTCCTCCATCGATCGCCACCAGGCCGCCTCGCTCGTCTCGGCCGTGAATCGTCCGCCGCAACAGTTCGCAGAATGGCCGCGACTGGGCGATGGGCCGCGACCGAATTCCGAATTCATCGTGTCGACGCCCATGTCGACCGCCACTTGAATGGCCTTCTTCCAATACCCGACGGCCGCTTGTCGCTCGTCCTCGTGCGGGCTCGCCCAGCGGTACATCGGCAGCAGCGACGCGATCTTCACGCCGTGGTCGCTGAGGGCCTTCTTGAAGCTGCGGACGCGCTCCGGATAGACCCGTGGGGCGACCCACCAGTCGAGGAAGTCGGCGCGCGGCGAAAGCTCGATCCATTCGTAGCCGAGTTCCGCCGCCTTGCGAGGCAGTTCGTCCAACGACAGATGCCGATGCATGTACGGATCGAGCGCGATCCTCATGAGAGCCTCCTCGCCTGGCATTTTGGCGATGAGCCTAGCCTCTCGGCCTCGCCCTCACACGCGGCTTTTTGACGATTTATCGTCACAAGCGGACCGACGGCGGCATTTCTCGCCACATTTCGGCGAGCGCGGCGCTTCGCCATTTCTCGGTCGTCCTTCTCTATTGGCAGTCGACCCAGATTCCGCCCTGGTTGGCGGAGCGAACGCAATTCTCGACCCCGCCCACGCCCGCGACGCCCGCCTCGAGATCGGGGTCGCGAAGGCCTGCGAGTCGCTGCGCGTCGCCAGCGTCCGTCGCCTCCATGGCGGCGGCGAAGCGGCAGTCGAGATTGGACCAGGCCTCGAAGTGGTATGGTCCCCCTCGTTACGCCGATACTGCGTTACTTTCGGCAAGGCGCAAGCTTCAACTTGTCGGCGTTCCTCGAGGATCGAGTTTGATCAAGACAATGCCGAGCCCTAGTCATCCCTCGAACGCTCACAAGCCGATACGAGAAATGGTTCGTCGCGTGCGCTATTCTTCATCTCTCCAAGGCCATCGATGCGTCTGCCGCCGCCGCATCGCGTTCGGGGCTGAGCGATGACCCCTCGGCCGTCTTCGCCTGCGATTGTCCACCGCATGGCGTTCCTCAACCTCGATCGCGAAATCGCGTGCGGCGAGGATGAAACGCTCTTTCACGCGGCGCGCCGTCACGGCGTTCGCCTCGTCGGCGCCTGCGGCGGCCGCGGCGCCTGCGGCTCTTGCACGGTGAGGCTCGTTCGCGGCCAAGTCTTGCTCGACGGCGAGACGCTCGTCGGCGCCGGCAATGCGTGGCGTCGCGCTTGCCGCATGAAACCGCGGCAGGACTGCGAGGTCGAGGTTGCGCCACGCTCGCTCGCGCCCGTCGCGCGCGCCATGGTCGCGGCGAAGGACTGGCTCGGCGACGTCGCTCCCGCGCCCGCCGTTCGCGCCTTGGACGTCCACGTCGCCGAGCCGTCGCTCGAGGATCCGCGCGGCGATTTCGAACGGCTCCGCGAGGCGCTTCCTGGCGTCCGCGCGATCGACCTCGCCGCCGCGCGCGCGCTGCCCGAGCTTCTGCGCGCCAATTGTTTTTCGGCGCGCGCGTTCGTTCGCGGCGAGACCGTCGTCGGCGTCGCGCCGCCCGGAAGCGCCGCCTTGGGATTGGCGATCGACCTCGGCACGACCAACGTCGTCGGTTTTCTCGTCGATCTGACGACCGGCGAGCGGCTGGCGAGCCTCGGCGTCGAAAATCCGCAGGTCGCCTGGGGCGCCGACATCGTCACCCGGCTCAATCATGCGCTCGCGGGGCCGAAAGCCCAGGACGAACTGCGGGCCGCGGCGGCGTTGGCGATTCAATCGCTCGCCCGCGACCTCGCCGAGGCCGTCGGCCGAACGCAGCGCGACATCTTCGACGTCGCCGTCTGCGGCAACACGGCGATGCAGCACCTCCTGCTTGCCCTCCCGGTTGGCCAACTCGCGCGCGCGCCGTTCGTCGCCGCGACGAGCGGCGCGATTGACATTGACGCGCGCGACCTCGGCCTCGCTCTTGCGCCCTCCGCTCGCGTCTACGCCGCGCCCGGCGTCGGCGGTTTCGTCGGTTCGGACCACGTCGCGACCTTGCTGGCGACGCGCTCGCTTTGGGACGACGGCGGCGCGACCCTGGTGATGGATATCGGCACCAACACGGAGATCTCGCTCGCTTCCGGCGGCCGCATTGTGTCAGCCTCGTGCGCATCCGGTCCGGCGCTGGAAGGCGGAAACGTCGCCTGCGGCATGCGGGCGGCCGAAGGCGCCATCGACCGCGTGCGGATCGAAGACAGCGCCCTCGTCGGGACGACGATCGGCGGCGGCGAGGCGGTGGGAGTCTGTGGCTCCGGCGTCTTGGACGCCGTCGCCTGCGCGCTTCGGCTGGGGCTCTTGGACAGAGGCGGCCGAATCCGCGACAACGGCGCCGGCTTCGTTCGTTTGGACGGCCGACCGGCAATCGCGCTCGCGGCGGAGGTGCATATCCTTCAGGCCGACGTGCGCGCCGTCCAGTTGGCCAAGGCCGCCATTCGCACCGGCGTCGATCTTCTGCTCGAGCTTTCCGGCGTCGCCGAGCAGGACGTCGACCGCTTCGCGCTGGCCGGCGCCTTCGGCCAAACCGTCGACATCGCCAGCGCCATCGCGATCGGCCTGCTGCCGCCGCTGCCGCTCGAGCGTTATGTGCAAGTCGGCAACGCGGCGGGCGCCGGCGTCGCGCGCCTGCTCGCTTCGACCGCCGAACGCGCGCGCGCGAAAGAAATCGCCGCGCGCTGCAGCTATGTCGAGCTCAACACGCGCCCGCAGTTTCAGGAACGCTTCGTGCGGAACATGGGCTTCGCGTGAAGGCGCCGACGATCGTTGGAGAGGGAGATCGCCGATTGCGGCAATCGCTCGCCTGGTCAGGCCGACGCGGTTGACGGCGATCAACGCTCATCAGTTCACAATTCTGTAGAGGCTGTTCATCGAACAATAATAATGACGTTCCCCGGGGGAAACGACAATGGCGTTGTTGCAGAGATTGTTCGACGCGATCGTAGACGGCAAGGCGCAGCTTGCGCAGTCGCTCGTCGAAGAGGAGCTCGGAGCCGGCGCCGAACCGCTGGCCCTGGTGTCCGAAACCATGATCCCGGCGATGGACGAAGTCGGCAAACTCTTCCAGGAGGAGGAGTTCTTCGTTCCCGAATTGCTGCTGTCCGCCCGGGCGATGAAAGCGGCGATGGCGCCGTTGCGCCCCCTGCTCGCCGCGAAGGGCGCAAAGCCCGCCGGCGTCGTCGTGGTCGGCGCGGTCAAGGGCGACCTGCACGACATCGGCAAGAACCTTGTCGCTTCGATGCTCGAGGGCGCAGGCTTCGAGGTGATCGACCTCGGCGCGGATGTGGCGCCGGAAGCGTTCGTCGACGCGATCCGCGAGCGCCATCCGCAGATCGTTTGCCTTTCCGCGCTTCTGACGGTGACGATGGAGGCGATGCGGTCGACGATTGCCGCGATCAAGACGGCCGGCCTCAGGCGCGACGTCAAGATCCTGGTCGGCGGCGCGCCGCTCAGCGAGAGGTACGCGACGGAGATCGGCGCCGACGGCTATGGCGCGACCGCCAGCGACGCCGTAACGCTGGCGCGGCGGCACGTGGGGCTATCCAACTGACATAGGGATCGACATGGGCGCGGCCTTCACACCGCGTGTCTTCGCAGACCTCGCAGTCAAGAACACAGACGATCTCATCTTTGGCGTTGCGCCGCACCCAGTGCGATGCGGGCTCGGTCTGGAGATCGGATCGGGCAAGGTCTACCCGGAGGTCAATTTCACGCTTCCAACGATGGAGCTGACCGACGCGACTTGGCGGCAAGCGCGGGACCACTATGACGAGATCGGCCGGCAGGTCGCAGCCAGGGCGGTGCGTTTAAGATCGCCCGGACTCGTGCTCGAGTTCGAACACCTGCCGCCCATGACCGAACGACCCGAATGGGGCGCGGAGGTTACGCAAATTCTCAAGGCGCATCTCGTTAATGCGCGCGAGAAGCACGGTTTGCGCTCCGCCTTGCGCGTGACCCCCACGGACATCCGCGGCAAGGGGAAGCCGCCCATGATGCGCGAAGGCGAGCCCTGCGAGTTGCTCCTTCGCTCATTCGAACGCAACGCCGACGCCGACGCCGACATCCTTTCGATTGAATCGGTTGGCGGCAAGGAGGTGCACGACAAAGCGCTGGTGTCCGGCGACATCCCGGCGATCGCCTTCGCCCTCGGGGTTCTCGCCCCGCGCGACATGGCGTGGCTTTGGGCCCGGATTCGGGAGATTTGCGAGGAACGCCCGGGCGTCATTGCGGGCGGCGACACGGCCTGCGGATTCGCCAACACCGCCATGCAGCTTGCCGGCCAGAGGATGCTCCCGGAAGTGCTGGCCGCCGTGGTGCGCGCGATGAGCGCCGCGCGCTCTCTTGTGGCGTTCGAGCAAGGCGCCGTGGGTCCGTCGAAGGATTGCGCCTACGAAGGCCCCATCATGAAGGCGATCGCCGGCGTCCCCATCGCGATGGAAGGCAAGTCGGCAGCCTGCGCTCATTTCAGTCCGGTCGGCAATATCGCAAGCGCGATGTGCGATCTCTGGAGCAACGAGTCGGTCCAGAACGTGAGACTCCTGTCGGGAAACGCGCCGGAGGCGTTCGCCGAGCTTCTGGAATACGACTGCCGACTCATGAATGCGGCTTCGGCGAGCGGCCAGGCAAAGACGTTGCGCGATCTTCTGACTCTGTCGGACGAATGGCTGAGCCCTCAGGCGGCGGTGCTGTCACCGGCGGCGACAATCGAAATCGCCAGCGCAATCGTCGCGAAAACGGATCCGTACGACCGCGCCGTGGCCGCGGGCGTCGCGGCGGTCGAAATTCTCGATCGCGGCCGCCATGAAGGCCGGCTGGCGCTTGGTCGCAAGGAAGCGCAATGGTTGGAGCGAATCGGAGATGAACTCGAGGCGCTCCCGTCTGATTGGCGGGAACTCGAGGCTCGGCTCGAGCCCGAGTATGGACTCCTGTACGACAAAGCGAGTTACGGGCTCGCGCGAAGAGCTTCGCAAGCCGATAAGCAGGAGTCGGGACGATGAACGCCGAGAAGAAAATCGGACCCAAGCGCCAGCGGGTGCTCGACGCGATCAATCATCGCACGCCCGACGGCGTGCCGATGGACTTTGGCGGATCGGCGACGACGGGGATGCACGTCAGCTGCGTCGCCAAGCTCAGAGACCATTACGGGCTCGAGAGGCGGCTGGTGAAAGTGTGCGAGCCCTTCCAAATGTTGGGCCTGATCGAGGACGACCTAAAGGAAGCCATCGGCGTCGACGTCGCGCCGCTGATGGGGCGCGGGACGTTTTTCGGGTTCGAGAACCGCGATTGGAAGCCGTGGACCTTCAATGGGCTCGAGGTCCTGGTCGCCGAAGGCTTCCGCACCACCGTCGAGCCGGAGAAGGGCGGCGCGCTGATCTATCCCAAGGGCGATCCGAGCGCTCGGCCGAGCGGCCACATGCCCAAGGACGGCTTCTTCTTCGATGCGATCATTCGCCAGAAGCCCGTCGACCTCGATCACCTCAACCCCGAGGACAACACCGAGCAGTATCAGCCACTGACCGAGGCTCAGCTCGATGAAATCGAGGAGGACGCGCGCGCGCTCGATAACGGCGATTACGCCGTGTTCGCGTCGCTGGTGAACACCAATCTCGGCGATATCGCCTGGGTGCCGGGGCCCGATCTGATCGATCCCAAGGGCGTGCGCGACGTCGCCGAGTGGTACATGCTGAC
>Ga0326728_10018227_pt1 | contig 13877 bp, 13 predicted proteins | sample MB3enrmetagenome_FD_207602 | JGI IMG/M metagenome (GOLD analysis project Ga0326728, IMG submission 207602) | Lab enriched peat soil microbial communities from McLean, Ithaca, NY, United States - MB31MN | ecosystem: Environmental > Terrestrial > Soil > Wetlands > Peat | place: USA: New York... | reverse complement strand
GATTTGCAAATGGAATGGCAAGGTACGTTATCCTCCTCCGGAAACATTCAGGGAAATTGGGAAGTCAACGATGACGCGAGATATTCGGGAACGTTTTCTGGACCTGCCTCAACTACCAGCACTAGTCCTGCCGGATGAAGAGTATCGGAAAGTCGGATTACCGAAGAAGAATTAAGAGTTCATGTTCAAATTTTGCATGTCTGATTCGCTCTAAGAGATTCTTGTAATTAGCATCTCAGGAAAATACAAACCCGTGTTTGTCGTAGAGAGAGGGTCTACCCTTCTCTCCAATATAAACCAAGATACTTGCCAAGTCTTAATCTCTTGATAAGGCATAACCTTTTCCCTCTACGTAGCTATACCTACAACGGAACAGTGATGCCGATTTTAGACAAGTGTTAATTCGATGAAAGAATATTCATTTTTACTTAACACACATCAAATGGTATGATATTCTAACTTCCATGAATTCCTCTCTAGTTTTTCTTTTTGGGAGGATACTATGACTTCTTTTTTATTGATGCGGCACGCTGAGCCAGACTATTCAGGACCTAGAAAATGGAACGCACCTGGCTGGGGCGCGGACCTTGCACCGCTCACAGATTTGGGTGAATATCAAGTAATCCAACAATTGTCGAAAATTCAAGATTTTAATCCGGAATTAGTTATTTCTTCCCCTGCAACCAGAGCATTACATTGCGCACTGGTAATCCGTTCTGCGTTACAAGCCCCCTTTAAAGTGGAATTTGATTTACATGAGTGGGTTCCAGACCAAAGTTTTCAGTGGAAAACACTTAATGATGTCGAAACGCTTCAGGCGGATTTTTATCGTCTTAACGGCGAATGGCCGGATGGAGAAACCCGACCATGGGAAACACTGTCGAGTATGCGAAAACGGTCATTATCTGTTTTTCGTAAATACCTTAACTATAAGCGGGTGTTGGTGATTTGCCACGGAGAGCTAATTAATTCAGTCACAGGTAAACGTCCAGTAACTTATGCAGGTCTCGTGCCTCTAGAATTGAATCAATAATTAATCTCTCTATTGGAATCATTTTCAGGAGTTTGCCAACAACCCCAATTTTAATCTTCATGCTTTACATAAAAAGAAAAAGGTAGGGAATAATTGTACTCCTCATTAGACGTACATCCCGATGTTCGGTTACTGATAATTATTCTTCCTCTCACCGATTTTAGATGGTCTTATTATTGGGTCCCTGTACTTATTTTGAGGCTAAATGGTAAGGTTGTATTGTGCTCACGCCTTGAAGTAACCTCCTCCCTCGCCCCGCACGGCGAGGGAGCCAGAGGGTGAGGCTCTTTATTCTTAATATAATACTACGTTACAAAAAATGTACCAAATCTCAATTAATCGTATACTTCCTAATCTTGACATAGGGCTGCTTTCTAACGCATAATGGCGGTAAACGAATCCCGGGTCAGGAGTTTAAACGTGTTCGAACGGATAATTGTTCCCCTGGATGGTTCCCGATTAAGCGCCCAGGCCGTGCCGTTTGCCGCCGAAGTCGCGAAGCGTTTTGATGCTGAGGTTATTCTGGTGCGGGTGCTGCCGACATCCGGGTTATCCCTGGTTCCTTCGTCCGCGGATACAGAAGATGCGGCCACCAGGGATATCATCCCACAGGAAGGCCGCTTGAAAGACGTGGATAACGCCTCAAATGCTAAACGCTACCTGATGAATTGGGCGCAGTCTCTCAAATCACAGGGCGTGAAAGTCTCTTATCAGGTAACCATCGGCACACCGGCTAAATCAATTATGGAACTGGCGCAGGCGCAGCAGGCTTCGCTGATTGTAATGATGAGCCATGGGCGCGGCGCCTTTAAACGGGCGATCATGGGCAGCGTTGCCGATGAAATCCTCCGTGGTTCAATCCTGCCGGTTTTAATTGTCCGGCCCAAAGAAGAAGCCAAATAGCTGTATTCCTAACATTATGTTAAGTAAGTATGTCATGATATTTTGCTCCTACATAATTACACTGCTGCTGCATATTATTGCGCTTTCCTACGTGTACTAATCTGAAATCTTATCTGAGGTGAAAAACGGTGACTTTGAAACTTTTTGCGCCGCTGAAAATCGGTAAAATGGAAATCAAAAATCGCGTGATGCGGTCCGCGACCTGGGACGCCATGGCCGACAGTACCGGGATGGTAACGGAACATTCGGCGGCGCTGTACCATGAATTGAATATCGGCGGCATCGGGCTGATTATCACCGGATTTGCCTACGTTTCTTATCCGCTCGGTCAGGCCGGTATCGGCCAATACGGCATTTACAGCGACATGATGATTCCCGGCTGGCAGCCGATTATCAAAGAAGCCCACAAAAACGGCAGCAAACTGGCGATGCAGATTGTTCACGCCGGTATCAACTCTGGCTATCTTGAGAAAAAAGATGTCTCGCTGGATGCCGTATCCGAGATTCCGAAGCTAGCGGCCCGTCCGCACCACGCAATGACCGATGCAGAAATAGAGCAGATTATCGCGGATTTCGTGGCGGCCGGTTTGCGCGTGCGCGAGGCCGGATTTGATGCCGTCCAATTGCACGGCGCGCACGGTTATCTGTTCAGTCAATTTGATTCCCCGCTTTTTAATCACCGCACGGATAAATGGGGCGGCAGCCCCGAAAACCGCCGCCGTTTTCCTCTGGAAGTCATCAGCCGCATGCGTCAGGCTTTAGGGCCGGATTATCCCATCCTGATTAAATTCGGGGTGCAGGACGATAAAGAAGGCGGTATGGCGCTCAGTGAAGGTCTGGAAACATGCCGGCAGATGGTCAAAGCCGGGGTAAACAGCATCGAAGTCAGCGCCGGTATCGGCAGCGCCATCGCCCGGCTGCACGAGGGTGAAGTCAGTAAGATTGTTTTCCGCGAACGGGCGGCAGCCGTAAAGAAAGCGGTTAGTGTTCCTGTTGCCGTGGTAAACGGCATCCGCAATATCACGGTCGCCGAGGATATTATCGAAAGCGGCGATGCCGACATGATATCCATGAGCCGGCCTTTTATCCGGGAACCACATCTTTTGCTGCGGTGGCAGCAGGGAGACGATTCCGCGGCAAAATGCATTTCCTGCGGGAAATGCATGCCCATCGCCGTTAAGAACGAGTCACTGGAATGCAGCGAAGAAAAACGCTTAAGGGAAGAAGCACGCAAGTAGAAGGTGTAATTTATGCTGACGGTAGCAGATTCGGTCTTACTGGTAATTGACATCCAGGAAAAACTCTTCCGTGTTATGTATCAGAAAGAGCAATTAGCCGATAATTTACAAAGATTAATTAAGGGCATTCAAGTCCTGGGAGTCCCGGTATTAGTTACCGAACAATATCCCCATGGATTAGGGCCGACCATTCCGGAAATCGCCGGTTTACTGCCCGCTGTGAAACCGTATCCGAAGTTCAATTTCAGCTGCTGCGGCGACGGGGCGTTCCTGCAGGCCTTCCAGCTGCTGCACCGGAAGCAGGTGTTAATCGCGGGGATTGAAAGCCACATCTGCGTTTTTCAGACTGCCGCCGACCTCATTGCTGCCGGTTACGAAGTTTATGTCGTGGGCGATGCCGTTTCTGCCCGCACGGAACAGAACAAAGACGTCGGTATCAAGATGATGTTGCAATCGGGTGCCAAATTAACAAGTACCGAAGCGGCTTTATTTGAATTGCTCAAAGTGGCCAAGGGCGATAAATTCAAAGCCATTAATCAGATTGTCAGGTGAGTTATACTCTCTCAGTGGTATCATCCTGATGAATCTTCATGCCACTCTGTAATTTTACTGGACCAGATTTCGGTAACGGCCTTTTCAAGGATGGTAAAATGCGGGTCCGGGACCTCCAGCAGCGGCGGTAACAACCGGTTTTCGAACTGCGAGAGGAACGGGCACTGTTTCTGCAGCCGCAGAATCGTCACCCTGGCCCCACCAAAGACAAAATAATCCAGCGTCCGGGCATATGGCTCTAATTGTGCCTGCAGATGCTCGCTGACCCTTTCCAGGAAATGATGTGTCTGGTCTTTTCGCCGTCGTTGGAAGCGTGCCGCAGAAGACCCTCCCTGACGGTGCCGTCCGTGGATTAATCCCGTTCCCGAATCATGCAGCAGCAGCTTTTCCCCCCGGCACACACCGACGGAAAAATGCCCCAGCCTGACCAGCACAATGCCAATTGTAAAATCTCTGGAAATCAAGGAAAGCAGCGGTTCCGTTTCATAACCGCCGGTGACATATTTTTCTTTAGTGGGAAACGGCGGTAAAATGATAGATTTTTGTGTTTCCCCCCAGAACAATACCGAACCGGTGGGAGACGTCGCCGCCAGCCTTACGGCATCGTAGGGGATTAATTCGGTTTTCGGGGTTTTCTGCAAAAAGACAGCGACGTCATCCGTCGTCATCCCCGAAGGTAAAAATACCGTCAGCGCGTCTTCTTTCTTATTTGCCAACTCGCTTAAAGAGGCGCCAGTTTTTTCCCTGGTCAGTTTATAATTTTTGGAGATTAACATCTTCTATTATTCTGAAGTTACGCAGTACCTGAATAATTTCTTACTTTTACGCCCAATTTTTCGTATCGTCCCCTTCCTTTAGCGAAAGGGAGATACAGAGGGATTTCCTTTTGAATAAAGGATGGTGATATTACTCTTTATTTCCCCAGTCTCACAATTGTTACGCCGTTGCCGCCTTCGCCTTTTTCACCGGGGCGGAAGGACTTCACCAGCGGATGAGTATAAAGCAGGTCCCGGACAATCTGCCGTAACACCCCGGTGCCGCTGCCGTGCACAATCCGTACCTGGGTTAATGACGACAGGCTGGCATCGTCCAGGTATTTGTTCAGCATCGGCTCGACTTCTTCCGCGCGTTTCCCCAGCATCATCAATTCCGGCGGCACAATCTTTGTCAGCGGCGGTTTGATTAGAGGAATATAATTAACGGAGCCGCTTTGCTCTGAAGGCACCACTTTATCCACACCTTCTAATCCCAGTTTAATCCTGGTCTGGCCGGCCTGCACTTCGATTTCCCCGTTAACCGTATCCACTTTTAAAACTGTGGCTTCCAGGTTCGCTTCTTTCAGGAACACGGTATCCCCGGGCACGATAGTATTATCCGGCTCGGCCTTGACTTCATTCTCCTTATCGGTGCCGGTTGGCGGCTGCCATTCGATAGCACGGATTTTCTCCTGAACGGAAGCCAGAGTTTTCCGGGTTCGTTCCACGGCATCTTTCGATTTCACTTTGCGTAAATCAGCGGCGGCCTGCCGGATTTCCCGCTGCAATTCGGCGGCTTCGGTGACTACCCTGTCACGCGTCTCCTGAATCACTGCTTTTTCCTTAGATTTCAGATCCTTGACCAGTTTTTCCCATTCACTTTTCAGCTTTTCGGTATCCTGCTTCGATTTTTCCAGTTCCAGCCGCAATTGCTGCGTTTTATCTCTTTCTTCCGTCAAATGCACCAGCAATGTTTCCATTTCCCTTGTGCCTTTGGAGAGCATTTCCGTGGCCTGGTTGACGATATCCGTGTCCAGCCCCAAACGTGCCGCCGTGGCCATGGCATTACTGCCGCCGGGTAAGCCGACCGTCAGGTGATATGTCGGAGTTAAAGTCACCGGATTGATATCCAACGAGGCATTCTGCAAACCGGATGTTACGTGGGCAAATATTTTCAAATCCCCGAGGTGCGTTGTCGCAATCGCCATCGTTAATTTGGAAAGGAAATGCAGCAAAATGGCGCGGGATAAAGCCGAGCCTTCCGCAGGGTCGGTGCTCGTACCGAGCTCGTCCAGCAGCACCATGCTTTTATCCGTCGCCTGGTGAATAATCCGCGTGATGTTGGTGATATGCCAGCTGAAAGTCGAAAGCGTCTGCTCGATGCTCTGCTCGTCGCCGATATCCACAAAAATGCCATCGAAAACCGGAATCTGACTCTTTTCCGAGGCCGGGATGGGGATGCCGGCCAGCGCCATCAGGCTAAGCAGGCCGATTGTTTTCAGCGCCACCGTTTTACCGCCGGTGTTGGGGCCGGTAATCACTAGAATCGTGTATTCCTGCCCGATGACGATATCCAGCGGTACCGCCCTTTCGCCCAGCAGCGGATGGCGCGCTTCCAGCAAATGCAGCTCCGGTCTTTGTTCCTTGGTGAAGGGCACCATTTGCGGCTCAGCGGCTTTGGCGCGGCGGGCATATTTAGCTTTGGCGAAGATTAAATCCAGTTCCGCTGCCAGTGTCATATCCCAGCTAATTTCTTGCTCATGCAGCCCGACTTCCACGCTTAGGCTGGCGAGAATTCTTTCGACTTCGCGCCGTTCCTCGTTCACAAATCCCCGCAGCTCGTTGCCTTCTTCCACCGTTTCCCACGGCTCGACGAAAATGGTCGCGCCGGTGTTGGAGACGTCGTGGACGATGCCCTTGATTTCGTGCTTGGCCTCAACTTTGACCGGGATGACATAGCGGCCTTCCCGCTCGGTTACAATCTGCTCCTGCACCAGTTTCTGGCCCTCCGGCGACCGGACAAAACTCTCCAGGTTGCTTAACATGTCATGGCGCCGTCGCCGGATTTGCTGCCGCAGCGATGCTAAATGTACCGAAGCCGAATCTTGTACTTCGCCGTCCACCGAAATGCAGTTATCGATGCTCTTTTCCAGCGAGCGCAACTCGACGATATTCTTGGCAATATCCCAGATGACCGGGAAATCCGTTGCCATTTTACTCAAAGTGGAATGCAGGTAGCGGATGTTGGCCAGCGCTTGCGTAACGTGGGCCAGCGACAAAGGTTCCAGTATTTTGCCGCGCGCGGCTAACCCCACCGGCTCGCGGATATCTTCAATCTCCCCGATGTGGAAATCGTGCTCCACCGCCAGGATTTGCCGTGCTTCGTACGATTGTTTGAATAACAGGTTTATTTTTTCGTAATCGGAGATGGGCTGGAGGCTCAGTGCCAGCGACTGGCTGGCAGGGAAAGACGTATACTCCGCGATAATTTCCCGCACGCGGTGGAATTCCAGCATCTCCAGGCTTTTTGCATCCATCACTAGGATTTCCTTATTAGATTATCGATTGATATTCCTTCTCTTTCGCGAAAGAGGGATACAGGGAGATTTTCATATTGGTAGAGTATCTTTATGCTTTTATAAAGCATATTGTATCACGTTGGGGAAACAAGTTTGAAAAAGCCAATAATTCGGACTTTTGTTATCGGTAAAGTCGTGCTAACTATTGATTAAAGGTCGAAGTCGGAATTTCCCATCCCCAGATATTGTGTTTTCCAATTATCTTTTAAAAAAGCGCCCCAATCGTAGTGCATGAGCACAACCGGAAAAACAATTTCATTTTTCAATTGGTCTTTTCGAAACCATCTGGCCTCAACAAGACCTTCCCCGATGGCACCTTGAGTACGTGCTAATTCCCCGCCGGTAACATTACAGAGAAACCAGACCTTCACCACTCTCTTGTTTTGCCAGACCAAATCCTCAATAAAAAGTATCTTATCGGGCCTTACTTCAATTCCAGTCTCTTCCCGCACTTCTCTGATGCAGGCTTGATTAATGTCCCCATCGCTTTCCACACCGCCGCCCGGTGCGAGTAAGAAATCTTTCCCCTCGCTATTCAGAGTTCTGACCAGCAGTATTTCATCGTTTCGAATAATAATGGCTCCTGACGAAACTCTAAATTTTCTTTCCAATTACCTTCTCCTGAATGCATAATTCCACAATGCCAGATTATAGCGTCCGGCTAAACATCGGTTATTGGCTTGCTTTGAATGGTTGGGGCTAGATTTGCGTCACAAACTGAGCGCGAAATTCAGATAAATCTCTGCCGCTTTCAGTACCTGCGCGAAATTAACGGATTCTTCCGGTGTGTGCGCTTCTTCCAGCCGCCCAGGCCCCAGGATAATCGGGTCCACCCCGTCCGACCAGAGGATATTGGCATCCGAATGGGAGCGGAAATCCTGCGGTTCCCACGGCACGGTCATTTCCTGGAAAATCTTTTGTAATTTCTTGACTAATAGCCTTTCGTTGGAAATACGGTAGCCCGGGCGGGCTTCTTCAAACCGCAATACGGCATCCAGTCCTGGTATTTCCTTGCCGGCTTTTTCTACGATGTGTTCCAACTCAGTCTTGAGCTTATCTATTTGCGAATGCGGCGGCAGGTGCAGGTCAATATAAGCTTCACAGGTATCCGGCACCACAAACCCGCTGGGAAAACCGGAAAGTTCCCGGATGTTATAAACCAGCCCCTCGGTGCCGGTGGTGGCGTAATCCGTCACCCGCAGGAGCAATTTCAGCATTGATTCGATGGCATTTTGTCCCAGTTCCGGCATCGAGGAATGCGCCCGCTTACCGTGCGTGCGTAATAGCACTTCCAGGTAGCCGTAATGCCCCAGGCAGACCGTCATGTTGGTCGGTTCCCCCACCAGCGCCCAGGGGAAACTGTATTCCCGCGCCAATACTTTGGCACCGCTGTTGTCTTCTTCTTCGCCAACAACCAGCGCCAGCCCCACCGGCGGCATTTTCTTTTTGTTCGCCTGCAGTATGATGAAAGCTTCAATCATCGCCGCGCAGCCGGCTTTCATGTCCGCCGTGCCCAGGCCGTAAATCCGGCCCTCGTCTTCGGAAAACCCGAAATCATCCAGGTCGTAAGCCGCTACCGTGTCTAGGTGCCCCACAAAACACAGGTCGACATTTTCATCTTCGGGCAATGCCACCAGGTTGTAGCGGTTCTCGTCCACTTCCTGCCGGATGACGGGCAAACCCTGGCTTTTCAGGTACTGCTCGGTGAATTCCAGCACTTCCTCTTCTTTCCCGGAAGGGCTGTAGATATTGACCAGTTCTTTCACCAGATTTTTCAATCTGTCCGGCTGGATTTGAGTTAGATTATCGTTCGTATTCGGCAATTTTCAATACCTTTTTCAATGGTTAGTCCTCTCGCCCCAGCGTGGGAGAGAGCTAGAGAGAGGGGGGAATCGTTGTTACTCCACTTCTTTCTTTTTCTTTCTTGGTTTCTGCAGGGTCTTCGCCAGCCAGACATGCTGCGCGCGTGCCGAAAGTCCCATCGCATTTAAAAATGCCAGCGCGCCGAGGTTTTCCGCATCGGTGTCCGCCATCACCATCCTGGCGCCGTTTTTCTGGAAAGTATCCTCGATTTTGTTATAAAGGCGCTGGCCTAAATTCGTCCGCTGGAAACCTTCATCTACCCCGATCCAGGTCAGGTAGCCGTATTTTTTCCAGGCCGTGCCTTCTTTTTCCACCATATTCGCCAGCACAAACCCGACGATGCGGTCGTCTTCGGTTTCCGCCACCAGGCAGTATTCGGATTCGGTGGTGAAATATTCCGTCACTTCATACGGGTCCCAGGTACGGTAGAGAATCGGAAATTCGTCGCTGGTAAAGAGTTTTTCGCCGAGGTGATAAACCGCACTCACGTCGTCAATTTCCATCGCGCGGATAGCGACCTCGATTTTGTGTTTTGTTCCGTTTTCCGGCAGCATGTAATACTTCCTTTGTTCCAGTATCCTATCTAAAATAATCCGTTAAAGGGTATGGATGATATTGCTCAAAACCAGGCCGCGGATAATCATGCTCACTGCGATGGACACCAGCAGCAGGTTAAAAATCTGCGAAACGGCTTTCAAGCCGCCTTTTCCTAAAAAACGGGATATCTGACCGGCCGCCATGAATGCCAGCCAGGAAAGTATCAGGTTGATTGCCAGTGAAATCAGAATGATGTACAGCGAGTATTGCGTGGAAAGCAGCAGCAGCGTCGTAATCGTCGCCGGCCCCACAATCAACGGCGTGCCGATAGGCACCACCGCAATCATCTCTTCCTTGATGATGTCCATCCACCGCCCGGCAGTCAGGTATCTCAGCGAAAAAACCAGCAGGATGAGCCCGCCGGCGATAGTGAAAGCACCCTGCGAAATTCCCATCACGCTCAGTATCCATCTACCGAAAAACAGGAAGATTAACCCGACAACCGTTGCCGTCGCCACCCCAATGTTAATCACATCGTTGCGCTGTTTGGCTGTCATCCCCTCGCTCAAACTGAGGATGATGGGGACGTTGCCCAGTGCGTCAACAACGATGAAGAGCGGCAAAAACGTCAGCACAAAATCATGGAAGAAATTACTCATGTCTGTGAACCTGCCCAGCGTGAATTATCAGGCGGCTGTTATCCGATTCTTTTGCTGTAGAGTACCAAGTCGTCACCCGGTGCATAGTAATCGGGAATCTGGCACATTTTCTGGTAATTCAGTTTTTCATAGAATCGTCTGGTTTTATTATAGTCCGCTTTCCCGGATGTCTCAACCATTACCAGTCTGCCGTGCATTCTCTTGATATCTTCTTCGGTGTGCTGCATCAAAATCCGGCCGATACCGTACCCCTGTTTGTCGTTAGCCACCGCAATCCAGTATAAATCCCAGGTTGCTTCGGTTAACGGCGTGTCCCCGTAGCAGACATAGCCGGCAATTTCGCCGTCCAGCTCCGCCACGTAAATATGATAACCGGAGTTTCTCTCTTCTTCTAGAAATGCATCGATTAATTCTTCGGCAACGGTTACTTCAGGGGGTAAAAATTCCGGAGTGTTCTTCAGGATATGCATTACATGCGTTTTATCTTTGACGGTTATCGGACGAATGCTGGTTGTACCCACGGGAACCTCTCAAAAGCTAAATTTATTACTTTATCCATAAACTGGGCATAAGTCATCCCGGCGGCATCGGCCTGGCGGGCGGCGCCGGTGCCCGGTGAAATATCCGGGTTCGGATTGACCTCAATGACATTAACCTTACCTTCTTTATCCAGCCGCATGTCCACCCGGGCATAACCCTTGCAGCCGAAAAGCTGATAGACTTTGGTAATCGTCATCGTAATGGCGCGTTTTTCTGCCGGGCTGACTTTGGCCGGACAGGTTAACTGCGTATTCAAATAATAAACGCTGCCGATTTCCCACTTGGCGGCGAAAGTCAGCAGCTTGGGCATCCCTTCCGGTAATGTATACACGATTTCTGAAGGCGGCAGCGCCGTGTATTCGGTATTGCCCATCACGGTCGCGTTGAACTCCCGCCCGCCGACGAACTCTTCCACCAGTGCCTGCCCGCCATAGGCGATGCTTATCATGTTTACTTGCCTGGTTAATCCGGCGAAATCTTCTACCACGCTTAAATCTGAAATACCGTGACTCGCATCTTCGCTGCACGGTTTTACTATGCAGGGGTAGTTAAGATTAAAATCGGCCAGGGAATCAGGCTTGAGCACCTGCCCCGAAGGCGTCCGGATCCCGGCCGATTTCAGCAGTGCTTTGGCTTTGGCTTTATTCAACGCCAATCTTAATACGGAACTGGGGCACCCGGTATAGGGAATCTTTAATTCTTCGGCAAAATCCGGGACTAAAGCTTCGGTCTCCGGGAAACCGCAAAAACCTTCAAAAAGGTTGAACAGCAGGTCGGCGCCCACTGACACCAGTGTATTCTTGATATCATCGCCGGGTGAAAGCGGCAGTAAAACCACGTCGTGTTTCAATTCGACGAGCGCCTTGTTGACCGCCTCGACCGATTCGAGCACGCCCAGCACCGCGGTGTCTTCCCCCCGCGAACTGTAACGGCTCACTTCCGGCTTGTTATAAACGATTGCTATACGTGCACACACAGCGGATATCTCTCCAGAGCAGCGTTGAATACTGAAGCAATCAATTCTTCATGCTTCCAGCCCAGTTTAACTGCCATAATTATCAGGTCGCTATAATCGCCTAGCCCGGGCAGTGGGTTTATCTCCAGCATATACGGTATGCCGTCAGCGCTAACTCTGAAGTCAATCCGGGAAAAATCCCGGCAGCCCAGCATCTCAAATGTTTTACGACTGTATTCGGCAATCTTCTTCGTGGTTGCCTCTTTGAGATGCGCGGGGCACTCATAATCCACCAGGTTCTTCCAATCCCGTTTTACTTCAACAGTATAAACAAAACGGTTGCTCTGCTTCCGCGGGATAATTTTCATCATCCCCAGGACTTTCACCGGGGAATTGCCCAGCATGCCGACCGTTACTTCGTCGCCGTCAATGAATTGTTCCACCAGCACCGGCTGCCGGTATGTCTCCAGCATTCCGCCCACCGTGTCCCCCGCCTGTGCCGCCGAGTCCACCAGTGAATTCGCGTGGATTCCTTTGCTGGAACCTTCAAACGAAGGTTTGACGATGGCCGGAAACGGAAAACCTTTCCAGTCCGTCTCTTTTAATTCCTGCGGATTATTAATCAGCCGCCAGTCCGGCGTCGGGATGCCTTCCATTTTCAGCAGTTTCTTGGTCAGGTGTTTATCCAGGCAGACCGCCAGACATTCCGGGTCTGAACCGACATACGGGATATCCAGCATTTCGAGTATCGAGGGTACCTGAGCCTCCCGGCTGCGGTATGTGCCGCGGCCTTCGGCGATGTTAAAAACGATGTCCACTTTTTCGTCGATGATATTGCGGATGAATTCCGGGCCGCCGCCAAGTCTGACCGTATTGTGTCCTAATCCTTCGATCGCGCGCTGGATATAGCCGATGGTTGTCGGCGAATCGTACTCCTCGAACATGTCGTCCGGCGTCTTGCCGGGAGCACATTTACCCTGGGCCAGCGCTTCTTTCAGGTCGAACGACAAACCGACCCGCATCAGTTTATCTCCTCGCTACCGGGACCGGGATTTTTTCAGTGCTTAATTCAACATTGGCTGCCGGGGAACCGTCGCTGTTAATTTCTGTTCCGGTTGTCTCGTCGCTATAAACCGGGTTACGGAAACGGAAGACACGGCCCTGATAGTTTTTCAGTATAATCTCGCCTTCACTCTGCGCGACCACGTAGTTGGCCTGCAGCGGCACCTTTCCGCCGCCAAACGGCAGGTCGATAACATAAGTCGGTATCGCCAGGCCGGAAGTGCGGCCGCGTAAACCTTCCATGATTTTAATGCCGGTCTCGACAGAGGTATGCAGATGTTCGGTGCCCTGTACTTCATCACACTGGAACAGATAGTATGGACGAACCTTGCTTTTCAGCAGGCATTGCCCCAGTTTCATCTGGATTTCGGCGGTGTCGTTGATGCCGCGCATCAGCACGCACTGGTTATTCACCGGTACGCCGGCCCGGACCAGACGGTCGCAGGCGCGGGCAGATTCCGGCGTTATCTCGTTGTAGTGATTAAAATGCGTATTCAACCAGATCGGGCCGTATTTCGAAAGCATGTTGCACAGTTCGGCATCGATACGCTGCGGTAACACCACCGGGAACCGCGTGCCGATACGGATTATTTCTACATGTTGGATTGCCCGGACCCGGGAAATTATACTTTCCAGCCTTTCGGTCGAAAGTGTCAGCGGGTCGCCGCCGGAAATAATCACATCCCTCACCTGCGGCGTACGGCGGATATAATCCAGCATCGCTTCAATTTCGGCGTCATTCCGCACCCACCCGCCGTTATGCCATTCACGTTTGCGCGTGCAGTGGCGGCACAACATCGGGCAGATATCGGTCAATACCATTAAAACACGGTCGGGATAACGGTGCACCAGGCCGGGCACCACGGAATCCCTTTTTTCTTCCAGGGGGTCTTCCATTCCCAGTTCGCCCATGCTGATTTCTTCAATAGACGGAATAGCCTGCTTGCGCACGGGGTCGTTGGGATTATCCAGATCTATGAGCGATAGATAATACGGCGTGATTGCCAGCGGATATTTTGCGGTCACAAGTTTTAGTTGGGATTGTTCTTTGTCAGAAAAAGGAATGAAACGTGTTAAATCTTTGACAGAAGTGATTCTGTTACGGAAATGCCACTTCCAATCGTTCCAGTCTGAAGCTGAAACGTGACGAAAGAGCCTGTTTTTTCTGGAGACAAAGCCCGTACCGGGAGGCTCTTCTTCC
>Ga0326728_10018225_pt1 | contig 13879 bp, 13 predicted proteins | sample MB3enrmetagenome_FD_207602 | JGI IMG/M metagenome (GOLD analysis project Ga0326728, IMG submission 207602) | Lab enriched peat soil microbial communities from McLean, Ithaca, NY, United States - MB31MN | ecosystem: Environmental > Terrestrial > Soil > Wetlands > Peat | place: USA: New York... | reverse complement strand
CGCCCCAGCCTCCGCCGAGAACAAACCCGCGCCGCTTCCAGAATTGGCATATATTAACTGCAACGTTCCGCTCTGCGCGTCCAGCGTGCCGTCGTTGTAAACGCTGGGTTCGATGTAGCTGATGCCTGTGCCGCCCGATTTGCGCACGGTCCCTTCGTTGACAATCAACTCGTTGCCTTCCGCCCAGGTAATTGATACGTCGCTCTGAAAGTCCACCAATGCGCCGGGCAAATTCACCAACTCCCCGCCGTAGAGTTGGAGATTCCCGCTCTGCAAGAGCACGGTGCCCGCATTGGTCAAAACACCAAAACAGTTGTAAGCACTTCCATTGTTGCCCGCCAGCGCCAGCGCTCCGTTGGTCGCCACTGTCACCGTGCCGTTAATCTGCCCGCTGGTCCAGGTCAGTTGGCCATTGACAGTCAACAAGCCGCCACCTTCCAAAGCGCCGCCGCTCAATGCCAGCAAACCGTTGGTGTTCACGACACTGGCATTGTTCAGCGTCAGGTTGTAACCGGCGGTTGACAGGCTCTGCTGGCCGCTGCCGCCGCCCAAAGTCAGACTGTTGATGGTCGGGCTGGTGTCAAGGGTGACAACGTAAGTGCCGCCGGCGGTGATATATGCATCGTCGGATGAACTTGGGACACCGATCGGACTCCAATTAGAGGGATCGCTCCAATTGCCGCCATTGCCGTTATTCCAAGTGAAACTGGCCGCTCTCGCCGACGCCGCAGCCGTCAACAAAGACACCATTATCAAGCGGATTGTTAGTCTCATGGCGATAGTCTCATAATGTTAGCGGCGGAAAAAATATGAAGAAGGGCGGACGCAAAAACGGCTACCTCACGCTCTCCGCCCGTTTCCAAAACGGGCAGTTGGCGCGTCTCGTTCATCGAGGCACAAGCAATCATGCTATTTAGGAAATCTCTTAAAGCGCATCTAAAAACACGTCTGTTCACCAAAAGCAATCCAAGTGCCGTTTATGCCGCTTAATTCAGCGCTCGTTGTAAAACCTTGTTGACAAACAGCTTGCAAACACAGACCAACTACCGCCTTCGACTGCTGACGACCCAAAACTGTAAGGGTTTCCGACAGATTTATGTTAATAATGCAAATCAACAAGCCTGGACCGAATCCGAAGTGGTTTCCAATCAGAATGTTACGACATATCCAGGCAAGACCCCGGCCCAGTGTAAAGAATTCCGATGCATTTACACTATAAGATTAGCTAATACTTATTTTGCTGCGTAAATAATTTGTTCTAATCATAATGTCACGACATTTAGAGGCGGCAACCCAGGCGCCGCAAAGGATTCCGACACATTTCATGATAGTGGACCGGTTTTCATACCGGCGCATCATCACTTCAAAAAGATGCTCGCCGGACTTCTTGGGCAGTATGCGCGCTGAAGGGGCCGCCTGGAAGCTGACCGAAGATTATTGCCTCGACACCCCCGGGCCAACGCCGGTCGAAGACATTGCCATGGATCATGGCATTGTTTGCTTGGAGGCGAATCCCAATCGAATTTAAGCAACTCTTGGATCACGCGGCAGCTTCCTTGTTCAAGCGCACGACGTTTTGCGCGGCTTGCGGTTGGACGGAAAACCATTTTCCGGCCTCACTTTCAGTGACAAGTTGCCTGTAATGCTTGAAGATCATCTGCGGGGAATTGCCCGCTTCCAGGGCCACTTGCGCAGCGTTCTTGATTGACGCCAAGCGATACGAGCAAAAGCTGTGACGCAATCCGTTGTGCTTCCAAACGAATTTGGCGGTGTTGCCGCGCTCGTGGCGAACCCGGTTCATTTCCTCGACGAGTTTTGGAATCTGGTTCCACCAGCTTTCAAACCCCGTGACTTTGCCCGCCGGCTTGGCATACGGGGCAAGCCATGCGGCCAAATTGTCTGTAATCGGAGCCAATCGTCGCGCGGCAGTCTTTGCCTTGCTGGCCTTGATCTCAATGTGCCTCTCCGCCAGATTAACTTCGCTCCAATCGAGCCGTCCCAGTTCTGCGGATCGCAAACCAGCAAGACCGCCGATGGCCAGCCAAGGCACCATTTCCGCGCGGGCGGTATTGAGAATTTCGGCGAATTCGGCAGGGGTGAAAATTTCGATTTCGCTGTTGTCGGCCTTGGCTTGCCGGACAGCTTTGACTTCTTCAATGGCATCTTTGGGCAGGTAACGCCGGGCGGACCCAAACCGAAAGAGTGTGCCGATCACCCGCATGTAATTTTGCTTGGTGCGCCCGCTGGCTTCCATTGCGTCCAGCCAGGCTTGCAGCATTGAACTGGACACGCCGCCGATGGGCATTTGAAGTCACCGGCAAACCGGCCCAGGCGGCTTTCCAAGTCTCTCAGGTGGACTTCTGACAGTTTGGCGGCCCGCTTGGTTGCCAGCATTTCGTCAACGACTTGCGGGACGGTGCGCTTTTCGAGACTGGCGGGAGTGGCGGGGCTCGAACCCGAAAAGGAGTCTTCGCCAATCTTCGCAAAAACGTGTTTTAGCCCCGTCTTTATTGGCGATTCTTCGCTTCCGGCCTTTTCCGGCCAAACCGCATTTGCGAAGAAAACCGAAGGTTTGTTGTCCCCCAATTGTCCCCAAAATCGCGCTGGCCGAACCAAGAGGCTTATGCCCGGCACAACAATGCGCTTGACAGTATGAGTATGATCCAATGCTGGGCAAGTGCCGGGCGAGGGTTTTCGGGACCAAAAAGCCCGAATTCCAGACGGCGGTTGAGGACGAGTTCATGTGCTAATCTTTTTTGCCGCCCGCGCATTCTGGCCAATCCCCTGACCTGTGAACGACCCGGCAACCCGAGGCGCTGGCGGTCATGGCATCGTCCACAGATTGTTGTTACTTAGAAAGATTTGGGCGTTTCCAGTGTCGGTAATGGCATCAACCAGCCAGTAGTACTCTTCTGTGTGTGTTCCATATTCGCTCGGAATCTTGCGTTGAGCGTTCGCGTACAGCATAAACGCCTTCCTGCGGGGACAAGCAATGGAAAACCTACCATCCGCATCGGTCATCGATCGTCGGGCGACCGAGACAGCGGCCAAAAGGCCCGAAAGATAATCATCGGCTGTGGGGAAGCGATCCAACGCTTCTCCGAGATTCGCTGCGTGTGATTGTGCCTCTTTTACGGCGGCATCGGCAGCATCGAGTTTGCGTCTGGCCTCGTCACTCATATTCCAATTATAAGTGAGCGAATAAGGGCTAATTAGCGTGACCTTTCGTGCGGCGGATAACTCTTCCAACGCCTCTGTGATTCCGGCTAGGTTCTCAGAGTTCAATTGAACTGCTCCAGTAAGAATCTTGTCCAAGGCTGTCTTGGCAGACTCTCCAGCACTCCCCATCCCGTTTTCGGTTATTACTTCGCGCCAGGTTCTGCACAGTTGCATCGTTTCGGCCACGACCTCTCGTTTGGCAACATCTATGCTCAACTTGCGGGTTTGACGTTCAGAATCAATACCCGCTTGCCTCTGACGGAGAAAGTCCGTGACTTGTTGCTTTTCGATCAGGACGATCTCGACTGCGCCCATCTTTACGTTTTCCGCCCCTTGGGTGACGATGAATACTTGGCCGGTCAATGTCGTTTTGCGCGTGGAAATTGCGGTGATGGCGGCAGCAATTATCAGGAGTATTGCCAGAGCGACTCCACCTATCACCAGCCTTGACGGTGATTTCGACGTAGGACCGGCTTTTCGGATTGGTGACGACAAATTGCCGGTGGTTGGGGCAGACGGTGCCGGCGGCTTTGGCGGTATCAAAGCGGGGGTTCGCGCCGTGGGTTGCCCTGCTGGTCGCACCGGGCTTGCCGGGGGTGGAATCGGCGGCGGTACTGGCATAGCCGGGCGGTAAAGCCGGGTGGGTTGGCCGCATGTCGGGCATTGGATTTCTGTCCCCACACCTTCGGCGGGGAATTCTAAATTTTGCCCACAGTTATCGCACTTACAGGCCAAATACTTGACTTCATCGCTCATGGGTGTTTTTACCTTGCCGTTTTGGTTGGCTCTTGTTGTGCCGTTGTGCCAGGCGGGAACGCATGTGCAAGTCAAAGCCTTCCCGGATGGTTGTTTCAACTTCTTCCCCCGTCATGGTTTTGCGCCTCAGTAGTTCCGCAGCCAAATGTTGAATGACAAACCAGTGCATCGGGCACTCGATCAGGTTTCTTGCTTTCGCGTCAAGGTATCGAATGACGTGCGGCAGTTCGCTTGTTGAATGCAATGTAGAAAGAATGTCCGCGATAGCATTCCGATCACTGGCCGCATGATAACTCCGCACACTGCTTCGCCGATAGTGCTGCTGTGCGGCTTGACCGGCCAGCAGAGACACAACATGCTCATGGAAGCGCCCGATGCGCGCGCCGCTTGGACTCGTGTATTCCAACGAACGGAAAGGCAAGCCGGTTTTCGTTAAAACATGGCCCGCACTGTTGCCCTTCTGGTTCGCAACAATGCTGGCCCTTTTGACTCGGAAATTGAAATGCCAGTCGGCGAAAGCGTGACCGGCTTCGTGGTAGGCTGTGGCCTGCTCATTTTGGCTCACACGAGAGTTTCCTTGTAGCTCTGCTTTTGGTGGCCCGGGAGGATCAAATTTATTCGCCCTCCGATTGCGGGTCGTTCTACCAACGGATTGTTGCTGAATTGATGCCAAGTACATCTGAATCTACTCATTCGTCGCTACCGATTTCCCACCGTGATTTTGATGACGTAGGCGGCGTATTTGTGCTGGCGTTCGCAGGTGGAGAATTTGTCGGCGATACACTAATCGGCGCTGGCGGGAGCGTGATTTCGGCTGGAACATTATTTGTCACGGCCAATTCCGGGAAATCTTTAAGAAGATCGGCAAGCTCTCTGGTGCCGAGCTTGCTGCCGTGCGCGGAGGATTTAGAGAACCAATCCTTGGCTTTTTTTACATCCTTTGGAACATCTTCCCCATCCCGGCACCGCTGGCCCATTCGATATTCGCCATAATCATCGCCTTTTAAGGCCAGGTCTATGTTGTAGCGCAGGGCTTTGTCCTTGTTCTCGTCGGCATGGTCTGCCGCATCCTGCCAGCTTTTATTCCAGGCGTCTTGAGCAGCAGCCTGTGTGGCAAGTTGTTTCTGTTTTTGTGCTTCCCGTTGCGCGGCCTGCTCCCGCATTTGCTGGATTGCAAGATACCTGAATAAATCTTCCTCTTCATCTGGCGACATTCGGGTGATCCATTCTCCGGCAGTGCGCGGGGGACCAAGTTGCGCCTCCGCAGCTTGATGAAGCAGGTCTGCGGTTGATTGCGCACTGACGGTCACTATGAAGCACACCAGGAGAATCAGCAGCCAAAACCAATGCCGCAGAGAATTGACAAAACCAAAAACCGCTATGCTTTTTCTTCCCGTCATAATTCCTTTCCAAGCCGCTGCCGGTGAAGACCGCGTTTGATTCGCGGATTTCCGGCCTAGCCGCCAAGCGCAACCGCGAACCACGGAATGGAAAAGGCGCGGACTTAACGCGCCCTCACGAGAGGCACCGCGAAGCGCCTTGGAGAGAAGCACGAAAAGCCGCGCCCGACTGGGCGCGTGCTTTGGGTAGTTCTCTCCGTAAAAATTCGCGGTTTCCTCGTGAGACCGTAGCCAGAGCTACGCAAATTTATTTTGACGTGTTACATATTGTTTACAACTGTTCGTTTATATCCGAAACTGTGGCTTCCGGCAAGCCCTTTCGGTCAACCAACAGAGTGCTTTGCCCGGCAACCGTCAAACAGAAGAACGGGGCTGTTGCTGAATGTCTGTCCAAAACACTTTATCGCCACTCCCGGTGACGCCTTAATGATGCTGGCCGGGCGGGATTCGCGGGCCAAACGTGCTGGAAAAATCCAGATGAACGCACGCTTCTTTTCCCCGTGCTATGGCGAGGTTTTTTGAACCATTATGCCAAGCGCCATGTGTCACGGAACCTGACACTTTTGCCAATCCAAAACTTTACTGGGTTTACGACCCCCCACGTTGAGTTTTGTGGGCATTCCGGGCCATCTACCACGCCAAAAACCCGGTCTTAAATGAAAGCTGAACCGTCTCCTTCGTATCCGGGTGATACGCCCACCGCGTCCCATCAGGTCGCCGGAAGATCACCGGCTTTTGTCGCCGCCGGTGCCTGGCAATACCCACCCTGGCCCGATATGCCGCCTTGTCGGCACGAATGCACCACCGGCAACCCGAGACAGGCAGCCGGTAAAGCCGCCCGCACAAACAGTGCCGTAATGGGGGCAGGCCGTGCTGTGCGCGCCGTAGGGACACGACCAACCCATAAAGGTGACGTGCATAGCCTTTATTCGTCCTGCGGGCTTCTGGGAGGCCCTGGCGCAGGATTTGCAGCATCCTCGCCTCCTGCCCGCGGTATTGTCCGACTGGCACGCTCTGGTATCGCTGTAACCCCATAACCGCCATAACGGTCAAAGAACCATGAACAGCGCAAGTCAAACTTTTGGTAGGTTCCCCGCTGCCAAGTCATCCGCCTGCTGCTGCCGGATACTAAAGTATATCCGGCAGGCAGGCAGTGGGCTGCCGGAAACTGCCGAAAATGTATTTCCGTCAGGCTGTTTTCCCTCGGAAATTTCAACCTTTTTTGGTTGCTTGCCGGGAATTGATTCCCGTCAATCTCATTTTAGCGCGTCCTTTCCGGCCTGGGTGATATACTGGCGGCCTGTGCCTTGGCCGGTCCTCGCAATCCATCCCGCTGAACGCATTTTCGGCAGGTAATCGGCCAACGTCTGCCGTGCGATATTTCCGGCAGCCGCCCACGCCGAAATACTAATTGGCTGCTCGACCGTGGTATGAGCAATGAACGCGAGCAGTTTCAGCGGATCGTGAGCGTGTTTCCGTCCGCCTGTCTGTTTCAGTTCATCCGGGTCAAGGTCTGGCGCAACATTCATCAAGGGAAAGCTCCATTTGACTACGAATGGCAATTGATCCGGCAGATTCCGAAGGATCAAGTCCACTGTGGACGCTCCTGCTACCTGGTGTTTGGTCAAGGTAATGATACTGTCCGCGTCGCGTGTCCATACACCGCTGCCGCCAATGCGGTCTATGGCTTCTTTGCCGGCCTGATTGCCTTTGCTGAAGTGCGCCGCGTAAAGTATGGCCGCCTCGGTTTCAACGGCGATTTGTTCCAATTCGTTGCAAAGTTCGCCGATGTCGCCCGCCGAGTTTTCGTCCCGCCCGCCGAGACCCTTGTAAATCGGGTCGATGATGATGAGTACGTACTTGCCCGTTTTGATTTTTCCGAGCAGCGCCGGGAGCAACCTCCCCAAAGCAGTCCCACGTCCGCGCAAGGTCCAAATATCCAGATTGCTCAGGTCGTCAACGCCCTTGGCCTTGGCGAGGCGCAATAGGCGCCAGCGGATGAATGCACGCGGAATTTCAAAATTGATGTAGAGCACCGCGCCCTTGCAGGTACGCCATTTCCAGAACGGCAGACCAGTTGCGACACTGATTGCAGCGTCCAAAAGAATCCATGTTTTATTCGCCTTGCTGTTGCTGCCAAGAACCCCTTTCAAACCTTGATGCAATACACCTTCGATGATCTCTGGCGGCAGTTTGATTTTTTCATCGGCCAGCAACGTTTTTGCGTTATCAATTGCTGGCAGTTCGTTTTTTTGCACACTGGATGCCCCTTCGACTTCCGGCACGTCTAAGTACTCATTGGCAAGGTGATTGCTCATGGGGTTTTTAAGGGTTGGAAATTCAGAAAAAAAACCGTTTGTGGTTTGCCATTGTCACGTCTGCCATCCGGCATCCGCACGAATTGGCAGGGTGTCCAGGTCGCCGGGTCTGCGCCAAGGCTCACGGCATAGCGGAAAAACTTTTCAACCTTGGTGCCAAGCCAGCCTGCCGCAACGAACCAGCCATGCAAGCTCTTGCCACCAGAATGAACCACGCAGACCAGTGGCGCGTATTTGGCCAGGTGCAGGAGCAACGCAGCCTGTTCATCGTTCGTGCCTGTATCAAATTCGCAGACCAAGAATCGGCGCGGCCCGGTGTTATCCAAGGTGTGCTTCGATTCGTGCCCGTCTTCTTTCGTCCTTCCAAACACAGCCGACATGGGCGAGGGCACGATGAATTGCAGTTGTGACAATTGACCGCGCCAGTCCTCTCGCGGCTTCGTGTCGAATTCTGATTGCGACAGGCCGCAACACAGCAACGGATTGCCGGGAAAAAGTTCGTCAATAATCGCTTCGGTATGTTGGCCGTTGTCTGCAATGCGCGGGCAAGATAGTTCCCACAAATCAGCCAGGGTGCCGTTGTCGCGGATTATGGCTTTTTGCCGCTCTTTGTTGACCGCAGGCCACTTTGAGGCGCATTGAATTGACAGTGCATCACCGCGAGGTTGCCAGGCGCACGCGAGCGAATTTTGAACAGCAGACACAATTTCGGAGCGTGGGACGGGGCGGCCGCAATTCGCCAGGCGGCTTTCGAGCAAGTTCACAATCTCAACGGCGGGCTTATGCGCGTGAAGTTGTCGGGCGACTCGAAAGAGCCAATCGTGAACGCCTTCACCGGCTCGCGGCGGAGTGGCGAGCATATCGCGCAAGAAATCTGGAAGCTCGCGGATCATGGTCGCGCGCCGTGGTATTGTTCTGCGGGCGTTCATTTTCCGGTGGGGGATGGGCGGCATGGCATGAGGAACATCGGCAGGCTGGGATTAAGGCTTCGCATTGACTTGGAATTTCCTCAAACTTTCGAGAACTGCTCGTTTTTCAAAGAGCACTGTACGCGGCCCAATCCGAAGAAATGGAATCCGGCCTTCGCGCATCCAAATTTCAATAGTACGCCCTGATCGTCGCACCGTCCGTGCCAATTCAGGTTTCGTCCAGAAGATTTCATCAACCGGGTTTTCCGGCTGCTTGCCAACTTGAGTTTTCGAGTTTTCGCCCATGCGATGCAGCTTGCGGGAACCTTCGCAAAGGCGAAATGGGGTTGAAATGTTTGGCTATTTGCGCCCCAGTGTCTCGAACCGCGGCTTTTCTTCGGGCGGCAGGAATGGGAAAAGCTCCCGGAAATCCTCCGCTGCCTGTTTCCCCATGTGGTAAATATCCGACTCTTGTCCCTGCTCGTACAGGTTGGCCACAGTCTTGAATGGCGTTCTCCATTCTCCACTTTTTTGCAACCAATCCCACGCTTCCGGGTATCGGGCAGGAAGTTGCTTCAATGTACAGCGGGAGAGCAACCGCGCCACTGCGAGCCGTTTGAGCTTCGCTCGCCAGTCACGGAATTTGCCCTTTCCTTTTTGGCTTTTTTCCCCAATGCCGTCAGGACGATTGGCTGGACGCTCGTCAGGACGTTTGGCCGTAACCCATTCTTTAAAGCTGGCGACAAGCTGTAAATCGTCAAAGGCCGCCCAATCAATTTCTACGGCAATTCGCTCAATGCCTTTCTCTGGATCAAGGCCGACACGGGAATCTCCACGAGATATGATGTCCGGGGCCATCCACACGGAATCCGCGCGCGAAAAACCTTTATGGGTAATGTACCTTGTGGGTTCATATCCATTGGCAACCATTTCCCGATACTCTGTGCGCAATGACTGCCAAGGAGTTTCTGCAAATTTTAAAGGCGATTTCTCCATTTCGATTCCAATGGTGCCAATCCACGGCCATTGGAACGGGTTGGGAAATACCAAAAGTTTCCCGCCGGTTTTGGCGCGATAACTTAAACCGAGGTATTGGTTAAATGGTATCTGGTGATCGTAAAAATTGACAAATGTTTTGGATTCACGCGCAAATTCATAGTGGCAAGAAGCCACAAGCTCCCAATCTTCCACACCCCGGAAATCCCAATCGAATTGAAGCAACTCTTGGATCACGCGGCAGCTTCCTTATTCAAGCGCACGACGTTTTGCGCGGCTTGCGGTTGGACGGAAAACCATTTTCCAGCCTCGCTTTCAGTAACAAGCTGCCTGTAATGCTTGAAGATCATTTGCGGGGAATTGCCCGCTTCCAGGGCCACTTGCGCGGCGTTTTTGATGGATGCCAAGCGGTATGAGCAAAAACTGTGACGCAATCCATTGTGCTTCCAAACGAATTTAGCCATGTTGCCGCGCTCATGGCGAACCCGGTTCATTTCCTCAACGAGTTTTGGAATCTGGTTCCACCAGGATTCAAACCCGGTGACTTTGCCCGCCGGCTTGGTGTAAGGGGCAAGCCATGCGGCCAGGCTGTCTGTAATGGGGGCGAGTCTGCGGGCGGCCGTCTTTGCTTTGCTCGCCTTAATCTCAATGTACCGCTCCGCCAGATTGACTTCGCTCCAATCAAGCCTTCCCAGTTCTGCGGATCGCAAACCGGCAAGACCGCCGATGGCCAACCAAGGCACCATTTCTGCGCGGGAAGTATTGAGAATTTCGGCGAATTCGGCAGGGGTGAAAATTTCAATTTCGCTGTTGTCGGCCTTGGCTTGCTGGACGGCTTCGATTTCTTCAATGGAATCTTTGGGCAGGTAACGCCGGGCGGACCCAAACCGAAAGAGCGAGCCAATCGCCCGCACATAGTTTTGCTTTGTGCGCCCGCTGGCCTTCATGGCGTCCAGCCAGGCTTGCAGCATGGAACTGGACACGCCGCCGATGTTCATTGCGAACGCATCGGCAAACCTGCCCAGGCGGCTGTCCAAGTCTCGCAAGTGGACTTCTGAGAGCTTGGCGGCCCGCTTGGTTGCCAGCATTTCGTCAACGACTTCCCGGACGGTGCGTTTTTCGAGAGAGGCGGGATTGCGCTTCTTAAAAAAATCCACCGCTTCTTTGAGCGTGGCGCCTTCTGGCAGGCTTTTGACGGCGGAAACGTATTCGAGCACTGCGACATTCAAAGGCACGTCCAGGGGGCGCAAATGGGCCACGGCTTGCACGTAAACGGCCCTGTCGGTGGAAGTGAGCCGGAGCACTTCATTTTCTCCGTTGGCCAGCTTTGTGGCCACTAGTTCGGCCTCGCGCTTGGCTTCGCCCATGTCCGCGAAGCGCACTTTCTTGCGCTGGCTGCCATCGTAATAGACCAGGGTGAATTGAGGATAGACCTTATCGGCAACACGGTTTGCGCCGGAATAAATTTTCACGGTGACGTTGCCGCGCTTGATTTCCACGGGTTTGTGGCGGATTGACGTAAGATTCGCTTTCATGCGTGAAATTGTCCCTAAACTGTCCCCTAAAGTCAAGCACTATCTGGCACTCCCATGCAGGAAATGGCGGGAGTGGCGGGGCTCGAACCCGTAACCTCTGCCGTGACAGGGCAGCGCTCTAACCAATTGAGCTACACCCCCGCATGGGGGAGTGGAAAAAATAGTGAAACTTTCCCCGCTCGTCAATGTTCAACCTCTAAAAAAAGGCGATTCGGGCAGCAGACGCCAAGGAGGTGGGGGTGGGGAACCCCGCTGAAGAAACGTACCGCTACCCGAATCAAATCCTAAAATCCTATACCAATGTAAAGAATTGGCCGGAGAAGTCAACGCTTAAAACCAAACTCAAAACAGCCTGGCGCGCCAGGCCAAAAAGACTGACAAATCTCCAGGCACCATCAACACTAATGACATCGGACGTTTTCCCAGGCGGGTTTACCAAACCTGCACGGAGTCCGCCGCGAAGATGTTCTCCAGCAACTCTTTGTAATCCGGTCGCGGCTTGGTCAGGTCCGCCACAACGGTCTTGTTTTCTCCGCCGCCTTGCTGGCGGGTGATGATTTGCCGCGCGAGCGCATCATCGGGCCGGGTGAGAATGTGCAGCAATAATCGCATGTCTAAAAACGAATGACGTATGTTTGTGCCGCCGCCAGTTCGGCCAGTTGCCCGTCGGAAATTTCCCTGAACGGCACGGCAGCCTGCCCCAGCTCCCGCAAGGCCGCGGCATTTTTTTGCACGTATATGGGTTGGCTGGATTCCGCCAGAATCGGCCAATGCCGCGCGCAGCCCTCTTCCTCCATCAGCCCGCCGGACGATTCGCCCAATGCCAGGACCGCGTCCTCCCGCAGGTACACCGCAATGTCCGCCCTTTTCCAAGCCCCCACGCCCGCGGCGATGCGCACGGCTTCCGCCGGACGCGGACTGGTCCGGGGATCGCCTGTGACAATAAACAGCACTCGGGGCTTCATCGCATCAATTGAAACTGACAAACCGGTCGGTGGCGGCGATTAAATCGCTGACGACGGCCAATCCGGCAAAAGCGGCTTTGTCGTTGACAGGCAGGCCCCGGCGTTGCGCGCCGTAGGCACACGCATACAGCTTGAGTCCGCGGACGGCCAGGGATTGCAGTTGCGGTTGGCCGATTCCGTGGACGGCGTCATCAATGCAGTAAAGGTAAACGTCCACTCCCTGGTCCATCGCCGCTTCCGCCAGGCAAAGGCCATGTTTGAAGCCGGGCTGATCGGGATGGGTGGAAAGCAGCACGCCGAGTTTTTTGCCGCGCAACGACATGCGGGGCAGGGTAGGCCAACCACGCCGGCGTGTCAAATTTCCCGCACGGTTTTCCTTTACGTCGCGCCTTCCCTGCCCTAAACTCGGCCCATGGTGCTACTGGAATCGAACAAACTTTTTTGTGATCTCGGGCCGGCCGATCTGGAGAGGCTGCGCGGAGTGACCCGCGAACTGACCTTCGCCGCCAATCAAGTCATCTTCAAAGAAGGGGACGCCGGCGACGGAATTTTTTTTGTTAAAGACGGGATGGTGCAAATTTCCGCGGTGGCGGGTTATGGCGATTCGAAGGTGCTCAGCCGCATTCCTCCGGGCGAACTCTTTGGTGAAATGGCGGTGTTGGACAACCAGCCCCGGTCCGCCAGCGTCATGGCGGAAGAACCCACCACGGTCTATTTCATCAGCCGGACTGACATGCAGATGCTTCTGGATCGCACGCCCCGGCTGGCTGGCGCGCTGGCGCGCGAAATCATCCGGCGTTTTCGCCAGTTCAATCGCGAGGTGCTCGAATCCGAACGCCTTGCCCTGATCGGCCGCTTTGCCAGTTCCATCGTCCATGATCTCAAGAATCCCCTCAATATCATCGGCATCTCGGCCGACATGGCCGCCATGCCGACGGCGACGCCGGATTCGCGCCAGGCTTCGACGGTCCGAATTCGCAAACAAGTCGAGCGCATCAGCAACATGGTCAACGAATTGCTCGAGTTTACCCAGGGCTCTCATACCAACGTTGTCCTGGCTTTGATTGATTACAAAACGTTTGTCGAACAACTCATCGTCGAAATCCGGCCTGAAGTCGCCATAAAATTGGTCACCATCGAGTATTTGAATCCGCCCCCCTCCGTGCAGTTGCGCATCGATCCCCAGCGCCTCTCGCGCGTCTTTCATAATTTAATCGGCAACGCGGCCGATGCCATGACAACGGGCGGCAAGGTCAAATTGAGTTTCAGCCAAAACGACAAGGAAGTCATCACCCGCTTGCAGGACACCGGCAAGGGCATTGCGCCGGAAGTAATCGACCGCCTTTTCCAGGCCTTTGCCACCTATGGCAAAGCCAGCGGCACCGGCCTCGGACTTTCCATTTGCAAAAAGATCGTGCAGGACCATCACGGCAAGATTACCGCGCGGAACGCGGCGGACGGCGGCGCTCTTTTTGAATTCTCACTGCCCATCCCTACTGATTAATGCCGTTGCGGAGTTCCAATGAACCGCATTCGATTGTTGTCCGAGCAAGTGGCCAACCAAATCGCCGCCGGGGAAGTGGTCGAACGGCCCGCCAGCGTTGTCAAGGAATTGGTTGAAAATTCCCTGGATGCCGATGCCACCCGACTGACCGTCGAAATCCAGGCCGGCGGACGCAGCCTGATTCGCGTCACGGACGACGGCCTGGGCATGAGCCGCGACGATGCGTTGCTTTGCCTGGAACGCCACGCCACCAGCAAAATCCTCCGCGCCGAAGATTT
>Ga0326728_10018224_pt1 | contig 13880 bp, 10 predicted proteins | sample MB3enrmetagenome_FD_207602 | JGI IMG/M metagenome (GOLD analysis project Ga0326728, IMG submission 207602) | Lab enriched peat soil microbial communities from McLean, Ithaca, NY, United States - MB31MN | ecosystem: Environmental > Terrestrial > Soil > Wetlands > Peat | place: USA: New York... | reverse complement strand
CATTCCATCGGGATCTTGTGGTTCCGGGCGAAGGCTTCGACCCAGTGTTTATATTCGGTGGTCCTTCGGGACAGAACGTCCTTCGTGATCGGGTAAAGCCCCCAGGACGTCGCGGAAGAAATGCACAATGTGCTCTTCCCGTGTCAGCAACGGCAGGTATCCCTGAATGACGATGCGGTCAAAACAGTGATATACAAAAGCCAGCAGGCTGCCAAACAGCTTGTTGAAAGTTTCCATCGGCCGGTTCCTCGTGATCTTGCCTTGACAACAAAATCATCGATCCCCCGGCCGATGGAATCAAACCCCACGGTCTTTCAAGATCTCAACTCGTAACCATGAGCTTCACGTCTTCAAAATTCCAAATATTTTTGGCTAGGTTTTAGGTGTTAGGGTTCATCGCGCCATGCCATGGGCAAGCCAGTAGGCCAGCAACTATTGAGTGGCATCCGCCTTACAGGCGTAATCGGCTTGATATTGCTCGCGTTGTTCGTTCTGTTCGATGGCGAATTACGGACTGCGGGTGCAATTCGGGCCGGGTCACTTGTCACGTGTATCGCCGGACTCATCGAGCTCGTGGCGGTCGGCGTCTTGCTGTGGTTGACTGCGGGCACGTGGTCACGAGCAATCGCAGCCGTTTGTTTCCTCGCTGGACTTAAAGCCGCAGTTGGATTGGTAACAGGCGCGACTGTTTTTCCTCTATTTCAGCCCGCTTCGAGGATCGTCGCCGCTGAGTCGGTCACTTTCCTGCTATTGGCGGGACTCCTCTCAATGCGGTTCACGAATCATCGGCCAAGGACGTTGGAAAAGATCGGCCTCATAACTTTTGTATTTTCGATGTTTGCGAGTATGCTGTGGGATAGACTGCCCATCGTAGTGGTCGGACTGACTGCCCTCGTGGCCGCTCGCTTCGCCCCCGCATCCTTCGTGAATCGACGCGACAAAGAGCCGGTGAGCTGATAGGTCCCACTACTCAGGGACGTTCAGATGTAGGTACCTCCAACCATGGGCCAGCGTTATGAGCCGGAAGTCACGGCAGAGCGGACTGGGTTGCTAACACCTAGCACCTGACACCTGGCACCTGTTTCTCTCCCTAGCACCTAACACCTGTCACTTCACCGTCAGCGCGAACGTCACCGTGTGAGTGATTCCCCCCCCGGTGGCCGTGATGGTCAGCGTGTAAGATCCCACCTTGGCACTCGATGCCACGGCCAGCTTCACCGGTAGTGTGAAGGTCGCTCCCGAGAGACTGGGGTTAGAGAAAGTGGGAGCCACGCCCGCCGGAAGGCCGCCCAGTGAAACCGTAACAGGGGCGTTGAATCCTCCCGTCTCGGTCAAAGTGAGATTCAGACTCCCGCTCGATCCGCGCGCAATCGTGGCCGAAGAAGCGCTCTCAGCCAGCGTGAAGCCGGGCGGAGGCGTCACGGTGACCACGATGGACGCGGTCTTTGTGACGCCTCCTCCGGTCGCCGTGATCGTGATCGTGTGGCTGCCGGTTGCGGCGCCCGTGGAGGCCGCGAACGTCAACATGCTCATCCCGGAACCGGGCGCAGCTACAACCTGAGGCAGGAAGCTGGCCGTGACACCGCTCGGCAGACCACTCGCGCTCAACGTCACGTTGGCATTGAATCCCGTGGCGGCGCTGACGATCAGATTCACAGCAGCGGTCGCTCCCTCGGCGACGCTCACCGATGACGCGCCGGCACTCAAAGTGAAAGCTGGCGGCGCCGTCACCGTGACCACAAGCGCCGTGGTGGCCTTGATGCCCCCGCCCGCCGCCGTGATGGTGACCGTTTGGCTGACTAGGCTAGCAGCCGTGGTAGCCGAGAAGGCCAATACACTCGAACCCGAGCCCGGCGCCGCGAAGCTAGCCGGTGAGAAGCTGGCTGAAACGCCGCTCGGCAGACCAGTCGCACTCAGCGTGACCGGCGCATTGAATCCGTTCGCACCCGCGACACTCAAGTTCACCGCCGCATTCGCACCCTGCGCGAGACTGACCGATGGCGCGGACGCGTTGATCGCGATCGTAGGCGGCGGCACAACCGTGACGGCCAACGGCAGCGTGTTGGTGAGCGCACCGCTATTTGCTGTTACCACCAGCGTGTAAGTGCCAGGCGCTGTCTGCGTGGTCGTGGCGAGCGTCAGGGTACTCGTCCCCGAGCCCGGCGCTGGGAAGCTGGCCGTGGATAACTTCGCCGTCATCCCGCCAGGCTGGCCCGTTACTGTTAGCGCCATCTTGCCGCTGAATCCCCCGGACACTGTGACACTGATCGTGACGGTGGCACCGGTTCCTTGGACCATCGTGACCGACCCCGGGGTCCCCGAGAGCGTAAAGCCGGCTTGCGGGGTGACCGTGACCGTCAGGGCCTGCGTGTGGGTGATGCCGCCGCCCGTCGCCGTGATCTGGATCGGATAACTTCCGGCCGCAGCCTGCGAACTGGCAGTCACGAGGAGTGTGCTCGCACCCGACCCCGGCGCCGCGAGATTCGCCGGAGTGAAGCTGGCCGTAACTCCCGCGGGTAATCCCGTTGCTGAAAGGGCAATTGGATTATTGAAACTGCCGGAAACACTCACGGTCACGCCAGCCGTCACGCTCGAGCCCTGCTTCACGCTAACCGACGACGCGCTAAGGCCGAGAGTAAAATTCGCTGGCGGCGTGATAGTCACGCTCAGCGAGGCGTTCTGCGTCACCGTTCCACCATTCGCCGTCACCTGGATGGTGTAGTTGCCTGCCACCGCCTGCGCACTGGCGCTCAAAGTCAAAGTGCTCGTGCCGGAGCCGGGAGCTGCCAGGCTCGCCGGAGCGAAACTGGCCGTCACCCCCGCGGGTAGTCCTGTCGCCGAGAGGGCAACCGCATTGCTGAAGCCTCCGGAAACCGCCACATTCACACCCGCCATGGCCACACCACCCTGTGCCAGAGTGACCGATGGTGTCCCCAAGCTCAGCGTGAATCCCGCCGGTGGCGTAATAGTCAGGTTCAACGACGCGTTCTGCGTTACTGTTCCGCCGTTCGCCGTAACCTCAATGGTGTAGCTGCCTGCCACTGCTTGCGAACTGGCAGTCAAGCTCAGGGCGCTGACGCCCGACCCGGGCGCGGCGAGGCTCGGTGGCGTGAAGCTGGCCGTCACTCCCGTGGGCAGGCCCGTTGCTGAGAGCGAAACCGAGGAGCTGAACCCTCCGGATACGCCCAGCGTTACGTTGACACTCCCACTAGCTCCCTGGGCCACTGAAATCGAAGTTGACGACAGGTTGACCTGCAAGCCCGTGCCGGACGCGGTGGGCCAATTGTTCACCAGCATCGCAGCGTCTACTGATCCGACCCCGCTCCCCTGGTCGTATCCGGGGCCGGCACTGAAGCCGGTCAAACCAGGCACCGAGTTGTTTCCAGTTGTGACATCGTGGAAAACGGCCGTACCGCCGGACTGCTGGCTCGTGGCCAGAGAATACAGCGCGGGATTCACGTTGCCCTGCCTGGCTCCCGCCTTTTGCACCACCAGAGCCATCACACCCGCGAGCGACGGCGTGGAAGCCGACGTTCCCGCCACGGCGCAGAGCTGGTTATTCAGATACATCGCATACCCGTCGTGGCCCGCCGCCGTGGCCGACACATCCGGCACGTCGCGCATGCCATCCGCCGGCACGCCGGGACCGGTCTGCCAGGCCGGCTTCGAGTAGATCGAGCTCGCGCCGCCGCCGCCCGACCATAGGTCCGATCCGCCGGGCATCAGGCCGCTCTCGTTCCACACCATCTCTGGAATGTACTGCAAAGCCGAGGCTTGCGTGGCCGGGTTCGATGTGCTCGACCAATAGGCGCTGGGGTTTGACGTGTCGTTGAATTCCGTTCCGCCCACGCAGGTGCTGTAAGGTGTCGAGCAGATGCCGCTCACCGCGAGTCCATTGACGGAGGTGCCAGACGACGGGGAGTCGCAGCCGGCCGCGCCGCTGTCTCCCGCCGCGACCATCACCGTGATTCCCTCGGCCGCCGCCTGTTGCCAGAGATTGTTCAGAAAACTGTTTGCCGACGACCCGATCGCCGCTTCGCACAGCCCAAAACTCATCGTCATCACCGGCGCTACGTTGTTGTTGACGATATATTGCGCCGAAAGCGTGGCGCCATCGCTCGAGTTAGTCGAGGCCGAGACTACGAATTGAACCGAGGCGTTTTTCGCCACCGCTCCTGCCCACTCCGCGTCCAGCTCCGCTTCGGTCTGCTCGTCGGTGGACACGATCCCGGGGTTGGTTCCGTTCACAATGACGTTGGGATTGTTGGCCGGGAGCCCAAAGTAGCTGCGAAAAGTCTGCACGTCCGAGAGATTCAAATTGCAACGCGCCACCACCGCCACCGACTGCCCGGTGCCGTTGATGGAGTTTTGATAGAGCGGCGCAACGTCGTAGATCGTCGCCCAATCCGCGGGAGCCAGGTAGTGCGCACCGCCGGCGTTGAGTTCCGGACTCGAGACCGGCCGCACCTGGGCATGCGCCGGCGCGCTCCGGAAGTCATGCAGCGCCACTACGCCGCTGACCACGCGCGCCAAAGCCTGCGGAATTTCGGGATCCGTGGCGTTGGCATAGTGCTTCTCGCCGCCCACATTGTAGGCGCGAATCTCGGTGTGGAACGCCGTCTGCACCTGCGCGACATCCCCGCTGAAAAGGATCGACCGCCGCCCTTGCGCGATCTCCTCCACTTCCAGGCCATGGCTGCGCAGCCAGTTCGCGACCTCGGCCAGATCATGCTCGGAGACGCCAAACTCCCGGCCGAACACTTCCGGGGTCAGCCACTGGTGATACTCGGGCGAGCGCGGATCTTGCTGATTGGCGAGCAGCGCTTCGAGAGATTTCTCGCGCCCGGCATCCGTGCTCAATGTCAGAATCATCCGCTCCATGCGCCGGTCAAGTGGGGCCAAGCCCGTTTCGTATTCCGCTCGCGCCAGAGGATGCGTGTTGCCATGAAGAGCCACCCGAACGTTATCGTCAATACGGCCGGTGATGCGGTCCGGAAGGGTTTGAGCAACCAGGGGAAATAGCTGACAGAGAATGATGGGCAGAAGAATACGGACGGGAACGACAACCCGTTGACGCGGCATTGAGCCTCCCAAAATGCGCTAGGAACGCGGGCCGAGGGATGCACAGTCTCCCCTCCGGCCTCTGTTGGACTCATCGACGCGGAAACGGGAGATTTTAGGCTGAATTTAGCTTACGCGGCGCGTAGGCGAGAAGGCAGTCAAGTGAAATCCTATCAACCACTTGCAACCATTCACGGGGTGACAATTTGGCACTCGGTTTGCAATCTTGGCACTCGGAGGTTCGAAGGTATGGTTTCCCAAATCCAGGGGAGTGTAGCGGCATTTTCAACGGAAACTGTTGCTAGCTCTAATGTTCCAGCCGCCAGCGACAATATTTTCGAGGAGATCTTGCAGAGGGCCGCGCAGGAGAACCGTCAAAATCTTGACGCCAGTTCCGGCGGAATTTCGTCTGCCAAACAAGGTAAGGCAGGCTTGGAGGCGATGTTAGGGAATCAGCCGGCGACAGTCGCTCAAAGTTCCACGACAGCGGCTTCGGCGGCGGATAGTGACACTTCGGAAGCGCCTTTCGTGCCCACGTTCCAAAGCAATGTCGAGGTCACCAATTCCTATAATGGCCAATCTACGGAATTGAACCCTATGTACTTCGCCACAAGCGAAACGGCGCAGCACCTCGCTGATAAATTCGGCACAGGCCAAGTCAAGGAAGAGGCTGCTTACAGCCCGGGCAATCCTTACTACTCTTCGGCAAGCCTATACTACATCGAAACGCCGAACGGTCAGTGGCTGAATGCGGGTTTGTTGGCGGAAACCTATGTGCGCATGCCGGAAGCGCAGTGGCCGGGCTTGGCGGATCAGGAAATCCGCAACGCCATCGCGCAGGCTGGAGGTTAGAAATCTTCCACTAGGAAAGGATGGTGTACCAGTTGAAGGTCCCGAACGGCATGGCGCTCTGGTGCCGCATGTACTGGTGCCCGTCCGGCGCGGTGACGATCTCACCGTCCGGCACATTGTCTCCAGCGAGCACCACATAGATGCCGCCGCCACTGGTTGGCCCAATCACGGCAATGTAGCCGCCCGGCGTTGTGAAAGCGTCGGCAGGCAGCGTAGCCGGTGGAGCCGGCGGGGGAGACGGTGGCGCGAAGGGGAGATAGTCAGCGGCGTTGGTCGACACCTTGATCGATCCCGGGGGCGGATTGTTGGGATCATAAGGTGCCTCGCCGAAGGGCGGCATGCCTCCCGGAGCGGCCGTCACATTGGGCTGCAGCATGCTGGGCACCCACGTGTAGCCGAATGTCTGGCGCAGGAGCATGACCTTCCAGGGATCCCAGCCCCAAACCATGATGGGAACGTCGATGATTTGGCCTTGCTGGGCCAAGGCCTGGGCCGCGGTTTCACGCTGCTTCGCCGGTGATCGTCTGGAGCGACGCGACGGCAGGTGGTTGCGAGTTCCAGTAGGCCGTATCAAAAGCGGAATTGCTGTCCATCCAGGTCCGTTTCTCCTGTCTCAGTATAGGCACGTGAGATTCGTGAACACGGCGCGCAACCCGGCGCAAGTATCGCAATAATCAGGGCGTAAGAAACCTGCGATGCTCGTGACCGCGTCCGGGGGCACGCTAGAATGAGGCTATGCGCTCCTCGATTCTTTCGGCCGCCGCGGCTTTGCTCCTGTCGATCTCCCAGATCTTCGCACAGACTGCACCGCCCGAGGTGGACGCTGCATTGCGCGCGCGAATCACGAAGTACTATCAAACCCAGATTGACGGAAAGCCGCGGCTAGCGGAGCCATTGGTGGCCGAAGACTCGAAGGACGTCTTCTACGCCATGAGCAAACCGAGGATTTTGAGCTTCTCGATCGACCGGATCGACTATTCAGAGAACTTCACCCACGCCAAGGCGAATATCGTGGTGAAAATGTATATACCGATTGCCCAATTGGCTAAGGATCCGATCAGTCTGGCGATACCGAGCCTATGGAAGATTGAAAACGGAGAGTGGTGTTGGTACATCGACCCGGATGTGCTTAGGACATCGCCATTCGGGAAAATTCCATCCCCATCGGGTGAGGCAAGCACTCCAGGCGCCGTGCCCGATGTGAAGCGTGGAGTGACTCTCGAGGAGTTGTGGCAGAAGGTGAAGGCGGATAAGCCGGTCGTGGTTCTACGGACGTCGGAAGCATCTGACGACCAGGTGGTGATCCTCAATGAGATGCCCGGCCCTGTTAAGATCCAGGTTAATTTTCCCCGCGTTCCGGGGCTCGAAGTGGTGACCGACCGCCTGGAGATTCCGGCGAACGAGAAGGCGGTCATAAAGTTCCACTTCAAAGCTGGAATGGGCAAGATGCCGGCCCAGCCGGTGATTGGGTACGTGGCGGTCGAACCCATTCACTCGTCGATTCCGCTACGGGTGGTCTTTCAATAAACGGAACCGGGGACAAGCCTTGCGGCTCGTCCCCGATCTGAGAGTTCGGTACCCGCGTTTACTGCGAGGATCCGACGGGGAACTTCGATCCCTTGGCTAAGACAGTCTGGCCATTGACCGGAATCCCTAAGTCGAAAGGCGTAAGTGCATTTGCCGCGGTACCCGCGGGAACGACAAATTCCACTTGCCAAACACCGATCATTCCCTCCGCGTAGGTCACTGTCGGCGGAGCGATGCCCGCATGATTTACGCCCACGATAACTGGTGTCGTGATAGTGACATCGCCGCTCAGCGGATCGAATGAATTGCTGGAGACGACGGAGGCTCCCGATGAGGTAAACGGAGGAATCAGGCCGGTAACGTAAGCCCGGAGGGTTTCCCCCGGCGTGGCCGGGCTCTGAGGCGTCACTAAGTTGCCATCGGCATGGAGCATGATGGCATTCTTCGTTACGCCGTCCGACAGCGTGTATTCGAAGATACCGGGCGCACCCTGTTGGATGGTTGCGGTGAGAGTGGCGGACTCACCGTTGGCATGGATGATTACCGGCACAGTGGTGCCGCTCAACGGATAGAGTTCGAAGGGGACCTGAATAGCGATCGATTGCTGGCCGTTGACATTGGCGACGTAGTAAATTGGCGCCCAGGGTCCGTTTGGAGGATCGAATTCGACGCTCACTTGTTGGACGGTGGTGGGCAGAACCAGAGGACCAGGCCCGTAGGAATCGGCGCTCACGACTCCCGTTATGCCGTCGGCGACGCCGCTCGTGCAATAAATGACGGCCACGCCGCCGGGCGAGATTCGATTCGGAACGAAGCTGGCGCCGTTGTCGAGAGCGGAGTTGCACACAGGCCCTGGGGGAGTCACGGTCAGATTGTTGAACGTCTGGGTAACGGTCAGGTTGTTCGTTCCGGACGCCGACGCGGTGACGGTCACCGGCCCGGGAATGGACCCAGCCGTAACAGTTGTGCTGGCCTGTCCGTTTGCGTCGGTGGTGACGGTCGAGGCCCCCAAGACGGCCGAACCGCTCGTGACCGCGAAGGTCACGGTTACGCCGGGCACGGGCGTGGTGCCGTCAAGAACCTGCACGATGAGCGGGGATTCGAACGCGTGGCCCTCAAGAGCAGTCTGCGGCTGATTGCCGGAAACAATGCTCAGCCCGGTTACGGTCACGTTGATGGTGAGGTTGAAGGTCACTGTTACTGAGCCCGCCGCGAGCTTGACCTGAACAGGCCCCGCGCCATTTCCCAGCGTGGCGATAGCTGCCACATTGCCATTGGCGTCGGTGGCCGTACTGACGCGGCTCAAAGTGACGGCTCCAACCGTGGTGAATGTCACGGCGGTATTGGGCACGGGGTTGCCGCCCAGATCGGTCAATGTGGCGCCGAGAAAAACTGGTAGCTGCTGGCCCGGATTGCCGCTTTGGTTGTTACCCGTAAGGTTAATGAAGACAGCGGGTGGGCCGGCCGTAACCTGGTAGTTGTAGCCGGAGAATTCATAAATTCCGCCGATGATTATCGAAAACGCGCCAGTACCGATCTTCCCTCCAAAAGCCAGATTGCACGTAGCGTTACCCGAGTCACTGGTGTAAATTACACTACCTTCCGCACAGCCGATGGTTGAGGCGTCGTTTACATTACTCTGCACCACCGAGACCGAGACGTTGGGTATGCCTTCTCCCTGCTGGGTTCCCCCAATGGCTCCCACTACCTGGACCTGGACGGCCCCGAGGGTCTGCTCACCTGACTGACCGACCAGGGCATTACTGGGACCCCGCCCCGTGGGCTTGCTGAGGATGATGTCGTCGTAGTCGGTGACGCCGTTGTTTTCGACTGTTGTGAGAGTGAATTGCACGCTTCCGCCCCCGCCAGTGGCCGTTACTGTACTTTGGATGAAGGAATTGCTCCCGACACCTGTGGCGCTGGTGGTGAAGAAGGTCTGGGTTTGGCCAGTGGAGTCGGTCGTGGTTTGCGCGCTCGCCACGTTGCCGTGTCCGGCTGGGGTAGCGGACCAGTTCACCGTAGCGCCTTTCACGGGATTCCCGCTTGCGTCACGCAACAGCACGACCAACGGCAGGCTTTGGCTGTGCGTGAGTGTATCCAACAACTGACCGTTGCCGGACACGAGGGTAATAGACTGTGCGCGAGCTGCGCCCGCGCCTAGCAGGCAGATCGCGAGAAAAATCCAGTATTTGGATCTGGCGGAATACATTATTCACCTCTTGATTTTAAAGAAGACAATTGCTTGAGATGGACGCGGAGAGAATACCAGTATAGCACTACCGCGCATTTATAGAGAAGGTGGATGTGGGAAAAATTCTTCGCTCTTTATTTACGCGTAGCAAAAAAAGGAGGAGAGCTTTTGCTCTCCTCCTTTGTGGTGAACTGCGATGTAGCTGTTAGTAGCCCAACTGCTCGCCAGTGGTGAGACCAGGAGCGCTGAAGGGCGCTGCGAGACGCGGTTTCGGCGGATCGGGTATGATCAGCGCCAGGTAGCCCTCGGTGCCGAGGTACGTACCGGTCTGCGTAATGAAGGCGAAGCCATGCGCGTACTGGAAGTCGCAGTCCGCGATGATGTAGCCGCTGAAGGAATTCGGGGCTACGATCGGGGTGGCTGTGCCATCAATCAAGGCTGCCCACGTCGTACCAGCAGGCACCGTCGGGGTGGCGTAGGAGGCCAGACCCTTGCCGCCAGTGAACGGATAAATCGTGCAAGCGCCCGATTGCGGCGAAGTGCCGTACTCATCCAACGACGTATTAGAGATCGCGATACCAGTATCGAAGCCGCCGAGGTTGGTCACGTACGGGAACAACAGGTGCGTGGCGCAGGAGTCAATAATGAACGCATTCTGCACTTTCGACAGGTCGACGAAGCGCGGAACCTGATCCTGCGACGCCATCGGAGCGGCGGAATCCGAAAGAACCGGAGCGAAGCTGGCTTCAACACCGGCCTGAACATTGATGGCCGGGGAGTTGGTGCCGGGGCTTGCCGTGTAGGTAATCCAGAACGGAATGGTCGGACCTTCCGTCAAAGACGACGTGTTAGCCTGCAACACTTCGTAGACGGCTTCGCCCGCGCCGGTGGAATCCAGCGGAACGTCATACAATGTAGGGTCGTTGGCGTCGTTGCCAGACAGGGCGCTATAAGCGCCGACTTCGCCGGCGGTCAGATGGATGTAGAGGGCCGGGGCGGCGGGTATCGCGACATTATAGTTCCCCAAGCCATCTGCGCTAGTCGGGACGGCGACAGTAACACCCGCGGGGACGTTAGAGAATTTGATTCTGAACCGCGTACCCGCGTCGGCCAGACCACCGTTGGCGCCGATTATGCCGTCAATGCTCGTGGCTACGCCTTGGGCAGCATTATAGAAGAAGGTTTCCGTATTGAAGGTGGCGCCTGGCAAATCCTGGTTGATGAGAGCCAAAGGCGCTAATGGAGTTGTCGCCTGATTGCGCACCTTGAATGCGGCACCAAAGCCCTTGTTCAGTGTGATAGCCCCCGCCGGCGCGTTGGTCTCCGACGTGCACTGCGGCCAAGCTGACGGAGACGGCTTGTCTAACGTAACAAGGAGACCGGTCTGGACAACACCGATCGTCTGCGTCGCATTGTTGCTGGTGACCGGCAGCACAGTCGGGTTGCTGACGGCAATCGTTTCCGTAACGGACGACGGCGAGCCACTCACCGCAACGGCCACTTCGCTAGCATTCGCGCGAATGTTGGTAATGCGGATCGTACGCGTGCCGCCCTGGGTTCCGGGAGGGGCGATCGGTACGCCGCTGAACGTGATGGAGTTTCTGCCGGCGAGACCAACCCACTGGCCCTGAAAAACGTTGTAGGCGCCAGCCACCGTTGTATATGGGCTATTGGCGCTTACGCCGAGTCCGTAAACCGGGCATGACGCTGACTGCTCGGCGACCACCGTGCAGACGTTCTGTATGGTTTCGGTCGGCTCATCGATCAACAACAGAGCCTCTGAGGCGTTGTTGGTCGTGTTCAAAATGCGGCTGGTAACGTCAGTAGTGTTCAGGAAGATCGTTATGTTGACCGTGGGCGCGATATTGGCGGGATTGGAGCCAGCACCCGTCCCAAGATCAATCGGCGTACCGCCGGTGCACTGCAAAATAAAATCGCCGCCTTTTTCCGTCTGACCTTCCGCGCGCATCTGAACCGATGTAGCGGTCGAGGTGCAGCTAAACGGGGTGGTGGCCGCGCTTACCGTACCCACTGTTGCTAACAACAGGGCGATAGCGGCAAGCACGATCATGCTTCTGCGAAAATCTGCCATTTCCTTCTCCTTGTAAAGTGCGTTATTGAATCGGTCGAAGTTCTCTTGCAACCTGAGCCTCTGACTATTCACGAAATCGTCTCACAACCTTTGGGAACTTCTCCGTGTCGGGCGGAGAACAGAATCACCGAAGGCCCTCAAGTGGGCCAGCGGCTCCAAACCAAAACCCGCGATCAGCACTTGTCAATGCTAATTCGTTTTTAAACTGCACATTGTGCTTGCGGGGCGAATCCGTACAATTGCAAAATGCATCGCACGCGGTAAAGATATAGATACCTCAGCCCTACAGCCCCTGTCAAGAGAAAATTCTTTATCTTCAACACGAAAACCCGATTTAGTGGTCCGGAATGGCATTTAAGCATATCGGTTAACCAACGTCAATGGTAGCGGGCCAGGAATCGCGAAATCTGCATCGAACGGGGCAATGGCACGGTGCAATTGGGGTTAGGCGCAATGCGTAACGCTCCTTAAGAAACCGTAATCCTGTGGAAAACTGGCATCAGCGCCTTCCGGACCCGCCAGAATGAAAAAAACGTTCAGAATCGGGCACCTCAGGCAACTTTAAATTTGTCGCGGCAGGCGACCGAGCAAAAGTGAACCAACTCACCATTTACGGTCTTCTTGATGGAAGAGCTGGTGGGAACGAATGTGCCGCAGACGGGATCCTGTTTCAACTCGCCGCCGATTTCGCTATTGACGGGCTGGTGACCCGGCGGCGGCGAGGCGCCCGGCCGCAAGGTCTGGTTGAACAAGCGGGCTACGGTAGTCACCACAGCCCGGATAACCGCGAAGAAGACCAGCAGTAAGAAAAAGCGAAAAACAAGCCGGAACATAGCAAAGGGCCCGGCGCTTGGGAGCCGCCGGGATCAGTTCGTCTTCTTCTTGCCCTTCTTGTTCTTGGCGGCGTCGGGGTTCTCGTAAGTGGTCGCGACCGAACTCTCGATGGAAGCGAGCGCGCCCTTGGCGGAATCCGCGAACGGCCCGGTGGGCTTCAATTCGAGATATTTCTGGAGCGCCTCTTTGGTGCCGTCGGCAGGAATTACTTTCCCTTCGGGCGTTATTTTGGCCTGCCCGAGAAGGTACATACCGTATTGATATTGCGCGTCGGCGTAATTGGGATCGAGGTCGATAGCCTTCTTGAAGGCCTGGCCGGCGGCGTCATTCTGCCCGGTGTTCACCATCACGGCGCCGAGATTGTAGTAGTACTTGCCGGCGTTCGGTGGATCGAGCTGGGCAGCCTTAGTCAACTCGGCCTGGGCTTCGGGAATTTTCTTGGCCTTGACTAAAGCGAGAGCGTAGTTGTTGTGTATGCTGGCGTCGTCGGGTTTGAGCTCGATGGCCTTGTTGAAGGACTCGATGCCTTTGCTGTATGCGGTCTCCTGATCAGCGCCGGTCTTCATCGCTCCGGCCTGCATGTAGGAGTCGGCCAGATGCGCCCAGATCACGGTCTGTTTGGGATCCATTTCGTTGGCTTTGTTAAACGCCTCGATGGCAGCATCCCACTGTTTGCCTTCCATGGCGGCCATGCCCTGATTGAATGCGTCATTCAACGCCTTGTTCTTGGCGAGAGCTTGCTCGCGCTCTTTGGTGGCCTTCTCGATCGCGGCCTTCTGCGAGGCGGACATGCTGCGTTCCTGTTCCTTCGTCAGCGTGCCGGTAGCTGCCGCCTGTTCGAGCGACTGCTGGCGCTTCCTGACCTCTTGCAGATTGAAGTTTATGGGGGTGGAATCGCCAAGCGAGGTGCGGACGTTGTCGACGTTGTCAACATCCTTGCCATCGACTTCGAGCGTGATCTTATAAGTACCCAGGGGAAGACCGGTATGGAAATAATGGCCCTTCTTGTCGGTCTTGACCTGGTAGTGGCCCTTGATATCTTTGCGATCTATTTTGACCAGCGCGCCCTTGAGGGGCTGGCCGTTTTCGTCTTTCACATCTCCTTCGAGCGAGGACACCTGCGCAAAAGCCGCGCTAGCGAAAATCAGGAGAGCCGCAGCGGACAAGGCAGCGGTTTTCAGCCGGGTAGGCATGAGGGGAACCTCCAAAGAAACAGGTTAGCATTTTCTAATCGAACAATGAGCCTGGAGGAGGAGCGAAGCTCCGCCGCCAGGCCTCCTTTCTGAATTTGGGCCAACCAGAGAAACCGTGGCAGTGGGAAGT
>Ga0326728_10018223_pt1 | contig 13880 bp, 21 predicted proteins | sample MB3enrmetagenome_FD_207602 | JGI IMG/M metagenome (GOLD analysis project Ga0326728, IMG submission 207602) | Lab enriched peat soil microbial communities from McLean, Ithaca, NY, United States - MB31MN | ecosystem: Environmental > Terrestrial > Soil > Wetlands > Peat | place: USA: New York... | reverse complement strand
CGACTACGGTTTTACCGAGGCGCAAACCACGTACGGCGTAATCGGCGTGAAGACCTGGATATATCGCGGCGACATCTACGAGCAGAAGCGCCGTCAGGCGCCGCCGGTAGGCACGTCGGTGTTTTAAAAGCAGGGATCAGGGGTCAGGGGTCAGGGATCAGTCCCCCGGCTGTTGGCTCTGAGACAGACAGTTTTCAGGATTTGTTGTAAGTTACCGGGGATGTGAGTCGGGGGTGGGATCGAAGCTGATCTCTGATCCCTGACCCCTGACACCTGTTTTCGAGGGTTACGTTATGTTGATGCCAAAGAAAGTGAAGTTCCGCAAGCAGCAGAAGGGCAAGAGGCGCGGCAAAGCCTGGCGCGGGTCCACGCTGTCATTTGGGGAGTACGGCTTGAAGGTTCTGGAATGCGGCTACATCACCGACCGTCAGATCGAGGCCAGCCGTATCGCCATGACCCGCTTTATCAAGCGCGGGGGCAAGATCTGGCTGCGCCTGTTTCCGGATAAGCCGATCACCAAGAAGCCGGCTGAGGTCCGCATGGGCTCGGGCAAGGGCGCGCTGGACCATTGGGTGGCCGTGGTGCGGCCAGGCAAGATCCTCTTCGAGATGGAAGGGGTGAACCCGGCGACCGCGCAGGAAGCCATGCGCCTGGCGTCGAACAAGCTGCCGCTCAGGACCAAGTTCGTCAAGCGGCCGGGCGCGGAAAAGACTGAGGCTGTGGCCAAGTAAGACAGCTTTCAGCCATCAGCTATCAGCCATCAGTTTTTGCTGATAGCGGAGAGCCGGAAGCGAGAACGATTTACGGAGAACAGGCTGGAAGCTAGTGGCAAATGGTTAAAAGCTGATAGCTGATAGCTGGCGGCTGGTTGGAGAGAAACACAATGGAACTCAATAAGATTCGCGGTTTGAGCGACGAGGAACTGGCGCACCAGGGGAAGACAACCTCCGAGCAGCTATTCCGGCTTCGCTTTCAGGTATCGATGGGTCAGAACGATGGAGTGAAAAAGCTCCGCCAACTGCGCAAAGAGATCGCGCAGATCAAGACCGTGGCCCGCGAGCGCGAGCTGGGCATCCGCGGCGCGGTTGTTGACGCTGCCGCCGCGGCGGATACCGATGTTCGGGCAGGAAAGGGAGCCAGCTAAGCCATGACAACTACAGAAGCGGTACAGACGCCGGCGGCCGCGGGCGCCAGACGCAACGAGAAGGTCGGCCAGGTGGTTTCGACCAAGATGCAGAAGACCATCGTGGTCGAGGTCGAAATGCGCAAGGCCCACGCCAAGTACAAGCGGATCGTGCGCTCGACCAAGAAGTTCTATGCCCACGACGAGCAAAGTTCGGCGCGCCTGGGCGATGTGGTGCGCATCCGCGAGACCCGCCCGCTGAGCAAGCTGAAGCGGTGGTCGCTGGAAGAGATCGTGCGGCGTTCATCGCTGGCGCAGATTGAAGACGCGGCGATCCGGACCGACATGAAGGACGCTATTAGCGCGGGCAAGTAAGGAGAAGAACCCATGGCTGTGCAAATGAGAACCATGCTCGCGGTGGCCGACAACTCCGGCGCGCGCAAGCTGCAAGTGATTCTGCCTCTGGGCGGCGGACTGGGCAAAAAGGCCGGTCTCGGCGACATTGTGACCGCGGCGGTGAAGGAAGCTTCGCCCGAAGGCACGGTTAAAAAGGGCAAAGTGGTGAAAGCGGTTATCGTCCGCACCCGCAAGGAGTACCGGCGGCGCGACGGCACCTACATCCGCTTCGATGAAAACGCGGCCGTGGTGATCGACGATACGCACGAACCGGTGGGCACGCGCGTCTTTGGGCCGGTGGCCCGCGAGTTGCGCGAGAAGAAGTTTTTGAAGATCGTTTCGCTGGCCCCGGAAGTGGTGTAAGAGCAGGGGTCAGGGATCAGGGGTCAGGGGTCAGAAACTCCAGACCGAGAATCAACAAACAGTGTAGGGCTCACAGGCGTTCTTTGTAATCAGATTGTGGGCAGGTCTTCAGATTGCGATTCCGGCAAGAAGAAACTGATCCCTGACCCCTGATCCCTGACCCCTGTATTTGGAGAAGAGATGCAGAGTTTGAATATTCATCGCAACGATACGGTCAAGGTCCTCACGGGCTCCGACCGCGGAAAAACGGGCCGCGTGCTACGCGTCTTTCCCGACAAGGGCACGATTTTGGTGGAGCATGTACGCGTGGTCAAGAAGACGGTTTCGAGCAAGCAGGGACAGCGGACCAAGGGCGGCATCGCCGAGCAGGAATCGCCCATCGACGTCTCGAACGTGGCCCTTGTCTGCCCCAACTGCGGGCCGGTGCGCGTGGGCACGAAGGTCGAGGGCGATATTAAGGTGCGGGTCTGCCGGAAGTGCGGGCAGACGCTGCCGACAAAGAAGTAGAAAGACAGTTGTCAGTGGTCAGTTAGTTCGTGCCAGTTTGACGATTTGGCTGGATTGGAAAGAACTGACAACTGAAAACTGACAACTGAAAACTGGTTTTGATACTTCCGCATCGGTAAACGGGTCGTTGCGGCGATCCACTCCGGGAGCCGGAAGAAAGAGAGCAAATCAACATGTCAGCAAGGCTGAAAGAGAAGTATAACAAGGAGATCAAGCAAGCTCTGCAAAAGGAGCTGGGTCTCGACAATCCGATGGCGGTGCCCCGGCTGGACAAGATCGTCGTGAACATGGGCCTGGGCGAGGCCACGCAGAACACCAAGCTGCTGGACCCGCTGGTGATGGACCTGACGATGATTGCCGGGCAGAAGCCGGTGACCACCAAGGCGAAGAAGTCGATCGCGGCCTTCAAGGTCCGCGCCGGCATGTCGATTGGCGCCATGGTCACGCTACGCTCCGACAAAGCCTACGAGTTCCTGGACCGGCTGATCTCGACGGCGCTGCCGCGGGTGAGGGACTTCCGAGGCGTATCTACGAAGAGTTTTGACGGGCGCGGCAATTACACGCTCGGGCTGCGCGACCAGTTGATCTTTCCTGAGATCGATTACTCCAAGGTGGAGAAGCTGAAGGGCATGAACATCACCATCGTGACCACGGCCAAAGACGACAACCAGGCGAGGGCGCTGCTGCGCCACTTCGGCATGCCCTTCCGCCAGGGCGCGTAGGAACAGGATAAGAGGGTTTATGGCAACCACTGCAAAAAGGGTGAAAGACGCGCGGAAGCCGAAGTTCAGCTGCCGCAAGCACAACCGATGCCAGCTTTGCGGGCGGCCGCGCGGATATTTGCGCAAATTCGGCGTCTGCCGCTTGTGTTTCCGCGCGCTGGCGCTCAAGGGCGAGATTCCCGGCGTCGTAAAGTCGAGCTGGTAGAGAGGCAGTTGTCAGTGGTCAGTTTTCAGTTGTCAGTTTGTTTGTGCGACGGCCGGCAAGTGGCGATCCAATCGAACAGATGCAGGGAAAACTGATAACTGAAAACTGATAACTGATCACTGTAGTAAGCATTTCCGCAGGTTTCCGCTCCGCCACGGCGGACAAGTACGGCGGACGAACGGGGAATGAAGGAGAAGGAATGAGCCTGACCGACCCAGTAGCCGATTTTCTGGCGCGCATCCGGAACGCGATCCGGGCGCGTCATCAGAAGCTGGATGTCCCGGCTTCGAAGTTGAAGACCGAGATCGCCCGCATCCTCAAGGAGGAGGGCTACATCTCGAACTACAAGACCCAGGAAGAGGAAGGCAAGCTGGTGCTGCGCGTGTACTTGAAGTACGGCGGCACGGAAGCGGCTATCCGCGATCTGGCGCGCATCTCGCGTCCCGGCTGCCGCGTGTACATCGGCCACGACGAGATCAAGCGCGTCCAGGGCGGCCTGGGCATCTGCATTCTCACTACGCCCAAGGGCGTGATGACCGGCCGCCAGGCGCGCCGCGAAGGAGTGGGCGGGGAGTTGCTTTGCGAAGTGTGGTAACGGCAGTTGTCAGTTTTCAGTTGTCAGTAAGGGAACTGAAATCTGACAACTGATAACTGACAACTGTTTTACGGGCTGCAGTGGAACTTGGGACGTTGAAGTTATCGGCTGAAAACTGACGACTGATAACTGACAACTGTTTCACAGGGACTCGCAAGCCAAGAGAAGGATTGAATCGATGTCGCGCATTGGAAAGAAACCGATCCCGCTGCCCACGGGCGTCAAGTACACGGTCGAGGGCAACACCGTTCTGGTCGTGGGGCCCAAGGGCAAAGTCTCGGCGCTGATCGCCAAGGGCATCTCGCTGGAGACAGTGGGCGGGGAACTGCGCGTGAATCGCGACAACGACAGCCAGGCCGCGGTGCATGGACTAACCCGCGCCCTGGTTTCCAACGCGGTTCAAGGCGTGACCAAGGGTTGGACGCGCGAGCTGGACATTGTGGGCATCGGCTATCGCGCCGAGATGAAGGGCAAGGGCACGGTGGTCTTCACGCTAGGCTACTCGCACCCCATCGAGGTTCCGCTGCCCTCGGGCATCGAGGTGGTCATCGATCCCAAGCAGACTCACCTGACCGTCTCCGGCATCGACCGGCAGAAGGTGGGCCAGGTGGCGGCTGACATGCGTTCGCTGCGCAAGCCCGATCCGTACAAGAACAAGGGCGTGCGCTACTCGGACGAGAAGCTGAAGAAGAAGGCCGGCAAGACCGGAGCGAAATAAAGACAGTTGTCAGTTGTCAGTTAACAGTTTTCAGTTATTTTTACCGAGATCGAACTGACCACTGAAAACTGACAACTGAGAACTGACATTAACCGAACGGGGCCCGCCGCGGCGGGCCCCGCCGATAGGAACGAGAGACAATGATTACGCAGAACAAGAGGAACGCAATCCGCCAGCGCATTCATGCGCGCATCCGCCGGAAGATGTCCGGTACCGGGGAGCGGCCGCGTCTGAACGTTTACCGCTCGCTCGGCCACATCTACGCGCAGGTGATCGACGACCAGAAGGGCGAGACGCTGGTTTCGGCTTCCACGCTGGCGCTGAAGGTGAAGACCGGCGGCAACCTTGCAGCGGCCAAGGAGATCGGCAAGGCCGTCGCCGAGAAGGCCGCCGAAAAGGGCATCAAGAAGGTGGTCTTCGATCGCGGCGGCTACCTCTATCACGGGCGCATCAAGGCGCTGGCCGAAGCCGCCCGCGAGGCGGGGCTGGAGTTTTAATAGAAGTTGTCAGTTTTCAGTGGTCAGTGATCAGTTTGTTCGTGCCGGATTTGCTTGAGTTCTGATAACTGACAACTGATAACTGACAACTGAGAACTGGAAAACGAGAGAGCAATGACGATCTTGAAGAAGAAACTCGATGCCAACCAGTACAACCTGAAGGATCAGGTGGTGGCCATCAATCGCGTGACCAAGGTAGTGAAAGGCGGCAAGAACATGTCGTTTGCCGCGCTGGTGGTGGTGGGCGACGCCGCTTCGGGCGTGGTGGGCCACGGTTCGGGCAAGGCCAAGGAGGTTCCCCAGGCCATTCGCAAGGGAATCGAGGCGGCCAAAAAGAACCTGATCCGGATCAACCTGACCGAGACCACGATACCGCATCTGGTCCTGGGCCGTTACGGCGCCGGGCAGGTGCTCCTGAAGCCGGCTCCCGAAGGAACAGGCGTGATTGCCGGCGGAGCGGTGCGCGCGGTGATGACCTCGGCCGGGGTGCAAAACGTGCTGACCAAGAGCCTGGGCTCTCCCAACCCCCACAACGTCGTCAAGGCCACCTTCAACGCCCTGCTACAGTTGCGCGACCGCGCCGATGTGGCCAACATGCGTGGCAAGACGGTCGAGGAGCTCTAATCCATGGCTAAAACCAAGATGATTCGCATTCAGTACTACCGCTCGAAAAACTCCACGCCCGTCAAGCACCGCGCGGTGGTCAAGGGGCTGGGCTTTACGCGGCTCAATCAGATTGTCGAGCGCGAGGATACGGAATCCATACGCGGCATGGTCAAGGCCGTGCCGCATTTGGTCAGGATTTTGGAAGACTAATCGTTCTTGGACGGAGAAGCAGGTCCTTCGACTGCGTTTGTCACAATGAACGTGACAAACTCCGCTCAGGATGACAGCATTTTTAAAATTGAACGCGAGTCGGCGGAGCTTCGATTCTGTCCGGCGCTATAGCGAGGAGAATGATGGCAAAGAATCTATCGAATTTGCGGGCGCCCAGGAAGGCAAACACCGGGCGCAAGCGCGTGGGCCGGGGCATGGGTTCCGGCATGGGCAAGACCGCGACCCGCGGCCATAAGGGCCAGGGTTCGCGCTCCGGCTTCAGCCTGATGCGCGGTTTTGAGGGCGGCCAGATGCCCCTCCATCGCCGCCTGCCCAAGCGCGGCTTCGTCAACATCTTCCGCACCGAGTACACGGTGGTGAACCTGGACCGGATTGTCGAACAAATTGAGGGCTTGGCCGTTACCGAGATAGGCATCGACGACTACATCAAGCTGGGATTGGCTTCCAGCAAGAAGGCGCTGATCAAAGTTCTCGGCTCGGGCGAGCTGGCCGCGGCCCTCACCATTCATGCGCACAAGTTTTCCAAATCGGCTATCGAGAAGATTGAAAAGGCCGGCGGCAAGGCCGTGGTTCTGGGCGGCGAAGCAGCGCCGGCAACGGCTTAAGGTTATGGTTTCCCGCCCTAGCCGCAAAAAGTCGCCGCGGCGACACGCGGCGAAGGTGGGGCACCCCGGCGCCCCGAAGAAATGCAGGTCCTTCGACAGCGGTCGCCGCGGCGACCTCCGCTCAGGATGACAAGCTTGATAAGCGGGCGGGACATACAAGGCGCTGCACAGGTAACATGGTCAGTGGCAAAGAATCGAGTGGTGGAAAGGCCCTGAAGCGGATAACCAATCATGCTTGAGAAATTTCTTAATATCTTCCGGATTCCCGACCTGCGCAAGCGGGTGCTTTTCATGTTGGGCATTTTGGCCGTCTACCGGCTGGGTTCGCATATTCCTACGCCGGGCGTGAACACCCATCAGCTTGAGATGCTCTTCAACCAGCAAAACGGATCGGCGCTGGGGCTCATGGACCTCTTTGGCGGCGGCAACATGCGCCGCATGACGGTCTTTGCCCTGGGCATCATGCCTTACATCACGGCCTCGATCATCTTTCAGCTCCTCACCGTGGTCTATGAGCCGCTGGCGCGCATCCAGAAAGAAGGCGAGCTGGGGCGGCGCAAGATTACGCAATGGACCCGCTATATGACCGTGATTTTGGCGGCGCTCCAGTCCATCGGGATCGCGGCCATCCTCACCCGGCAGGGCCTGGTGCTCCATCCGGGTATCGGCTTCACCCTGATGACCGTTCTGACGCTCACCACCGGCACAGCCTTCATCATGTGGCTGGGCGAGCAGATCACCGACCGCGGCATCGGCAACGGCATGAGCCTGCTCATCTTTACCGGCATCGTCGCCGGCCTGCCCCGCGGCGTGGCGGAGCTATACCAGAAGATCCAGACCAACGCCTGGGGCTCGTTCACCCTCATCGCGGTGGCGCTGCTGATCGTGGGCATGATCGCCGTGGTGGCCTTCATCGTCTTTGTCGAGCGCAGCGAGAGGCGCATTCCCATCCAAAGCGCGCGGCGCATCGTCGGCCGCCGCATGATGGGCGGTCAATCCAGCCATTTGCCCCTCAAGGTGAACTCCGGCGGCGTCATGCCGGTCATCTTTGCCAGCTCCATTCTCTCCGTCCCGCTGTTGTTCGGGACGTCGGAGTGGGTGCAGAACAGCCGCTTTCTCCAGCCCATCATGGCCGCCCTCCAGCCGGGCTACCCGTGGTACGAGCTGCTCTATATCCTGGGCATCATCTTCTTCGCCTACTTCTATGTGTCGATCATCATGAAGCCGGACGATATTGCCGACAACTTCCGTAAATCGGGATCGTTCATTCCCGGTATCCGGCCCGGCAAGCGGACCTCGGACTTCATCAACGACATCCTGACCCGTATCACGCTGGTAGGCGCTCTCTATCTGATCGTAATCTCGCTGGTGCCCACCTTCCTCATCTCGGGCATCCGCTTCGACAAGTTGTGGCTTATCGGCCGGTTCTTCGAGACTCTGCCGGCCTGGACTACGCATGGTTTGGGGGTCAATTTCTATTTTGGCGGCACCTCGCTGCTGATCGTGGTGGGTGTGGCTATGGATACCGTCAACCAGATCGAATCGCAGCTGATCATGAGGCACTATGACGGCTTTTCCCCGCGCTCCGGTCGCATTCGCGGAAGGAAAACCTGGTAATGACTTCATCTGTATCAGTCGAGCACGGCCGGGACGCGGGCCGGAAAACCGTTCCCGGCCCAATTCTTTTATTGGGCGCGCCGGGCGTGGGGAAGGGAACCCAGGCTAAGGAACTGGTGAAGCTGTGGGGAATTCCGCAGATCTCCACCGGCGACCTGCTGCGCGCCAATGTAGCCCAGGGCACCGATCTGGGCCGGATAGCCAAGGAGATCATGCAGCGCGGGGAGCTGGTCCCCGATTCGCTGGTCAATGAGATGGTTGCGGTGCGCCTGCAGCAGCCCGATACCGTCAATGGTTATATTCTGGACGGATTTCCGCGCACCCTGCCCCAGGCTAGCTGGCTCGACGGCCGATTGGCCGCTCAATCAGGCGTGCTTCCGGTGATTGCCGTTAGTATCCAACTGGACTATAATCAACTACTGTGCCGTATCACCGGGCGCAGGAATTGCCCTGTCTGCCAGCGCATTTACAACGTATGTTTCGAGCCCCCGCAGCGGGATGGCCTGTGTGATGCGGACGGCGCCGCGCTGGTCCAGCGAGCCGATGACACGGAGACGGTCTTCGCGGAGCGCATGCGCGCCTATGGCGCCCTGACCGCGCCGGTTGTCGACCACTACCGGGCCCTGGGACGTTTTGCGGAAGTGGATGGAGACGGGCCGATCGATGCGATCGCGTCCGGAATTGTTGCCGCCGTCGAGCGGTTACGCCAGTCAGCGTAGCCGGAGGGCGGGTTTGTGTTGAATAGCTAGCTGTCAGCAATCAGCCGTCAGCTATCAGTCCGAAAGGGCGGCGCTGATCGCTGAAAGCTGATCACTGAAAGCTGGGTGAGTGGCGGTCGTACTGAAGTCGTCCCAGGAGATCGAGAAGATGCGCCGCGCGGGGCAGGTGGTCCGCGAGGTTCTGGAACTGGTGCGCGGCCGCGTGAAACCGGGCGCCACTACGCTTGATCTGGAAAAGGCGGCGGAAGGCCGGCTCGCCGAACTGGGTGTCAAGGCTGCCTTCAAGGGTTATCACGGGTTTCCGTCCGTGCTATGCGCCTCGGTCAATAGCGAGGTGGTGCATGGCATCCCGTCGCCTAAGCGAGTCCTCAAGGAAGGGGACATCGTTTCGCTCGATTTTGGGGCGGTGGTGGACAGCTATTATGGCGACGCGGCCATTACCGTGCCGGTGGGCAAGATCGATCCGGAGACCGCGCGGCTGTTGGCAGTGACTGAAGCGTCGCTGCACGCTGGAATTGCAAAAGTACGGCCGGGGGCGACCCTGGGCGACATAGGCGCCGCGGTGCAGAGAGTGGTTGAAGCCGAGGGTTTCTCGGTAGTAAAGGATTTTGTGGGCCATGGCATCGGCGTTCACATGCACGAGGAACCGCAGGTGCCGAACTTTGGAGAACCAGGCTGTGGCATGAAGTTGCGCGCGGGAATGGTGATTGCCATCGAGCCAATGGTGAATGCCGGCAAGCCGGACGTTCGGGTGATGGGCGACGGCTGGACGGCAATTACCGCGGATGGAAGCATGAGCGCTCATTTTGAGCATACGGTGGCGGTGACCGCCGCTGGAGCAAGAATCCTGACCGAGTAGCACATTCGGTCCAACAGGCCGGAGGCGCAATAACAGGCCGGCGGAAGTGGATGCGGTTTGTCGAAGGAAGACGCGATTGAGGTTATGGCAGTGGTTACCGAGACGTTGCCCAATGCCATGTTCAAGGTCAAGCTCGAGAACAATCACGAGGTCCTGACTCATGTCTCGGGAAGGATGCGCAAGAACTTCATCCGCATTCTGCCCGGCGACCGCGTGGCCGTGGAGCTGAGTCCCTACGACTTGAATCGCGGGCGGATCGTTTACCGCTACAAATAGCCGTTAGCTTCTAGCTTCAAGCTACTAGCTTGTTCGTTGGGAGTCGAAAGACTGATTCATCGCAAGAATGGTGCTAGAGGCTAGAAGCTAGCAGCTTTCGGGAAGGGCAGCAATAATGAAAGTCCGCGCATCGGTAAAAAAGATTTGCGTTAAGTGCAAGGTCATCACCCGCCGCGGCGTGGTCAGGGTGATCTGCGAGAACGCAAAGCACAAGCAGCGCCAGGGCTGATCCGGCCTGGCATTACGCTGAACCCTCCACGAAAGGGAATTGGGAGTAGGGAATAGGGAGTAGTTGATAACGCATCTAACCGGAATGCAAACTGACCCCTGATCTCTGATCTCTGACCCCTGGCAAGGGCTAGTTAGCTTGAGTCAAGGCTTGCGATGAACCCCTGGGGGTGTTGAAGCACAAACCGTGCGGACCGGTTGAGGCCGGGGGCACGCAACCTGAAGCAGCAAAGGAATTCGCATGGCACGTATCTCCGGCGTCGATCTGCCCCGCAACAAGCAGGCACGGATCGCGCTTACATACATCTTCGGCATCGGCAATCCGCGTGCCCTCAAGATTCTGGACAAGGCGAATGTCGATCCATTCAAGAAGGTCCAGGACCTGGGCGAGGACGAGGTCAACCGCATCCGCCAGGTAATCGAGGACGAAGGCAACGTCGAGGGCGACCTGCGCAAGGACGTCCAGATGCACATCAAGCGGCTCATCGACATTCAGAGCTATCGCGGCAGCCGCCATCGGCGGTCGCTGCCGGTGCGCGGCCAGCGCACCCACACCAACGCCCGAACCCGCAAGGGCCCGCGCAAGGGCACCATTGCCGGCAAGAAGAAAGCGACGGGTAAAACTTAATGGCGAAAGCAGAGCAGAAGGCCGGCGCCGGAAAGACCGGCAAGAACAAGAAGTTCAAGAAGCGCGAGCGCAAGAATGTGCCGTTTGGCATTGCTTATGTGCAGGCTACGTTCAACAACACCATTGTCACCATCACCGACCCGGTGGGCAACACATTGAGCTGGAAGAGCTCAGGCTCGCTGGGATACCGCGGTTCGCGCAAGGGCACGCCCTTCGCGGCTCAGCAGGCAGCCTCTACCGCCGCCGGCATGGCCCGCGATCACGGCCTGCGCGCGGTGGATGTGCGCGTCTCCGGTCCGGGTTCGGGACGCGAGTCGGCTATCCGCGCCCTGGCCGCGGCGGGAGTGGAAGTGCGCTCCATACGCGACGTGACGCCGGTTCCGCACAACGGCTGCCGTCCGCCCAAGCGGCGCAGAGTGTAAGAGAAGCTAGTTGTCAGTTATCAGTGATCAGTTGTCAGTCCAGTCCGGGCATCAACTGATAACTGATAACTGGCAACTGATAACTGAATTGGGCCGGGATGAAGTCCGCCACGGCGGACGTAAACCGGCCGTCATCCGAAGTTAGGAGAAGAAATGGCGCGTTATACCGGAGCAGTCTGCCGCCTCTGCCGCCGCGAAGGCGCAAAACTCTTTTTAAAGGGTTCCAAGTGCACCTCCGACCGTTGTCCGCTGGAGAAACGCAACTTTCCTCCCGGCCAGCACGGTAAGGACCGCAAGGCTAAGATCGTAGGCTACGGCCTGCAACTGCATGAAAAGCAGAAGGCCAAGCGCATGTACTTTACCCTTGAAAGCCAGTTCCGCGAGTATTACGAGAAGGCCAACCGCGCCGCCGGCGTCACCGGCGAGCTGCTCATTCAGCAGTTGGAGCGCCGCCTGGACAACGTGGCCTTCCGGCTGGGCTTTGCCATCTCGCGCCGTCAGGCTCGCCAGGTGGTGCGTCACGGCCACGTCACGGTCAACGGCCGCAAGGTAAATATTCCATCCTACCAGGTGAACGCGGGCGACGAAATCGCCGTCCGCGAGAGCGCCAGGAAACTGTTAATCGTGGAGCAGGGCACGCAGTACGCTGCGCAAAACCCGGTTCCGGCATGGCTGGAAGCTAACTTTGAAAATATGTCCGGCCGCGTGCTGCACTTGCCCAAGCGAGCGGATGTCAACCTGCCCATCAATGAGCAGCTCATCGTCGAACTGTACTCGAAGTAACAGGGAACAGCGGTCAGTGATCAGTGATCAGTTTTCCTCGCACGAGGATTTTAACTGACCACTGACAACTGACCACTGACAACTCAACAAGAAGGAGAACTTGCGCGGCCGCCGCAAAATGCATCGCGACGCACATGCCGCGCTGGAAAAGCGAGACAGATATGCTTTGGAGAGGATTTCAGAAGCCCAAGCGGCTAGCAGTGGATGCCGAGACGCTTACCGACATGTATGGCAAGTTCAGCGCTCAGCCCTTTGAGCGCGGCTTTGGCACCACCATCGGCAACGCATTGCGCCGCACTCTGCTCAGCTCCATCGAGGGCGCAGCGGTCACCGCGATTCGCATCGAGGGCGTGCTTCACGAGTTTCAGTCCATCACCGGCGTGGTCGAGGATGCCACCGACATCATTTTGAATCTCAAGCAGGTTCCCTTCAAGCTGGCGGGCGAGGGTCCCAAGGCGCTGTATCTGCGCGCCGACCAGCCCGGCGTGGTTACCTCTGGCATGATTGAGGCCGACGGCGACGTGGAGATCCTGGACAAGGACGTCTATATTGCCACCCTCTCCGAAGGCGGCAAGCTGGATATGGAGATGCGCCTCAAGCGCGGGCGCGGCTACATCTCCGCCGACAAGAACTTCGACGCTGATCTGGGCCTGGGCTTCATACCCGTGGATTCGGTCCACTCGCCGGTGCGCCGCGTCAACTATGTGGTCGAAGCCGCACGACTGGGCCAGATTACCGACTATGACAAGCTCACACTCGAAGTGTGGACCAACGGGGCCGTGCTGCCCGCCGACGCCGTCGGCCTGGCCGCCAAGCTGCTCAAGGACCACATGAACATCTTCATCAACTTCGAGGAGGAGATCGAGGCCGAGGCTCGCGGCGAGGAAGGCCGCGCGCTGTTGCGCAACGACAATCTCAACCGCTCGGTGGAAGAGCTGGAGCTGTCGGTTCGCAGCTACAACTGCCTGAAGAACGCCAACATCCAGACCATCGGCGAGCTGGTGCAAAAGACCGAAGCAGAGATGCTCAAGACCAAGAACTTCGGCCGCAAGAGCCTGAACGAGATCAAGGAGATCCTCGCTCAGATGGGCCTTTCGCTTGGCATGAAGATCGACGAAAACGGCAACGCCGTTCCCGGTCCCACCAGCATCCCGCCCGCCGCAGCCCTGGCCGCCAGCTATGGCCACTACGACGACGAGGACGAGCCGCTGGATTCGGTGGACCTCCAGTTGCCCACGGAGACCGAGAACTTTTAAAGACAGGGATCAGGGATCAGGGGTCAGGGATCAGTCAATCCACGGAGTTGCCTACGGTATCGACTTACCCATGACCTTTGAGCCAACACTTCATTCAGAACCAGGAGCCGAGGGGAACCAAGATACTTGCAGAAGCGGAAAAAGCTGATCCCTGACCCCTGATCCCTGACCCCTGACCCCTGATTTGAAAGAGAGTCAACATGCGCCATCGCAATGCAGGATTCAAGCTCGGACGCAACACCAGCCACCGCCGCGCCTTGTTGCGCAACCTGGCCACCTCCGTCCTCATGGAAGACCGCGTGGAGACCACCGTGGCCAAGGCCAAGGCAGTCCGCCCGCTGGTTGAAAAGATGATTACCCTGGGCAAGAAGGGCGATCTGCACTCGCGCCGCCAGGTCCTCAGCTACCTGATGACCGATAAGTCCGTCGAGCGGTTGTTCGAAACCGTGGCCCCGCGCTACGGCGACCGCGAGGGCGGCTATCTGCGCATCGTCCGCACCGGCTTCCAGAAGGGCGATGGGGCC
>Ga0326728_10018221_pt1 | contig 13881 bp, 11 predicted proteins | sample MB3enrmetagenome_FD_207602 | JGI IMG/M metagenome (GOLD analysis project Ga0326728, IMG submission 207602) | Lab enriched peat soil microbial communities from McLean, Ithaca, NY, United States - MB31MN | ecosystem: Environmental > Terrestrial > Soil > Wetlands > Peat | place: USA: New York... | reverse complement strand
CTACCGTGTACGCCTGCGTCGCCTCCTCCTTGCCGCCTTGTGATCATCTCTTATGAAACTTGCCAAGTTTCATTCTCGTTCAAACCGCGTCCGAGGACGTGGCGGCTGGGCTTGAATGCGAATCCGTCTTACGCCTCTAAGCGCCGGTTTTCTCGTTACCAGGTCCACGCGGATAACGACCTTCTCCACCCAAGAACCCATGGCGTCCCGAAAGATGAAATTATCGCCGGGTGTCCCTCCGAACGTGGCATTCGCCGCAGGTGACCGGACCTTCCTTCATGCTGTCATGGCAGCCCTTGCATTGAGCGTGGAATGCATCTTTGAGTGAAATCAGGTCATCCTGGGCTTTCTTTTTGTGACATGTATCGCACGACTGCCCTTCCCCACCCCGATTATTGAGGAATGCGTCAAAATCGTGATGACACCGGGTACAGTCCAGCTTGTTTTCGGAGTGGAGCTTGTGATTGAACTCGACAAGGGGCCTCTGGTGTTTTCCGAGTTCCTGGTGGTCCAGTATGATTATATCGTCCTGCGAATGAGCCAGCGGGATGAAAGCGGCAAGAGCAAGCACAACCAGCAGCAGTCTCATATATTTCATCGAAATTCCTTTCAATCCACCCTTTTTCGAACACGTCTTCCGTCGCGCTATTCCTGCGCATCATCCTCATCATTGGTTTCAACGGGCTTGAACTTATCCGGAATGATCATCGCCTCGGTGATAACCTCTTTAAATGAGACAATCTTGAGCCCAAGATCATATTCCTTATTGAGGTCCTTGATCTGATCGAAACAGTTATGGCAGGGAACGATAATAGTCTTTGCACCTGTCGCTTTTATCTGCTCCGCCTTTATCCTTCCGGATTCCATCCTTCTTTTCTTGAACTCGGCCCCCATCGGAATAAAGCCGCCTCCGCCCCCGCAGCAGTGATTCAATTCACTGTTGGGTTCCATGTCGCGGAAGTCCTTGGCTATGTACTTGATAATTTCCCTGCCTTCTTTCCAAAGGCCGCCGTTTCGGGAAATGTTGCATGCGTCCTGGTAAGTCACGGGTTCTTCGAGCATCTTGTCGGGATCGATCTTGATCCGCCCGTCTCTCAGGTATTCATAAAAAAGTCTTACCGAATGGATAATCGGGATCGGAGGTTTGCCGTCACGATAGCCGGCCATATACGGACCCTCGAACAGGGCCGATCTGTATGCATGTCCGCATTCGGTGATTGCAATGGCCTGGACCCCAAGTTCCAGCGCCTTCTGATACATGTTCTTAACGATCTGGCCCGCCAGTCCTCTATCCCCGGCAAACATAGCCAGGTTGGTGCAGTCCCACCCGGTGCTCGGCACCGTCCAATCTTCCTCGGCCACGGTGAATATCTTCGCGGCCATCGCGATGTCCTGCGGATAATACATGGGTTCGCGAGGGTTCACGGTGTACATTATCCTTGCGCCCTGCTTGTCGACCGGAATGGTAAGCCCGCCCATCTCATCGGCCGACTCCTCCGCCATCCATGAGCATGTCTCGACGAAGTCCTCCGTGGACATTCCCATTTGATTACCGGTATCGCGGTAATTATCCGAGGTCCTGAGCAGCCCTTCGGGCGCTATCCCCTGAGAGTTACAGACTGCGCGCATTGTGGCGATCATCGTCGCTATATCGATGCCAAACGGGCAATAGAGCGAACAGCGCTTGCACATCGTGCATTGCCCCCAGATGATGTCGTAGGCTTTCTGCAGAAACTCCCGGTCCACCTCGCCGTTTCGACGGAAAATCTCGCCGAGTGTGGCCTTGACCTTGTATGCCGGGCTCAACTCCGGGTCTTTGTTTTTTGCCAGATAAAAAAAGCAGCTCTCGGCGCAAAGACCGCAACGCGAGCAAATGCTCAGCCACATCCTGATCCTGGCGCTGTCATTCATGTCCAAAAGCTCTTTTATAGCTTTGGTATTGATCGGCTTTTGAAGCGTCTCACTCATTTTTTTCAACTCTCCTCGGGATAATATATGAACCCATCTTCCCTGTTAAATGGGACCGGTTACCAGGTTCGCACTCCTCGGCGCGTCCCCATCTCGAACCCGATGAAAGCGCGCGAAGGGAAAAAGAGGATAATGTGGCCGAGCTTGCTGAAGGGAATCACCACAAGCAGTATTTCAGATAAGAAAATATGCAGGATCAGCATCAGTTTATAAGGGCCGACCTGGTGATATGCCAGAAAACCTGTCAGGAAGGGCGCGCTGGTCAAAAGGATCAAAAAATAATCCCAGGCGGTCGTAAGAATTCGGACTTCCGGACGCACCAGTCTCCTGACCAACAGGAACACGGCCGTCACCATAAAGACAATCGTCAGAATGTCGGCCAGGGAATCGGACATCGATGGAATCCTGATTCCGAAGGCCTCCTTCCAAAGCGTATTGTGAGCGAGCAAGAACAGCGGAACACCGAACAGGCAGATATGGAACACAAAAAACGCTATGCTGAAAAGCGGCTGAGCCCGCAATGATACGCTCCCAAGCGGGACCAGCCAGTGACCGATCGAGCGAAGCGCCCATTTCAGGTCCACGTGGTTGTAAAAAACCCTGTCGCGTTCTCTGCTCAATCCAAAAAGATAGGCGACCCGCACGACAAGGCCGATGATAAAAACAATAAAGGCGGCCCAGAGAGCCGGCCCGGACAGAAAATCGTAAAGCTCATTCATACGCTACGCCCCCAAGATTTGAACAGTTCTGGCACATACCCAAATTCCAATGCAAATTCGCCATCTTAACGAACATCGACGAACTAACTAGCATACTTGAAAACGCCGGAAAAGACCAAAATGACGCTCGGAGCACCTTTTTCCCGATCCTCACAAGTTTCTTGGATCGAAGATCACCGCTGGACTGCTCGCAAAACAGTACCTTGATGGACAAACGAAACCGTTCATTTGTTACATGAGACAGCCGCACTGAGGAAAACAGATGAAAAAATGATCGAAATGAGAAGCGAAATCGGCTGGGTCGTCGGTATCCGTGCGTGTAAAAAAAAACACATCTCGAAACATTTGTCAACATGGGTTGATTCGATTTTTAAGGTTCCCGTTATGCTGCCGGGTCTTTTCGTGCGCTAGCCCCGAACGGGGCTTCCCGCTTCCCCGGTTAACAATATTGGAATTTGCTTCTGCCGCGGGAGTGATTATTATGTTTTTGGAATTTTTCCCGTTGACATCGGCGCTTGCGGTTGATACATGAAAAAAATGTGGCTCCGCGCCGGTTTACGCGAGTTAAGGCACTTCTCCTCGCTAGTAGTTTTTCTGTTTTTTCGATCTTTTCCCGGTTTTTCTCTCGCGTATTTTCGATGGCCGTCCCAAAACGGTTAATGGTTTATAGTTCTCTTAAAACAGCGCCACGCAACAGGAGGTTTTATAATGGTTTCCCTTATCCCCGTGCCCGAATCCTGGGCAAAGTCAGCTCATTGCAATCACGAAAACTACGTCAGGATGTATGAACGTTCCATTGAAGATCCCGAGGGGTTCTGGGGAGAAGTCGCACAGCGGCTCGATTGGTTCCAGCCGTTCACCAGTGTGAAAAGCGGAGACTTTACCGGCGACATCAGGATCAAGTGGTTCGATGGAGGAAAACTTAACGTCGCCCACAACTGCCTCGACCGTCATCTCGAAAAAAGGGCCGATCAGGTTGCAATCATTTGGGAAAGCGACAATCCTGAAATCCACAGAAAAATCACCTACAGGGAACTTCACGAACAGGTCTGCAAGTTCGCTAATGTCCTCAAGTCCCTCGGATTGAAAAAGGGAGACCGGGCCACCATCTATCTTCCAATGATCCCGGAACTGGCGGTCGCGATGTTGGCCTGCGCCCGCATCGGCGTTGTTCATTCAATCGTTTTCGCCGGCTTTTCTCCCGAATCTCTTTCCGGACGCATCCTGGACTGCGGCGGGACCGTTGTGATCACCGCCGATGAAGGGGTTCGCGGCGGAAAATCCGTGCCTCTAAAGGAAAACACCGATGAGGCGCTCGAAAAATGCCCGGATGTCCACAGTGTAGTGGTGTTCAAACATACGGGCGCCGATGTGCCTTTCACCCAAGGGCGGGACCTCGACTGGAACGAGTTGATGAGCAGGGCTTCAGCCGATTGCCCCCCTGAGCCGATGGATTCCGAGGACCCTCTTTTCATCCTCTACACCTCCGGTTCGACCGGCAAGCCAAAGGGCGTTTTGCATACCACCGGAGGCTACCTGGTCTACACCTCTTTTTCCCATCAGTATGTTTTCGACTACCACGACGGCGACATTTACTGGTGCACCGCCGATATCGGCTGGGTGACCGGCCACAGCTACATAGTCTACGGCCCCCTTGCAAACGGGGCTACGACGCTCATGTTCGAAGGCATTCCCAATTATCCTGACTGGTCGCGTTTTTGGAACGTATGTGACAAGCATGGGGTAAACATCTTCTATACCGCGCCCACTGCAATTCGGGCCATTATGAGGCAGGGCGAAGCGCCGGTCGTCACGACGTCGAGGAAGTCGATAAGGCTTCTCGGCACAGTGGGCGAACCGATCAACCCCGAAGTGTGGCTCTGGTACTATAATGTCGTCGGTGAGGGCCGCTGCCCGATCGTCGATACCTGGTGGCAGACGGAAACCGGCGGCATCCTGATTACGCCCCTGCCCGGGGCGATTGATCTCAAACCGGGGGCGGCCTCGATGCCCTTCTTTGGCGTACAGCCGGCGATAATATCGAATGAGGGCAAAGAACTGGACGGCCCCGGCTCGGGCTACCTGGTAATAAAAGAATCCTGGCCCGGCATACTCCGCACTGTCTTCGGCGACCACGAACGTTTCAAACAAACCTATTTCAGCAACTACGCCGGGCTGTATTTTACCGGTGACGGCGCGCGCCGCGACGAAGACGGCTACTACTGGATCACGGGACGGGTTGACGACGTAATCAATGTATCCGGACATAGGCTCGGGACCGCGGAAGTCGAAAGCGCGCTGGTGTCACACGCCGCTGTGGCCGAAGCGGCGGTCGTCGGTTTTCCGCATGACATCAAGGGCCAGGGAATCTATGCATTCGTTACGCTGAAATCCAACCGGGAACCCAGCCAGGAACTCAAGATCGAACTGGTGAACTGGGTCCGCAAGGAAATAGGACCCATTGCAACCCCGGATTATATCCAGTGGGCCCCCGGACTGCCAAAGACCCGGTCCGGCAAGATTATGCGGCGCATCCTGCGAAAGATCGCCGCAAATGAAATCCATGACCTTGGCGATACCTCCACTCTGGCGGAACCTGCGGTCGTGCAGGACCTGATCGACAATCGCCTTATGGCCTCGGCAAGCGGTCTGAAATGAGCAAAATGATTTTCATGATGCGTTGAGTCGTTTGGACAAAAATGGGCGCTCTTACCGGGGCGCCCATTTTTGTAACCGGAGTAGATTCGGATTTCTTTTTCACCCAGAGTGTGGCAGACAGGGATTTCAAAGACGACCGCAACCATTTTGAAAGCAGGAGACAAAATATGGCCCTCAGTCCTCTGGCCGGCAAACCCGCCCCCCTTTCCATCCTGGCAAACATTCCAAAACTGGTCTCTTATTATTACACCAATCACCCGGACCCTTCGGAAAAAGACCAGCTTGTCGAATTCGGCACGTCCGGCCACAGAGGAACGTCTCTCAAGAATTCTTTTAACGAGGACCATATTCTGGCCATAACTCAGGCTATCTGCGAGTTTCGCATGGCAAAGGGCATCTTGGGGCCTCTTTTTATTGGAAAGGATACACATGCTCTTTCGGAACCCAGTTTCATCACGGCGATCGAGGTGCTTGCCGCAAATGATATCGATATAGTGGTCCAGTCGGACTGGGGTGTCACGCCCACGCCGGTGATCTCCCACACAATCCTGGTCTGGAACCGCGGCAAGGGCCCTCTAGCCGACGGCATTGTTATAACCCCCTCCCATAATCCGCCGGAAGACGGCGGCTTCAAGTATAACCCGCCCAATGGGGGACCGGCCGACTCGGAAATAACCGGCGCGATTCAGAAGAGGGCAAACGAACTGCTCCGGGATGCCAATCGTGAGGTGAAAAGGATCCCATATGAACGCGCCCTCAAAAGCGGCCGGATAGCACCGCGCGATTTCATAGCATCTTATGTTGGCGACCTTCGAACCGTTATCGACCTGGATGCCGTCCGCTCGGCCGGAATCCGAATCGGGGTGGATCCCATGGGGGGCTCTTCGTTCCCCTACTGGGAACCTATCGCCGAGACTTACGGCATAGGCGTTGAAATTGTGAACCGCTCCCAGGACCCGACTTTTGGTTTCATGACGGTGGATAAAGACGGTAAAATCAGGATGGATTGTTCGTCGCCGTATGCGATGGCCAGGTTAATCGGGCTCAAAGACAATTTTGACGTGGCTTTCGGAAATGACCCCGACAGCGATCGGCACGGGATTGTGACCCGGAGCGCGGGGCTTATGAACCCTAATCACTACCTTTCAGCGGCCGTCTGGTACCTGTTTCAGAACAGGCCCGGCTGGAAACGGGACGCAGGGGTCGGCAAAACTCTGGTCAGCAGCGCCATGATAGACCGAGTATCCGCGCATATCGGCCGCAGGGTGTTTGAAGCGCCGGTGGGGTTCAAATGGTTTTCCGACTCTTTGCTCGACGGATCGTATGCGTTCGCCGGAGAAGAGAGCGCAGGGGCCACTTTTTTGAGCCGGGATTCCGTTGCCTGGTCAACTGACAAAGACGGCATCATTATGGACCTGCTTGCCGCGGAGATTATGGCAAGAACCGGTAAAGACCCCGGCGAGATTTACCAATCCTTGACTGAACGGTTCGGAAACCCTTTTTATGAAAGAATCGATGAGCCGGCGAACCCGGACCGCAAATCCGTGCTCAATAAACTCGGCCCGGAAATGATCACGGCCACGACACTTGCAGGAGAAAAGATAGAGGCAAGAATCAGCCACGCCCCGGCGAACGGGGCCCCGATCGGCGGGATCAAGGTCGTTGCCCGCAACGGCTGGTTTGCGGCGCGTCCCTACGGGACCGAAGATATTTACAAAATCTATACAGAAAGTTTCAAAAGCAGGGACCATCTTCTCCGGATACAGCAGGAAGCTAAAGAAATCGTGGCAGGAGTCTTCAAGGCGGCCGGCGTATAAAAGGAACTCGTTGGTGTTATCCGGATGTTTCGACCGAAAATCTCTATTTTAGCGAGAAGCGGGGAGCGGGAAGCGAGAAGCGAGAAGCAAGAAACAGGGTGAAGCAAGGAGTATGAAGATTACGATGGACGGGTATCCAATGCAATCGCTGGCTCATGTTGGCTCTTTGTCACGAAGAACACCGAGGAGACACGAAGCCCACGAAGAAACTACTAAAGGCAAATATTCCCTCGGTTTATGTGGGATTCTATACTAAACCATTAATAAGATTGGTTTTATTGGTGAGATAGGCTTTATTCGCGCTCTTCGTGTATACTTCGTGCTCTTCGTGACCGCTTTCCGCTTCTTTCTCATTGCTCCCGGCCGGCCATTATTCCTCTTCGACAGTTTCCACGGGTTGATTCGGGTCCTGCGCCACCTGCTCGGCAGGGTCCTGCACATTCACTTGCATGTTGGGGTTGGGCACCGGCCGGTTTCGTCCACGGGGCATAGGCGGCTGGCCCGCCAGAGGCTGACGCGGGTTCTGAGGATTCATAACCGCTTGAGCCTGAACATCGGGGGGCTGTTCCGTTTCAACCTCCGGCGGCTGTTCTACCGGAGCCGGCGGCTGTGGTGGTGACTGCGCTATCGGACTTAGAATCTTACTTGCGGCGAAAAGGCCGATCGTAAAAGTCTGCCCTTCCTTTTCAAGCGAAATGCTCTTGGGTTCGATCTTGGATACGCGGTAATCGCTCACCATCTGACCCTCTCGAACCGTTATGAACGGGGATGGAGGCTGCCCTTTCTTACCCGACGGATCGGCCGGCTGGCTCTTCATTCGCAATACCGCCCTTTTTTCACCGCTCTGCATAATTACTCCGTCAAGTTGAAAGTTTCCAAGCGCCATGCCCGGTTTTGCCGGCTTGGAAGATGCGTCGGACGATTCGGGCGAGGGAGCCTTGCGGTCCGTCGAAAACAGGTTTTTTTCCACCATAAGCGGTGATGCCGCGCAAATCGCGTTGAATACAAACCCGCACATCAGAAGCAAAAAAACCGAAGAAATGCTCTTGAAAAACACTGCCCTTCTCCTATGCCTCCAGCCCTCGATAAGGAAACCCCGACCATGCAAACCGGAAAGCAGAACGTTCCTGACCCGGAAGTCTAGCCGATTCCCTCCGATAATTCCATCCCTGCGTTACCGCACCTGCTTAAATATTTCCGAACGGACATCAAAGGCGACGGGTCCGAAGCCGTTATCAGCACCCCCGCCCGAGATACATCTTCGATAGTTTTTCCAGCGTTTCGCGAAAAATTTTGCGGTCCCGCGGACCCATCTTTTCCTTTTCCAGTTCTTCGAAATGCCGGCCCAGCAAGCTCAGCTTATCGGCAGAAAGTTTTTCTTCCGCCATCGTGAACAGGACCACATTTTCTTTCCATATATGGCTCCTGTACAGATTTATGTACTGCTGCGCCGGGGTCGTGAACACCATGAGGGAACCCGGTTGGCCTTCTTCGCTTGATTCCAGAAGGTCATTCATATCTTCGATAAACCCGCGCCCTCTGCCGTGCTCCGAAGTCATAACCGCGAGCAGATCTTTGCTTTCCGGGATCTCAGCCTCCTTAATTTCAGCGAAAAGATAAGTCTCCTCTTTGCCGTTATGAAACTCCTCGGCAAAAATTTTCAAAAAATTTAAAATCTGCTTCAAATGGTCGGTGGGAACGCTTTCGCAAGATGCGATCTTTTCTGAAACTCGTTCAAGCACGTCGAGCATGAGAATGATTTCATCATGTTCGGACTTGAGATTTTCTATTGGATTCATGATCTCTCTTTCAGCTATCCATGCCACAGTTGAACACAATCGTCGAAGCGAGCCGTATCGAATGGGCGCTCATCAAAGACTTGAAGGCAGGATAGCTATACTCTGAACTTCATGCAGAACCGGACCAATTTCCTTATTTTGGAAATCTCTTCGGCCGGACCTGAAAAATTTGTGCCGATACTTGTCTTTTTGTGGATCTGGTTGTATTTCACGGCCGTTATTTCGCACTGGAGATCCCTTATGATTTCATCATTCGGAAGAGAGAAAGTCGCGGTAAACCGCCCCCCTTTGAATATAGAAAGTATCTTGGGTAGTTCGAATGAACAGCCGTCATCGCTCAGGTCTTTGACATACGCCGAAATAGTCGTGTCGCCTATGGTCAGTTTCGCCTCGAGGTTCACTCTTACTCTTGTTTCTTTTCTCAGTTGCTCAACTTGAAACTCTTCCGGATAATCTATACAAATAATATTGTTTATAAGTTTTTTAAAAAATCGGCTTTTAAACGTGAATAAATATCCCTCATGCATGTAAGCTACCAAAAGTTCATCTTCTACGACGGCGCTGACATGATCGCTTATCGCAAACACCGGATTTTCGATAATGATGAAATCTTTTTCGAGCACCCCGATAACCTTGCTCTTTGCCTTATGCGATGGATTGGACGGCGAACGGAGCAAGATCTCGGCGCCGAGCTGAAAGGGGATTTTCCTGAAACTGATCATGTCTTTTTCCCGTATGGAACTTAAAGGATAAATGCAACATTGAAAGGCGCTCTACGGCCACGAAACGCCGGCACGGGTGTTCAGAGAGCAAGCCCCTCGGCTTCGAGCAGGCTGCCAAGAACGAACGCAGTGGCCCCTACCAGCTCCATGCATATTTTTCTTCGACCCTCCGGGTCTTCGCGAAACGCCTTCACCATCTCCTCGTCCTGCCAATTCACCCCGGCAATGTCGCGGCAATCGGTTCCACCATATTGCCGGGTGAGCTTTTCGAATTCTGTCATGAACTTACGGCACACAGACGACATCCCGGGATCTTCCGTGCCTTCGATTTTCCCTCTGCTCAAAATCCTCCCGATCACGCCGATGCTCCCGGTCAGCGCTCCGCACGCGCGGCCGCTCCCGGCAATCCCGCCGCCAAAGGCCCCGAAAGCCTTGATGACATCTTCGTTGACGGCCCCGATCTTTTCCAGCCCGGCCGCAAGGACCGCCTGGCTGCAATGAAACCGCCTTCGGTAAAGATCGATCGCCTTTTCTTTCATCTGTTCAGGGGTCATAAAACCTCTCCATCCCAAAACACCATAAAGGGCGCTACCCCCGGCGTTTCTTCCGGGACCTCGATCGCGCCTCGCAGCAAAGCGTGCCGAAAAGGCACCCGGATCGCTCGTCTTTTCACTCACTTTATCGGATCATCACGAAATATACGTGATTTTATTCGGTCAAGGCTTTATTGTCCAGAATGGATTCCGTAAGCCCCAACCGACTCAAGAAAGACACCCGTTTTCTCATAACAAGGACCGATAATGGCTTCGATTTCTGCAAACCAGCGAACTCAGATCCATCCACCGGCGGGTCCCCCGCGTTTTCACCTTTCCATGCCTCTGTTTTGCCCGGTCTGCCTGCTGCTCTTTCTTATGTCCGGCTGCCTGGCCGTGGACCGCACAATGCCCGCTAACATAAAGGCCGATCTGACGGGTCTTCGAATCGGCAATATCGTGGAAACCGCCTCCGGAGATGTAATCGGGATGGACGAGCTTGCCGCCAGGCTCTCCGATGTATCCATCGTATACGTCGGGGAGATCCACACCAGCGAACAGGACCACAAGGTTCAACTCCAAATCCTTGAGACACTCTCGCGGGGCGATCAATGCGTCGAATTGGGCATGGAAATGTTTCCGGTTACCGCCCAACCGGTCCTGGACAGGTATATTCGCTCAGAGATAACGGAGGACGAATTCCTTAAGGATGTTCGATGGAACGACGTCTGGGGATTTCCCTATCGGCTTTATCGCCCCCTGATCGATTTTCAGAAGAAAAGATGCATGCCTGTTCTCGGCCTCAACGCCCCCAACGGCGTGGTTAAAAAAATAGCCCATGCAGGCCTTGGCTCTCTCACACCCGGGGAACGCTCTCAGGTAGCCCGAGACTTCCATCTCGACGATCAACGAAACCGGCTCCGAGTGCAAAAAGAATATACCGTGCACGGAAAAGACGCGATCAAAGACTTCGAATCCTTCTTCGAGGCGCAGGCCGCCTGGGAGGAGACTATGGCTCAAACGCTGGCAGAACGCCTGGAAAAAACCGGTTGCAAATGCAAAATCGTGGTTGCCGTCGGCCAGGGCCATTTAAGTTCCCGTCTCGGCATACCCTATCTCGCCTCCACCCGGAAGCCGCACGAATACAGGACTATAGTCCCGGTCCCGATAGATTACCCCAACACTACGATAGACCCTGAATTGGCGGATTACGTCGTCATAACGGACAAATCCGCGCCGCCCGAGCATCGGCCGATGCTCGGAGTGACAATCCGGCCGGCGGTCCTGGGCCGCGGCGTCGAAATCCTCGGAGTTGCAGAGGGTTCCCCCGCCGCCGCAGCCGATTTGCGCAAAGGCGATATCATTGTTTCGGTCGATGGATCGCGCGTCAAAACCACCGAAGACGTGCAGCGGTTGCTGGCTCATGGTGGGCCTCATCAAAAGATTGCCGTTGAACGAAACGGCAAGGAAATAACCATAACCGTGACCCTTGGGCCCTGAGATGGAAGCGCAGGTTAAAAGAACTTCGAGTATCCCGCAGCTTGGGTGCAGGTTCTCTTTCATCCCGGGATTGTGACGATTCAAAAAAGCTTTTAAGAAAGCGGCCATGGAAATCAAAGTAAAAGCCCTGCCGAATCATCCGCGCGGACAGGAAGTAATCGATCTGATAGCCGAGGCTATTTCTCTTCGCCATGAAAAGCGTTACGAAGATGCTCTTGGGCGCCTCGAAGAAGCAATCCGCATTGACCCGAAATTTTTCCCGGTGCTCGTGGAAAAAGGAATCATCCTTTTTGAATTGGCCCGGTACGAAGAGGCAATCGAATCTTTCGATCTTTTCCTGAAATGCACCGGCAACTCGCAAGTACGCGAGCTGCGCGACAGTTGCCTGAAGCATTCCCTGGCAATCTGCGACCGAACGCTTGCCGGGGGCCCTCCGAATATGGATCTGCTTCTTAAGCGAGGCGGCATTCTGCAACGCCTGCACCGTTTCGAGGATGCGGTATATACCTATAACCTGGCCCTGGAAATACATGTGAATAACATGGTGGAAGTCATTAACAGCCGCGGAAATGCGCTGCTGCACCTCAACAGGTCCGAAGAAGCACTGGAGAGTTATAGCCGGGCGCTGGAACTGTCGCCGTGTAATGCATTTTTGCTGTATAACCGGGCAAATGTCCTGCAAAAGCTTTCCCGAATTAATGAAGCGATTGAAAGCTATGATCGGGCGTTGACATTCAAGCCCGACATGGCGGAAGCAAAAATGGAGCGAAGCCATTGCAGGCTGGTGATGGGTGATTTCCAACGGGGTTTCAAGGAGTACGAAGCGAGGTGGGAAACCTCATTTCTAAAAGCTGTAAAATTGGAATCACCCGCGCCCTTGTGGCTCGGCCAGGCCCCCCTGGCCGGAAAAACAATTCTGCTCTGGGCTGAACAGGGATTTGGGGACACGATCCAGTTCCTGCGCTATGTGCCCCTGGTGGCTCGTAATGCCGGCCTGACAATTCTCCGGTTGCCGACCTTATTGAAGTCCCTGGCCGGGACTCTTGATTGCCCGGTATCGATTATCACGTTCGAGGACTTGCCTCCTCACGATTTCAACTGTCCATTGATGAGCCTGCCCCTGGCATTCGGAACTACCCTGGAATCAATTCCGGCAAATGTTCCATATTTGAAGGCTAAACCGGACCTGGTCGAGAAATGGCACAATGAACTCGGTCCCCGCACAAGGCCAAGAATAGGTCTCGTCTGGGCCGGTCGACGACGCGAACCCATAAACCTTACGCGCGATATGGGCCTCGAAGTCCTTGCTCCACTAACGCGCCTTGACGTGGAGATCATAAGCCTTCAAAAGGAAATCCCCGACCAGGACAAGACCCTGATCGAGTCGATGCCCCGGATTGCCCGCCTGGGGGAAAAACTCTCCGATTTCGAGGAAACGGCCGCCCTGATCGAAAACCTTGACCTGGTTATCAGTGTGGATACGGTGATCGCCCATCTCGCCGGAGCACTGGGAAAGCCCGTCTGGGTTATGCTGAGGAGTTCCGGCGAGTGGCGCTGGCTCCTCAAACGCAGTGACTCTCCCTGGTATCCCACCGCGCGCCTTTTTCGCCAAACAAAACCCGGCGACTGGGCCGGAGTGGTCCGCGATATCACCCGGCAGTTGCAGGGTGAGTGAGAAAGCGGACGCGGGGACACGGTAACGCGGAGGAAAGCGGACACGGTGACGCGGAGAGGAAGAGCAGGGAACGGGTAGCGCCCAACCTGCAGGAATGTCACCCGCCTTGATCAACATTCCGGGTGGCCCGGATTCTTGTAATCCGGGCGCGAAGCGCAAGAGGTCGCGATAAAGCGGACACTGTGGCGCGGGGACGAGGAAAGAAAAGCAGCCGAGCGTGGCACCGGCAACTATTGCCGGACGCCGAACCGCAATAATTCACCCGCCTTGATCAACATTCCGGGTGGCCCGGATTCTTGTAATCCGGCTGTGTCACAACTCAGAAACATTTCGGTAGATCCGGTAAGGCTTAGTTTTGCCTCCCCCTTTCTTAAGGCTCATCGCGCAAACGAGTACCTCGAAGACGAGAGAGGGCGGTATCTGTCTGCCGTGCACGAGTCCTGAGGGGGTTTTTGACTCTGTTGCCCTGAAAGGGCTGCATAGTCTAGCC
>Ga0326728_10018220_pt1 | contig 13883 bp, 15 predicted proteins | sample MB3enrmetagenome_FD_207602 | JGI IMG/M metagenome (GOLD analysis project Ga0326728, IMG submission 207602) | Lab enriched peat soil microbial communities from McLean, Ithaca, NY, United States - MB31MN | ecosystem: Environmental > Terrestrial > Soil > Wetlands > Peat | place: USA: New York... | reverse complement strand
GCTCCAGCGCGCGCCGTTGCGCCCGCGTCTCAGGGCTCGCGGTGACGAAAATCTTCACCTCGGCGCCGGGGCAGATCACCGTGCCGATGTCGCGGCCGTCGAGCACGGCGCCGCCGGGGCGCGCGGCGAAATTGCGCTGCGCCTCGATCAGCGCCGCCCGCACCTCGGGCATCGCCGCGACGATCGAGGCGGCTTCCGCCATCTCCCGGCCGCGCAGCGTCTCCTCGTCGAACTCGGCGAGGCCGAGGCCGCGCGCCGCCGCGACCGCCGCCCCGACGTCGTAGAGGTCGCGGTCGCCGGCGATCAGACTCGCCGCGACGGCGCGGTAGAGCAGGCCGGTGTCGAGATGCGGCAGGCCATAGTGCGCCGCCAGCCGCCGCGCCAGCGTGCCCTTGCCCGACGCCGCGGGCCCGTCGATGGCGATGATCATGCGCTTCGCCCCTCCTGCCGAAGCGCGCTCTTAAGGCTTCGCTCCCGCGCTGTCACCCTAAGGGCCAATTGACGGCCTCCGCGCCGTCGCCTGGTATGGCCGCGAGAAAGCGGCCGCCTCGAGTCGCCCGCATGAGGGGAGGAAACGCGCATGGACCTGACAGTTTCGCAAAAGAAGACGGTGCTCGCCGCCTATCTCGGCTGGACCCTCGACGCCTTCGACTTCTTCGTGCTCACCTTCGTGATCAAGGACATCGCCGCCGAGTTCGCGGTCGGCGTGCCGGCGGTCGCCTACGCGCTGTTCCTGACGCTGGCGATGCGCTTCGTCGGCGCCTTCGTCTTCGGCCTGATCGGCGACAAGTGGGGGCGCAAGCCGGCGCTGATGCTCGACATCGTCAGCTACTCGGCGATCGGGGCGGCGGCCGCCTTCGCCCCCAATCTCACCGTCTTCCTTCTCCTGCGCGCGCTGTTCGGCGTGGCGATGGGCGGCGAATGGGGGCTCGGCAGCTCGCTGGCGATGGAGTCGATCCCGCCGCAGGCGCGCGGCGTCGTCTCCGGCGTGCTGCAATGCGGCTATCCCAGCGGCTTCCTCTTGGCGGGGATCGCTTACGGGCTGCTCTACGGCCGCACGGTCGGCGACTACACGATCGGCTGGCGCGCGTTGTTCCTGCTCTCGATCCTGCCCGCCTTCGTGACGCTGTTCATCCGCTCCTCCGTGCCCGAGTCGCCCGCCTTCACCGCGGCCCAAGAAGTCGCGCGGCCCGGCCTGTGGGCGACCGTCGTCGCCAACTGGAAGCTGGCGCTGTACGCGGTCGTGCTGATGATGATCTTCAACCTGTTCAGCCACGGCACGCAGGACCTCTACCCGACCTTCCTGCAGAAGCAGCACAATTTCGATCCCGTCACGGTGAGCTGGATCGCCATCGTCGCCAATATCGGCGCCATCGCCGGCGGGCTCTTCTTCGGTTTGATCTCCGAGAAGATCGGCCGCGTCAACGCGATCACCCTCGCCGCGCTGATCGCCTTCCCGGCGCTGCCGCTGTGGGCCTATTCGACCACGCCGCTGATGCTGGCGCTCGGCGCCTTCGTCATGCAGGTCGCGGTGCAGGGCGCCTGGGGCGTCGTGCCGGCCCATCTCAACGAGCTGTCGCCCGGCGCGGTGCGCGCGACGCTGCCCGCCTTCGTCTACCAGGTGGGCAATTTCCTCGCCTCCTACAACGGCCCGTTCCAGGCCAAGCTCGCCGAGGCGAATAACGGGAACTACGCCTACGCGCTGGCGCTGGTCGCCGGCGTGGTCGCCGTCGCGCTGATCGTCGTCATCCGCTTCAGCCCCGAGAAGCGCGGCGAGAAGCTGACGGCGCATTGAGGGGCGCGCGCGGCGTCAGCCCCCCAGCGCCTCCTGGTGCGCCTTGGCGAGGTCGGCGAGGCTGTCGAAGCGGAAGTCGAACTTCGGGGTCGCGCCGGGCGCCATCGTCGCGCCGAACCCCGGCTGGCCGCGCCGGCGATAGATCCAGCACGAGGCGAGGCCGAGCGCGTTCGCCGGACCGTGGTCGTGGAACAGGCTCTCGGCGGCGTGCAGAACGTCGCGCCGCTCGATTGCGAGCGTCTTCAGCTTGGCCAGCATGTACTCGAAGTTGCGGAGCGACGGCTTGTAGGCGCCGACGTCCTCGGCCGAGTAGATCGCGTCGAACTCGACCTGCAGCTTCTCGTTGCTGGCGGCGAAGCTCTCGTTGTCGACGTTCGACAGGATGGCGAGCTTATAATGGCGCTTCAGGTATTGCAGCGCCGCCGGCGAGTCGGCGAAGGCCGGCCAGTCGCGGATCGAACGGCCGTAGGCGACGCACTCGCTCCATTTGGCCGGCGCGCCCCATTCCTCGGCGAGACGGCGATAGACGACCGCGAGCAGCTCGCGATAGGGCTTGCCGGGCGTCTGCGCCTGCTGGAACGATTCGTGGCGCGCGTGCGCCTGCAGGATCTCGTCGCGCGACAACGCGCGCGCCGCCCGGCTGGTCAAGGGCTTGAGCGCCTCGACGATCCCGGACTCCCAGTCGATCAGCGTGCCGTAGCAATCGAAGGTGAGGGCCTTAAACTCGGTGAGCTTCATGGGCGCGTCTCCCGGCGTCGCGGACGAGCCGACCTCCTACACGATTTTCCTCCCATCGGCGCGACGGCGTTCGCCTTCAGCGCGATCTCCGCGGCGCGCGCGAGGCCCTCCGCCGCCGCGACGACGGGCGGCAAAGGACGGTCGAGCGCGACCACCGCCGCGGCGAAGGCGAAGCTCATGATCACCCGCAAGCGCGGATCGACTTCGGCCAGGACGGCGCGGGCGCGCGTCGCCATCGATCGGTCGATTGACGAAGGAGAAATCGCGACCGCGGGCGAAGCGCGTCAGCCGACTAAAGCTTCGCCACCACCGCCAGCCGCTTGACCTGCCCCTCGCGGAACGCGCGCAGGAAGGCGTCGTAGTCCTTGAACGACACGCAGCCGTTCGAGTCGCCGTTGGGGCCGAGCATGTAGGAATGGGCGAGCAGCCCGGCGCGGCCGTAAAGCGGGCCGTCGCCGATCGGCGTCAGCCGCAGCGCCGCGACCCCGTGGAACATTTCCTCGCGTGGCCCCAGCGCATAGAGGTGCGGCGGCGTCGCGCCGCGCATGCGCTCGCTGACGAAGCGCGGATCGTCGAGCCGGTCGCCGAGGCCGGAATGCGCTTCCAGCCGCTTGCCGTCGGGCATGTAAACCGCGCGCGCCGAGATGTCGTAGACGGCGGTGAACTGGTCGTAGCTCGCCGGCGGTCCCGAGCGGGAGAAGATCGAAACGCCGGAGGTCGTGTCGCTGGCGACGGGCGCGCCTCTGCCGATCGGGCCGGGGCTTTCGGGCGCGGCGTAGGCGACCGTCTTCTGGGGCGCGCGACCGAGGCCGAACAGCTTTTCGAATAGGGTGCGGTTGTCGGCTGGGGCCGGCGCGGGCGCGGGGCTCGCGGCGCGCGGCGGCGCGCGGCGCTCGGGCGGGGCGAGCGCGGCGAGCTCGCTGGGGCGCGTCGGCGGCAGCGGCGCGTCCTCGACGCTCGCGACCTCGCGCCGCGGCGGCGTCGGGGCCTCGATCGGCGCGGCGAGGTCGAGGCTCGTGCTCAACGGCGGCGCGAGGAGCGGCGGCGCCGGCGCGGCGTCGGCGAAGAATTCGGCGAGCGCCCCGTAGGGGCGGGCGACCGCTCCCGTCGGCCCGGCGGCGGCGATGGCGAGGGTGGCGGCGAACCGCGCCTGTTCGGGCGATTGGCTCGCCGCCATGTCGGCGTCGCGGAAGGTCGGATCGACGAGAGCGCCGTAAGGGCGCGCCGCCAGCGCCAGCGCGAAAGACCGCTCGCTCGGCGAGGCGGGCGTCCGATCGGCGAAGACGGCGCGATCGATCAGCGCGCCGTAAGGATTGGCCGGCCGCGCCCCGGCGTGAGACGCGCCGTGGGCGAAGAACAGGCTCGGGGCGGCGGGAGGCGAGGCGGCGAGGCGCGCCTCGAATCCGGCGCCCAGCGCGAGGGCGGCGCTCCACAGGAGGAGCGCGCGAAGGTCCCGACGAGGCGCGCGCGCGCACGCGAACGGGGTTTCCTGAAGGATCGGGCCGATCGCCTGCATGACGCGCCTACGCTTACGCCTCCACACCAGCGAAGATTCTCGCGAATGCGTTTACGCCCCCTTAACTGCGAAGGCGGCCGCGTCCGGCCCGCTCGGCGCGCGTGAATCGCGACGGCCTGTCAATGGTTTAAATGCGACTGCGCCATTTTTGCGGCTTGAGGCGGGCCAATTGGAGGTGGGGGCGCGACCCTTGCGCGCAGTCAAGCGCCCGCCGCGGCGCGCCGTTAACCCTTCGTCAAGGATCCGCGCGGGCCGGCGCCGGGGCGCGCCCCGCGCGAAACGAGAAAATTTACCGGCGCGCCGCATCCTGGCGCGGAATGGCGCGCGGCGGCGAAGCGGCGCGCCGGCGGCTCACGCGAGGGCGAGGCGGACTTCATGCGCGCGGAACTGAAAAGCGCCCTGTTCGACGAGCCGGCCGCCGCCGAGGCGACGGCGGCGCCGAAGAAGTTCAAGTTCGCCGCCACCTTCGTCATCGACTTGGGCGTCTCGCTTCTCTATGTCGCGGCGGTGGTCCCCGTCTGGCTGGCCGAGATGGACCGCGGCTTCGTCATGGCGCCGACCTTCCTCATCGGCGCAGCCATCCTCGCCTGCTACGTCGGCAAGGTGTTCGTCGTCGCCCATCTCGATCGCGCGGGCGGCGACGCGCGCACCTATGTGAAATCCTCGGCGCTGGTGGTCGACGGCCCCTACGCATGGTCGCGCAACCCGACCTACCTGCTGGCGATGGCGCAGTTCGTCCTGTGGTCGGCGCTCGCCTTCTATCTGCAGATCTTCGCGCCGTGGCGGCCGATCTTGCTGGCGGCGGCGATCCTGTTGCCGGCGGTCTTCTTCCTCGTCAACGACCGCGTCGTCATGCCGACCGAGGAGGCGATGCTGCGCCGCCTCCACCCCGAAGCCTACGACGCCTACGCGCGCCGCGTGCGGCGCTGGTTCGGGCGGCGGGCTGGGGCGTGAGTGCGAGGCGCTCCCGCTGCTTACGCTCTTCGGTCGGCTTGCCCGAGCCGTGCTCGGCGTCAAGGCCAAGCCCGCTTCGGTAGTGTCTCAGTTTGAAATTTGAGGGCTTGACGAACGCTCGCATCGCGCCCGCTCGCCGTCGTATGCTGAGCGGGAAGCATGGTGCAACGTGTCCTACGACGATAGCGAAACTATCTATCACCTGACGCGCACCGGATGGAAAACCGGCGATCCGCCGATCGATCGCGTTGAGTCGTGGAATCGATCGGCAAGTCAGGCGTCCGCATGGTCGCGCGAGTATGTCGGATGGTCCTGTATTTGGGCCAATCCGGACGTTCCCCGAGCGGAGAGGGACGCGATCAGAAAAAAGCACGCTGAATTTATGGGCCGACCAGGCCGCTGGGGAGTCCTGACAACCTCAATTGGCGACCCACTATGAAGGGCTTGACGCTCCTCGCTCACCGCACATGTCCCGTGCTATGCTTGCCGGAAAGCGCGGAGGCGGAAAATATGGTCCAGGTTCCTGACTACCATATCGAACAGCTGAAAAAGGACATTGAAGTCCTTAAGGCCATGCTTAGGCCTCTGGAGTCGGGGGAGAGCCAACTTGGCGAACGTAAGCCAAATGGTCCTTGGCGCGATTGCACGCAAGAACAGATCGACCATTTGAAAAAGACGATCACCGAGTATCAACGTATCGTGGATACGAGGGATGCCTAGAGGCCCTAAAGGCGAGAAACGAAAGGACTCGCGCCATGGGTACGTCCACCGACACCAACGCGATCAAGGCATTGACGGAGGCCGTGCTTGGCGTGTCTTTGGACGACATCCGCCTTGAATTACGGGTGCTGTCATGGCGTCAATTCTTTTCTAGGCGCGCGATGGAGCAGAGCGACCGGTATCAGATCGAAGTGAAGTGCCGTTTGCGCGCACAATTATTTGAGAAATATAATATCGTTCAGTCGGGCAATACATATGATGTCTGTAGTGCTGACTTCATAATGCTGCTGTGCGACCAAAAGGAAGATATTGGGGACGTGTTTCAGGAAGCCGGTGCCGAGGCCGCAGTAGGGATACTTCGATATAGTCCATTCGTCTCGCTCGCTGGAACACCTTTTGCATACCGTGACGAACGCGAAAACAAGAACGGGAGCGTTCTAGGTCGTTTACTATTGCAAAGAGAAACAATTCAAGAGTTAGGACGTAGCTTATGCGCGCTAACACCAAGCAAATTCTCGATATTAATTACTGTAAATGCTCCTGATGAACCGTGTCAGTTCTCATTATTACGTAAACATGGACATGTGGGCGGCGATAGCACGTACTATTGGAACGAAGCAGGCGCGAATCCGCTTAGGATAAAAGAAGGATACGTTATTGGTGCCGACGAAAATTTCCTTGCAGTAGAACGAGCGGAAGACACCCGCGTGGCAAAGCCGCCAACGGTCCACGATATATTAGGCGAGATACGAACAGAACTCGTTGTGATCAGGAAATACATGGCAAAATGGGGCGTGGTTGTGATTTTGTCTCTTATGGCATTGATTTTGGCCCTTCTTCACGGGGGGCTGCGTATTTAGGGCGTTCCCGCGCTGACGCGCGGTCTGGCTGTCGTGAACGGAGCCGCTTCGCGTCTCCGCCCCCGCTTCGCGGGCGCTTAACGGCGACGGCGCGACATGGGCTCGCTTCGCGCTCTCAAGCCCTCATCCCGCGTAACGGTTGGCGACGTCCCTGGCGATGCGCGCGGCCTCGTCGAGGAAGCGCGCGACGATCTCGCGCGCGGCCGGGGTGCAGGCGCGATAGGTCATCTCGTAGTCGCGGAAGCCGCGGTTGAAGGCGCCGGCGAGCGTCTCCTTGCGCGCCGGGGTGGTGGCCTCGGCGTCCAAGAGCGCGGCGAACTTGGCGCGGAACGCCGCGCCGTCGCTGGCGCCGCAGAGATCGCGCAGATAGGAGAGCGCGCCGATCACTTCGGCGAGGCGCAAGAGCTGCGGCTCGTAGGGCGGCGGCGACTCGCCGGGCGCGGGCGTCTCGCCGGACGCCGGCGTTTCGGCGGGCGGCGTCGGCTTGGCGGCCTGGGTCGGCGCGGGCGCGGGCGCTGTGGCGGGCTTAGGCGCGGGCTTGGCGGAGGGGGCCGGAGTGGGCGTGGCCTGCGGCGTCAGCCAAAAGAAGAACGGCGGCAGTTGCGCGGCGGCCGGCGTCGCGGCGAGGGCGGCGGCGAGCGCCGCGGCGGGGAGAACGCCGCGCCGCTTCACGGCAGGCTTCTTTCCAGGCGCGCCGCCGCGGCGACGATCGCCGGCAGCCCGGGCGTGGTCGGCAGCCGCGCGACCTCGGCCGGCGCGACCCAAAGGATCGCGTCGGCTTCGGCGCCGGGGCGCGCTTCGCCCGCCCGCCAGCGGGCGGCGAAGACGGCGATCACGTAGTGCTCGCGCACCGCGCCGTTCTCGAAACGGATCGGCTCGACGTGATCGACGAAGCCGACGATGTCGGCTTCGATCCCCACCTCCTCGGCGAGCTCGCGCAACGCCGCGGCGCGCAAAGTCTCGCCCGCTTCGACCGCGCCGCCGGGCAGCGAGTAGAGCCCCGCAGAGGGGGCGCGGGCGCGCCGCGCCAGCAGCACGCGGCCGTCGCGGAACGTCGCCGCCGAGGCGGCGAGGATCGGCCGAGTGGGATAGAGCCGGTCGCCGGCCGCCGCCTCAGACATGCTGGCCGCCGTTGATCATCAGCTCCGCGCCGTTCACGTAGCTCGATTGCTCGGTGCAGAGGAAATAGATCGCCTTGGCGACTTCCTCCGGCGCGCCGAAACGGCGCATCGGAATCTGCGAAACGATCCGCTCGCTGCCCGGCGAGAGGATCGCCGTGTCGATCTCGCCGGGCGAAATCGCGTTGACGCGCACGCCGCGCGGGCCGAAGTCAGCCGCCATCTCGCGCGTCAGCGCCGCGAGCGCCGCCTTCGAGGTCGCGTAGGCGACGCCGGCGAAGGGATGGACGCGCGAGCCGGCGATCGAGGTGACGTTGACGATCGTCCCCCTGGCGCGCTCGAGCTCCGCGGCGAGGCCGCGCGCGAGCATGACGGAGGCGAAGAAATTGACCTGGAACACCGTCTTCCAGTCGTCCAGATCGGTCTCGAACAGTCCGAGCCGCGCGCCGCCCGGCCCCTTAGGCGAGATCGCGGCGTTGTTGACCAGCGCGTCAAGCCGGCCGTTGTCGATGCGTTCGCGCACCTCGTCGATCGCGCGCGCCGTGTCGGCGGGATCGGCGAGGTCGATCTGCAGATGATCCTCGGGGCCGGCGCTCCAGGGACATTCCTCGGGGAAGGCGTGGCGCGAGCAGGTGATGACCCGCCAGCCCGCCGAGGAGAAGCGCTTCACCGTGGCGTGGCCGATGCCGCGCGAGGCGCCGGTCAGCAGCATGGCGCGGCGCGGCGCGTCGGCGGGCGGTTGGGGGATCATCTTGCGTGTCGCTTAGAGAAGGCGCGCTCCGCGCGTCAGGGATAAAGGCGCTGGCGCCGCCACGGCGCGCCCTCGCCGGCGCGGCTGAAGGTCACGCGGTCGTGGAGCCGGAACCGCACGTCCTGCCAGAACTCGATCTGCGTCGGCGTCAGCCGGTAGCCGCCCCAATAGGCCGGTCGCGGCACGTCGCCGTCGCCGAACTTCTTGGCGTAGGCGGCGACCGCCTCCTCGAGCTTGGCGCGCGACTCAACCGGCCGCGACTGCTGGCTCGCCCAGGCGCCGATGCGGCTGTCGCGCGGGCGGGTGGCGAAATAGGCGTCGGACTCGCTGTCGGGGATCCGCGTCACCGGGCCGCGCACGCGCACTTGGCGGCGCAGCGACTTCCAGTGGAACAGCGCCGCCGCCTTGGGGTTGGCGGCGAGCTGGCCGCCCTTGGCGCTCTCGCCGTTGGTGTAAAACACCAGCCCGAACTCGTCGAATTGCTTGCACAGCATGGCGCGCGCGTCCGGGAGGCCGGCGGCGTCGACGGTGGCGAGCGTGATCGCCTCGGGGTCGTTGACCTCGGTCTTCGCCGCCTCGGCGAACCACAGGCGGAAAAGCGCGAATGGATCGTCGGCCTCGGTAAAGTCACTCGAACTTAACGTATTCAAGGCGAGAATGCTCCGATTGATAATTCCGCTGGCCAAGCGATGATAACCCTTCCCAATCGCAAAGGCGAAAGTTTTCGCCGCCTGCGGCCGGCGCCGGCGACGCGGCGGAACGCGCTTCTCGCGCTCGTCGCGCTCGGGCTCGGCGGCTGCTCGATCTCGATGCCGCTGCCGTCGTTTCTTGGCGACGACACGACGGGGTCGATCAAGCCGCGGAGCGCGTCGCTGGCGAGCGCCTACGATTCCAGCGACTGGACGGTCGCCAAGCCGGTGCTGGCGGCGAGCCTGCGCCCGTCGGCGCCCGCCGAGCCGGCCGCTTGGTCGAACGCCGAGACCGGCCATCGCGGCGAGTTCCTGCCGGTCGCCGGGACCTTCGCGCGCGACGGCCGCTCCTGCCGCGTCTTCATCGCCCGCATCGTCGCCGACGAGAGCAAGACGCTGCAAGGGGTCGGCTGCCCGAGCGACGACGGCGAGGTCGCGGTTTACGACGTCTCGCCGTGGACGGGGCTCTGAGCGCCACTTGCGTCGCCCGCGGCGCCGGCCCACATAGGCTCGGAGACATTGGCGCCTGCGCCATAAAGGGCGGGCGCCGAAGCGTGGGCTCATGATGCGCGACCCTTATGAAGTCCTCGGCCTGGCGAAGAGCGCCAGCGCGGCGGAGATCAAGTCCGCCTATCGGCGGCTGGCCAAGCGCTTTCACCCCGACCAGAGCAAGGATCCGCGCGCCAAGGAGCGCTTCGCGGAGATCGGCAATGCTTACGAGATTGTCGGCGACGCGAAGAAGCGGGCCGCCTATGACCGCGGCGAGATCGACGCCGAAGGCAAGCCGCGCGCGCCGCAGTTCGAAGGTTTCGGCTTCGGCCGGCGGTCGGGCGCGCAGGCGGGCGGGCCGGACTTCCATAGCTTCAACTTCGATCTCGGCGGCGGCGAGTTCTCCTCGGGCCGCGCCGGCGGCGGCTTCGACGCCGACGTGCTGTCCGAGCTGTTCGGCGGGCGCGCCGGGCGTTCGCGCGCCGCCCAGCGCGGCGAGGACGTCGCCGCCTCGGTGACCGTGCCGCTGGCGATGGCGGTCGGCGGCGGCTCGGTGCGCGTCGCCTTGCCGACCGGCAAGACGCTCGACGTCGCGGTGCCCGCCGGCGTCGAGGACGGCAAGCCCATCCGGTTGCGCGGCCAGGGCCGGCCGGGAGCGAGAAACGCGCCCCCGGGCGACGCGATCGTCACGGTGCGCTACGCGCCTCATCCTTTGTTCAAGGTCGAGGGGCGCGACCTCAAGCTCGATCTGCCGATCACGCTTTACGAGGCGGTGCTGGGCGCCAAGGTGCGCGCGCCGACGCTCGGCGGCGAGGTCGAAGTGTCGATCCCGCCGGGCGCGAGCAGCGGCCGGGTGCTGCGCCTGCGCGGCAAGGGCCTGCCGGCGACCAGCGACCACCCCCAGGGCGACCTGTTGGCGACGCTGCGCATCGCCATGCCCGCCGGCGAGGACGCCGAGCTCGTCCGCCTGATGAAGCGCTGGCGCGACGAAAAGCCCTATGATCCGAGGGCCGGAATGGTCGGCTGAGGCGCCGCCGCTTCGAGCGATTCGATCCATTGCAGCAACGAAACGCCTCCGGACGGCCGACCGCCGGCCCGGAGGCGCCGCTTCTTGCCGAAAACCCAAGAACGAGCAGACGCCGTCGCGCCGCTTCGGTTCACATCGGTTTCGCCGGCGCGTGGCGGTGGTGGTGGTGGTGATGATGATGATGGTGATGATGCCGGTGAAGGTGGCGGCAGTGATGGTGGCGATGGTGATGATGATGGAGAACGTGATGATGCGCGGGCGGCGCGTCGGCGGCGTAGACGGCGACGGGCGCGGCGGCGAGGCCGAGGCTGAGCGCCGCGGCCAGCAGGAGTTTCTTAATCATCTGTTAAGACCTTGATTTTTTTAGCGCCTCACCAGCGAGGCCGCGCGCCGTGTCTGCCCAATCGCGCCTGAACGGGAGATGAATCGAAGCGGCGCGCGCCGCTCCCGGCGTTCCGATCACATCGCCGCTTCGGCGAAGATCGGCTCGAGGCGGCCGCCCCACGGGCCCTCGAAGCGCGCGATCCAGCGCTCGGCGGGAACGCGCCCCTTGGCGACGATCTCGTCGAGCGGAGCGAGGAACGCCGATTCGTCGGCACCGTCGGGGCCGAGCCGGGCGCGCCGCTTCAGCCCGGCGCGCGCGATGTCGAGCGTCTCGCGCGCCACCTCGCGCAGGCGCCGGCCGCCGACGCGCGCCGCGAGCCCGAGGCGCGGAACCTCGTCGCGCATCGTCTGGCGCTGTTCGGCGCTCCAGGGGCGGATGAGGTCGCCCGCCGCGGCGAGCGCGTCGGAATCGTAATAGAGGCCAACCATCAGCGCCGCGTACGCGGGGACGCTTTCCGCCGTTCCGACGTCGGCGCCGCGCGCCTCGATGTAGCGCTTGAGCCGCACCTCGGGAAAGATCGTCGAAAGGTGGTTCGCCCAGTCGGAGACGGTCGCGCGCTCGCCCGGCAGCGCGGCGAGCCGGCCCGCGAGCAGGTCGCGAAAGCTCGCGCCGGCGACGTCGCGATAGACGCCGCCGCGCTTGACGAAATAGAGCGGAACGTCGAGCGCGTAGTCGACGTAGCGTTCGAAGCCCATGCCCGGCTCGAAGACGAACGGCAGCATGCCGGTGCGGGCGGGGTCGGTGTCGCGCCAAATCTCCGAACGCTCCGAGAGCCGGCCGGTCAGCCGGCCCTCGGAGAACGGCGAGTTGGCGAACAGCGCGACCATGGTCGGCTGCAGCGCCAGGCCGACGCGAAGCTTGGCGACCATGTCGGCCTCGTCGGAGAAGTCGAGGTTGGCCTGCACGGTGCAGGTGCGGAACATCATGTCGAGCCCGCGCGTCCCCACCTTCGGCATGTAGCGCGTCATGATGCGGTAGCGGCTCTTCGGCATGACCGGCGTTTCGGCGAGCGACCATGTCGGGCTGAGGCCGAGGGCGAAGAAGCCGACGCCCAAAGGCTCGGCGACCGCGTGGACGCAATTGAGATGGGCGTCGAGCTCGGCGGCGACCTCGTGGATGGTGGCGAGCGGCGCGCCGGACAGCTCGAACTGGCCGCCGGGCTCGAGCGAGATCGCCGCGCCGCCCGCCGGATCGGCGAGGCCGATGAGCGCGCCGCCGTCCTCGATCGGCTGCCAGCCGAGGCGCTCGCGCACGCCTTGCATGAGCGCGCCGATCCCGCGCGGACCTTCGTAGGGAACTGGACTGAGGTCGGCCTTGTAGAAGGGGAACTTCTCGTGCTCGGCGCCGACCCGGAACGCCGAGGGCGGCTTGCAGCCCGCCTCGATCCAGGCGACGAGGTCATGGCGAGATTCGACGATCTGAGAGTCGACGACGTCGCGGGCCATGCGTCATTCCGGAGAGAGACCGCGCGGGCCGCGCGGAACCACTAGATAGGGACGCCGACGCGACAGATCAACGTCCGGACCGGGGCCCGGCGGCTGGGCGCTCGCGCCTCCGCCGCTGGGGAAAAAGCCTAGCGAGGCTTCGTTGCGTTTTCGAGACGCGCGGCCGCGGCGGGCTCGTCCGGCGCCGCCCGCCGGGCGAGGCGTCGGACGACGGCGTAGGCGACCCACACGCCGCCGAGGCCGAAGACCGCGGCGCCGAGGATCAGGCCGAGGATCGCGCCCGCCACGCCGCCCCACAGCGCCCCCAAGCTGACGAACGGGATCGTCCCGAGCGTCGCCCGTCCCCAGTTGAACAGCGTCGCCAGCACGGGAAAGCCGAGGTTGTTGAACGCCGTGTTGGCGACGAACAAGCAGGCCATGAACACCCAGGCCAAGGCGCCGACGCGGCAGCACAGAAGCACGAAGTCGGCGCTGGCGCCGCGCGCGGCGAAGGCGGCGATGATCGCGCCCGCGCCGATCGCCAGCGCCGCCCAGGCGACGAGCGCGTAGCCGACGGCGACCACGAACGAGTCGGTGAGCGTGCGCTCGACCCGGTCGAACAGCTTCGCGCCGTAGTTCTGGCCGATGATCGGGCCGATCGAGCCGGTGAGCGCGAAGACGACGGCGAAGGCGAGCGGGACGACGCGGTCGACGATCGCCCCGCCCGCCACCGTCGCTTCGCCGAAATCGGACCAGACGCGCGTGACGTAGACGCTCGACACGGGCGTGGCGAGGTTGGTCAGGATCGCGGGTCCGCCGATGGCGAAGAGCGTCGCGAGGTCGCGGCGCAGGCCCGCGAGCGTCGGGACGCCGACGAGGTCGTGCGCGCGCACGGCGCCTTCGTAGCCGGCGAGGAGGACGACCAGGCGCGATGCGACGATCGTCCAGGCGGCGCCGTAGACGCCGAGGCCGCAGCCGAAGATCAGCAGCGGATCGACGAAGGCGGTGACGACGGCGCCCGACAGCGTCACGTACATCGCGCGCCGCGCGTCGCCGACCGCGCGCAGCACCCCCGACAGCGCCATGCCGAGCCCCAATAGGACATTCGACGGCAGGACGATCGCCAGCACGCGGCTGGCGATCTCCGCCGAGCGCCCTTCCGCGTGCATCGCGCCGGCGAGCATCGCGTCGCGGCACGCGAACATCAGCGCGGAGAGGACGATGGTCGCGATCAGCGTCGCCGTCATCCCGGAGGCGGCGAGGCGGCGGGCGCGGGCGCGATCGCCGGCGCCGAGCGCGCGCGAGACGATGGCCGAAATCGCGATGGTGAGGCCGATGTTGACCGCCATCAGCAGGAACGAAGTCTGGCTCGCGTAGCCGATCGCCGCCTTGAGCGCCTGGTCGCCCAGCCGCGAGA
>Ga0326728_10018217_pt1 | contig 13885 bp, 10 predicted proteins | sample MB3enrmetagenome_FD_207602 | JGI IMG/M metagenome (GOLD analysis project Ga0326728, IMG submission 207602) | Lab enriched peat soil microbial communities from McLean, Ithaca, NY, United States - MB31MN | ecosystem: Environmental > Terrestrial > Soil > Wetlands > Peat | place: USA: New York... | reverse complement strand
GACACTTCAGGAGGCCTTTGACAGGCCATTGTGCTTTGGGCCGCTCCCTTCCAGGGAAGCGGCCCTTGCCATTTAAACCGCGTGGCCTGTCGGCGAAGAGTTCCATCGGACAAATCATCCTTCGCTCCGGAGCAAAGCCGGTCCGATGCCGGAACGCGCCGCATGGCATCGGCTGCGCTCGGTCGATTGCTACGCAGTCGAGTCGTTCCAGAGGAATGGTCCGTCAAACCGGCCCTGTAGTGCACACTGCTAGAACTGGACACGAGATTTAGATGAGGTAGATGCCTCCGCCCAAGGAGGCAAGATGGCTCGGAAGGCACGGAACCTGAGGACGCCGGAAGAGAAGCGGCAGATCGTGTTGGAAGGTCCGAGGAGCGGCAAGATCGCCGAGACCTGCCGGAGGTGCGAGATCGCGCCGAACCTTGACTGCCGCTGGAAAGATGAAGTGGAACAGGGGCGAAGGCTGCGCTGAACCCTTCCTCCACACTTCGACTTCGTGAAATACTACTCGCAGTTCTTGCGCTTCGATGTTGAAGCCGGGCCTGCCAAGCAAAGTTCCTAGAAAGGAGCTTCCTATTATAGCGAACCAATCCATTGTTGCTGCTGTTCAAACACGGCCAGAGACAGTGCTGGAAGACATTGCCCGGCTATGTGCCTTGGCTGGCCTGCCGGATGCACTGGACCGTAAAGCAACAACCATCCTGAAGGACAACATTTCATGGCACTACCCCTTTCCGGGCGCGAACACAACACCCTGGCAATTGGAAGGCACGGTCCTGTCTTTAAAGAATAGTGGCTTTCAGGATCTTGTATGTGTGCAGAATAAAACGGTCGTCACCAACGCCTTCAAAGGCGAGGACCTCAATCACTACGTCCCGATATTCAAGAAATACGGCGTCCCGGTCCTTTATAACTTCCGCGACAACGATATGAAGTGGGTCCCTTACATCCCCAAGGCCAGGATGCTCACGCTCGACAAGGTCTTTCCCGATGGCATCCAGATACCGGATTTCTTCATCGGCAAGAACATCGTTCACCTGCCAACGATTAAGTGTCACATCTACACCACCACCACGGGAGCCATGAAAAACGCCTTCGGCGGCCTGCTGGCTACACACCGGCACTATACGCATTCCACGATCCATGAGACGCTGGTGGACCTGCTGGCGATACAGCAGGAGATTCATCCAGGCCTGTTCGCCATCATGGACGGCACCACAGCGGGCGACGGACCTGGGCCTCGCACCATGCGCCCGCATGTGAAGAACATTCTGCTGGCGAGCGCCGATCAAGTCGCCATCGATGCTGTGGCCGCCCGTTTGATGGGATTCAATCCCATGGACATCAAATACATCCATTTGGCGCATCGTACGGGTCTGGGCGTCGGCAAGCCCGAGGAGATCCGGCTCGTCGGCGACGACATTTCGGGCGAAAAATGGAATTTCACGGTCGGCGACAACATGGCCAGCCATGTCGGTGACATATGCTGGTACGGGCCGCTGCGGGGCATACAACATCTGCTCTTCCATACCCCTCTGGTCCACCTTTTCGTCTTAGGATCTGAGTGCTACCACGACTGGTACCGCTGGCCTGTAAAGGACAAGAAAATCTACGAACACTGGCTGGCGACAACGACGTGGGGCGAATTGTTCGCTAATTATGCGTCAGGTAACGGACCCCACCTTCCCGCGAGCAAAACAAAGGAGCACGATACCCGGCAAGTTGCAGAGCGAGCGACCCACGCCTGAATTTCAATCCTGAAACCACTGTCCCCGCCTGCGTCGCAACGCCGTGACCACGCGCCTGCCGCAAGGGCCGTCTTTCGCCGGCCCCGCAAAGGCGGCGCAGTGTATCCTTAAGCCCAAGGTAAAACCGAACTGCCGCAAAACGACAGGCAGCAACAAGGGCTAGAACGATCCCTCTTGCCCCGCCCTGCCTCCGGGTTGCACAGCGCGTCAGCGTCCTTGCCGGCAATTGGGCATAGGTAAGGCGCTTGCCCGCGACCGGACATGGGGAGGGAAGCAGCGCAGAACCTGATCATTCCACAGCCTGCGCCTTGCGTATTCGTCTCCGTACGGTTGATCGTCGGACCGCAACGTACTTGAATCGATAGGCACCAACGAGGAAATTATGAACCTGATGAAGAGACTCTCGCTCGTCACATCCCTTTGCTTCACGCTCTGCTTCACGCTTGCGGTCCGCGCCCAGGTCAAGCCCTCCGCGCTCTTCAGCGACCACATGGTGCTGCAGAGCGGCACGCTGGCGCCCATCTGGGGCACGGCCACTCCGGGCGAGAAGGTCGCCGTCACGCTCAACGGCCAGACCCGCTCCGCAACCGCCGACGCGCAGGGCAAGTGGACGGTCAGCCTCTACAACCTCAAGGCCGGCGGGCCGTTCGAGATGACCATCGCAGGCGACCGCGCGGGCGACGCGCCCATCGTGGTCAAGGACGTCCTGGTTGGCGAGGTGTGGCTTGGCTCGGGCCAGTCGAACATGCAGTTCAACGTCTCGGCCAAGGGCCATCCGCCCTACGGCCTCATCAACGAAGACAAGGAGATCGCCGCGGCAAACTATCCGCAGTTGCGCATGTTCACGGTCAAGAACGCAACGGCGTACGATCCGCAGTCCGATCTCGTCGGCACATGGCAGGTTTGCACTCCGCAGACCGTCCCCGACTGGTCCGCCGTCGGCTATCTCTTTGGCCGCGATCTCAACCAGGCGCTCAAGCTTCCCGTCGGCATCGTGCTCTCGGCCTTCGGGGCCAGCACCGCCGAGGCGTGGATTCCGCGCGACGCGATGGCAGCCGACCCGCTGCTGAAGCCCATGCTCGACAAGCTCGACGCCCGCGAGAGCTACTTCAAGGCCCACCCCGGAGCCAACGACGCCGACGCGCCTCCGTCGCCGCAGACCATCAACGCCCGCCCCGGCCGCCCCGGCCCGCTGCGCGATCCCGCCCACGACCAGCACCAGCCCACCGTGCTCTATAACGCCATGATCAACCCCATCATTCCCTACGCCATTCGCGGCGCCATCTGGTACCAGGGCGAGTCGGTCGTCGGAGGCGCGCAGGGCGTCCTGCTCTACGGCCACGTGATGGGCACGCTCGTCACCCAGTGGCGCAGGCTCTGGCACGAAGGAGACTTCCCGTTCTATGTCGTTCAGTTGCCCGGCCAGGCGAATGTCAGCAACAACCCCCTCATCCGCGAGCAGCAGGCCAAGATCCTTTCTCTGCACAATACAGGAATGGCCGTCGTGCTCGACACCGGCGAAATACACAATGTCCATCCCAAGAACAAGGAGCCGCTCGGCGAGAATCTAAGCAAGATCGCACTGGCCAATGTCTACGGCCGCAAGATTGAGTTCTCCGGACCGGTCTACGCGTCAATGAAGGTCGAAGGCGGCGCGATTCGCGTCAAGTTCACCCACGCCGCGGGCCTCAAGTCGAAGGATGGCGGCCCGCTAAAGTGGTTCCAGATCGCCGGCGCGGACCAGAAGTTCGTCGATGCCGACGCCAAGATTGTCGGCGACTCAGTTGTCGTCAGCAGCCCGCAGGTCAGCGCGCCGCTCGCCGTCCGTTACGCCTGGGACAACTTCCCCAACACCGCCAACCTATCCAACGGCGCAGGCCTGCAGGCCGCTCCCTTCCGCACCGACGATTGGGACGCCATGCCTCCCATCGCCGCGCAGTTCACCGGGAAATAGCGAGAAGCCTGAACTTCAGATGCTGGTGAGAAACCCCGCTTAGGCGGGGTTTTTCACCAGCCAGTAGTGGAATCCGTCCACAATCGCCATCAGCGCGGCCTGGTTCAGGTCGCTGCTGACGCCCGCCGTCGTCCACGAGGGATGGCCCTCGGCGTGGAAGCTCACCGTCACGCGCACATGCGCCGCCGTATCGTGCGCCACCACGTCGATCGCGGTGACGCTGAATGTGTCCAGGCGCAACTTCGCGACGGCCGGGTACCACTTCTGCAGCTCCTGCCGCATCGCCTTGGTCAGCGCATCCACCGGGCCGGAGCCCTCGGCGCGCGTGGTGGTCACCTTGCCCTCGCCAATCGTCAGCGACATCGAGGCTTGCACATACCGGTTGCCCGTCTCGTCGCTCTCGTCCAGCACGCGCCAGCCCTTCACGCTGAAGCTGTCGCGCAGCGTGTTCAGCACCTTCATGCAGGCCAGGGTGAAGGAGATCTCGCTGGCCGTATAGCCACCGCCTTCGATCATCGCCTGGTTGGTGTCCAGCAGAGTCTGCGCCTGCGTAGCATTCAGAGGAACGCCCAGCGACTTCGACAGCAGAATAATGTTGGCCCTCCCCGACTGCGCGTTCACCCCGATGCGCGGGCTTGCCCCGACCCTTGCGGGATCGCACCACAGGTACGCGCCGGGATTTTTTCCCTCGCTGCTTCCATGCATCCCCGCCCATGTGCCGAAGGCCCCCGGCCCAACGATGGGAACGCCGTGCGGAGCCTCCAGCGAGAAGGCCGCATACGCCGCATGTGCCAGCCCGGTCAGCCCAGCCAGCGCTTCCGGGGCCACAAACTCCGCCTCGCCGCGAAGCTGCATGGAGCCGATCACCGTCGTCAGGTTCACGTTGCCGCAGCGCTCGCCGGTGCCGAGGATCGTGCCCTGCACCTGCGTCGCCCCGGCCAGAACGGCGGCCCGTGTATTGGCAACTCCAAGCCCGCGGTCCGTGTGCCCATGAAATCCGAAGCTGGCCTTGGGATGATCGCGCGTCAAATCCACAAACAGCCGCGCCACCTCCTCCGGGCTGGCACCGCCCGTGGTATCGCACGCAATGATGCGGCTCACCTTCTGCTCCACGCACTGCGCCACCATCTGGTGGAAGTACTCCACGCTTCGCTTGGCGAAATCTGCCTCACACGCCTCACCGTTCTCGCGTCGTCCGCACGCGGCATCCAGCGCGTGCTCCAGGTCCACAATCACCTCAAGCCCGTTGTCGTGCAGGTACGCAATGGTCTCGCGCGCCATCAGCAGGTTCTCCTCCGGCGTCGTCTCCAGCGACTTCGCAACGTCCAGCAGCCGCGATTTGACCACCACCACAGCCACCGGAATGCGCTCTTTGTGCTGCACCATGAATCGGACGTCGGCCCACTCCTGCACCTTGCTGCCGCGGCCGCGCGTCCTGCCGAAGAGCGCCAGCTTCATCGCCCCAGTATCGACTGAACGCAGCGCGCTGGCCAGATCGCCGACAAACTGGTTCGCCCCGGCAAAGCCGATCTCGGCGTAGCCGACGCCAAACTCGCCCATCTGCCGCAGCAGGCTGACGGCATTAGGCACGGAGATGTCGAGGTTCGGCTGTTGCAGGCCGTCGCGCAGGCTGGTGTCGAACAGCTCAACCCGTTTTGTTCCGTTTTGCTTCATCTGTTCCTGTTCCCGACTGGGAAAGTGTCCCTCAAACAGCATCGTTCCGCGCCACAGCGCCGGACTTCCATCATACCTGCACGCAATTGAATTGCGCGAAGCCCGCCCGCTCCGCTCCGTCGCTCGCCTGTCGCGGCAGAATCGCAGGCAATGGATTTGCTGGAACGCCAAACGCCCCGGCGCGTACACTTTCCTCATGAAATTTACTTCCGCAGCGAAGCCTGCAATTCTTGCAGCCTGTCTGTGTCTCTCCGCCCTCACTCTTCATGCAGCCCAGGCAGTTCCCGCAGCTCCCGCAGCTCCCGCAGCTCCCGCAAAGATGGACCGCCAGCCCGACGGCCTAACCCTCCACCTCGACGCCGGCGATCTGCGCATTCAGCTTCTCTCCGACAGCATCGTCCGCGTAGCCTTCGCCAAGTCTCCCGGCTTCTTCAGCCGCGTCTCGCTCGACGTCCTCCCACACGAGTCCCTGACCTCCGGCTGGAAGCTTGCCGAGCGGCCCACGAGCTTCGTCCTCACCACCGCCAAACTTCAGGTCATCGTCAACCGCAGCTCCGGCGCCGTCTCCTTCGCCGACCTCGCGGGCCACGCAATCCTCTCCGAGGCCTCGGGCAGCCGCACGCTGGAACCCGCGTCCGTGCAGGGCGAAGAGACATTCCACATCCAGCAGAAGTGGAAGGCGCAGCCCGACGAGTCCCTCTACGGCCTGGGCCAGTTGCAGCTTGGCATCACCGACATCAAGGGCTACGACCTCGATCTCTGGCAGCACAACACCAACATCGTTGTGCCTTTTCTCGTCTCCTCGCGCGGCTATGGCATCCTCTGGGACAACACCTCCTTCACCCGCTTCGGCGATCTCCGCCCCTTCGTCGCGATTCCGCCAGCCAACCTCTACGACGCCGACGGCAAGCAGGGTGGGCTGACGCTCGCGGCCATCGACGGCTCCCAGCCGCCCAGTCAGTTCGCCGACATCGGTATCGACATGCGCCGCAACCGTCCCGCTGGCGGAGGCCGTCCCGCGCCTCTCAAGGCTCAGCGCTGGCAAGGATCGGTCCTCGCGCCCGTCACCGGCGACTACCAGTTTCAGGCCTACTCCAACGGCGGAATTAAGGTCTGGTTCGACGGCAAACTCGTGATGGACCACTGGCGGCAGAGCTGGAACCCCACCAACGACCAGGTCCTCGTCCATCTCCTCGCCGGCCACAAGTACCCCATCAAGATCGAGAACGACCCTGAGCAGCAGTCCACCCTCACCTTCCAGTGGAAGACCCCTCCGCCCTCCGCCGACACCTCGCTCTGGTCGCAGGTCGGCGATGGCATCGACTACACCTTCGTCTACGGTCCCTCCGCCGATCAGGTTATCGCCGGCTATCGCTTCCTTACCGGCCGCGCCACCATGTTGCCCAACTGGGCCTTCGGCCTCTGGCAGTCGCGCCAGCGTTACGAGACCGCCGACCAGTCGCTCGATGTCGTCAAGCAGTTCCGCCAGCGCCAGATCCCCTTCGACAACATCGTGCAGGATTGGCAGTACTGGCGTCCCGACGCATGGGGCTCGCACCAGTTCGATCCCACCCGATTTCCCGACCCCGTCGCCTGGATCAACTCCCTCCACGCCCTGCACGCCCATCTCATGATCTCGGTCTGGGGCAAGTTCAATCCCAACACCGACAACGCAAAAGAGATGGACGCCCACGGCTTTCTATATAAACCCAACCTCACCGAGCACATGAAAGACTGGATCGGCCAGCCCTACACCTTCTACGACGCCTTCAACCCCGGCGCGCGCAAGCTTTTCTGGTCGCAGATCGACACCGGCCTCTTCTCCAAGGGAGTCGACGCCTGGTGGATGGACGCCACCGAGCCCGACCTGCTGCCCTCGCCGCCCACGCTCGAAGGCCAGCAGACGCACATGAACCCAACCTTCCTCGGCACCGGATCGCGCATGTTGAACGCCTACGCCCTGGTCAACAGCGAGGGCGTCTACACCGGCCAGCGTGAGGCCGCGCCCAACCAGCGCGTCTTCATCCTCACCCGCTCCGGCTTCGCCGGTCTGCAGCGTACCTCCGCCGTCCCCTGGTCCGGCGACATCACCTCCACTTGGACCGCCCTGGCCAAGCAGATCCCCGCTGGCCTCGGCGCCAGCATCTCCGGCCTGCCCTACTGGACCATGGACACCGGCGGCTACACCATGCAGCGCAAGTTCTCCCAGCAGCCCATGACGCCCGACGCCCAGGACGAGTGGCGCGAGCTCAACGCCCGCTGGTTCCAGTACTCCACCTTTACGCCGCTCCTCCGCGTCCACGGCGAACTCCGCCCGCGCGAGATGTGGACACTCGGCGACGACTCCCCCGCCTTCAACGCCGAACTCAGCTCCGACCGCCTGCGCTACGCCCTCTTTCCCTACATCTACTCGATGGCCGGCTGGACCACCCAGTCCGGCTACACCATGATGCGTCCTCTGGTGATGGACTTCCCCGTCGACCGCATCGCCCGCGAGTTGCCGGACGAGTACATGTTCGGCCCCGCACTGCTGGTCGCTCCCGTCACCGAATATAAGCAGCGCACGCGCCCGGTCTACCTTCCCGCCTCGGCCCAGTGGTACGACTACTGGACGGGCCATCCCGCCGCCAGCGGCCGCATCTCCGCCCCCGCGCCGTTCGACCGCATCCCCGTCTTCGTCCGCGCCGGCTCTATCATCCCCTACGCCCCGCCCATGCAGTACATCGGCGAAAAACCCTCCGACCCCACCACCCTCTATGTCTACGCCGGGGCCAGCGGCAGCTTCGTCCTCTACGAGGACCAGGGAACCACCTTCGACTACGAGAAGGGCGCCTTCACCGAGATCCCCATCCGCTGGGACGACAAGGCGGGAACCCTCACTCTGGGCAAACGCACTGGTTCATTCGATGGAATGCTCGACCGGCGAACCTTCCAGGTCGTTCTCGTCTCCGCCGCGCATCCCGCCGCCTTCTCGCCCACGCCTGTAGTCACAAAGACCGCGCAGTACACCGGCACAGAACTTCGCCTGAAGCTGCGATAGCGGCTTCCAAGGAATGTTTGCACAACTGTTCGAGATTCCCTCGGCGGTTAAAGCCGGATTGGAAATAGGCCGCTTGCGGCGGGACTAAAGTCCCGCCCTTTCAAAACGGAGACTTATTCAAAGATTCCCTAACAAGCATCAGTTGTCCGAATACCTGAAGGATTTCTAGGGATAGACGCAGCCCGCCGTCCTAGTTCTTGATCTTCTTCAGGAGCCACGCCATGTTCTGGCCCAGCGTCTTCATCGTCTGCATGCCCTCGACGTCCTGCTCGACCTCGCCGATCTCGCGGCCGATGCCGATGTTCCAGTACGACGAGCCGGGCACGATCATCTCGCTGATGAAGAAGAAATGGTTCAACGCATCGAAGGCATGGATCGCTCCCGCGCGGCGCACGGCCACCACGGCAGCGCCCACCTTGCGGCGAAAGATTCCGCCGTTTGCCTTGGAGACCAGGCAGGCGCGGTCCATCAGCGCCTTGATCTCCGGCGAGATGTCCGCCACGTACGTCGGCGAGCCGAGCAGGATGCCGTCCGCCTGCTCCATCTTTTCGATGTAGGCGTTTCCCATGTCGCCGGTCTGTCCGCAGCGGCGGTCCTTGCGTTTGGAGCACTCGCGGCAGGCCAGGCAGCCGTGGATCTTGGCCCCGCTCAGTTGGATGAGTTCCGTTTCGATCCCCTCGGCTTCCAGTTCCTTGAGAACGGTCCGAAGCAGAATGGCTGTGTTTCCGTCTTTTCTTGCGCTGCCGTTGAATGCAACAACCTTGGTTCCACTTCCGTGCATAATCCGGGCCTCTTCTTGCGTTCCATCCGGATGAACGACCGGATGGCCGCAATTTCTAGTTTTCATTCTGCGCCTTCGCCGGCATCGACTGCAAAGCGGCGGCTTACAATCGAGAGCACATGGGAAGCAGGGAAGATTGCGGTGTCCCATTCGCCGTGTGCGATTCGGACAAGCCACTGAACGCAATTTGAAGTGGGTCGAGAGAGGAGAACGGTCTCATGAATTCGAACCAATCAAGCAATGGAGGAATCACTCGGCGCACGGCGATTGCAACGGGGTTGGCGGCGCTTGCGGCGCCACGTTTTGCGGCAAGTGCGGCGGCGCAGGATGCAGGGCAGAAGCTGCGCATCGCATGCATCGGCGTGGGCGGTGTGGGACAGGACTATGTGGCGGGATGCAGGGACGAGGAGATCGTCGCACTCTGCGACCTGGACCACGAGTTCTCTGCGCCCGCGTTCAAGCTCTATCCCAAGGCGCGTCTGTACAAGGACTTCCGGCAGATGTTCGATCGTGAAGAGAAGAACTTCGACGCGCTGATCGTGGCCACGCCGGACCACTGGCACTCGCACCTGGTGCTGGCGGGGCTGGCGATGAACAAGCACATCTACTGCGCCAAGCCGATCACACGGACGATTGCCGAGGAGCGGCGGGTGAAGGCTGCGTGTCTTCAGTCCGGGGTGACGACCAAGGCGAGCATTCAGGACTCCTGCACATCTCCGGCGCGCGCGACCACGGAGCTGTTGTTGAGCGGCGCCATTGGGCCGGTGCGCGAGGTGCACTTCTGGACGGGAACGCACAGCCCCAGCGGATTGGCGCGACCGGTGGAGGCGCAGACGCCGCCTGCGGGGATGGACTGGGACCAGTGGTGCGGGCCGTCTCCGGCGCGTCCGTACCACAAGACCTATCACTATGGGAGCTGGCGGCCGTGGTGGGATTTCGGTACGGGCAACCTGGGCGACGTCGCCTGCCACTCGCTACATGTCTTCCATGACGAACTGGAACTGGGCGCTCCGGACTGGGTTGCGGCCAACGCCTGCCAGTCCTTTTCGCTGGCTGGCGTGGTGGAGAACAGCGAGTGCTCGAGCATCGCCAATTTTGTGCAGTGGCACCTGCCGGCGCGCGGCAAACACCCGGAGACGATGGTGTACTTCTACGATGGCGGCCTACAGCCGCCGCGGCCGTTGGTCATGCCGACCGATATGGGGATGCCGGGGCGAGGCGTCATGTTCGTCGGCGACGATGGCGTTCTGGTCTCGGCGTTCTATGGAGGCAGTCCGTGGTTGCCGGACCACACGCTGCCGCAGCCGGGCCAGAAGCTGCGCGGACTGCCCGGCGGACAACTCCTGCCGGAGGGCCGGTTCAAGGACTTCAAGCAGCCGGAGCCGAGTCTGGTGCGGTGCGAGCGAGTGGACCACTACGCCGAGTGGATCCGCGCGTGCAAGGCGGGGAAGAAATCCATCACGCCGGTGGAATACGCCTGCGGGCTGACCGAGTTCGCCCTGCTGGGCGCGCTGGCCGAAAGAAGATACAGCACGCCGGGAGTGCGCAGCGGCGCGGGCTATGGGCAAAACAGCCGGTCGGACTCGGCGGTGGTGTGGATTCCCGCGTCCAGCGACGGCCATGTGCACTTGCCCGACGCGCCGCCTCCAGCTCCCACTGCGGCAAATTCCCCGCGCTACTGGCGGACCTCCAAGGTCCTGCTGTGGGACGCAAAGGCCATGCGGTTCACCAACGACGACGTTGCCAACGGCTACGTCGATATGCCCTATCGCAAGGAGTGGGACTACAAGGTCTAGGGAAGGCCTGAATCCGGCCTTCGCCGACGATTTCAAACGCAGCGTACGGCCGGTCCGTTGGTCGGGCGACTTCGCTTACGCCGGCGATTCGACGTCGAGGACCAGAGCGAGGACCTCGTCGCGGCGTGCAGCGCGCCAGGCCGCGAGCTTGGTCTGCAACGCTGGGTCGGTGGCCGCGAGGACCTCGATGGCGAAGAGCGCGGCGTTGGCCGCGCCAGCCGCGCCGACGGCGAAGGTGGCCACGGGAACGCCCTTGGGCATCTGGACGATGGAGAGCAGGGAATCGAAGCCCTGCAGCGCGGTGGCCGCGATGGGAACGCCGAGGACGGGAACGGTGGTCTTGGCGGCGAGCATTCCGGCGACGTGGGCCGCGCCGCCCGCGCCGGCGATGATGATGCGGAGGCCGCGCGATGCGGCGGACTCCGCGTAGGCAAACATTTGGTCGGGAGTGCGGTGCGCCGAGACGACGCCCGCCTCGCAGGGCACGCCGAACTCGCGCAGGATGTCCACGGCTGCGCGCATCACCGCGTAATCATTGCGGCTGCCCATGAGAACGGCGACGACTGGCTTGGTCTGCGATTTTGTCTTCATGGCAGAGATTATACGGTCTAGCTTGCGCGGATTTCATCCGTTGGCACCCCCCCTCCCCCCTGGGGGTTGTTCGGAACAGTAAGTGCATTGTAATGTGGGTGCCCAGGGTAAAATTTACCATGATAAGGACTTAGCGGCAAGTGGTTTGAAATCATGGGATCAGTGTGCCATGTCGCCAAAACATTCATAATCAAGATGTTATTGCTATAGACAGGAACGATTCAACGCTAACGCACTATTTTATCGCGGTAAACAATACATATAAATGGCCTTACACGAAATAAATCAACTAGAGTCAGAAGGTTGACTCTAGTTAACTATTGGGTCTACACTCTTTGTCATGCAAAAGATCGAAGAGGAAGATATCCTGCGTAGAATTCGCTTCGAAAACCCATGGTGGGTAAGTCCCCACACCACAACCGATCAGTATCAAAAATTGCAGTCGAGAGCATATCTTGATCTCTTCCTTCCGCGTGTCCGAGAAACAAACATACGACGAGCCATCGTTCTGATGGGGCCACGCCGTGTTGGAAAGACTGTAATGATTCACCACGCGATACAGGCATTATTGAACGAGGGAGTTCCACCGAAGTCAATCTGCTATTTCTCGGTTGATAGTCCCATTTACAACACGCTCAGTATTGACAAGTTCTTGTCTTATTATTCAAAAGCCACCGGCATAGATTTGACCTCTACACAGCTTTACATCTTTTTCGATGAAATTCAATATCTCAAAGATTGGGAGACACACCTCAAATCTTTGGTAGACACATACGCTAATATCAAAGCCATTGTTTCTGGATCTGCCGCCGCAGCATTGAAATTGAAAAGTGATGAATCAGGAGCCGGCCGATTTACCGATGTTCTACTCCCGCCGCTTACTTTCTATGAGTATCTAGAATTGATAAATATGGGAAGTTGTGTACGACAAACATCCGACAGATCTTTTGCCACCGATGATATTGAGCGCTTGAATAAACACTTCATCTACTACCTCAATTTTGGAGGATACCCCGAGGTGGTTTTCTCTCCTCAAATTCAGGCTGATCCAGCGCGATTCATAAAGAGCGATATTATAGATAAAGTTCTTTTGCGCGACCTTCCAAGCCTCTATGGTATTAGTGATATTCAAGAACTGAATTACCTGTTTACCACTCTCGCATTCAACACCGCGAATGAGGTCTCCCTTGAGGAGCTATCAAAGGGTTCCGGAGTGGCTAAGAATACCATCAAACGATACATTGAATATTTGCAGGCGGCCTTTCTGATACATGTGATCCACCGGGTTGACCGTAGTTCCAAGAGGTTCATCCGCGCCAACTACTTCAAGGTTTATCTCACCAATCCGTCCATGCGCGCAGCCTTATTCTCTCCTGTTTCCGGGGATGATAAGGCGCTACCACATCTTGCCGAAACAGCAATCTTTTCCCAATGGTTTCACAGTGAATCAACGCTTCACTATGCCAGGTGGAAGGATGGCGAGGTGGATATGGTGATGTTAACAAGGGGTACTCAGAAAGCTCTTTGGGCCATTGAAATCAAATGGTCCGACCGATACTGCGAACATCCGGGGGAACTGAATAGCCTTATTGATTATTGTCTTGAAAACCAACTGGATAATGCACTGGTCACGTCAAAAACACAGACTATTTCTTGTGAGATAAAAGGCGTTATGTTGAAATTTGTACCGGCTAGTATTTATTGCTATACAGTTGGATACAATCTCATTCGTCATAAAACTAATCCAATGAATCCCAACGAGATAAAGGAAAAGGCATAAACATCCTTACCCGCCATGGATATGCACCACCAATAGTGCTAACGGGCGGCTTATGATGGCTCATGCAGCCGGAAGGTCCTTGGCCCAGAGGCTGGCGTTGAGGCACTGGACCACGCCATCGACGATGAGGTTGAGGCCGGCGGTGAACTTGGCGGAGTCGGCGATCTGCTTGCTGCTGATGGCGTCGGCCATGTTGATGCTGGAGCTGACGATGGAGAGTGCGGCGTCCTTCTTCTGCGCGCCGGACTTTGCGCCATAGAGAGCTTCGACGCCCTGCACCAGGCTGGGCAGAAGGGAGATGCTACGCAGGAAGAGTTTGAGAAAGTCCATTTGTTGCCTCCGAATGGTTGCCAACCGAACGAACTGCGGCCCTTCAACTTCCCTTTCGGAAGGCCCAAGGTTCGCTCAGGATGGCAGAGTATTGTTGCGGCTATTTTGTGGGTACTCGTTTTGCGCTGCCTTGATTGCTTTGCAATCAAGGCAGCGCAGTATTCATCAGTGGCTTTTTTGGCACGGCTGAA
>Ga0326728_10018216_pt1 | contig 13886 bp, 11 predicted proteins | sample MB3enrmetagenome_FD_207602 | JGI IMG/M metagenome (GOLD analysis project Ga0326728, IMG submission 207602) | Lab enriched peat soil microbial communities from McLean, Ithaca, NY, United States - MB31MN | ecosystem: Environmental > Terrestrial > Soil > Wetlands > Peat | place: USA: New York... | reverse complement strand
TAGGGCAAGCCCTACCCCTACACCCAATCGGTGCGGCAAAGTAGGATATGGGCCGAATGGCCATGCGCCGCTACGTCGTTCACCGCCGTTATCGCCGGATTAGGGCATTGTTTCACAGATGATAATCAGGCACAATTCGAACGGGAGTTCTGTAAGACGCCGTGAACGTGGCGTGACGGTATCTGTCCGCGCGGCCGTGCCGACCGGCATGTTTTCGACGGAGGGGGGCGTTGGGACGAAAACTTTGGTCGAGGAGCACTGCTATAGCGCGGCCGCCGGCGCGGCGGTCGCGCTCGGCGACTCGCCGGCGGGGTGCGGCGTCTGCGGCCAAGGTCTGGAAGACTGTTCAGGCGCCACCGCAGCCACCCGAAGGCCCCATGTCTCGACTGGGCCGCTCCCGCGCGCTCCTCATCGCGGCCCTCCTGGCCCTCGCCACTTTGCCTTATCTTAATATTCTGTTCAACGGTTTCGTCTATGACGACAACACACAGTTGGTTCCGAATCCCCTCGTCACCTCCCTCCGGCATGTGAAGGATATCTTCACCCCTCACGTTTGGTCTCATGAGGCCATCACCATCTCCAATTTCTATCGCCCGTTGATGGCGCTGGCATACCTGCTTTGCTATCAGGTATTCGGGATGAAGGCCTACGGATTTCACCTCGTCAGCCTCCTGCTTCATGGAGTTGCGGTTAGCCTGGTTTTTGTGGTCACCGAGCGCCAGACTGGGGACCGCGTGTGGGCTTTTGTGGCGGGAGCCTTGTTCGCCCTGCATCCGGTTCACACCGAGGCTGTGGACTGGATTGCTGCGATTAGCGAACTCGAGGTTACGGTTTTTTATCTCCTCACTTTTGGTCTCTTTTTGGCGGTGGGGAGGCCGTTAAAGCCGCAGGCCCTGGAAAGCAGGTCAATGCCTGCCGAAGGGCTTCTGCCCGCCGGCAGGACGGCGCTACCGACGGACGGGGCGAGGCAGCTAAAGCCGCAGACCTTGAACATCAGGCCTACGCTACTGATGGGGGGCACGTTTCTTCTGGCCCTGCTCTCGAAGGAGCAGGCAATGACGCTGCCAGCCGTGGCCACAGTCTATGAGCACTTCTTCCGTGGGGACCGCTCTGAAACAAGTGCCATGCAGAAGCTAGCTCGCTACGGTGTGCTGTGGCTGGTCGGCGCGGCCTACGTGCTCTTCCGCATTCGTGTGCTGGGAGCGGTGGCGCCACGCGAACTGTTGCCGTGGGTCACACCACTGGATACCGTGCTCTCCGCCATCGCCCTCGTCGGTCAGTACGCCGGCAAGCTCATGTGGCCTGTACGGCTTTGCCTCTTCTACGTTTTCCACCCCAGCGAGAGTTTTTTCGACCTTCGCGTCCTTGCGGGCCTGGCGGTTCTCCTTGCGCTCGCAGCCTTTGTCTTGGTTTACTGGCGGAGCCGGGATCGCGGCCTACACTTCGCTTGCTTCGGGGTCGTCTGGTTTCTTGCCACTTTGGCTCCTGTCCTTAACGCTCACTGGGCGGGCGACAACGTTTTCACCGAACGCTACCTTTATCTGCCTTCCGTCGGCCTCGCATGGCTTGCCGGTTGGGGGACATCGAAATTGTGGTCCCGCGCCAGGCCGGGTTCGGTGCGCAGGCGTGCACTAGTTCTCACGGGGTTGGTGCTGTGCGGCCTTTGCGCGGCCCGCATCGTGATCCGCAACCGCGACTGGAACAATGACATCTCACTGTACAAGCAGACGCTCGAACTCTCTCCCGACGCCTACACGATCACCTACAATCTGGGTTACGCTTACTGGCTGCAAGGCGACCTTGACAATGCGGAACGCGCGTGGGGGAAGGCGGCGGCGATGCAGCCTTACAACACGGGGCTGCTCTACAAACTAGGCCTGGTGCTATTCCAGAAACATCAGTATGCGGAAGCGGCGCGATTCCTCGAGCGTGTTTCGTTGCTGTGGCCCAGCGCGGCGCAGCCGCATCTCGACTTGGGGAAGACTTATGTCAAGTTGGGTCTCAGGGACACGGCGGAGGCCCATTTGCGAGCGGCCGTCGAGCTATCACCCCTGGACCCCCGGGCGCGTAATGAACTCGGCCGGCTTTTATTTGAGGCAGGACAGTGGAAGGAGGCCGAGAAGCAGTTTCGCGCCTCCCTCCGCCTTGAACCGAGCGTCATTGCCTGTGACTTTCTCGGCTTGCTTGAGGTTCGTCGCCGTAATGTGGAGGCGGCGGAGCGCGATTTTCAGGCCGCGCTTAGGTTGGATGGATCTGACAGCAACGCCCACTTCGGGCTGGGCGATATTTACGCGCAGGCAGGCCGCCACGGAGAGGCGCTGAGCCACTACCAGGCCGGGCTGGCAAAAGATCCGACCAACCCCCAGGCGTTGGCGGCCATGCAAAAACTCCGGCAACCGAATCCCGGCCCCACCCCGCAGAATTGACGATGGCCGATGGAAGAAGTCGTTAGGCAACTTCATCTCCTCCCCATCGGCAATCGACAATCCACCATCGGCAATCCAAGCCGAGGCGGTGTATATTAAGCGCATGATGTCGCTGCAGGAGGCTTCAGGGCGGGAAAATCGTTCGAGGAGCTTCGCTTCGGCGCGCCCAACGAGGCGGAAGTCCCGGCCGCGGGCTCAGGGACCGAGTGCTGCGGTAGCAGCCAGGACTGGGAAGACTGCCCAGACGCCTCCGCCCGCGCCCGAGCGGACGGCGCCTCGACTGGACCGCGGCCGCGCACTCCTCATCGCGGCTCTGGTGGCCTGCGCTAGCCTGCCTTATCTTAATATTCTGTTCAACGGCTTTGTCTATGACGATGACAACCAACTGGTGCTGAATCCCTACGTTCGCAGCTTCCAGCACCTGAAGGAAATCTTTACCACCAACGTTTGGTCTTTCCGGGGGGTGAGCTACCTTACCAATTACTATCGGCCGATGATGACCCTCGGGTACCTTCTCGGCTATAAGGTCTTCGGTCTACGGCCTACCGGCTTTCATCTTGTCAGCCTTTTACTCCATGCCATTGTAGTTTGCCTGGTATTTGTGCTCACCGAGCGTCTGACCGGGGACCGCGTGTGGGCCTTTGCGGCCGGGGCGTTGTTCGCCTTGCATCCGATTCACACCGAGTCAGTGGCTTGGATTGCTGCGGTCCCGGACCTCGAAGTCACGGTCTTTTATCTCCTCACTTTTGGGCTCTATTTAGCAGCGGCGAGGCCGTTGAAACCGCAGACCCTGCAAAGCAGGTCTGCGCCGCCGGCGGACGGAGGGAGGCCGTTAAGGCCGCAGACCTTGAATAGCAGGCCTGCGCTACTGATGGGGGGCACGTTTCTTCTGGCCCTGCTCTCGAAGGAGCAGGCGATGACTTTGCCGGCCCTGGCCACTGTTTATGAGCACTTCTACCGTGAGGATCGCTCCGCGACTTCCTTTGCTCAGAAACTGGCCCGCTATGGTTTGCTGTGGCTCGTAGGTGGGGTCTACATACTCTTCCGCATCCACTTTTTCGGAGCGCTGGCGCCGGAAACGGATTGGCCCAAGATTACCCCGGAACAAATACTCCTCTCTGCCGTGGCGCTGGTCGGCCGGTATGTGTGGAAGCTCCTTTGGCCTGTGCGGCTCTGCGCCTTTTATGTTTTCCACCCCAGCAAGAGTCTTCTCGATCCAGGCGTTCTCGCTGGGCTACTGGTCCTCCTCGCGTTCGCCGGCTTATTCCTCGTTTGCTGGCGCAGCCGCGAACGCAACCTCCACTTCGCTTCCTTCGCCATCTTGTGGTTCTTTGCCACGCTGGCTCCCGTGCTCAACGCCCACTGGTTGGCGGCAAACGTATTCACAGAACGCTACCTCTATTTGCCGTCCGTCGGCGTGGCGTGGCTCGTCGGTCTCGTCGCGACAAAGTTGTGGTCCCGCGCCGGGGCGCGTCCTGCGCAACGGCGGGCCCTGATGTTCGCCGGTATAGGGGTGGGCGTCCTATTCGCCACCCGTATCGTGATCCGCAACCGTGACTGGAACAATGACATCGTGTTCTATACCCGGACGCTCGATTTCTCACCAGACGCCTATCAAATCCAGAACAACTTGGGAACCGCTTACTGGCATGCCCACGAGTTGGACAAGGCTGAGAGCGTGTGGCAACAAGCGCTCACCCACAATCCTAATAACCCCGATGTGCTCAACAATCTGGGCCTGCTGGCGGTTGAGAAGCATCAGTATGCAGAAGCAGTCAGATATTTCCAGCGCGCGGACGAGTTGAGGCCGAATCTTCCGGATCCACATGAGAACCTGGGCGACGCGTACATGAGGACGGGGCAGACCGGTTTGGCTGAACTCGAATTTCGGTCAGCATTAGCGCTTGCGCCGCTCGACAGGAGCGTTCACGATAAGCTCGGCAAGCTTCTCGCGGAGACCGGTCGGCCGGACGAGGCCGAGGATCAGTTCCGCGCTTCCATCCGCATTGAGCCGAGTACCTTTGCCTATGACTATCTCGGCATGCTTGATGTTCATCGCCACGCAAGGGAGGCCGCGGAGCGCGACTTTCGGTTTGCCCTGAGCTTGGATGAATCTGACAGCAACGCGCACTTCGGGTTGGGCTACCTTTACAAAGTCGCGGGGCGCAACGCCGAGGCTCTAGTCCAATACCAAGCCGGGCTCGTGGGTGATCCAACCAATGCGGAGGCCCTGGCGGCTGTCCAGACCCTGCGGCAGCAGAGCCCCGGCGCCGCGCCCTAACCTCCGCTACGTCTGCCATCACGGCCGTCCACGCTTCGGAGTAAGGCTTTATTGAGGAAGGATGATCTTGTATTCTACGTGGTGACCGGCATTTCGATGGCCCCCTCGAGCCTTCGGCCAGGGTCGCCGACGGAGAGGAAGAAAATTAAACGGCCTTGAGGGCCGCCGCAAACTTTTTTCCAGTTTATTGCGTCATTGGGAGTGGAATTGGCATTCGAGATTTCTGATCGTCCGGACGCGGCACTGGTCCGAGACGCGATGGACGGGCTGCCGGAAGCGTTCAATGTGCTCGTACGGCGTTGGGAACGAAAGATTTACAGCTTTCTAGTGTATCTGACTGGACGGCCGGAAGACGCCTACGACATGTGCCAGGAGGTCTTTCTTTCCAGTTATCGTCATTTGAGCCAACTGAAGGACCCGCAAAAGTTCCCTCAGTGGCTGTTTCGCATCGCGCGCAATACGGCGCGCTCGCACGCACGGACTGTGCATGAAGAAGAAAGTAGCCTCAATGATCTCGATCCGGCGATTCATCCTTCCAGAGTAAGAGTAGGTGAGGCGGGGCAGTGGGAAAGAGGCGAGATGAAAATCTTGGTGGAAAAAGCGCTCGCGGGACTGCCCCTCGAGCAGCGGGAAGCGATAGTGCTGAAGTTCTACCAGGGTTTCAAGCTGGAGGAGATTGCCGAAATCCAGGGTTGTCCGGTAAGCACGGCCAAGACGCGCGTGTATTCTGGTTTTGAACGCCTGAGGAAGTATATTGAAAGCTAAAAAGGCAGGGGGAAGCTTTCCCATACCTTGGTGAGCGCGGTGGCATAAAGGGGACGGCAAACCGGTCCCCGCGACGCTAGTCGGTGAACGATCCAAAGTGCCGACGGCGAGCGCCCCCCGGTGGGCGACATCCTCTCCAGGCGGGAGGGGGTTACGCGTCACGTGAAGTGACGTTATTTCCTCTCCTTGCCCTCTCCCGCGCGGAGAGGGTGGCGCGCCCCTCCACGGTGAGCAGACACCCTGAATCGTGGCCAAGCCAAGAAGGGGCACGTGGGAAGAAGCAAGTGGAAGAGTTGAGAGTCGAGGGTCAAGGTTCAAAACTCAGGATTCAAAACTCAAGATTCAAGACAAAAGACTCAAGACCCTGGACTCAAGATCCAAGACTCGATACTCAAGGGCCAAGACCCAAGACTCGAGACCCAAGATTCGAGATTCGAAACTCAAGATTCCATACTTAAGATTCCAGATTCAAGATTTAAGGCTGGGTAGTCAGGATAAGAGCAAGCGAAACAATCATCAAATTGCACTACTTTCCGTCAGAAGGACGAAGCCCAGGAAACGTGAAGTTGCGAGTCGGCGCTCCATGTTCGCAGCCTCAGGTTCCGGCTTCCTGGATGCTGGATCGAGGATTCTGAGGCCTGGAACCCGGATCCTGGAGTGTGAATCCTGAATCCTGCTTTTCTGATTTCTGCGCAGAAGAGGTGAACGTCATGGGATGTCGTGAACGGGGACCCGAGCTGACCGATTGGGCGCTGGATGAGCTGTCGCCAGTGAAGGTGCAAGAACTCGAGCAGCACATCAAGCAGTGCGATGAGTGCGCGCGCTCGGCGCAGCGCTTGCTCGCAGTGCGGCAGGCGCTGACGAGCAGTTTGGTCGACCGCGAGATGCCTGCCCACTTGGTCCTTGTCGGAGAAAACCCTCAGAGCCGATTTGCGGGCTTCTGGGCGGCCATCCTGCGCACTGCGGCCCTTTCGGCGACGGCAGCGGCGATTTTTCTAGGCGTCGTGTCGCTGGGTTTCCGGCTTGGGCCAAGCTGGCTGCTCCCGACCGTGGCGCGGGTGGAGCCGGCGCTGAATCGGACGGAGCTCCAAGACCTGGTTTCGCGGGCGGTCGCTGCGCAGGCCTCTATGCAAAGCAAAGACATTCAGGCTGCCAACAGTGCTCAGGTGGAGAGGCTGCGTCAGGAGCAGATGGAAAACTGGGCGCGCTTCGCACAGCAATTGCAGTATTTGGAGTTAGCCCAGAATTCAGAGTGGAAGGAAACGCAGCGGCAGAAAGAGGTCATTAGCATGGTTTCCCACTATCGCTAGCCACCCGCCATCTCACATGCGGAGCCCTTGAGGAGGTAACTCGAATGCGTTTCATGCCAGGAAGATCAGGCAGGGCTGTCCTGATCGGCCTCGCCTGCTGGTTTTTGCCGCTGCGGCCAGTCCGGGCTCAATCGCCCACGCACAACTTCAATGCGCTCAAGGGCGAAATGAAGGTCCTCGAAGCCGTCATTGATGGAACCATGGCCCAGACGTTCGCTCCGCCCTTCGGGCTGCTCGAGAAGACTCAGGGAACTTATCTGCCCGGTTTCGGACTGGCCTTCAGCTTGGAAGTCAATCTCTATCCTTTGCGCGCTCCCAATCCGTTCAATATGGCTCCCTTGAGTAAAGCGGAAATCGAGAAGGCGCAAAAGGTGATGCGGGAGCGAATCGCCACTGTAAGAGAGTCGATTCCTCGTTTGTTGGCCGACCATGCGATGAGCTTGCGGGAATTGACCTCGGACGATTCCGTTGCGGTAGTTGTGCACCTTTTTGAAGTGGAGCCCGGAGATAACAAATTTCCCGACCAACTGGTCATCGAAACTCGGAAGGTGGAGTTGGATAAGTATTGGGAAAGAAAGATTTCCTATCAAGAGCTGGTCGCCAGAATGAAGATTTTGGAAATTTGAGAGCATCGCCATGACTTCCGTCACGGTCAGCCACAAATTGTTGGGACAATTGCTGGTGGAGCGCGGCCTGTTGCCGGAAGACGACCTGCAAAAGGCGCTCTCCTTGCAGCGGGAGCGTAAGGGGCGCTTGGGCAAAATCCTTTTGGACCTGGGCTATGTTTCGCAGCAGGACTTACAGAGTGTTTTGTCCGAGCAACTCGGTATCCCGACCGTTGACCCGGCCGAACTTCAGGAAGTGCCCATGGAGGCGGCCAGCCTACCTGCCAATTTCTTGCGCCAGGCTCTTCTATATCCCTACCGGGTTCAAGACGGCACCGTGTTCATCGCCATGGCCGATCCGCTCGACAGCGACAACGTTCGGGCCATCGAGCAATTGCTGGGACGAAAAGTGGAAGTGCGGCTGGCGAGCGAACCCGCCATACTGAAAGCCCTGGATATCTGGCTCGGCGCGGAACCAACGGAAGAGGACACAGTGGCGCCGGACACCGACGAGCCGGCTCAAGTTTCCGACGCGGAGGCGGCCGACATTGACCAACTTCGGGACCTTGCGTCGGAGGCGCCAGTGATCCGCTGGGTGAACCAGTTGGTGGCGCGCGCTCTGGAGCGCCGTTCGAGCGACATTCACTTCGAGCCTTTCGAAAAGCAGTTCCGAGTCCGCTACCGAATCGACGGGGTCCTGTACGAAGTGCCGGCGCCGCCGCGCGAAATGCAGGCGGCGGTTACTTCCAGGATCAAGCTCATGGCGAGGCTCAATATCGCCGAGCAGCGCCTGCCCCAGGACGGCAGGATTCCCCTGCGGGTTTTGGGTCGCGAAATCGACCTGCGCGTCTCGACGCTCCCCACGCTTTATGGAGAGAGTGTGGTGATGCGCCTTCTGGACCGGAGCGCCAGCGATCGCTATTCTTTGGCGACTTTGGGCTTCCCGGAAACCCTGCTGCAGAAGATGGAGTATTACCTCGACCTTCCCCACGGCCTTTTCCTGGTTACGGGTCCCACGGGCAGCGGCAAGTCTACCACGCTTTATGGCTCGCTGCGGCGGCTGAATACCATGGACGTGAAGATCATCACGGTCGAGGACCCGGTCGAGTATCAGTTGCCGGGCGTCAACCAGATTCACGTGAATCCGCAGATCGGCCTGACCTTTGCGGCGGGACTGCGCCACATTGTTCGGCAAGACCCGGACATCATCATGATTGGCGAAATCCGCGATCTCGAAACCGCCGAGATCGCCATGCGCGCGGCGCTCACCGGCCACTTGGTTTTCAGCACCTTGCACACCAATGATGCTCCAAGTGCGGTCACGCGCCTTACGGACATGGGGGTCGAACACTATTTGGTTTCCTCTTCTTTGGTTGCTGTGCTCGCGCAAAGGCTGGTGCGCGTGTTGTGCGAGAAATGCAAGAAGCCGTACCCGGCGGATTTAGACGAATTGCGGAAGCAAGGCTGGGACACGACGGGGCCTTTGACGTTTTACAAAGCGGGCGAATGCGCGCATTGCGGGCATACCGGCTTCCTCGGACGCGTGGGGATCTTCGAATTCATGGAGATGGACGAAGGGATTCGCAGGGCAATCGTGGCCCGCGCCGACGCCAGTACATTGCGGGTGGCGGCGCGGGAGCGTGGCATGCGCAGCTTGCGAGAGGACGGCTGGCTGAAGGTAGCCTCGGGCCAGACGACGCTGGAAGAGGTATTGAGGGTTACGCAGGAAGTGTAGAAGTCGTCAGCTGTCAGTCGTCCGTTGTCAGTGGCCCGTTGTCAGCAGTCCGTTGTTTGCGGTCCGTAGTCATAGTGGCCCGTGTCATTCCGAGCGCAGCGAGGAATCTCGCTCTGCCGCCGGACAGATGGCGGAGAAAAGATCGGGGCAAGATTCCTCGCTGCGCTCGGAATGACAGGCGCTTTTTCCGAATTTCGACCCTCGAATTTCGGTTATCGAGTTTCGAATTTCGGTTTCCAATGGGTGGCGCGATGCCGGAGTTCTCATACAGGGCGGTTAAGAACAGCGGAGAGCTGGTGCAAGGGACACTGGTTGCGGAGAGCGAACCGGCTTTGCTGGCGCAACTTCGCCGCATGGGGTACATGCCCATCCACGTGGGTGCGAAAGACGGCTCCGTGGGCACGCGTTGGTTACGGCTCACGCGCCGCGGCCCCTCGACTCAGGATCGGCTGGTTTTCGCCCGGCAGCTTGCCACGCTCGTGCGGGCGGGCATTCCGCTCGATCGCAGCCTTACCCTTTGCCGCGATTTGGCCGAAAAGCCCGCCCTCCGGGCCGTGATTGACGACACGCTCAAAGAACTGCGTAGCGGACAGTCCCTGGCCCACAGTCTGGCCGCCAACCAACGTTTCTTCCCGCCCCTTTACGTCGCCATGGTGCGCGCCGGTGAAGCTAGCGGCACGCTTCCCGCGGTCCTGGATCGCCTGGTGGAGTTTGAGGAGTTCAGCGCGGAGCTGCGCGGCTATTTGATTTCAGCTCTCATTTATCCCATCGTCTTACTTGCCGTGGGAAGCGTGGCGATCGCTTTCTTGCTCGGGTTTGTGGTCCCGCGCTTCGCGCAGATTTTTGAAGAGGCTGGGAAGGAGCTGCCCTTGCCCACCCAAGTCTTGATGGACGTTTCCGAGGCCTTTCGCAATTACGGCTGGCTGGCGGCCTTAATCATCGTTGCAGCGGTCGTGCTGGTTGGCCGCTGGGTGCGGACCGAGTCCGGCCGGCTGCGCTGGGACAAGTTGCGTCTGAAGGCTCCCTTATTGGGCGACGTCAGCTTGAAACTCGAAATTGCCCGCTTTGCCAAGACCATGGGAACCCTGTTGGCTCAGGCGGTCCCGATTATCTCGGCACTACGCCTGACGCGCGAGGTCTTGAGCAACCGCCGCGTGGCCAGTGCGGTCGAGCCGCTCATCCAGGGTGTCAAGCGGGGACAGGGGTTAGCCGCCCCACTGGCCGAAACCGGTTTGTTTCCGGCGCTCGCCGTGCAATTAATGACCCTGGGAGAGCAAACGGGAAAGCTAGACTCCATGCTGCTCGAGCTGGCTGCGATTTACGACCGGGAGGTCCGCGTGGCCACTAAGCGCTTGGTGGCGCTCGTCGAGCCGGCCGTGATTCTGGCCATGGGTCTGGTTGTCGGAACGATTGTGATTTCCACTCTGCTGGCCATAGTCAGCATTAATGAGGTGCCTTTCTGATGAGCCGACCAAGAAAAGAGAGAAGGCATTTTTCAGGACAAAAATCTATGCAGGGCTTCACCCTGATCGAATTGATCGTGGTGATTCTCATCCTCGGGCTGCTTGCCGGTTTGGTAGTCCCGCGTTTGTTCAGGCATGCAACCCAGGCCAAGATCACGGTGGCGAAAGCGCAGATTGCCGCTTTCCAGACCGCGCTCGGGGCTTACAGACTGGATACGGGCACGTTCCCCAGCACGGATCAGGGCTTGCAAGCGTTGCGGACAATGCCGGCTGGGATTATGAATTGGAATGGTCCTTACTTGCCCAAGGACATTCCCCTGGATCCCTGGAACCGTCCTTATATTTACAAGTTCCCTGGCGAGCATGGCGATGAACCGGACATCATCAGTTATGGAGCCGACGGCTTGCCCGGTGGTGACGGAGAGAATGCGGATATCCTTAGCTGGAAATGAGACGCCTCACCCGCGATCGCAGGAAGCCGGCGTGACGCTGCTCGAGCTGGTGATCGTTATGGCTATTCTCGCTCTGACAGTGTCCCTGGTTGCTCCGCGTTTCGGCAATTGGAGCGACGAATGGACGCTGAGGAGCGCGGCAGAGCGGGTTGCGCAAACCGTCCGTTACGCCCGGACACGCGCCCTATTCGAGCAGACCTATTACGTGGTGGAAATCGAGCCGCAAGCGCATTGGGTCCGGGTTTTTAGTCCCGCCAGCGGGTTTTTGCGAGCTTTTGCCCTTCCCCGGGGCGTGACGATAGATGACGGTGAGAATCCTCCGCCGCCGGTCGTGCGAATCCTTCTCCCGCCGTCCGGCGTGGTGGAGGAAAGGAACCTTTGGTTGAGTGATCGGCGCCGGAGCAGATATCGGGTCCATGTGAGTTTTTTGCTCGGTGATTCGACCGTCGAAGCGGTCAAGCAAGTAACGCGCTAGGTGCACAGGAATATGCAACAGTTCCGCAAACAGCTCGATGCCCGTTGGTGGAGCGCATGGCCATGCGGCGCTGTGTGGCGGATCAAGCAGGGCCGTCGCAGTCGGGCGGAGGCGGGAATCAGCCTCTTGGAAGTTCTGATGGCCGTTTCGATCCTGGGAATCAGCTTCGTCACCATTTTCTCGGGTCTCTCTGCAGCGCTTCGCGCTACTGGCCGCCTGGATCTTTTCGATCGCGGCAACGAATTCGCCACCAAGAAGCTCAACGAGCTCTTTTTGGACCCCTCGGTGGAGGCCGGCCAACTGCTTTCCGGAGTCTCTCCTTCTGGTATCCAGTGGATGGCGAGAACCGAGTTGGTGGACAAGCGACCGCTGCCGGGCTCGGAAAAGCCGGCCCAACTGGTGCGAATCGTCCTGCAGGTTTCCTGGCTCACGCGTTCGGGCCGGCAGAGTCTGAATCTCGAGACGCTGAAGCTATATATTCCGGAGCCGCCAACTAGCCCATGAATCGGGAAATCGGGCGCTCGGGAGATCGGGTGAATGAAGGTGGAATCGGGAGGTCGGGTGTTTCGCGGGTGGGATGAGCAGAAACCGCATTGGAGCCAGAGGATATTGGGATCAGGTGAGGGAGAAGCATTGTTCTCCCGATCGCCCGATCTCCTGATCACCCGATCGTCTGGTCACCCCATCCCCGGATTTCACGATCAAAGAGGCTTCACGCTGTTCGAAGTGCTTCTCAGTATTACTCTGATAGGGTTCTTGATGGTGGCTTTGCTGATCGGGCTGCGGGTGGCCAACCGGGCCTGGCAAACCGGGGAAGCAAGACTTCGCCTGGTGCATGCGGCGGCGGAACGGAATGCCTTCGTCGTTGAACAGATCTCGTCGCTGGTTCCTTATCGGATGATTTCAAATGACCCTCAACTTCCCGGAACGTTCACGGTGCTGCAGGCCAGCCCGAACTGTCTGCGTTTCGTCAGTTCTTACAGCAGCGTTTATCGAAGCCGCACGGGGCAGGTGCTTGTCGAATACGGCATTGTCGAGGCATCCCGTGGTGACTTCGAGGTGGTGGTGCGCGAAACTCCGGTGACCGACAATGAAATCCTCTATCACAAGATCGTCCAAAGCGTCACCAGCGACGTGGAGACCGGGCTACCCGTGATCAGCTATCAGCCGTTTTCGGTAAAAGCGACGGACCTGCGGTTGATGACGGGTCTGAGCGACGCTTGGTTTTCATACTTGGATGAACACCCCAAGAAAAGCAAGGTCCCGGTTTGGCGGGAGGTTTGGCAGAGCAGTGATGAGGCGCCGTACCCGGACGCGGTCCGGCTGAGCTGGGAACGCGGAAGCCAGTCGGGAGAAGAGGTGATGCCTCTGCGTGCGAAGTTAATTCCGCCATCGACACCGAGGCAATAAACGGAATTCAGGTGATCGGGAGATCGGTTGAATGGGTGAGCAAATGTCTGGGCAATCGGGAGATCAGATGAACGGGAGATCGGGTGAACGAGGGCATACGGAATCGATCACCCGATCACCCGATCACCCGATCTCCCGATCACGCACTGCTGGCGTAGCCTTGCTGGCTGTGATGTCCGCGGTCAGCGTGATGCTCCTGGTGGCTCTGGCGTTCTCGGGTTCAGTGCAAATCGAGACTCGAAGCGCCATTTATCGCAAGGAGTCTACCCAAGCTTATGCCCTGGCGGTGGGAGGAATCCAAGCTGCCATCCTGGAGATCGCCTACCCGCCCCCTGAGGACCAAAAGGACAAGCCTCGGCTGTGGATAAAAGGGCAGCGTTTAGTGCGCCTTCCTTACGCACACGGCGTGGCTTTGTTGGAAATAGTGAATGAGTCCGGCAAAATTGACCTTAACGCTGCCGACCGAAAACAACTCGCAGGTTTGTTTGTAGCGCGGGGCCTGGAAGCGGACAAGGCGGCCCGCCTGGCGGAAGCTATCGATCACTGGCGCAGCCCCGCGGGGTCTGACGACGAGGAATTCAGAGCTTTGGACGACTATTATCGCAACGCCGGCTATCACCCCGCTCACGATAGCTTTACTTCTGTGGAAGAAGCGTTGCGTGTTCGCGGGATGACACGGGATATCTTTTACGGAACGCCGGAGTTCAGCCGCGAAAGTGGAATTCATTACCTGTATGGTGTGGGCCAGGACTTGACGATCTATTCCAAAACTACCGCGCTCAATGTGAATTATGCCTCCCAGGCCGCTTTGCTCAGCGTGCCCGATATGACAGAGGACTTGACACGCTCAATGGTTGAGGAGCGTCGCAAGAAGCCCTTCCAGTCGCTGGATGATCTGACGAAACGTCTGGGTACGTCTGTGCCGGATAAGGCCGTGCCGTTCCTGAGCTTCGAGGACGACGGC
>Ga0326728_10018215_pt1 | contig 13888 bp, 13 predicted proteins | sample MB3enrmetagenome_FD_207602 | JGI IMG/M metagenome (GOLD analysis project Ga0326728, IMG submission 207602) | Lab enriched peat soil microbial communities from McLean, Ithaca, NY, United States - MB31MN | ecosystem: Environmental > Terrestrial > Soil > Wetlands > Peat | place: USA: New York... | reverse complement strand
TCTGACTTAGAACATTAGTTTGGGTCGTCACGGCGGTGCAGAGTGGGCTTATCGTCGTCGCTGGAGGTGCTGCTGGGGCTGGTGGTGCTGGACGGGCTCAAAGAGCCGCCTGAACCAGAGGAACCGGAGGAACCACCCGAGCCGGCGCTGGGTTTGCGCAGCGAGGGCTTGTTGGTGTTTTTGGAGTCGGTGAGGCGGCGCTTGTTCTCGATGCGCGCCAGCCGCGCCTTCACGTCGTCAAACTCCGAGGTAGTCACCGTGTACTCGTCGCGCGCGGGCAGGATGCGGGCAATCTCCTCCTGGGAGTGGAGGATGCGCTCGGGGGTCTGCGGGTGGTCGGCAAAGACCTTGGCCACGGCGCCGGGCTTGCGCTTTTCCAGAGCCTGAATCTTCTCAAAGAAGGTGATGAAGGCCTGCGGATCATAGCCCGCGCGGTACATGTATTGCACGCCCAGGTAGTCAGCCTGCGCCTCAAACTCACGGGAAAACTTCATGAAGGTGACGGGGATGCCGATGTTGGCGGCCTCGTAGATGCCGTAGCCCGTCCAGCCGCCGATGAAAATCAGCGGAACCATGCCGATCTGGGCATAGTTCAGGCGCGTCATCTCGCGCGCCGCATGGTGGGCGCAGACGTGAGCCGTCTCATGGGCCATGACCCCGGCCAGCTCCGCCTCCTCATCGGCGTTCAGCAGCAGGCCGGAGTTGACAAAAAAGAAGCCTCCGGGCAGCGCAAAGGCGTTGATTTCGTCCGAATCGATGACCTTAATGGTGAACGGCACCTTGCAGTCGGAGTTCTTGACGATGTTTTGCCCGATGCGGTTCACATATTCAGTGACCACCGGGTCGGTGATGAACTTGGTGCTCTTCTCGATCTGCGCGGAGTACATCCTGCCCCACTGGATCTCGGTGTTGGTTGAGTACCAGTTGCCCACCCCTCGTCCGCCTATGTTTCGATTGCCGACGGCGTTCACGTCTTCAGTCGAGCCCGGCTTTACGTTGACCTTCTGGCTGCCCGGCTCGATCACCTTGTCCGGATTGACGGTAGTGGCCGGAGTATCGCCTCCCACCGGGGTGGTTCCAGGGGCAGGCTTGTCCTTCGAATCAGGAGTGGAGGGTTTTGTATCGGAAGGCTTGGTATCAGAGGGCTTGGCGGCCGTGGTGTCACCGCCCACGGGAGTGGTCCCCGGAGCCGGCTGGGTTGTAGGCGTACTTGTTTGCTGTGTATTCGACGGGGACGTGCTTGCTGGAGGCGTATTCTGCTGGGTCGTGCTCGTTGGCGTGGACTGTGCCCAGACGACCAAACTCAGGGCAAGCGCCAATCCCGCCAACACCGCTGCCTTGTAAGCTACCTGAACAGTTTTCATACCCTCACCTCCGGCACAAATCCATTCTCGCAGCCTGGAGCCTGGCTGGCCAGCGCCGCACATTCTGCCGGCTGGGCAGCTTCGCTCATCCATTTAGACGCCTGTGTCTGCATATTTGACAACAGCGGGGATGAAAATTTAGACCCAATTGCCGGTTCCCTCCCCTGGAAGTAAATGTGGACCATTTGAATTCATATACTTCGGCATTCCAGTCCCATCGCGCAAGGATTGGGTTGAAAGGGCAATCTGCCTGAGTGAGCACAATTGAACAGAAACAGATTTGGTTATGAATAAAGATATTTTAATTACGATTCGTGATGAAACGCGGGTGTGGGTGTGTGTATATGTGTCGGAGGAAGCAAGCTTAATGCGGCTCACTACGGCGCATTCTTTACGCGTTCATCGCATTGAAGGAGTCTAACCCATGCGTTTACAACGGCTTTGCTTCTTGATTCTACCTTTTCTTACACTTCCGGCCTTTGCCACCTCAGTTCTTGGAACTGCGGATAGTTTTGCGGTCCTGGGCGCATCTGCGGTAACCAATACCGGCGCCACAACTATCACTGGAGATCTGGGAGTCTTTCCAGGCTCTTCGATCACTGGCGCAGGGACCATTACGCAAACTGGATCTGTGCATGATACGGACGCGGTCGCGCAACAGGCTCAAAGCGATGCGACCACTGCGTACAATACCCTCGCAAACTTAGTGGTCACTGAGAACTTGACAGGTCAAAACCTTGGCGGACTCATATTAACGCCGGGCGTCTATAAATTCGACTCGTCAGCTCAGTTGACGGGAACACTTAATCTGAATGCCCTAGGCAACAACAATGCCACATGGGTGTTTCTGATTGGGAGCACTCTCACAACAGCGAGCGGTTCGGACGTGATCTTCACCAACCTTGGTATCACTGGTTCCACTCCAGATGATGGTCTGTATTGGCAGGTAGGCAGCTCTGCAACCCTTGGCACCGGCACGGCATTTGAAGGAAATATCCTCGCTTCTGCCAGCATCACGATGAATACCACCGCAACCATCGACTGCGGTAGAGCTTTGGCACTCACTGGCGCGGTAACGATGGATACGAACACGATCTCCACCGGCTGCTCGGGTTTGGCGCCAAGCTGGCCCGTTTCGCTGGCAGACAGCAACGGCTTGGATGGCGGCCTTGGCGGCAACCAGCAGCCCGTTATTCCAGAGCCTGGAAGCATGGCCCTGCTTGGCTCGGGGCTGATCGCTCTGGTGGGATTTGTGCGGCGTCAACGGCAGAGATAGACCTTTTTCCCTGCTGAACCTAAGACCTCCGAATCAGGAATTGTCCACTGCAAAAGCGCACCACCCTTGCGGATGGGGCGCTTTTGTTTTGCCGGCCAAAGGAGGCAATTGGCCGCACCGCAGGTGCTCAGTCGTAATATTCCAGGCCGAGGTGGGTGATCAGGTCCGCGCCCATAATGTGGCGCAGGGTGTTTTTCAGCTTCATGGACTGAATGAAGAGGTCGTGTTCGGGATAGAGGCCGGCGGCGGTCTGCGGCGACTTCAGATAGAAGCTCAGCCACTCTTGAATGCCGATGGTGCGCAGTGACGGCGCGCGCTTGGCCAGATCGAGAAAAAGCACCAGGTCGAGCGCGATGGGCGCGGCCAAAATCGAATCGCGGCAAAGGAAATTCACCTTGACCTGCATGGGGTAGCCCAGCCAGCCGAAAATGTCGATATTGTCCCAGGCCTCTTTATCATCGCCGCGCGGCGGGTAGTAGTTAATGCGAATCTTGTGGTAGATGTCCTTGTAGAGATCGGGATACAACTCCGGCTGCAGGATGTAATCGAGGGAGCCCAGCTTGGACTCCTCCTTGGTTTTGAAGGATTGCGGATCGTCCAGCACCGCGCCGTCGCGATTGCCCAGAATGTTGGTGGAGAACCAGCCGGAGATGCCCAGCAGGCGCGCCTTAAAGGCCGGCGCCAGCACCGTCTTCATAAGAGTCTGGCCGGTTTTGAAGTCCTTGCCGCAGATGGGCGCGGCGTTGCGCTTGGAGAGCTCGATCATGGCCGGCGTATCCACCGTCAGGTTGGGCGCGCCGTTGGCAAAGGGCACGCCCTCGCTCAGCGCCGCGTAGGCGTAAATCTGCGAGGGCGCAATGGCGATGTCGTCGTTGTCGAGTCCCTTTTCGAAAGCTTCAATGCTCTGATGCACGGCCGTGGGCTCGATGAAAATCTCCGTAGAGGCGGCCCAGATCATCACCACGCGGTCCACGGTCTTCTTGAAGGCGCGGATATCGGCGACGACTTGATTGGCCAGGTCGCGTTTGTTCTTGCCTTTCTTGACATGGGTGCCGTTGAGACGCTTTACATAGTACTGATCGAATACCGCCGGCAACGGCTTGATAGTCTCCAGGTAGGGCTTCAGTTGCGCCAGCGTCTTCTCATCCAGCACCTTGGCGTGCGCGGCGGATTCGTAGACGTTGTCGGAGAAGATGTCCCATCCGGTAAAAACCAAGTCGTTCAGCCCGGCCAGGGGCACAAAGTCCCTGATCAGAGGCGATTTGCTGTCCGTGCGCTTGCCCAGGCGAATGGTGCCCATTTGCGTCAGCGATCCAATCGGTTTTGCCAGCCCGCGTCGAACTGCCTCGACTCCGGCGATCATGGTGGTGGCGACGGCGCCCAGGCCAACCACCATCACGCCGAGTTTGCCCGTGGCGGGCGCAATCTTGCCTGCTGTCTTCTGGCTGCTTTGCTCTTCAGTTCCCATCGTTTCTCCTATACATTTTGTTGGCTCCGGATTTTCGAGCCGTTTAAATCTGTTCAGACAACCAATGCAATCTTCGCCATACCGCGTGCCCTGTCTAATTCACTTCATCACGCGGCATCCGCTTGCCTGGCGCGCTTCAGATGCGACCAGACAAACCAGACGACACCCGCCAGCAGCGCTATCTCTATCACCGGATGAAAGCGGTGGAAGGCCTGGTAAAAACGCGGGTCCGTGTGCCATCTCTCACCCAGTTTCATGCCAACGTACGCCAGAAATAAGCACCACAACCCAGAACCAATGGAGATGTAGATGTGAAAGCGCAGCCGCGGCATCCTGGCAATTCCCGCCGGGAAGGCGATAAACGTCTGCACGATGGGCATACACCGCGCCAGCAACACGGTAATCGATCCGTACTTTTCAAAGAACCAGGTCATGCGATCCAGATCGTGGCGGCTCATCAGCACCCACTTGCCGTAGCGCTCCACCAGCGGACGTCCGCCCTTGGCGCCGATCCAATACGCCACCGCCGAGCCAAGATTGCAGCCCACCACCGCCGCCGCCGTCACCAGATAAAGATTGAAGCGGCCCAGATACACCAGATACCCGGAAAACGTCATGATGATCTCAGAGGGCAGAGGAATGCAGGCTGAATTGATTCCCATCAGAGCGACAATGCCGGCGTAGCCGCCCATGTCGATCACATGGGTTACAAATTGCACCAGCAGGGTAATAATTTTTTCACTCATGAGCGTACCCAGTATATAAGCTCGTAGAGAGCTATGGATAATGCTATAGCTCGATAGAGGCGGAAAAGAGGGATGCACACGTATGCAACTTCACTTTGCTAGGATGAGAGTGTGAATGCAAGCCGGATTTGAGTTTTGAGGAGAGTAACTTGACCGATTTTTCCCCTGTCCCTTTGACCTTGGAAGGCTCGTTCGTGCTGCATCAGTTCTTCCGCTTTGACTGGAAGCCTGGCGGTCCTGCTCTTCACGCTTCGATTGACAAAGCCTCCTCCGTTTGCTATCTCTTAGAGCAACAAAATCCTGAGTCTTGGCAAACACTTCACGGTAATACCGCGGAACAAGACCTTAGAAAGTGAGGAATCGAAAGGAAATGCGCATACTGTCCGTAGCACTTTTATTAGCTGTTACCCTGATTCCCCCGCCAATCATGGCATCCACTACCTACAACTACACCGGAAACGACTTCTACTTCGTCTACTCCTCGCCCTATACCACCAGCGATTCCGTTTCTGGATCGTTCACCGTCACAACGGCGCTTGCAGACAGCACAACCTACTACGCGGCGCAATTGGAAGCCGATGGACTGTCGTTTTCGTTTAGCGACGGCGTCAGTTCCTATAGCGGCAACTCCAATATCTATTACAACGCATACGATGCGCCGCATGGTTACAACGAATTCTTTGTGACGACTGGTCCGTCAGGAGGCATCTCGTATTGGAGTATCTGGGTCTTTAACAGTACAGCCGGCACCATGATTGTTTCCGATCCCGGTGGTGTCGTGTATGGGGATGATGTGGCCGCATATCCTGGTAGATCCGATATTACGGCGGCATACACGGGCTCGTGGAGCACCGGCGCCTCCTCTGAATCAGGGGTTCCGGAGCCTTCAAGCCTCATGCTGCTGGGGACTGGAGCCGTGTCACTGGCTGGGATGGTCCGGCGCAGATTCCGGCGCCAATAGAAACTTGAATTCTATAACGGCCTCGGGACGCGGTCATGCGTCTGCGAGAGAGCTGTGTCTTGATGCCTGTGACCGTGATCGGCTCAAATGTCGGTTTCTTTGGGTTTCTTCCTGTAGGATGCCTCACCTTTGTTACCATGAGGTGTCGGCGGCAAACCTTGCCAGCCATCAGGAGCTTCCCTTGTCCGAATATTCCCCTGTTCCGCTGACCCTTGAAGGCTCGTTCTTGCTGCATCAGTTCTTCCGCTTCGACTGGAAGGCTTGGCGGTCCTGCGCGGACGGCAAACGCGCAGAGATTGCCGCGGAAGCCGTTACCGCGCTTCAGCGCCTGGAGCGCGCTACGCCTGACGCGCCAGTGCGGACGGCACTTTTTTCGCAGCTTGGCCACAAAGGCGATTTGGTTCTGATTCACTTCCGCGACTCGCTGGAATCATTGAATCAGGTCGAACTCGATCTGGCGCAGACTGAGCTTTACGACTTTCTCGATCTGCGCCACTCCTATGTGTCGGTTGTCGAACTCGGCCTCTACGAATCCAGCCGCAAAACCTGGGAAGCCGCCGCCGCAAAAGGCCTGGAGCCCAACTCTCCAGAATTTCAAGCGGAGGTAGCCGCCAGTCTGGAGCGCGCCTCCACGGCCATGGCTTCGCGCCTCTTCCCTGCCATGCCCGAGTCGAAGTACCTCTGCTTTTATCCCATGGATCGCAAACGCGGCGAGCAGATCAACTGGTACACCGTGCCTTTTGCTGAAAGGCAGCGCATGATGCATGAGCACGGGCTGATAGGCCGTCGCTACGGCGACGTAGTCAAGCAGATCATCTCCGGATCGATTGGGATGGATGATTGGGAGTGGGCCGTGGACCTCTTCGCCGATGATCCGGTGGTCTTCAAGAAGCTCATCTACGAGATGCGGTTTGATGAGGTCAGCGCGGTGTATGCGCTCTTCGGGGAGTTTTTCATCAGCGTCAGGCTGCCGATGGAGAAGCTGGGCGGCTGGCTGGAAGGAAAGCTATAGATTTCCCATTCATAGTAGAATGACTGCTATGGAGAAGCCCGAAGATCAGAAGATTTGCCCTGAATGCGGCCATCGCTTTATGGGCAATGGATACGATGGTATTGATGCGCATTGGCGTGCGAAACACGAGCATCTAATGCCGTATGAAATCGCGTGGCCTCTCATCCGAATAGGTAGCTATGTGCATCGCACAGGGTCGATTGAGGATTTCTGCGGTTGCCTCGAACGGAAGGATGGGCCGAAACTCTCCATCGCGCAAATCAAGAAGATCACCGAAGACGCCTGGGCGGGTAAACGATGAAGTGAGCGCGGTGTATGCATTGTTAAGGCAGTTCTTCACTAGTATTAAGCTGTATGTGGTAATGCTGGGTCGCTGGCTTAGCGGCAAGCTATAGCTAATGGTATGTGTGATGTGGGGGATAATCTAATCGTAGCTACGTCTGCAGTTGTCACTCCACAGGAGATTCGATATGGACGTGAGGTTGCCGCAAGGATTGACGCTTGCTTTGGTATTATGGGGCGTAATCGCCCCGCTCGTTGCCATATTTGTTGGCCATTATTTATCACGCTCGTGGCAACGTGAGCAATGGTTCAGGGACAAACGCTATGAGGATTATCAAGCGGTGCTTAGCGCGACCGTTGCTGCATATATGGCAATCATCCGGATCATCGATAAGGAGGATTACTCGGACCAGCGCGGGGCCATTCAGCGTGGTCCGAATGGCATCACCTATAGGACAACAAAGATGATCCAAGAAGAAATCGATGTAATTAAGGCCGATTCATTCCGTGTTCTCCGAGACCGTATCTTCATCGCAGAGGAGCTTAGTTATGGAGGCATTCTCGTTGAATGGGATACTTCCGTTACCAACTATGCGACGCACACTATCGACGAACGAATATTCGCTGGCCGTTTCTCGGAGCTCAATGACAAACTGGTACGCATGGCGCTCAACCCTCCGAAACATCATGGATGGCTAAAGCTCTGGTGGATGAACCGGAAATTGCGAAATGTATACAAGGGAAATTTAGGCTCTGACAACCATTCTTCACGGCTGAAAAACTAAATTCAACGCCATGCCTATAACCATTTCATCCCACAAGCCCGCCGCGAAGAATCAGTCTGAAGCCCAACGCAGTCCTCTCGCCCCCGACCGCATCGCCGCCATCCTCGCTGCCCTCGACGAAGCCTATCCCAATGTCGAGTGCGCGCTGACGCACCGCTCTTCATGGGAGTTGCTGGTGGCGACCATCCTCTCCGCGCAATGTACCGACGTGCGCGTGAACATGGTGACGCCGGAGTTGTTCAAGCGCTTCCCTACCCCGGCGGCGATGGCCAAGGCGACTTTGCTGCAATTGGAAGCCCTCATCCGGACTACTGGTTTTTACCACAACAAGGCCAAATCGATTCAGGGCGCGGCGCGCAAGATTGTCTCTGACTTCGGCGGGCAGGTTCCGCAAACCATGGCGGAGCTAGTCACACTTCCCGGCGCGGCTCGCAAGACGGCCAACGTCGTGCTGGGCGTTGCATATGGGAAGGCCGAAGGCGTGGTGGTGGATACGCACGTCTTTCGCATTGCGCGCAGGCTGGGACTGGCCAAGGGTGATACGCCGCAAAAGGTCGAGCAGGAGTTGATGCGGATTCTGCCCGAGAGCCGCTGGATCGGCTTCTCACATCAGCTTATCCATCACGGTCGCGCGGTCTGCGTGGCACGCAAACCCAAGTGCGACCGCTGCAACCTGGAGCAGCTTTGCCACGCCAAAGACAAAACCTGGCATTCTTGAAACCGCGGATGGATTTTCTACCTGCATGTTGCGGATAATTTCCTGCCGGCGGCGCACAATCAAAGAATGAACAATATCCAGATGCGCCGGCAGTTTTCGACCACTGATCACTGACAACTGAAAACTGGGTACCCCCTACCCCCCCTATATTTTTGATTTGACAGGAATTTTTGCAGATAATTTAATCCTGTTTGAAATCAATGCCTTGTAAAGACCTCCGATGTGGAAAATATATTATCTGCAAATTGACGATATTTTGTGCGTCTGACTCAGCAGCAGAATCGCCATTCGTCACTATTGTTTAGCCTAACAATTGAACAATTCAACGAGTGCGGCCATCAGGCCGGAAATGTCGGAAGGATTCGCTTCGGCGGCTGGCGGCCAGCCTAGTTCGCGCAAGGTCTGGCTGGTGATGGGTCCTATGGAGATTGACGGAACACCGGCGAAGGGCCACGCAATTCCGGCTACGCGGGCTGCTTCAGCCAGATGCGTGGCGCTGGAGGAGCTGGTGAAAGTGGCTGCGGCGAGTCCTTCGGCAACGGCCCGGCGCAATTGCTGTGGAGCGGCTTCGGGAAGGACATTGCGGTAGGCGTCCACTACATCGACCACATAGCCGGCAGAGCGCATGGCGTCGGGAATCACGTCGCGGGCAACGGCGGCTCGGGCTAGAAGAATTCTCTGGCTGGAACTTTGATTTTGCAGCGATTGCAGCAGGCCCTCGACCAGGCTTTCGGCTACGTAGGCCTCGGGAACTAAGGCGACCTGAAATCCTGCCTTCCGCGCCGCTGATGCAGTCGCTTCACCGACCGCAGCTACCTGCAAGCTGGAGGGCTGCGACAGCGCAATTCCCAGCGTTGAAGCCCGTTCTGCGAGCGCATGTACGGTATTGGCGCTGGTCAGAATCAGCCAATCGTAGCTACCGAGCTGGCGCAAAGCCGCGTCCAGCGACTCTATATTCTCTGGCGGACGAATCTCCAGTACCGGAACCTCAACCGGTTCCGCTCCCAACGCGCGCAATCCTTCGCTGAGCTTGCCGGCCTGATGCGCGGCGCGGGTTACCAGAACCCGGCGGCCCGCTAGCGGCAGCGGACTCACCGCGCGCCTCCGGCAGCGGCAAGCAGTGGTCCGGCTCCCGCATCGATCAGCTTTTGCGCTACAAGACGACCCAGCACGATAGGGTCCGCGCCGGTATGAAGAGCGCGATGATGAACGCGCACGGCTTGGCCTGTCTCGGGATCGGCGACAACGGCAAAGACCTTGTCCCAGAGTTCTGCTCCTTCACGGAAAGCTGCGCGGCAATGAATGCCGATGGGAACCTGGCAGCCTCCTCCGAGAGCGGCAAGCGCAGCCCGCTCGACGGTGACGGCAAAGCGCGTGGCAGCGTGGTTGATGAAAGTCACAGCGGTGATGGTGACATCATCGTTCTTGCGGGTCTCGATGCCCAGCGCGCCTTGCCCGGCAGCGGGACAAAAAATCTGCGGATCGAACCGCTGGCGAACCCACTCGGTTTTGTTCAGACGGTCAAGGCCGGCCGCAGCCAGCAGAATCGCATCGACCTGGCCCTCGGCCAGCTTGCGCAGGCGGGTGTCCACGTTGCCGCGAAATTCGACGGCCACGATGTCGGGCCGCACAGCCTTCAACTGCGCGCGGCGCCGCTGGCTGCTGGTGCCTACGCGCGCACCCTGAGGCAACGCCTCCAGATTCTCATAGTTCACCGAAACAAAAACGTCCCTGGGATCAACGCGCTCGGGCGTGGCAGCCAGTGTGAACGGCTCCGGCAGCTCGGTGGGCAGATCCTTGAGCGAGTGAACGGCCAGGTCCACGCTACCGTCGGCCAGAGCCTCCTCAATCTCCTTGGTGAACATGCCTTTGGAGCCAACCTGCGCAAAGGTGATTAATTGCAGCCGGTCGCCGGTGGTCTTGATGATCTTAATATCGACAGAATGGCCCTCGTTGCGGAGCAAAGCGGCAATATGTTTGGCCTGCCATAGGGCCAGTTGCGAGCCGCGGCTTCCGATGCGCAGGTTCATTTACGGCCCGCCTCGCTGATAACTTTTTCTTTCTCTGTCACAGGATTCTCAGCGCCCGCGGGCAGCGACCAGGTCTCACAGAGAGCTTCCAGCCGCGTGGCATCGTTTTCGCGGGCAGCCTGCTTGAGCGCCTGCATGGGCGGGTGGAGAAATTTGTTGACCAGCCCGCGAGTAAGCGCTTCGACGGCCGCAATCTGCTCCGCGCTGAGCGGACCCAGATGAGCCTGCGCGCGCTTGAGCTCTGCCTGGCGAATCTCCTCGGCCTGACGCTGCAGAGCAACGATGGCTGGAGCGACGTTGACAGTAAGTTGCCGCTGCTGGAATCGCTGGACTTCAGCGGCAATCAGCGCCTCAGCTGCTGTAGCTTCGCGGCTTCGTTCGGAGAGGTGCGCCACGGCCACCTGTTGCAGGTCGTCAATGTCATAGACAAAGATGCCCTCCAGCTTGCCCATCAAGGGGTCCACGTCGCGGGGCACGGCAATGTCGATGAAGAACATGGGCCGGTTGCGGCGGCGATGCAGAAAGGCCTGGCCGTGCTCGCGGCGAAAGATGGGATGCGGCGCGCCGGTGGAGCTGATGACGATGTCCGCCTGGCTGGCTGCCTCGTATAACTCTGCAAACGGAATGACCTGGCCCGCAAAGGCTTCCGCCATGCGCCGCGCGCGCTCCTGAGTTCGGTTGGTGACCAGGATCGCGCCGGCTCCCTGCTGCACCAGGTGGCGGGCGGCCAGTTCGCTCATCTTGCCCGCGCCGACAAGGAAAACTGTGCGGCCCTGCAACGATCCAAAGATTTTGCGGGCCAGCTCCACGGCTACAGAAGCGATGGAAACGGAGCTGGAGCCTATCTCCGTCTCGGTGCGTACTTTTTTTGCGGCGGCAAAGGTGCTCTGCAAGAGGTGTTCGAGCTGACCGCCGACGGTGCCCGCGGCGCGCGCCACAGCGAAAGCCTCTTTGACCTGGCCGAGAATCTGCGGCTCGCCCACCACCATCGAGTCCAGGCTGGCGGCCACGCGGAAGAGATGCCGCACGGCCTCCTGATCGCGATGTTGGTAGAGATGCGGGGCCAGCAACTCTGGGTCGAGGCTGAAATGCCGGTGCAGGAAGCTGGTTAGGTCAATGGCAGGCGACTCAACGGCAGCGAGAATCTCCACGCGGTTGCAGGTGGAAACAATCATGCACTCAGCCACTCCAGGCACGGCGGCCAGGGCGCGGGTGGTCTCCGGCAGCGCCTCTCGGGAAATCGCAATGCGCTCGCGCAGCTCGATGGGCGCGGTCTTGTGATTGACGCCGATGAGGACCAGGCTCATTGGGCACCAAACCTGTGCACGCGGCTGATGACATTGGCGGCGATCACGGCGAGCATCACGAGGAAGACCGCACCGGCAAGATAAACGGCTTTAAGACCACGGATTCCGGCGCTGCGGCGAACAAAGAGCAAGGTGACGTAGACAATCCACAAGATGAAAGAGGCGATAACCTTGGGGTCAAGAAAATAAGATCCGCCAAGGGGGGAGGCTTGGGCAAGAACTGAGCCAATCACCAGCCCTACGGTCATGCAGGGAAAACCAAATTCCAAGGTTGCGTGGGCGATGCGCTCCAGGGTGTCGAGAGGCGGCAGCCAGTCCAGTGGGAGCCACCAGGAGTCCTCGCCGGGCTTGCGCTTGCTCTTCAGACGGCGCTCCTGGACAAGGTAGAGGACAGAGGCCAGCAGGCTGAAACCCAGGGCGACAAATGCCGCCTGCAGCGCGGCAATGTGTGCATACAGCCAACTGAGGCGTACACCTTGCGAGGGAAAAGTGTACCGGTCGGGGCCCAGAGAGGGCACCAGAATGATAAAGAAAGTAATGGGTAAGGCGAAGATTCCAAGGGAGATAGCGTCGTAGAGCCACCAGACCAGAAAAAACACGCCGGCCACGGCTAATCCCAGTAGCGATTCGACCTCGCGGACACCGACTGGCATCCAGCGATGTGCCTGAACAAGCATTTCAACGCACGAGACGAAGTGGAAAAAGAAGGCCATGCCGGCCAGGTGGACGCAGGTTTTGCGCCAGCGAATCAACCCGTAAAGAACGGCCGGAAATACAGCCACGGCGGCTGCCGCATAGAGGACTGCCGCAACTCGAAGCCAAAGAAGATCCATTTCGATTCTCACCTTACCGGTGTAAAAGACAGTATACTGTGACGCAAATCACCACGCGAGGCTCGGAGCCTTGCCTGGCACAGTCCATGTATCTTCGGAGCGCGCTGTCGCACATGCCCGAATCGCAAGGCGATTCGGGCATGGAACAATTCTAGTCAAGTCTGGATCGTTGGGTTGACGGCTAAGCCAGCGGCTCAAATCGCGCCTGAAAGAAGCGCAGGTACTTGGGCTCGTGAACCATTTTCAGCCCGCGAATGGCTGCCCTCTCGGCATAGACCGACTCCACCGACTCGGCCACCACGTCCATGTGTGCCTGGGTGTAAACGCGCCGTGGAATGGTCAGCCGCACCAGCTCCAGCTTGGGCTTGTTTTCTTCGCCGGTTTCCTTGTTTCTGCCCGCCGAGACGATGCCGCGCTCCATGGAGCGGACGCCGGAGTCACGATACAGCGCCGCTGCCAGCGCCTGCGCCGGATACTGCTCCTGGGGAATGTGCGGCAGGAAGGCGCGCGCGTCGAGGAAGACGCCGTGGCCGCCTACCGGCAGCACGATCGGCACTCCGGCATCGATCAGCTTCTGGCCCAGGTACAGGACCTGCCCGACCCGGGCGCGGATGTGGTCCTCATGCAGAGACTCTTCGATGCCCGTAGCCAGAGCTTCCATATCGCGTCCGGCCATGCCGCCGTAGGTGTGCAGCCCCTCGTAGATGACGGCGAGGTTGGCGGCGTCTTCGTAGATAGCATGGTCATTCACGGCGAGAAAGCCACCGATGTTGACCAGCGGATCCTTTTTGGCGCTCATGGTGCAGCCGTCGGTGTAGGAGCAGAGTTCCTTGACGATGGAGGCAATGGTGCGGTTCTTACAGCCGGGCTCGCGTTCCTGGATAAAGTAGGCGTTCTCGACTACGCGCGCGGCATCGAGAATTACTCGAATTCCGTGCTTGTGGGCCAGTTCGCAGACCGCTTTCACGTTGGCCAGCGCGATTGGCTGGCCGCCAGCCAGATTCACCGTGGCGGCGATGCTGACGTAGGGGATGCGCGCGGCGCCATAGGTCTTGATGACCTGCTCCAGCTTGTCCAGGTCCACGTTGCCCTTGAAGGGGTGAAGG
>Ga0326728_10018214_pt1 | contig 13888 bp, 11 predicted proteins | sample MB3enrmetagenome_FD_207602 | JGI IMG/M metagenome (GOLD analysis project Ga0326728, IMG submission 207602) | Lab enriched peat soil microbial communities from McLean, Ithaca, NY, United States - MB31MN | ecosystem: Environmental > Terrestrial > Soil > Wetlands > Peat | place: USA: New York... | reverse complement strand
ACCCGCCTTTTCCATCGCCTTCCCGGTAATTTCTTCAGCCACGTATGCATTGGTCGTTCCCTTGGCGATGATCACCATGCCGTTCTCCAAAGCGTGCTTGACAATGGGCATTTCTTTCACGGCTTTGGCGATGAGCCTCTTCGACTCCGAAACAGTCAGGGCAGCCTGGGCCTGAACGATATCGGTCGGCTCCGCTGCTGACAAAAGTCCCGGAAGAATAAGCTGGAAGGCCAACATTGCTGCCAAAACAAAAAGATACCCTTTCAAATTACCTTTTGTCGTCATGTTTTCCTCCGGAATAATGCATCAAGTGGTGTGCAATGCATCGAATCAGTATTTCAGAATAATGTTCGTTCCTGGAAACTCTAAGAATGCCCGAGGTGCGGAAATAATACGATGTCCCTTTCGTAACACGCAAGAAATATATATTGCCGTGGTCGAGACCAAAATTTGCGGGTTCGCCATACGATTGCAGGGTGTGAATCTTATGGTTTTGTGGTTTAATGATTTTGAATCGTGTAACTTATCTGTAACCTGCCCTGTAACATTGATAATAGTGCATAATTGTCACAAGTTGTGGATTCGCGAAATTATTGAATGCGGACGTAGAAAAGGGCATCTCTTTATTAAAAACAGGAGGGATGGAATGAAACGGCTTCTGTGCACCGCCGCTGTGGTTTTCGTATTGCTGCTTGGTCTTTTCGGGACAAGCCACGCCCTGACGGTAACCCTGACCGGAGGATCGCAGCCTCCCGCTGAGGCTTTTTCAGCCGGTGGCGGCAAGTATATAGTTCTGACTTTCTCGGACAGCCGCGTGGTCATCCACGACGCCGGTGCGCCGGTGTCCGGCGAGACGTTGACTTCCAGGGAGGTGTCTCTTTCGGAACTGTTCCTGATTCAAGACCATAGGTCGCCGTCTCAGAGGACGGGGTATGAGACGATATATTCTTATGGCCGTTATATACTGGGCGCCGTCGAGAAACCGGAAGAGCTTGCGGGATCAAAGGGCGTGACCCTGTGGCCCGTTACCCGCAGCATGGTGGTTACCTCCAACCCCATCCTCGCTGCCCTGCCTGACCCGACCGTTCAGAAGCTGTTGAATTTACTCAGCCGTGACAAGTATACAGGGTACCTGAATGGCCTGGCCAATAACACGGAGCTTTCGACTCGATATAGCTGCTCCAGTGAAGCGCTGACCGCGCGCGACATTATCGCCAACTTCTTCCAGACCGATGCCGGGCTCGCTGCCGGCACCACTGAGAAGTTCACCAATACCGAATGTGCTTCCTGCTCTCAGGACGTGCGCCAGGGATTTAACGTGATCGCCCGGAAAGTCGGCTGGAAAAATCCCGAGCAGTTCTATCTGGTCGGCGCTCACTATGATTCAATCAATAATAACAGTGCCGGGGAAGTGACATGCCAGCCCGCCCCCGGGGCCTGCGACAATGCCAGCGGGGTGGCCGGTGTGCTGGAGCTGGCCAGGGTGTTCAAAAACGTGGATACAGAGGCATCAATTGTTTTTGTTGCCTTCGGCGGAGAAGAAATAGATCTTTTGGGCAGCCGGGAATACGTAAAGAAGCTGGTCAACAGCGGGAAGGAGGCCTACCTCAAGGGATTTGTGGTGCTCGACATGATTTCGTATTACAAAAACGATTACGGAATCTACATAGAAGCATCGTCCAAGAGTGCGTCTCAGATGGAGGCGGGCAATAAGTTGAAGCAGCTTGCCGATACCTACACCAATCTCGGCGCCGAAATATCCTGGAAACCCGCGAGCAGCGATCATGTTCCTTTTCTGAACCATGGCATGCCGGGGGCCCTCTTGATACAAAAGGAATGTGACTTCAAAACCTACCCGGCTCTTCATTCCGCAGAAGACGTCGTGTCTATTCAAAACCCGGATTTTGCAATTGAGGTGCTAAAAGTTACGGCCGCTTTGCTGGCGGAAGCAAAAGTTACTTTCCCGCAGTAAAAGGAGCAGGAGAGCAGGAGAGCAGAAGTGAGGCGGGGACGTGTGGAAAAGGCGGGAGCAAAGGACAGAAAGCGGGGGGAGAAAAAATGTTTTCTTTCTTTGCCGCTAACCGGCTCCGGCGGATGAAAGGGGAGAGTTTAAACCCAACCGATTGAATGCTCGCCCTTAACCTGGATTATGCGTGAGAATGTCTACAGAATAATATAATGTCGCATCGACTGTCTTTTTTGTAGTGCACATCTCCTTTAAGAACCCCAAGAGGTCAGAGTAGGAAGCCCGGTTAAAATGCCCGGCCTAAAGGCTCAATGGAAAAAAGAAGAGTAAAATCTTCGATGGGAAATTGAGGACACAGGCTCGGAGGAATCAAGCATTGATGAAGGCCGGCGGCTGAAATGGTCGCTTGGGGTCCAGCTTTTTCAGTCTTATCCATCGTTTGTGTGAAGATCTTTCTTCACCGGCCCTCAGAAATGCCTGCCTTTTTTCTTTTCCTTCTCCGTAATTTGACATTTACGCCGGCGTGTGCCTATAAGGGGTCTGACCAATAAGATGAAAAGATTTGAGGAATATCTTCACTCGGGCAAATTGTGGAACTCCGTGGCGCCCCATTCAAGGAGGGGCCGGTTTTGCCGGCAGGGGTGAAAGGAATGGAGTATGAAATCCCTCGTAAGTATTATGGTCGTGCTTGCCGTGGCCTGCCTGATGGTCTACACCAACCCATCCAAGGACGATCTCAGCGATTTTGTCCGGCAGTACGTGATGAAGGAATCCCAGAAAAGGATGTCAGAGCCTCAGGGTCAGTTCCTTGGCCCGCTCCTGGGTGGAATAGCCGGCAGCGTGTTGAGCACCCAGGCCCTCAGAACGGACTATGTCGTGTTCAGCACCTACGAGGTTAAGTTTGGCAAAGATCGCTTCAGGGCGCTTGGAATTTTCAAAAATTTTATTCTCCTCGAAAAACCGGATCTGGATCGGCTCAAAAAGCAGCTCAGGCCTCCTGGCTGAATCGGAAATCAATTGAGAAAACGGCAATGATTTGTAAATTCTCAGACAACTGTAATTTTGATCGAGTTATTTAATCTCTGGATTATAAGGAAGCACTGGGAAACATGTTCCGAGTTTTGCCTGCGCCGGTTCAAGGTTCCATCCTGTTTCTGACGCTCATCGTCAATACGATGCTCAGTTCGCTGCTGCTCTACGCGGTGGCGTTGGTCAGGCTGGCCGTTCCAATCGATCGTTGGCGTACCGTCTGTGGTAAACTGGCTAATGCAATCGCTCAGAGCTGGGTCGGCGTCAACAAACTGGGCCTGAAACTGTCCAAGAATATACGATGGGATGTCCAGGGAGTAGATGGCCTGCGGCCCAATGCCTGGTACCTGCTCGTGGCCAATCATCAGTCAATGGTCGATATTGTCGTCCTGCAGAGCGTCTTCCACCACAAGACGCCAATATTGAAATTCTTCCTCAAAAAAGAGCTGCTCTGGGTTCCGGTCATGGGAATCGCCTGGTGGGCTCTTGATTTTCCTTTCATGAAGCGATCTAGCCTTGCCAGCAAGGATATGGAGACCGCCCTCAAAGCCTGTGACAAGTTCAAGTTACTCCCCGTGACCATAATGAACTTTCTGGAAGGAACGCGTTTCAGCGTGGAAAAACGAGAGAAGGAACATTCCCCTTACACTTACCTGCTCAAACCCAAGCCGGCCGGCATGGCTGTTGTGCTTGGCACTTTGGGCCGGCGGCTTCACTCTATTCTGGATGTCACAATAGTGTATCCGGATGGACCCATGGGGTTGTGGAAGTTTTTGTGCACAAGCTCGATGGAAATCAAGGTCAGGGTGAAGCAGATACCCGTCACCCCTGAGTTGCTCGGAGATCTCAAAAACCGGGAATTCCGGCGGCGGTTCAAAGACTGGCTCGATCAACTCTGGATAGAAAAAGACAAACTCATCGGAAATCTGTCCCGCTCACCAGCCCATGAATCCAGCACCGCCGAAATCGATTGATTTGCCGGATATCGTCATCCTGATGGACCCGAGGATCGCATCCGAATACGAGTCTTTTGCACTGACAGCGCATCGATGGTTGTAATCCATTTGGCCCCCCTGCCTTGCAAGGTGAGAAACCAACCGGGATTATCAACCGCAGACCCTGAAACACGACCCGTTCCAAATTCACCTTAGCGTAAACACGTTAAGATCATCTCCGAACAATCAGCACAGGGGTCCTTGATTCGTTGTGAATGACTCCATAAGCAACGCTGCCAAGTATTGAGGCTGCTAAAGCGCTTCTGCCATGGGAACCTATGACTATGAGATCGGCCTTTGACTTCTTGGCTTCTTTCACAATAATCTCAACTGTCTGGCCTCCCGTTACGATAATCTCCGATCTGACGCTATGTTTTTCACACAGCTTCTCCAGTTCTGCCACATATCCTCTGGCGGCTTCATTCAGATAGTCGTCGACAGGCTCAATAACATGCAGGGGGGTCTCGGCGGCAGACACTATTTGGGTCACAAACGAACTTTGATTGACAACGCTCAGGATAATTATCGTAGCGTCAAGCTGTTTTGCCAGGTCAACCGCGAAAATTGCAGCCTTGCGAGCTGTTTCCGAACCATCTGTGGGAACCAGAATCCTTGAAACCATAAGTCCTCCTTCTAGACATTTACCGGCGAACAATCACTGGGTTGATCCCGCCGGTTTTTATTGCGACCTGGCATTATAATGCAAAGCAGGGAACACTTTCAGTAAAAACAGTAAAACTCACTCGCCGACCAAATGATTATCTTAAACGAGTTATGGTGACGAGCGTCTCGCAGGAGTCGTCTTCACTGTTCCGGTGGGACGTTTCGATCTGCCGGCTCTGAAATCTGCAAAAGGAGTTTCTTCGGATGAATGGCACAAAGCTCAGTATCAATACTCTGATTTTTATATTCGGCGCCACAATCCTGGTCCCGGTGCTGCTGACAGGGGTTGCTTATGCTGACTGTGGCGTCTGTATGAGTGACTGGGGTGGTTGTGCTCCCTGCGCTTATAAGGCGGACTTGCTTCGTTGCGACCTGTTTACCGCAAGTGACTGCGACCGCTGCGCCGGTCTTGACGGCAACCGCGCCTTTGACGTTGACCATCATCGTGGCGCTGTTGTTAACGCGAGCAATCGCTCCACTGAATACCGCTGCGATCTCTACGGCTGTGCCTGGATTCGCTGACTGGAACCGTGGGACCGCGGTTTTCTAATGGCCGTTCCGCATCAGGCGCACGGCATCTTTAAGGGTCGCGCGCGTTTGCTCTCCATCGGGAGAACCGGGCAGCCTGCGGTCTTCCTGGAATAAAGGAAAGCACTCCATGCGGGGTTCAGGGGTTCCAAGAAGGATTTCCCGGTCGTCTCTCTGTTTCCATAAGTATCCGGACGTATTAGCTTTATCTATGGATGTTTAATTTGGACCAACAGGGGGCTTGCGATGTTTGAATGCTCGAAATGCAGTCAGGAGGACATGGAGAGTGGAATGTCGGGGGTATGTTCGGCCTGCCGGGAGAGTGAATGCATGGAATGCCTGGATGAGGACGGAATTTGTTCTCCTTGCAAACAATAGGTCGTGTATACCCGATCCCAACCCTGCAGCGGCATTTGTAATTTATCTCACTAAAAAAGAGATTTGGCTTGGCCAACTGCCGCTACAGGGTTATTTATTTACTTAAATAACCGAATTTCCATTAAAAATGAAGAAGTCCCACCAAGTTTATCAAATATCGATCTTATAGCTACCTTTTGTCACTGATATTTACAGTTTTTTCTATATTGCATCAGATTGCAGTTCCGAAGTATAGTTAAAGATCAATAATCGAAGAACACTTCCTTCCAATACTTAAACGCGTAATTGACAAGCTGGTCTATATAGCGTGCGCATGATTCGGTTGAAGGTCATAGCAAAACGACACTTTTTATAATGGTTGATTGTCGGTTTTTTGTCTTGTCTCATTTCGAATATCTTGATCCGGGAGAGCCGCCATGGGAAGAGTACTGAAAAGAATACATGCATATTTCATGTTTTTTTTCTTATGAGCGTCACCATATCGGGTTTCTGCTGCGCAACTCCGGCCCATGCCGATTGGATTGGACCTCTGGGACCGCCCGGCGGAGAAATCTGGGCCGTTGCGATAAATCCCGCAAGTCCTCAGACGATCTATGCAGGAACCAACGGCGGCGGGGTATTCGTGACCACCAACGGGGGGACGAGTTGGACTGCTGCCAACTCGGGCCTGCCGGCAAATGCTTGGGTTAAATGTCTTGCCATCAATCCGGCGAATCCCGGGACCATGTATGCCGGAATTGGCAGCGGCGTATTTATGAGCACCAATGGAGGAGGGAGCTGGACAGCGGTAAATTCCGGCCTGACAGGCAGCGGTACCATCGACGCGCTTGCGATTAACCCTCAGAATCCTCAGACGATGTATGCCGGGGCCAATAACGGCATATTTATGAGCACCACCGGGGGCGCGAGCTGGACCGCGGTCAACTCCGGCCTGTCGCAATATCCCAATGTTTCTTCCATTGTCATCGATCCTTCGAATCCTTCCAGGATTTATGCTGCATCCGGTTACGGCGTATACTTGAGTGCCAACGGCGGCATGAGTTGGACGCTCTTGAGTTCGAGCCCGGCCAACACCGTTTGTGTTGCCCTGGACCCTGCTTCTACGCAAACCATCTACGTCGGGGCTGATGTCGGGGTCTTTATGAGCACGAATGGAGGAGCGAGCTGGACGCCGATCAACTCCGGCCTGCCGTCGAAAGCTATAGTGTACTCCCTCGCAGTCAACCCTTTGAATCCCGAGACCCTTTATGCCGGGACTTCAGGGGCCGGCATCTTCATGAGTACGAACGGGGGCACTAGCTGGACCGCTGTAAATTCGGGTCTGACCGTAGACTCTCATGCCTATATCCTTGCCATCGACCCTGCAGATCCGCAGACCATATATGCAGGAAGCCAGGGTGACGGCATTTTCGTGACTACCAACGGCGGCGTGAGCTGGACCCAAAACAACACCGGCCTAGTATCGACTTATATCACTTCTCTTGCCATCGACCCTGCAAATTCAAATATTATCTACGCAGGCACCTTGGGAGGAGTGTACAAGAGCGCTACGTATACCATTTCCGGAACAGTTACGGCAGGCGGCGCGCCCCTTGCCGGAGTAACCGTCAGCCTTACCGGAGCAGCGACTCAGAGCGTCACTTCCGCCTCGGACGGCACTTACAGCCTCATCGGTCTTTTGAACGGCTCCTACACGGTAACTCCAAGCTACGGTCAATATACGTTTACGCCTGCAAGCAGCAGCGTGACGATCAGCGGGCAAAATAGCACGGGGCAGGATTTTGCCGGAACACCGCCGGCCCTTGCCGATTTCACGGCTGCGCCCACCAGCGGAAAAACTCCGCTTGCCGTGAAGTTCACCGATAAATCCACCGGTACCGAGAAAGCCTGGCTCTGGCAATTCGGAGACGGAAAGACCGGCAAGAGTCAAAACCCAAGTCACACCTACAGCAACGCTGGTTCTTATACAGTAAAGCTTGCCGTTACAAGGAAGGACGGTACTACCAGCAGTTGCGCCAAGGTCAACTGTATCAACGCGTATTCCGTCCCCAAGGCCAATTTCTCGGCCACACCCGCGTCGGGGAAGGCCCCCCTGCAGGTTAATTTCAAAGATAAATCGACCGGTACTATCACCGGTTGGCTGTGGGACTTCGGAGACGCACAGCCCTCAAGTTCCGTCCAGAATCCGATCTACACTTACACAAGCCCGGGCACCTATACTGTAGAGCTTACAGTAACAGGGCCCGGAGGAATCAGTTCCAAAAATGCGACCATAAAAGTGACGAAGTAGAATGATAAATGATGAATGATGAGACACAGTGTTCAGTCGTGTTTGAAGGGCCTTGAGCGAGGAGGGTTGTAATGGAAAAGATTTTGAGGGGAACGCGGACGGGTTTCGTATTATTCCTGTTGACTCTGGGCGTCTTTGGTTTCTGCGGGACAACGGCGGCGAATGCAGCCTGGACCGGCCCCCTGGGACCGCCCGGCGGCTACATCACCTGCTTTGCCGTAAACCCGGCAAACCATGAGATTGTATATGTCGGAAGTGGCGGCGGGGTGTTTATGAGCGCCAATGGCGGGCAAAGCTGGACTGCGGTCAACTCGGGCCTGACGGATGCCAACGTCTATTCTCTTGCCATCGACCCGGCAAATCCGGACATCATTTACGCCGGAACCGAATACGGAGGCGTATTCATAAGCACCAATGGCGGGCAGAACTGGGCTGCGGCCAACTCGGGCATCCCGTCATATACTTTCATTAGAACTATTGCCATCTACTCTGAAAATCCACAGATCGTCTATGCAGGAGCCGATTTCGGCGGCGTATTCGTCAGTACAAACGGGGGCGGGAGCTGGAGAGTGGTCAAATCCGGCCTGCCGACACGGGTGCAGATTCTTTCTATCGCTATCAACCCGACAAATTCGCAAATCGTTTTCGCCGCGGCTGGCAGCTCCGGGGTGTTCGTGACCACGAACGAGGGCCAGAGCTGGACTGCGGTCAACTCCGGCCTGCCGCAATATCCCGATGTCAATACTGTTGCCATCGACCCGGCAAATCCGCAGACCATCTATACGGGGACTGTCAACGGCGTATTCGTCAGCACCAACGGAGGGGCGAGCTGGACTTCAGCCAACTCGGGTTTGCCTTCACCGGTTAATATTGCGGCTCTCGTCATTGACCCTGCCAGTCCGCAGACAATTTATGTCGGGACTCTCAATTCAACCGCCATAGAAGCTGCGCCGAACGGCGTATTTGTCACAACCAACGGTGGTGCGAGCTGGACCGCGGTCAACTCAGGCCTGACAAATCTGAATGTCACTTCTCTTGCCGTCGACCCGGCAAGTTCCGAAACCCTCTATGCCGGGACTGCGGAAGGCGTGTTTGTGACTGCCGACGGGGGTACGATCTGGGCTGGGACCAACCTGGGTTTGAGTTTAAGCGCCGTGAGTTCCATTGGCATCAACCCGCAAAATCCGCAAACGATCTATGCCGGGACCGGCTACGGCGGCGTATTTGTGAGCACCAACGGAGGCATGAGCTGGACGAGCGAAAACACGGGGCTCACAAATTATGAAACTTTCTGGGTCCAGCCGATTGCCGTCAACCCTTTAGTTCCGTCAACCATCTATGCCGGGGCTTGGGGCGGTATCGGCGTAATGTTTGAAAGCACCAACGGCGGAGCGAACTGGACCCCGATTACGTCGGGCCTGTCGGCAAATCCCGGAGGCGGTGCTTTTTCCACTGTTATTAATCCCGCAAATCCGCAGATCATCTATACGGGGACCACCAGCGGCGTATTTGTGAGCGCCAACGGGGGGGGAAGCTGGACCGCGGCTAATACGGGCCTGACAAATACCGTGGTCCGATGTCTTGCCATCAACCCGATGAATCTTGAGACCCTCTATGCGGGGACTTATGGCGGCGTGTTCATGACCACCAACGGGGGCGCGAGCTGGACCGCCGTCAACTCAGGCCTGCCGGCAAACTCCACCATTTGCTCTCTTGTCATTGATCCTGTAAATCCACTGATCGTCTATGCCGGGACTTATAACAGCGGTGTATACATGACCACCAACGCAGGCACAAGCTGGACCGCCGCCAGTTCGGGCCTGCCGGCGGCCTCCACCATTTTTTCTCTTGCCGTCAATCCTGTCAATCCAGAGGTCGTCTATGCCGGGACCATGATCAACGGTGTATTCATGAGTACTAATGGGGGTACGAGCTGGACTGCGTTCAACTCGGGTATGACATCGAATTCTATCCAAATCCTTGCTTTTGACCCCACTAATCCACAGATCCTGTATGCGGGGACCGCCGGCGGGCTATACACGACGGCACCCGGATACATGATTTCAGGAACGGTGACCTCCGGTGGCACAGGACTTGCCGGTGTAACCTTGAGCCTTAGCGGCGCTGCTGACAGGAGCACCACTTCCGCCTCGGACGGTACCTACAGCTTCGCCGGTCTTTTGAACGACTCCTACACCGTAACCCCAAGCTATGGGCAATATACTTTTGCACCCGTCAGCAGGAGCGTAACGATCAGCGGCCAAAATGTTACGGGGCAGGATTTTACTGGAACGCCGCCGCCTGTCGTGGATTTTGCGGCTTCAGCCACCAGCGGAAAAGTGCCGCTTGCAGTGAAGTTCACGGATAAATCAACCGGGACTGAAAAGACCTGGCTCTGGAATTTCGGTGACGGCAAGACCAGTAAAAGTCAAAATCCAAGCCACACTTACAGCAAGGCGGGTGTTTACACCGTGACCCTGACCGTTACGAGGACGGACGGTACTACCAGCAGTTGCACCAAATCCAGCTATATTTCCGCGTATTCCGTCCCCAAGGCTAATTTCTCGGCCACGCCCGCATCGGGGAAGGCCCCCTTGCAGGTGAATTTCAAAGATAAATCGACCGGTACTATCACCAACTGGCTGTGGGACTTCGGTGACAAGCAGCCGTCAAGTTCTGCTCAAAACCCGAGCCACACCTACACTGCCGAGGGCACGTATTCAGTGGTGCTCATGGTGTCCGGGCCGGGAGGCACCAGCTCCAAAAAAGAGACGATAAAGGTTACGCAATAAAGACAATGATGAATGATGAGTCTGCGTAAGGTGGGCAAAAACGGAGCGTTGCCCACCGCGAGACTGTGGGCGCAACGAAACCGTGCTTAGCCTGCGGCCATCCATCGAGGTTCGCGTGGCGACTTAACGCAAGAGTGGTAAGGCAGCCAAAACCGTGTCGGCAGGGTCGAAACCGGCTCTGCCGGCCAATAGAAAGCTGGCGAAGGTCTGGACCTGTTCGACCGATGCCAGGGCAAATGTAATTCCTGGCCTATATTGGATCGCTTTGGTTCGTCAGCGCCACACGACTCATTCGTAACAGAAAAGTGGCCGGTCTCTTTACGATGACGGAAACAAACTCGAAATTCTCATCGGCCTTGAGTGATATTTCTCCCAGTACTTCGGTCGCACTCTCGCAGACGATCTCTACATATTCACGCACAATCGATCCTGCCTTCCGCCTGAGCGGTAATGATGATAAATAACTCCTTTGACCAACTGGAGTGTATCCGTCTCGAAAATAGTGCATGACCATCCTCCTTTCAAGTATCGGCAGGCTCGGTGATTCGTGAATGTTGAGTACAGACTGAACTCGGTTCTAACCTCTGCTGTCGGCTCCCACGCCGCCAGGCTGGTCCGGCTGGATGACATGAGCGCTCATTGCGTGCTAATCCTGAGCGCTTTTCTGAAACGGGCGGGAAGAATCGGCGGGAGCGAACTGCATCGCTGGTTGCCACGTCTGGTCGGCTCCGGGGTTCAAACCGAGGGCGATTTGCAGTCCTGGGTCCGTCAATTCTTCCCGGGCGCCGGTTTGCGTCTTTTCGGCGCCTGCAGAAAACGGGCTGACAAAGTCACTGGAGCCGGGGTCAAAGTATTCGGTTGGAATGAACCCTGCGGTTCTCCTGTCGGGAAGGGAGATTTATTTTCGACCCCTCTCTCTGGAAGAATCCCGTCTCGATCAATGGTCCGGCCATGCCCGGCCGTTCTGTTCGGGAAAGGCCCTATTGACCCGGACTTGCCCCTGTTTGCCGTGTTCAACTCGCGAAAGCCGAGGTTGGTTCCTCCCGATTCAGAATGGCTCCAGGCGCTTCGCTTTGTTTTTCGAAGCCTTGACCTGCGGGGAATTGGCCTTGCCGGCAGCGCCGGAACCCTTACCCACGATCTTGTCGGCGCGCACGCGTCGCGCTCCGGGTTGCCTCAGGTCGTCGTGGTTCCGTTCCCGCTCCTGGAGTCGTGCAGTGAACTGTCCAAAATACATGGAGAAGCCGTAAACGGGATGCCGGTGCTCTCCTGCATGCTCGACTCCTCATGCACTCCTAAAAATAAGCCGCAGGTTTGCCGCGACTGGATCATCGGCATGCTTGCAAGCTTTCATCTCGTTCTGGAAATCCGGTCAGGCGGGAATCTCTCAGCCGCCCTGGAGGAAATCCAGGCAAAATCCCCACGCCATCAAATAATTTACGAGCCCGAGGATCTCGGGCCTTTGAGCGCGGGGAACATTGGCTTGTTGGAAAAGTTCCCCGAATTCGCGCACCGTTTCAGGCTTCCCAAACTCCCCGATTTGCCTTTCAAAGGCCGCCGCAATGCTGAAAAAATCCACCCTTTGGGATGCTGCGATATCGTCTGGGATGATTACCTGTACCATTATACGCGAGGGTGCGCCGGTCCGTGGCCGGGCGAGGCTTACCGGCAGTATCTGCTCAACCTCTTCGACGCGAGGCCGCTCTCGGCCCATTCGGCCCTGGAAACCCTCATCCGGATATTTCAGGAAGGCTTTATCCGGGCGGGCTCACGGATGGTTCGCGGAGATAAGGCGGTGATATCCTGGTCCTCCCATTCGCCGAAAGAGCTTTTTGTACTGAGAAAATGGAACCGCGCGCTGATCAGGTGGACGGTCGAGCCTTACGGGATCGCCATCAGGCGTGATATTCTGCGCTCGCTGGGGGCAAAACCCGCTGTTTACGGAACCGATCGGGTATACTCCCGCCTGGCCGAATCCGAAAGATATCGTTTCCAGTTGAGCGGCGCATCGGGGGCCGGCTCCTGGAGGCATGAAAGGGAGTGGCGGATGCCGGGCAATCTGACCCTGAGTGGAATTAAATCCGATTGCGGGTTTGTGTTCGTGCGAACAGTGGAAGAAATCGAAACGCTCCGCGATAATGTTGATCTGAAGCTGCCGATCGTGGCGCTCGATGCCTGAGAAGACTCAGGAGCAGGGGAAAACCCCATAAGCGCTCAAATAAGGACGTAAGTTATTGGATTTATAGGGGTCTAAAATCACGGTTCTCGTTACCCAAGCGAAAGAGACTGTGTCACAACGGGGAAAACAGCCAGGAACCGTTAGAAAAGTGGAAAGAAGACCCTGGTTCCCGGCCCCCGGATTAAACACTTCCGGGGCAAGCTTCGCCGGGAAGACGGGCTCTGATTGACGCCGGATTTTTGCCTTTGAGTGCGAATCTTTTAAGAGCCCAAAAATTGTGACACAGTAGTCTCTTGCGCCGGAAAGACGTATTTATGTGGCCCTTATTTTTGCGCTTATGCGGGAAAGCCCTGCGGCGCGTGTCGGATGCCGGTTTTGTAAGAATGTGAACTGTGACGGATTTAGAGAGGGAGAAAAATGGACTATTTACCGCGAGTCGATGTGCCCCGGGGAAAAATCGGGATCAGGCTGCTTTTCACTCTTCTTTTCCTGGCGGTCCTGAGCATAATGCACTTCATAATCCAGGTGCTCACCGTGATCCAGTACCTGGTGCTGCTTGTTACCAGGAGCTACAGCGAACCGCTCCGCTCATTCTCAAACAAGGCGGCGGCCTATGTCTACAGGATCATTCGCTATATTACGTTAAACGACAATACGCGGCCGTTTCCTTTTGCCGATTTCCCGCCGGAGCAGGAAACACCCGAACCTGCGGTGAGGTTTGATTAACACTACTACGTTAAGTGATTATGGAGATCGTGATAGACGGCCATAATTTATTTTTCTACGGCAGATGGGGCATGTCCCCAACCAACACGCTATCAGACGCTGCATCTCCCGCCTCACTTTCGGGAGGGTCAACCCAGAAGTTTTTTTTATTGCGTAAGGTTTCAAGCAACAGAAACCCGTACGCCAGCATGGTCAGAGTGACATGGTGATGCCACCCCGAGTAGCCTCTTCCTTCATAGTGGTCGAGCCCCAACTCCTCCTTGAGTTGCTGGTAGCTTTGTTCGATCCGCCATCTCACCTTGGCAAAGAAGACAAGCCGGCTAAGCCCTGCCTGCGGGGGCA
>Ga0326728_10018211_pt1 | contig 13891 bp, 14 predicted proteins | sample MB3enrmetagenome_FD_207602 | JGI IMG/M metagenome (GOLD analysis project Ga0326728, IMG submission 207602) | Lab enriched peat soil microbial communities from McLean, Ithaca, NY, United States - MB31MN | ecosystem: Environmental > Terrestrial > Soil > Wetlands > Peat | place: USA: New York... | reverse complement strand
AGAGGAGAAGTATCGCCGCGCGGCCAACAGCTTCCGGTCAATCTTCGGACTAGAAGAAATAAAGGAGCCGGTCGCAATGCTTTCCCCCACTGGAGAGACCGTGGTGATTCGGCCCGAGGGCTACGAAGAGCCCGATGGGTCTCCCGATGATGAAGAGGGTGAGGATTCGGATAAGGATGACCGGTATCCCAAAATTACGGAAGAGGATTGGAAGGCACGGGAGCGGGCTCGCAAGCTCTTGCGGAATATCCTGAGCCGGCAGGCGGAGGCTTGTGAGGCGCAGCGCAAGGCCCTGTTGAAGGAGTCGCTGGCGGGTCCCTCGCCTTACGAGTTCGCCGCGGAAATCGCTCCCAGCCCCGCCGATGCCTTGCTGATGCGCCGAACGCAAGATGCCAACATGCGGGAAGTCCGCCGACTCATCAACCTGCTGGTGAAGATTAAGCGCTATGAGCGTCAGTTGGGAGCATCAGAAAAAACCACGCCTCTCCAAGATGTATCAGAAACAAAAGGGGTTAGCAGTTTAGAGTCAGAATGTCAAATAGATTTATCTCATTCAAACGAAGGCAGTTAGCTTGAAATACGGGAGCCGGCGCGAAAAAACGGGCGCGCCTCTCCATGATGTACTAGAAACAAAAGGAATTAGCCATGATCAACGAAAATTGCCCAAAAATCTATATTATTGAAATTAAAATAGTTAGCTTGTCTTCGCTGGACATGGTCATGAAAAAAAAAGGGAAATAAAAAATGGGGCTGATATTCTGTAAATCATTGAAAACAAATGTATAAAAAATGTCTGTTTTCCGCCTCTCCATGATGTTGATGAAAACACGCGAGTTAAACCGTTCTCTCCATTATGTTTATGAAAAGAAAGGGAGTTATTGAAAGTAAGAGTGACAAGTGACGAGTGGCGAGCAAAGTGTCGACCCTGACTTCGAGAATCGCAAATCACCAATCGCAAATCGCAAATTTCAGATCACCCGATGGCCCCTGGTCAGTTTTCGCCCAACGGGTTGGGGAAAGGCAGCAGGGATTCGACGGGGACGAAGGCGGGGCGGCTTTGGGGCGAGCGCCAGTTGTCGAGCATGGCGATTTGCTGCACGCAGGAGATGGTGCAATGCGGGGCGCAAGACTTCTGCGTATGATACTCGTGGGCGAGGTGCGCCGGGGTGTACTTCTCGAGGGGAAGGGCCGGGAAGCCGCGCTGTTGCGAGCAGTAATGAACCAGGCCATCTTCGCAAATATACAGGTAGCGGCTGCCGGCGCGGCATCGCCATTCGTTGGCGACGCCCTGCGCGATGTTCTTTTGAAACTGGTTGAAGCGCGTATAAGACCGCTTGCCCATCTGCATGACTTGCCGGAAGAGTTCCTGCTGATGGGCGCTGAGCGGTTGGAGCTGGCCGTCGTGATCGTGCAGGATGCCCACCGTGCTCGTGAAGCCGAGTTCCAGCGCGCGGCGCGCCACCGCGAGCGCGTCGTCGGGGTTGCGCACCGGGCTGCCCAGCACGGAGTTGATGTTCACCTGGAAGACCGCATAGCGCGCCAGCATTTGCAGCTTGCGGTCGAGAACCTTCAGACTCTTCTTCGACACCTCGTCGGGCTGCACGTTGTCGATGGAGATTTGCAGGTGGTCGAGTCCGGCGCGGTTCAGGTGCTCGATGCGCTGCGGCGTCAGCAGATAGCCGTTAGTGATCATCCCTGCCAGGATGCCGTGGCGGCGAATGCGCGCAATAATGGCTTCGAGCTCGGGATGCAGCAGCGGCTCGCCCCCGCTGACGGTGATGATGGTGGTGCCGAGCGCGGCCAGGCGATCGACCCGGCGGAACATCACCTCCAGCGGCACGGGTTTCGAGGAGGTGTCAAACTCATTACAGTAAGCGCAGGAAAGATTGCAACGGCGGATGGGAATGAGATGCGCCAGAACCGGATGGCGCTTCGATACCAGCCCCTTGGCAATCATGCGCCATTCGCGCAGGCGCGTATTCCAGAAACGGAGTTGTCGCCGCAGGGTGAGCCGGCTCATCGCGTGTTCCAAAAGTCGGTAGCTCCTTAAAGCCCCTTACTCTGGCGAACGCCAGAATGAAGGAAGTTAAAGTAAACTAAGGGGATTAAGGCTGACAACGGGTAAGACTTGAACGGTAGGAAATCATGCTTGAAATGCGTATTCTAAACACTCAGCGCCACACCAGATGCCACCTGATTTGTTGCCGTCGGTCGGGACATTATGCACTTGCGGCGCATGAAACGATCGCCGGAACCAACGCGAGCCAACCGGATTTCTGGTCCACAAAGTGAAGACCGTCAGATTTCAGACATAATGTCGCGTCATAAAAAGGTACCTCTTGTCGCAGGGGACCTCCAGGAGTATGCTTATGCCTCCTAGGAACCTCGCCCCTAGCTCGGAGCCTTCCTCCGGGAAACTGAGGATTTGCTCGCCCGCCCCTCGCACCGTCCACGCGCTCCTGCGTTCAAAATCGCTTTCGAGGGAGTTTTACGTGAAGACGATTCCTTTCACGCGCGCCGCCCGCATGATTGCCCGGGGGACATGGAGCTTCTGCACCAGCCGTCCGCTGGTCATCTCGTTTGAGCTGACCCACTCCTGCCCGGCCAATTGCCTGCACTGCGACAAGGGTGGGATCAAACCGGAGCCCTCGGATCTGTTGCGCGCGGAGGATTACGGCCGGCTGCGGGCGCAGCTCAAGCCCATGGCGGTGCAGTTGTCGGGGGGTGAGCCGTTGCTGCGCAGCGACCTGGAAGACATTGTGCGGGCCGTGAAGGAACCCAGCGGGTTGCCCTACACCATCCTGGTGACCAATGGCCGGCTCTTTACAGAAGGGAAATATCTGGCGTTGCGGGCGCTGGGTGTGAACCAGTTTTCCATTTCGCTCGATTTCCCCGATGAACGGCACGACGCCTTCCGGCGCTCGCCCGGCCTGTATGAGCACTTGGCGAAACTCGTGCCCACGCTCGCCGCGCATGGCTATGATGATGTGGCCATCAACACCGCCATCACGCGGAGCAACTTGGGAACCCTGACGGAAATCTACCGGCGCGCCAAACAGTGGGGCGTCAACATTTCCTATAGCGCCTACACGCCGCTGCGCACACATAGTATGGACCACTACATCCAATCGCCGGAGGACCTGCGGCTGCTGCGCCGCACGCTCGATGAGCTGCTCACCCTGAAAGCGCAGAACGGCCGGATCGCCAACTCCCCTTGGACTCTTTCGGGAATCCACGATTTCTTTCAGCAGGGAACTATCCCCGGCTGTAAAGCCGGCCGCCGCTTCCTGGTGGTGACGCCCTGGGGCGGGTTGCGCGCTTGCTCGATGTACGATGAGACTTACACGTCGCGAAAGGAAATCCTGAAGAAATGGGTGCCCCGGAACCAATGCGGCGGCTGCTACGTTTCCATCCGCTCCTACCTCGACGCCTCGTTCTGGACCCTGCTCAAGGACAATGTCTCGACCCGCGTCTTGGCGCGCCACGGGCCCGCCAAAGCGTGCTGACAGAAAGGTTGGGTGCGCTTGTAGAATGGCTTGCGATAGGAGGGGGACCAACCGGTCACGCCGGCGCTCGGACGACCGCTTGATTTCGACCACATATTGCTTGCCTGCGGACTCTATCACGGGATCCGCTTGACTGCCGGCGCTCGGGCGTGCGTGTGTGCTCGGACCGCCCCGGCGAAAAAGGCCGACGAGAAGACCTTGCAATTGCCGTAGTCTAAAGCCTGGCCGCAGTTCTGCAAGCGAAGTAGTCGGGCCGATCCGCAGAACGTCATCGAGGTTCGCTTGGTGCATCCAGGACTCCCCTCGTGCGGCAACAAAAAAATAATCGCGCACAGCATCGCATGGTAGATGGATGTAGGAAATGCCTAAAACTTATATTGAAGGGCTTGGAGAGAACGACGGGCAATACCTTTTGCCGAAGGACCCTGACCCATTAGCTTCTTTTCTCACAAAGACGCATTAATGCGCTCGCGATAATTTGATAACACTCGCACGAGACTTCTTCAAGTCTCTTCCGGTCGACGATTTTGACTTTGCCCCGGTTGTACGAAATCAGTCCTGCCTCGCGAAGGATTCCCGCGGCAATGGTCACCTCTGACCGGTCCGTGCCCAGCATACGAGAAAGAAATTCATGAGTCTCATGAAATTCATTGGTCTTCACTTCATCTTGGGTCATCAGGAGCCAACGGGCAAGCCGCTGTTCCAGCCGATGGAGCCGGTTGCAGGCCGCGGTTTGGGAAATCTGAGCTAAAAGGAAGAGCATGTAGCGATTCAAGCTGTCCCGGAGGGGAGCGCTGCGGTTCAATTCGGCTCGGAACACATCCACGGTGACCTTAAAAAGGTAGCCGGGAGCTTGGACAACGGCCTCATGCCAGTTTGATCGTCCTCCCATCGCCGCGGAAACTCCCACCAATCCTTCCGATCCAATGAGCGCTACTTCGACGCCTCTACCATCCTGAGAGTTCGCCACCATGGACACGACGGCGGTCAGAGGGAAATAGAGATACCGGACGGAATCCCCGGCCCCAAAAAGGACGGCTCCCATCTTTCCGGGAATCAAATGCAACTGCGGGCGTAGGTTAATTAAATCTTCGTCAGGCAATCCGGCAAGAAATTGGTTTTTGTAGGGATGGCGTTTGGGGGACGGGGGCATTCTGCACCTCCTAGCACCAGTCTGATTCATAACAGACGGCAAGGGGGGTGAGACCACCCGTCTCACGCCAATTGTCGAGGTTGTTAAATCACTTGCATTTTGACCTAGGCGCACCTCGATTGCAAGTGAAATTTCACCCGGCTGTTGGCGCGGCAAGTCCCCCGAGCAGAGATGCGCACTCGTTAAGCTCTTGTTGAAAACCCACAGACAAATTGTCTCTCTTTGGTTATTAGTTAACGTCTCGAATGAGGCCGTCGACGGTAAGTTCGTCCTTCTTTATGGGGTGCTGAGACGCAGTCCAGTTTGACCGTCGTCACTTCGAGTATTGATCCGGGAGAATCGGATGTTTTCGAGAGGATTTTCGGCAGACGCACTTTTCGGAACAAGAGCGAACGCTGAAGCACTCGTGTATCCTACGCCGAGCGATTCCTATGGTTCTCGCCCTGCGACTTCACCATCCTTCTTCCCCCATGGAATCCCTCTCCAACGGCTGCGTCTTGGGCCCGAACGAAGCACGTCATTTAGCCAAAGGTTCATGATCAACACTAGCCCTTCCCCCTTAGGGGAGAAACTTAAAATGCAGCAACAGTCCTTGGGAGCACATAACGGTCACCTCTTGTTTGTGGGAAACATAAGTACCCGAATTACCGAAAGCGAACTGAGAGCGATGGTGGAACGATTCGGACCGGTAAAGAATGTCAAGATGCGAAAGGGCCAAGGAGTTAGTAAGTTCGCCGCTCGGCCCAGCCGCTTGTATTCCTGGGACCCCGAGGGCACCGTCCGAAGATATTTTACTCGAAGTGCAACGTAAGGGAGCAGGCCTCTGAGGCCATCCTAATCTGAGAGGATCACATGGCAACCAAGCTTTTCGTAGGTAATCTACCCCATAGCGCGACGGAGCAAATCCTCAGCGAATTTGTCACCGGTGCGGGCTTTCAAGTCGCCTCCGCCGTGGTCATTCGCGACAAGGTAACGGGCACGCCGCGGGGCTTCGGCTTTGTCGAGCTCGCCGAAGGCGAGGATCATCGACGGGCAATCGCAGACTTGAATGGACAGCCGCTCGATGGCCGGCCTTTGACCGTCAATGAAGCTCGCCCCCAACGAACCGACTTCGCTGGCCCCCGCGAGGGTGGCGGTGGCCGGGATAACTTCCGCCGGCGCCGAAATTACTAGGTTCAAATGGTGAGTTCCCCGGTGCAGGAGGGTACGAGCAGGTAGCGCATCAGAGGTGGGCGTACTTTCCCTCCTCTGCGGCTCTTCTTCGGGAAATGCCGATAACGTTTCCCAACATCACGCACTTCTTTTATCGGTTGCCCATACGCGCACACGGATTTGAGCTTAGCCAACGAATCAACCCCCATGGCTAGATGAAAAGCCGCAGACGAACGCAAAGCACGCGTACTTCTGATTAGATAACGGCATCGGCCCCTGAGCCGGTAGACTTGGAGTTGCGACCGACCAAGGCGAGCCGGAAAAGGAGCCGAAGCCATGCAACATTTTATCGGATGTGATTTGCATACGCGCTACCAAGTTGTAGCGTGGCTGGACCAGGAGACGGGCGAGATCTGCGGCCGTCGGTTGGAGCACGCGGGGAAGGAAGTGGAAAGGTTCTATGCGCAGTTTGGGCGCGGGGCGGTGGTGGGACTGGAGGCGACGATTCCCGCCCTGTGGTTCGAGCGGCTGCTGGAGGGGCTGGGGCACGAGTGGTGGATCGGCGATGCGGCCACCATCCGCGCCCACGAGGTACGCGCCCAGAAGTACGATGAGCGCGATGCCCGCAACATCGAGGACCTGCTGCGCACGGGGCGGTTCCCGCGCATCTGGGTGCCGTCGCGGGAGGAGCGCGATCTGCGGCAGTTGCTGGTGCACCGTCTGAAGCTGGTGCGGGCGCGCACGCAGGTGATGAATCAACTGCAGGCGCTGGCCATCAGCCAGGGCTTGTGTCGGAAGCGCAAGCTGTGGAGCGCGAAGGGGCGGGCAGAGTTGGAGAAGCTGGAGCTGCTGCCCTGGGCGGCGCGGCGGCGGCAGGAGTTGCTGGAGTGGCTGGATCAACTGGACACTTCGGTGGCGGAACTGCACCACGCTCTGGTCCAAGCCGGTCACGAGCGTCCGGAGGTGGAGTTGCTGCGCACGCACCCCGGGGTGGGACCGGTGGTGGGCCTGGCGATGGTGCTGACGCTGGGGCCGGTGGAGCGGTTTGCCAACAGCCGCAAGCTGGTGAGCTATCTGGGACTGAATCCGCGCGAGCATTCCAGCGGTGGCCGGCAGCGTTTGGGGGCGATTTCGAAGCAAGGGAATTCGCTGATGCGGTGGCTGCTGGTGGAAGCTGCGCAGACGGCGGCGCGCTACGATCCGCAATTGCGCCGCATCTATCAGCGCCTGAAGATGCGGCGGTCGAGTGGGGTGGCCAAGGTGGCGGTGGCCCGCCGCCTGGCGGTGAGATTGTTTTGGATGCTGCGCACGCGCCAGAAGTACGCGCAGCTGGTTCGCACGTCCGGTAGCCCGAGTAGCGCGGTGGTTGCGCAAAAAGCGCAACCGAAGCTCTGCTTGGGCGCTGGGCCTCCCGGCAGGCGGCCGGGAGATTGCACGGTGAATCATGGTCCGTCGCAGGGCGGATCGCATAGATGAGTGGTGGAACCGACAAGTTCCATCCAGAGATTCTACGAGGCGAGCCTTGGTCGGGATGCGCCGAAAGAGAATCCCCCTAGGACGAAGCTCGGAAAAAGACTCCGAGCTTCGTCGGAGGTTAATTCTGGGGGGCGGGGAGCGGCGTCAAGGGTCTGCGATGAACGCCCCGCTGCGCGGGGCGCCCTTGACCCCGCTCCCCGCCCCAAAGGCGTCGTGTGCCTCAATTGGTCCTTGACAAGGTCGATGCCGTTATAGATGCGCTACCCGCTGCCTTCTTGGCATGCAATGCAGTCAACGGTTCCCTCGCTCTTCGCATCATAATGAATGGACACGAACTGGCGATGAACCAGGGCGCGCCGTCAGAGGTGAGCCGATGGTTCCGATTTCGTTGTGTTTCCAACTTTCTCGAGGTTGCTGGCTCGGCAACCGACTGGAACTTCTGGAAGAACCTGAACCACCCTACCTACAACTTAGATGGAGTCTGCGCCTGCTGGCGCGAATCCGGAGTCGGTTTTTTCCTCACGACTCCTGTCTCGCGCCCCTCCTCTCAGCGTGCCATGCCTCAGCGTGTGCACAAAGGAGGAGTAGAAATGCTTGACATGAGTTTTGTTTCTTTTCTTAGCCTGCTGATCATCAGCCTAATCACGGCGCTGATCGTGCATTACGCAATTGGCTATCGGATACTCGATGGAGTCGACGGGTTCCTGTGGAAGTGGGTGGTGGGTTGGTTGGGGGCTTGGTTAGGCTCGCCCGTCCTGGGCCATTGGTTTGCCGTCATCCACATTTCAAACATTTACATCATCCCTGCCTTCCTCGGAGGCTTCATCGGTGCCTTCCTCGCCGCCGCGTTATGGAAGGCAGAGGCCAAGGTTGTGGCCCATCGCATGGGTTAGGTCGATGGGCGTGCAAGCTTGAAGATGCTCGCAGCCCTCCGGCTGCGAGCGTCTCGTCCCCCGAACTAAAGGAGGTGTACGGTGATTGATATGCACTTTGCTAGCTTTCTGACTCTGCTGATCATCAGCCTGATTGCGGGACTGGTCGTGCACTACGCCGTCCGTTATCGCGTGCTCGACGGGTTCGACGGGTTCCTTATGAAGTGGATTGCCGGTTGGGTGGGAGGTTGGCTTGGTTCGCCGGTGCTCGGACATTGGTTTGCCGGAGTGCACATCGGCGGGGTGTTCATTATCCCCGCGCTCATCGGCGGCTTCGTCGGCGCATTTGTACCCGTTGCGATGTTGAAGGCGGAGGCCAGAACAAAGAAAGTGCCTGTGCTGGAGATTCACAAAACGCAAGAAGCTGCCTGAAGCGAAGGTCGCCATGAAGGCGTTGTCTAGTCTGGCACGGTTGTTGGCGTTCGCGAGCCTGCTGTGCTTCGCGGCCGATCCCGCGATCCGCAGCCAGGATTCTGGCTTATTGAGCATGCATGTCCTGGCTCCGGATTTTCCGGCGCCCGCAAGTGATGACGCGGCCAGCCTTGTTGGCGGCCCGGAGAGCGCGCCGACCCTCGGCGGGGCGGGCCAAGGCCCGGTGCATGGCGGAATACAGCCCCAAGCCACACAGCCTTCTGCCCCTCTTGCCGCGTCACCGGGAGTCACCTGGGTCAACAGCCCGCCCCTCACCATGAGGGGGCTGCGCGGCAAGGTGGTGATGATTGACTTCTGGGACTACACTTGCATCAATTGCATTCGCACCTTCCCGGAGAATAAGAAGCTGTGGGACCGCTACCGGCAAGAGGGCTTTGTGCTCATCGGCGTGGATGACGCTGAGTTCTCCTCGGCCGCGCCGGTCGACCGCGCGCGCGAGGCGGTCAAGCGATTCGAACTGCCCTACCCCATCGTGGTCGATGATCAGTACCAGATTTGGAACGCTTACAAGAACCGTTTCTGGCCCAACGTTTTCCTGATCGACGCCAATGGTTATATTCGTTATAACCATCCCGGTGAAGGTGACGACAATGAAATCGAGCGTGCCATCCAAACCCTCTTGAGAGAGGCCCACCCGGGCATAGCGTTTTCCGCGAGCAATACCATCGCCCCCGACACCGATGTCTCCGCGCCGGGTTGTGGCGGCGCCCCCACGCCGGAGATGTACGTGGGCGATTGGTCCGGATACGGCGTTCTGGCAAATCCCGAGGGTTACCACGACCACAAAACAGTCAATTACGCCCGGCAGAACTCCGTGCAGGATGGGCGTGTGGTCCTCGCGGGGCGTTGGGAAACCGACAAGAACGGTATGATCTATCGCGGCAAGCACACCCGCGATGAACCGGGCCAGGACCGGGCGACCCTGCGGTACCACGCGCGGGAGCTATACTCGGTCATGAATCTGGCACGCGGGCACTCCGCGCGGCTGTACATCATGCAGGACGGCAAGTATTTGACGACGGCCAACAAAGGCGCGGATGTTCAACTCGATTCCGCGGGGCATTCTTTCCTCGAGGTGCGCGCCCCGCGGCTATATTATCTGGTGCAGAATCCCGAATTCGGCAGCCACACGGTGGATCTGTTCCCTACCGCCGACGGCCTGATGATCGATTCGTTCACCTTCGGGAATAGTTGCCAGACCGGTTTCGCTCACCTTTAGAGCGAGCCGTTAAACGCCCCCCAGCGCTGGACTAAAAGCGGTTCTTTCGGACTCTCAGTGCAGCCTTGACAGGTTTGATATGTTGGCGTTGTGAGCCGAAGGCAAACGCGTGAGCGTGCGTAGGCGTCAAGTCGTGGATGATCGCGGTGGTTGGTCCAAGGTAGCAGGCGAGCGTGCCCGTCGCCATGGAAATACACACGTAGAACAAAGAGAGAGAATCTGTCCGGACCGTCACATAGAGAAACGGCGTGGCCGCCAGAATACCTGTCCCCACCGTGGCTGCACGTCCCCAACTCCAGCGCTTCTGTAAGTGATCGGCCAGGTAGCCGCCCAGTAGGACTCCCACGGCTGAGCTCATCAGCACCAAGAGCGCCAACTCACCCGATGCTTTGGCCATACTCAAATGATGATAGCGAGTATCGGTCCTGCTCGGCCACAGGAGCATCAAGGTTACTGAAAAACACTATGCACCCTGGACACGTGCTCGGCAGGAGCAGCTTGAGGCTTATGTTAAGCGCGTTCGGAAATCCCATCCCGAGACACTTGTCGAGACGAACCGCACGTATAACACACGGGGAAAGGCTTCTCGCGCTAACTGATTCGTTTCACAGGTTAGTTGGATGGCGGAGGGAGAGGGATTCGAACCCCCGAGCCCCTTTCAGGGCTAACGGTTTTCAAGACCGCCGGTTTCAACCGCTCACCCATCCCTCCAGCCTTTTTTCAATGGATTGCGGTTACCGCCTGTCCGTTAGGAGCGATTGCGGTAGCAATTACGGGCGAAACCGCCGTGGCAGCACTATGTCTAGGATCGTTTCCAGTTTCGCATTCAAGACAATTCCTTGCTGCTCCAGTCTCGAAAGGCCACATTTCTACTGGTCACATTAGCACGGTGAGAATTTGCCTGTCCAGCCTTCATCCACTCGGTGTTTGAGATGTCAGAGAGCACAGAAAGCCAGTGAGCAATTCAACGGTGGTGTGCTGTCAGTGATTTGTCCTATTGAGTGTGGCCGCCGTATTGTGATGGCGCAGGCTGAAACGTGACCTTTCGTCGCCATTCTTTCGCGATACAACTTGTACGGACTTTGCACCTGAAAGTGCACTGCCTACCAAGCGGTGAGGGAAATTCCTCGCCGATGCCTATCAGGCTCCGGCAATTCCTGAGGGCGATCGGCCTAACGCTATATGGCAAAGAGTGATTGAAGGCAAGCTGCGTTTAAGTACTGTGAAAGGCTCGGGCCGTCAGTTGTTCCCCAATTCGGCACCGGCCGTGCATATGTGATGGACGACGTGGAAACCGTGAATTCGGTCATTCACCTCCCGGAAAGCAAGTGCTGTTTGATTGGCGCTATGATCTCCAAGACCGCGAAGATTGAGACCACGTTTGAAATCATCTCGGAAGAAACCACAGAGGGTCTTTATCCTGCGGTATAACAACGCCCAATCCTTCACACAACGAAGCACTGCACCACTTGTGCTATCGGGTTTATACCTGACGCACTGTAGAGTTTTTGCCTGGAGGCGGGTAAGATTTACACCTGACAAGCCAAATAACAATGGACACCATAAGCATATGGAAAGGTTGATACCACCCACTCGCAATGTGCGTCACACTTTGGGTGGTTGCTTGCTAACGGTCGCTGGAAGTCTGCGATGCCTCGGATCAGCAGTGTGGACTCCGTTTCTGGCGACTGAATCCCAAGGAGGTATTCATACGCGGTCCTATCGGTAGCAATGCCAATAGTGAACGCACAACCCAAGAATTCGTATCCAGCTCGCACTTCCCTGTCAAGAATGCACCGGCGCGGGTTTCGTAATCGTCGCATGTTGCGGTACCTTGCAGGGCAGTCAAATTGCCTGTAGGCAAAGCTGGTGGCCTCGTTACACAGCAGTTTGCAAGTTTAGTTCCCCTCTGCTCCGGGCCTCCCCTCACGAACTCTCAATGAAATGCCGATAGATGTTACGGACGTGTATTAGGACCCTCGTCTCCCCGTAAGTACGTCCGTTGTCTGCGAGTTAATGCTGAAGGAGATAGCCTCGCGGAGGCTAAGGGAGAACTATGTCTTGCAAAATCGATCGTGAAAGCCTTTGGGAATGCAAGTGTTTTGCCACCTGCGCAAAACTCCACGTCTTTTTTCTTTCTTTCCTTTTATTCTTTTGTACTGTCCATAATGCGGTGGCTGCGTCGACACCAGCCATCACGAGTCCAACGACCGCGAGCGGAACACGTGGTTACGCGTTCTCCTATCAGATCACGGCGACAAATTCTCCCACAAGCTACCGAGCGACGGGATTGCCCGTGGGATTAAGTGTGAACACCAGTACGGGTCTGATCTCCGGGACACCCACGTCGGCAGGAACCTCCACCGTAAGCCTCAGTGCGACTAACAACCACGGTACCGGCAAAGCCACGCTAACCTTGACCATCGCCATGCCGGCCCCGGTAATCGCCAGTGCCACGTCAGCAAGTGGGACAGTGGGCAGCGCGTTCTCCTATCAGATTACCGCCACCAATTCCCCCACTACTTACGGCGCCGCCGGACTGCCGGCGGGGCTCAGCGTGAGCAGCAGCACCGGACTCATCTCTGGAACGCCCACCGCCTCGGGAACATCTACGGTGACCTTGAGCGCCACCAACAGCGGCGGCACTGGGAATGCCACCTTGACTTTGACCATCGCCATGCCGACCCCGGTAATCACCAGCGCCACGTCAGCAAGTGGGACAGTGGGCAGCGCTTTCTCCTATCAGATTACCGCCACCAATTCCCCCACTACTTACGGCGCCGCCGGACTGCCGGCGGGGCTCAGCGTGAGCAGCAGCACCGGACTCATCTCTGGAACGCCCACCGCCGCGGGAACGTCTACGGTGACCTTGAGCGCCACCAACAGCGGCGGCACTGGGAATGCCACCTTGACCTTGACGATCGCCATGCCGGCCCCGGTAATCACCAGCGCCACGTCAGCAAGTGGGACAGTGGGCAGTGCTTTCTCCTATCAGATTACCGCCACCAATTCGCCCACCACTTACGGCGCCGCCGGACTGCCGGCGGGGCTCAGCGTGAGCAGCAGCACCGGACTCATCTCTGGAACGCCCACCGCCTCGGGAACGTCTACGGTGACCTTGAGCGCCACCAACAGCGGGGGGACGGGTAGCGCCACGCTGTCGCTGACTATTGCGGCCGCAGCGCCGCCCGCGATCACCAGCGCCACCTCGGCGGCCGTGACGGTGGGCAGTACGTTTGCCTATCAAATCGCGGCCAGCGGTTCGCCGACCAGCTATGGAGCCAGCGGCTTGCCGGTGGGGCTGTCGGTGAACACCAGCAGCGGGTTGATTTCCGGCTCCCCCAGCGCCGCGGGAACCTCCACAGTGACGCTGGGTGCGACGAACAGTGCGGGGACGGGGAATGCCACCTTGACGCTGACGGTGGTAGCCGCCTCGCCCAACTTCGTGCAGACGGTTGCCAACAAAACCCGCGTCACCCCCAGTGCCATGACCCTGCCTTTCCCCGCCAGCACTCAGGCGGGCGACTTCCTGCTGGTGGCGCTCGCCTACAACTTGAGCGCCACGGCTACCCTCGGCGACTCCCAGCACAACACCTTCATCCCCATTGGCAGCCAGTTGAACACCGCCGGCGGGCAATACAGCCAGCTCTTCTATGCCAGCAATATCCCGGGGGGCGCCGACACCGTGACGGTGACCCTGTCGGCCAACTCCGGCTACCTGGATGTGCTGCTCACCGAGTACTCGGGCATCGCCCCCACCCATCCCCTCGACGCCCAAGCCAGCGCCACCGGCACCACTCCGGCAGCCTCCAGCGGCAACGCCACCACCACCCTGGCCGGGGATCTGATCGTGGGCTATTGCCTGGGTGATCCCGTCTGCAGCACCCCCGGAACGGGCTTCACCGCGCGCTCCACCTTCGACGGCAATCTGATCGAGGACATGACGGCGGGCAACCCCGGCAGCTATGCCGCCACCGCCACCGCCAACCAGAACTGGGCGATGCAGATGGTCGCGCTGATC
>Ga0326728_10018210_pt1 | contig 13891 bp, 6 predicted proteins | sample MB3enrmetagenome_FD_207602 | JGI IMG/M metagenome (GOLD analysis project Ga0326728, IMG submission 207602) | Lab enriched peat soil microbial communities from McLean, Ithaca, NY, United States - MB31MN | ecosystem: Environmental > Terrestrial > Soil > Wetlands > Peat | place: USA: New York... | reverse complement strand
ACCAACGGCCCGACGTCGGCCGACGAGATATCTCCAATATAGGACTCTCCCCCATTGAGGAGGCGTACCTTCTCGGGATCCCGGTCGAGGCCGGTCACCCGGTACCCAGCGCGGCCGAACTCGACGACGAGCGGGAGTCCTACGTACCCGATGCCGACGACGACTATGCGGGCCGACCGATCGTCAATCTTACTTATGAGGTGCGATCTCATTCCGGGGGGACTCTCCGTGGTCGAACGGCACTCTAGCGCACCTCGCGTCATCGAGGCCACGGCAGAGCGGCGAATGCCGACTGGCTTCCGACAACGGCCTTCGACGACAGACCCTACTTGAGGACGCCCGACTTCGGGGGAATCGAGCAGTAGCCGTTCAAGCACAACATGCCCGAGGACGCGCCGCAGCAGTCCGCCGCCGTGATGCATTTCTCGAACTCGTTGGCGCAGCCGGGGACAGCCGTCATGCATACGAGCGGCCCGCCGGCTGGCGGACTCCGGCAGAATCCATTGCAGCACTGGTCCCCCGTCGTACACGAGCTTCCGTCCGGCCTGCACGGTTCGACGACCCAGTAGCCCTTCATATCGCCTGCGTTGAGCTCTTGGCCGGGCAGATAGAAGGCCGGATGACTGGGGTCGGTACCGCTCGTTGGGTTCTCGTCGATCGCGGCGACCCAGAGTTTCTTGGTGATCGGATGACCGACCGGATTGTATTGGGAGCTATCTGTGTACGGATCGGTCTGAGCGATGTTGCCATAGACTCGGCGCGTCGTGAAAACGACCCAGTAGTAGCCGCCAGAAGCGATGGGGTTTACGGTCGGTTCATAGTTGTACGCGTTGTCGTTCGCGTGATTGGTGCCGGCGTCCGGCAGATAGGACGTGGCACAGTCGCTCTGGTATCCGTTGAGTGCGCAGAGGCGCTGGGGAGCCATGAGCGGGGCCTGTCGAGCGTCAGCAATCATCAGCTCGGCCGTCCCATTCTCGTACGTATTGAGGGCCGAACCGCCCCCTGAAGGAGTAATTGTGCTCTGGAACACGACGAAGTTGCCGTCCGGTGAAAACGAGGGCCATCCGGCGTAGCGCTTGGAATCGTTGTAGATCTGGCGCAGATTGCTGAACGAATAGGGTGGAGTGCCACACGTCACACTGCCCGGTGTTGCCCCGCAATCGAAGTCCATGGCAACGAGCGACCCGTTACCCGTCGCCACCCCGGCGTCGATGCTGGACTTCGTTTGGCGGAGGTTGAACGCAACGTGGTGCCCGTCCGGAGAAAACGCTGGGGTAACCGCTTGCTGCACGACGCTTGTGAAGCCGGTCGACGGAATCGGGAGGACCGTGGTGCGCGAAACGATGTCCGAATTCCCGGTATACGACCACCAGTTGTCGTTTGAGTTTGCCAGTCCGAACGTACCGTCTGGGTAGAGGCCCGTATACGTGAAGACCCCGAAGTTGTACTCGCTGATCAATGCCCCTCCGTTCGTCAGATCGTAGGAGCCACCGTCATACGTTCCCGATGTGTTGTAGGCGCCGTAAGTCGTGAACAGAGTCGATCCGTTGGCCGACACTTCGTGGCACACGTGACACGTGCCTTGGAGCGAGGGTATCGCGAGGGTTGGATTCGGGACGCCAGGCTGGATCTTCATCACTGCCCCCTGGGTTATCCCCGCGTCGGAGAGGTTCAACACCGTGTTGTACGAGGCGTAGTAGACGGTTCCTTGGAGGATATCCGGGGAGACAATCCAGTCCTCGGCAATAGGCCCAATCACGCCGTCAGCCGCCGCAATGGTGACCTCGACGTGCAGTAGATCGCCCTGATTCCCGTGGGTGGCCTGGTCCCACGCATTCTGATCGATCGGTTGGCGCATGAGCTGCGGGCCGGTCAACCCCGCGGCGAACTGGTAATATCCTTTGAAGTCGAAATCGGTCTGCGACAAGTGGATGTACACCGCCGTGGCCGTGTGCGTCGTGGTCCACTGAAGGAGCGGAGCTAACAGGCCGCGCGGCCAGACGGTCTTGTCGTACGGATAGAGAAAGCTTAGGTCTGCGGCAGAAGCCGGGGCTTTGACGGTACCCGCAAACACGTTCGGATCGCCCGGCCCGCCCGGGCCTTCGCCGCCCACGCCGCCGTAGCCTGCCGGGCCAGCATCGCCAGAGGGCGTCCCCCCGTGGTTCGTCACGCTGATTTGGACCGTGACCTTCATATAACCAATGTGGGCTCCGAAGACTGCGGTGACCGTGGCGGTCCCCGATAGGGCTCCGCTCGCCGTGAACAGTCCGGTCGCATCAATAGCGCCGAGATCTCCGCGGTCGAGGGACCAATTCGCCGTGACCGTCGTGCCGTTGGCACTGGCGGTGAACGGCACCGAGCCAGCGGTGACGACACCGTCGACGATCGTGACGTCGACGACGGGGTCCACCGGACTTATGTCCAGGATAAGAGCTCCATCGCCGGGATCCGGTTGGCCCCCACCGTCGTCGCCCCCACTGATCGTGCCCGACGAGGAGCCCCCGCCGAGGATGGTCGCGTCAGTCTGCTGCACGAGTGATCCATCCATGCGGACGATGCCGCCCGAAGAGCTTCCGCCCGTGTCAGTGCCGCTTGGCGGGCTATTGGCGCACCCCAGCGCTCCCAGCGTGACCACTATCAGCAGAAGTGCACATCTCACCAAGGACCAGGACGCGCACGCGCATTGGGATTTCCCTGAGGCAAGTTTCATAGTCAAAACACGCTCCGACGTGAAATCGTGATAACAAGGGGTGACCCGCGGGACCGGATTATTTGCCCCCCCAAGCCGCGCTGGGGGAGCTCGAGGGGGGTCGCGAAGCGCCCCCCTCGTCGATATGAGCGTGGGAGCTCGAGGGGGGTCGCGAAGCGCCCCCCTCGTCGATATGAGCGTGGGAGCTCGAGGGGGGTCGCGAAGCGCCCCGCTCGTCGATATGAGCCCGCGTGCCAATGTCCCTGCGACAAACTTCATAGATGGAGCACGCTCCGGCCACACATCATGATAGCTATGTGCCGGATCGCGTCTAGGCTGGCTCACTCTGCCGCATCGAACGCCGCATCGAACGCTGCACGGAACCGTCCCATGCCGGTGGTCGAGGGTATGCGCTCGTCGGGGACGAATTTGAGACGCGCCGCCCGGTGTGTATTTTTCTCGTCCTCTCGAAGGAGTGGTAAGGTGGCAAGGTAGGCAAGCGGCGATTGCCATAAGATTGGAAGATTCCCAATCCCAAGTGGAGTAGCTTGTACCGTGGCGGGAGTTCCGCTCAGTGTTCGCGCGTCCGAAAGCTGCTGATTTATTGGAAGGACACATGGAGATGCTTGCTCGTACGGGGTCTCTTCCGCGACTGGCTCACGTAGTTCTTATGGCCGCATTCGCAGCAGGCTGTGGCGGCGGCAGTTCTCCGGCCGGAAAGACTGCTTTGTTCGAAGCGTCGACCCCGGACGGGAACTCGACCGACTACTTCGGGGATTCGGGGTACTACTCGGGCGATGCGCCGTCGTTGCTCTCGCAGGGCGACTCGTCGCTCACCGGGCAGGGCGACAGCGGAGATGCGACCGTGTCTTCGTGCGACGGGAACTGCTCCTCCTCGGCGGACTCGGGTCTACTCGGCTACTGCGGCGACGGGGTGATCGAGTCCGGCGAGCAGTGCGACGATGGTAACTCCGTGCCCGGGGATGGTTGCTCGGGGACATGTCAAATCGAGCCGGGATACACGTGCCCGACGCAGGGCAAGCCGTGCGTTCTGACCGTGACGCTCACGTGTGGCGACGGCAAAATCGAGGGGAACGAGGCCTGCGACGACGGCAACACCGTCTCGGGCGACGGCTGCTCGTCGACGTGCACCGTGGAATCGGGGTACACGTGCCCGACCCCCGGCCAACCGTGCGTGCTGATTTCGACGACGGACGCGAGCGGTCCCGTGTGCGGGAATGGCAAAGTGGAGGCCGGAGAGACCTGCGACGACGGCAACACCGCGTCGGGCGACGGGTGCTCCAGCACGTGCCAAATTGAGACCGGTTACTACTGCCCGCAGCCCGGGCAGCCGTGCCAGCTCGAATGCGGCGACGGCGTTGTCGAGACGGGCGAACAGTGCGATCTCGGCGCTCAGAACGGAGTGGCGGGAAGCGGGTGCACGTCAACGTGCACAGTAGTGCCCGGCTACGCGTGCCCGTTGGCCGGGCATCCCTGCGTCAAGACGGGGCAGTCCTCGACGTGTGGCAATGGCGTGCTCGACACCGGGGAGCAGTGCGATCTCGGCGCGCAAAACGGCGTGGCCGGCAGCGGCTGCTCCGCGACGTGCGCGATCACGCTGGGGTACTACTGCGACGCAGGAACGACCTGTTTCCAGGCTCCCCCGAACACTTGCGGCAACGGCGTTCTCGATCCTCCGGAGCAGTGCGATCTCGGCGCGCAGAACGGCGTGGCGGGTAGCGGATGCACGGCTGTGTGTACGATCGTGGCGGGCTACTCTTGCACCGATGCGGGTACGTGCGCCCTGAGCCAGATCGACTTGTGCGGCAATGGCGCGCTCGACCCCGGCGAGCTGTGCGATGACGGGAACACGGTCCCTGGCGACGGGTGCTCGGGCGTGTGCACGATCGAACCCGGTTGGTCTTGTCCCACGGCGGGCAAGCCCTGCGTACGCCTATGGGTCTGCGGCAATGGAATCGTCGACCCCGGCGAGCAGTGCGACCTCGGCCCGCTGAATGGTCAGGGTGACGCCGGCAGCGCGAGCGGGTGCACGGCCACCTGTCAAGTCGCGAGCGGTTTCACGTGCTCGAGCGGTGCGGTGGACGCGGGCGCGGTCGATGCGGCGGTTGTGGATGCGGTCGCGGTCGATGCGGCGGTTGTGGATGCGGTCGCAGTGGATGCGGTCGCGGTCGATGCGGCGGTTGTGGATGCGGTCGCAGTGGATGCGGTCGCGGTCGATGCCGCCGGTGCGGGCAGCGTGTGCACCCCGATCAATCTTTGCGGAAACGGCGTGGTCGACACGGCCGCGGGAGAGCAGTGCGACACCGGGCCTCTCAACGGCACGGGAGGCTGCACGACGTCGTGCAAGATCGTGGCGGGGTGGGCTTGCCCGAGCGGAGGGCACTTCGCGTGCACGACCGTGTGTGGCGACGGGATCGTCGCCGGCAACGAGCAGTGCGATTTCGGCGCGAACAACGGGACCACGGACGCAGGAGTCAGCGCGTGCACGACGGCGTGTACGATTCAGTCGGGATACGCGTGCACCGAGCCGGCGACGAGCGCGGTGGCGTGTCACGTCACAGTGTGCGGCGACGGGAAGACGGAAGGGGCGGAGGAGTGCGACGATCACAATCTGCGGCCCTATGACGGGTGCTCGCCGTGGTGCAAGATCGAGCCGACGTGCGCGAAGGGGAGCTGCACCGCGGTGTGCGGCGACGGGCAAGTCACGGCGCCTGAGCAGTGCGATGACGGCAACACCGTTTCCGGCGACGGGTGCAGCTCGACGTGCCAGATTGAACCCGGGTGGACGTGTGCGATCGTCACCCAGCCGCCTGCCGCTTCGCTGGTGGTCCCGATCCTCTATCGGGATATGCACTTCTGCAACCAAGCGGACTGCGGCGCCCAGACCGACGGCTACACGTCAGCCAATAACAAGCTGACTCCAAACACGCCGGCGAACGGCCACCCCGATTTCAATCGGGACTCGTACAACCTCGGACAGCGCACAGGGCTCGTGGCAGCGCAGCTTGGCGCGGACAACGAGCCGGTGTTTGCATCGGCCACGGGCAATGGCACCGGAGCCGTCCTGACCAGCGCGATAGACTATTGTTGGTGGTACCACGACACGGGATGCGCGGGCGTTGGCAGCGCGAATCCCTTCGCAAGCGACGTGTGGCTCGACGGCGCGGGGAATCCGATGACCCTTCTGCTCGCGCAGCAGGGCACGGGCTCGTACGTCTACCAGTTTGCGAACCTTGCTTTCTTCCCCCTCAACGGCTTGGGCTGGGACAACCCGAGCGCCACCGCGAATCCCGGTTGGTGGGACGACGCGCAGACGTACGTCGATTGCAGTGAGTTCCCCGACGGTGGCTTGGTTCCCACTTCACAAACGGGCCCGCAGAACTTTTCGTTCACGAGCGAGCTCCACTATCGATTCACCTATCAGGCCAACGCGACTCCGGCGCCGCAATTCACATTTGTCGGCGATGACGACGTCTGGGCCTTCGTCAACGGTCAGATCTTCATGGACTTGGGCGGCATGCACGACCACCTTTCCGGGAGTGTGACACTCAGCCCCCAAAATGTGGCCGCATTGAACCTGAACTTGGTCGACCAGGGGATTTATTCGATCGACCTCTTCCAGGCGGAGCGCCACACATGCAGGTCGACGTACCAGGTGACGCTCGGCGACTTCGTCCACCAGATCTCGCAATGCACCGCGACCTGCGGTGACGGATTGCCCGCGTCGGGCAAGCAGTGCGACTTGGGGGCTGCGAACAACACGGGTTCCTACGGCGGGTGCACGGCGAAGTGCGCGCTCGCGGGATACTGCGGTGACGGCATCGTCCAGGATCCGCCCGAACAGTGTGACTTGGGAACGGCGAACAACACGGGCGGCTATGGCGGCTGCAACGCGAATTGCACGCGCGGGCCCTACTGCGGCGACGGCAGCGTCGAGCCGCCCGAGCAGTGCGATTACGGGACCGCCAACAACACCGGCGCCTACGGCGGCTGCACCGCCAACTGCACGCTCGCCCCCTACTGCGGCGACGGCAAAATTCAGCCGCCCGAGCAATGCGACGACGGCACGGCCAACAACACCGGCGCCTATGGCGGGTGCAACGCCAATTGTACGCTCGGCCCGAGCTGCGGCGACGGGATTGTCGAGGCGCCCGAGCAATGCGACGACGGCGCGAACAACGGCACTGTCTACAGCAGCTGCACGACCCAGTGCCTTCTCAAGTGCACGACGTGCGGCGTGACGGCCACGTGCGGCGACGGGATCCTTCAGAGTCCTCCCGAGCAATGCGACCTCGGTACGGCGAACAACACGGGTGGATACGACGGTTGCAACTCGAACTGCACGCTCGGCCCGTACTGCGGCGACGGCAAGGTGGAGACGCCTCCCGAGCAGTGCGACTTGGGTACGGCCGACAACACCGGCGCTTACGGAGGCTGCGAGCCGAACTGCACGCTCGCGCCGTACTGCGGCGACGGCGTCGTGCAGCCGCCCGAGCAATGCGACAACGGCGCGGGCAATGTCTCGCCGACGGCCGCATACGGTTACGGCCTCTGCACGACCGACTGCACGCTCGCGCCATTCTGTGGTGACGGAACCGTTCAAGCGCCCGAGCAGTGCGACGACGGAATCAAGAACGGAACGGCAGCCAGCAACTGCGACACGCAGTGCCGCATCAAGTGCGGCAACGGCATCGTCGACCCCGGCGAGCAGTGCGACTTCGGCACGGCCAACAATACCGGCGCGTACGGAGGATGCACCGCGACCTGTACCCTCGGTCCCTACTGCGGCGACGGCATTGTTCAGGACCCGCCTGAACAGTGTGACAATGGAAAGAACAATCAGCCGGTCGCCACGGCGTACGGCGCGGGGGTGTGCACGGCGGCATGCACGAAGGCGCCGTACTGCGGCGACGGGATCGTGCAGTCACAATTCGGCGAAAGCTGCGATGGCACGCCCGGGTGCACGTCCGGGTGCACGTTCAAGACCGGCACCGAAAAGTAGAAAATCCTTGGCGGCCGGGAAAGCCGGTACGATTCTGAGCGTGGTACATCGCAGCCTGCGAGGTGCATCCCCATGCGAATGAGCGTTCCGGCTTTGGCGCTTTCCGTCTTGTGCGGTATAAGTGGCGGTTGCGAATCGCGCGGTTCTCACGGCGCTCCGCCTCCTCCTCCTCCGGTCTCACCCTCCGCGGTGGCCGCTCGCGCCGATATTTGCAGCGGCGGCGGGGGACAGGACACGGACGCCGTCAGCGCTCCTTTCGTGCCGCGGGTCGCGGGTGGCTATTGTCTCGACCCACAGGGCGAGCCCAAGACGTACGGGGACCGAGGGAAGTTCTCCATGGACGAGGTGTGCACCACCGCGTTCGACGGGGAGTGCGACGTCTACAAGCGCTTCGGGCTCGATCGGCTCGTTCTCCTCCGATACGTCGACGGCACGGGGGCGCCGAACAGCGTGGAGCTCAGTCTGTCTCGGTTCACCACCGTCGACGGGGCGTACGCGATGTTCACCAAGCGTGTCGTCGCCGACTCCGATCCCATTCGCGCCAGCGTCAAGCCGCTCGCGACCGGGGGCGGCGCTGCGGCCATCGGAAGCAGCAACGCATACGCGTGGCGCGGCGCCTATTTGGCCGAGCTCACCTTCATCTCCGAAGACCCGAGGATGACCCCGGCGATGATTGCTGCGGCGAATGGTAGTTCGACGGCCGTCGTCGCGCGTGAAATCGCCGCCAGGCTTCCGGGCGCCGTCGATCTGCCTCCGTCCGCCGCGGCACTTCCGACAGCATTGCGGATCCCTCTCGGGATTGCCTACTACCCGAAGGATGCTCTCGGGATCGCCGGAATCGGTCCCACGGCCGTCGGCTACTACAAGGACGGCGACAAGCGCTGGCGCTCCGTGGCGCTGGTTCGCGCCGACGTCGACGGGGCGAAGGAAGCCATGCGCGCCTTCAAGCTCAAGGGTGGTGGTGCGTCCGTGAAGGGCGTCGGTGACGATGCAGTCGTGGCGATGATCCAGGAAGCTCCCGATGGGCCGAGAACGCCGTACGTCATCGCACGCAAAGGATCGCTCGTTGTGGCCATCGGCGACGAGGAGTTTGCCAAAGGGCCGGAGCTTGGGAGCGATGCACAACCGGCTGCAAAGCTCTCCAAGGACGAGAAGATCGCCAAGCTGGTTAGCTGGATGAAGTAGGGCGGGACCGAGATGGCCGCTCGAAGCACTCGCGAGGCAGGCTGGTCAGGTCTCGCCTCCTCCTCGTCCCTTCGATAAAGCGCGTCGTGGTCGCGTCGTTGTAGCCGCTCGCATCGGGCAGCGAATCGTCATCGCCTCGGTGATGACGAACGACCCGGGCCATCAGGATATCGCGAACCCACTTTCCGACGAGCGACGCCATGGCGACGAGCGGGTGCGAACCGTCCGCGTCGCGCACGAACGCGATGCGCCCGAGCCCATCCACTGCGTACTCGCTTCGCTCACGGCCTTCGACGAGCGGAGTGCATGGGAAGGACCGTGTCGGCCCGAACGCCGACGGATATCGATCGTACCCGCCGACCTTGCCGCACGTGACGTCGATCTCGCAGCCGAAGTGCCGGCGCGCGTCGTGTGCAAGCCTTTCCATCGCGTGAAGGTCCACGTGAAGGCGTGAGAGTCCGCTGGCATCCGCCTCGTGAAGGCGCCGGACGCACGTAATCGAGCAAACAGCGCGATTGACCATGGCGCCTCGCGCATCGAAGGCGGCGAGGTCCTGCTCCACCAAGGCGACGAGTTCGGAAGTGGCGCAGAACTCCTCGCCGCGAGTGCCCCAGCACTGGTCGGCGTGTTCGATCGGACACGGCGCATGAAGGTTGCCAGGACTGTCAATCGACAAGGTCGCGATGACCGCATCGGGACTCGCGGCGTCGACCAGGCCCATCCGCCTGACGATGGCTCGAGCCCAGGCCTCGCCGAGAGCATTGTCGCGGTACGAAACGAGGCGCTTGGAATCATCGAGCCGAGATCGAAGAGCTCGGCGTGGAAGCGTCCACGGGGGAGCTCGAGGGGGGTCGCGAAGCGCCCCGCTCGTCGATGGGGGAGCTCGAGGGGGGTCGCGAAGCGCCCCGCTCGTCGATGGGGGAGCTCGAGGGGGGTCGCGAAGCGCCCCCCTCGTCGATGAGCGGCCGGGAGCGTCGGCGCACTGCGCGGAGACGGCGGTGACCACGAGCGGGCCGAGTCTTGGGCCAAGGCCGTTTTCATCGATGCCTACGAGAATCAACGATCACCACCCACGCGTACACCTGCGCCCGGTCCTCGCGGACCTCCTATGCGCCGAATCATCGCGCCGCTGGACTTGCCGTTCTGGGATGCTTAGGCTGCTCGGCCCTCGATTCGAGCGATGGGCACTTGCTAGTGTAAGCGTATCTGCCGAATAATCGAACCTAACCGCCATGACAGGAGCGATCCGAGCGTGCCGGACGAGCGTCGCGAAGTCCGTAATGGCCCGCACGGCAGCTCCGACCAGGGGAGCCACTGAGTGAACAAGGCCAGCCTCAAGAAGTTTAGGACGCTTCTCGTAGAAAAACGCAGCGAGATCCTCAAGAAGGCCAAGCAGACGCTCGAGCAGGACATGTCCCTCGATACGGACGACCTGCCGGACGAGATGGACCTGGCCTCGAGCGAGTATCTCCAATCGTTCACGTTTCGACTGCGCGGTCGCGAGAAGAGCTTCCTCGACAAGATCGACAAGGCGCTAAAGAAGCTCGATGAGGGCAACTTCGGCGTGTGTGAGGAATGCGGCGAGGAGATCTCCGCGAAGCGGCTCGAGGCCCGCCCCGAGACGACCCTGTGCATACGCTGCAAGGAGGACCAGGAGCGCCTCGAAAAAGACTATTCATAGTCTCGTTCGTGCGCCCGACGGGATGCGCTGACGCGTCGTTCGGTCGAGCACGGCCCGCAGGTACCGCGCTGTATGGGAACGTTCGCATCGAGCGACTTCCTCGGGGGTCCCTGCCGCGACCAGTTCTCCGCCGCCGTCACCCCCTTCGGGGCCGAGGTCGAGTACCCAATCGGCGCACGCGACCATGTCGAGGTTGTGCTCGATGACGAGAATCGTGTTTCCCTGGTCGCGCAGATCGAGCAACGCAGTCATGAGCACTTCGATGTCCGTGAAGTGCAGGCCGGAAGTCGGTTCGTCGAGGACGTAGAGCGTCCGCCCGGTGGCTTTTCGGGCGAGCTCACGCGCGAGCTTGACCCGCTGTGCTTCGCCGCCTGACAGCGTGGTGGCCGGCTGGCCGAGCGTCAGATAGCCGAGGCCGACTTTGCGCAGAGCTTCGAGCTTGTCCGAAAGTTTGGGTACCGCACCGAGAAGGTCGGTTGCCTGTTCGACGTTGATGCAGAGCACATCTGCGATGGACATGCCGCGGTACTTGACCTCGAGCGTCTCTCGATTGTAGCGGCGCCCTCCGCACGCCTCGCATGTCACGAAGACGTCGGGAAGAAAGTGCATCTCGATGCGGAGCACGCCATCGCCCTGGCAGGCCTCGCAGCGGCCCCCCTTGACGTTGAACGAAAAGCGCCCGGGCTTGTACCCGCGCGCGCGCGCTTCGGGCAGGCTTGCGTAGAGCTCGCGAAGCTGAGCCGAGATGCCCGTATACGTCGCCGGATTGGAGCGGGGCGTCCGGCCAATCGGCGCCTGGTCGATCGACACGACCTTGTCGATCTGATCGAGGCCTTCCACTTCGCGGCACTCACCGACGGGAGCCGTCGCATTGTAGAGCTTCATTCGAGCGGCCGGGAGCAGCGTGTCGACCACCAGGCTGGACTTGCCGCTGCCGCTCACGCCGGTCACACACGTGAAGATGCCGAGCGGCACGTCGACCGTCAGATCCCGAAGGTTGTGGGCGCGCGCTCCGATGATGCGCAGGTGCGCGGAACTCGGCGCCTTGCGCTTTTTCGGAATGGGGAGCTGCTTGGCCCCGCTAAGCCAAGGGCCTGTGATCGACCGATTGTCGCGCATGATCTCGGACGGCGTCCCCTGGGCGATGATTTCGCCCCCGTGCACTCCGGCTCCGGGACCCATGTCGATCACGTGGTCCGCCGACAAAATCGCGTCGCGGTCGTGTTCGACGACGATGACGGTGTTGCCTAGGTCACGCAGGCGTGCCTGGGCCTCGATGAGGCGCGCGTTGTCGCGGGCGTGGAGGCCGATGCTCGGTTCATCGAGCACGTACAGCACGCCGACGAGAGCCGCGCCGATCTGCGTGGCGAGGCGGATACGCTGCCCCTCGCCGGACGAGAGAGTCTGCGCGCTGCGGTCGAGGGTGAGGTAGTCGAGTCCGACGTCGATGAGAAACCCGAGGCGAGCGGCGACCGCCTTGAGGAGCGGCTCGGCGATCGTGCGTTCGCGCGCTCCCAGAGTGTCGGACGAACCGCCTCCTTCGAGCGACTCGACGTAGGTCTTGACATGACGAAGGGGCATCGAGCCGACCTGCGCGATGTCCTTTCCTCCGAGCAATACCGCCAAAGCCTCCGGCCGGAGGCGCTTGCCCTTGCACACGTCGCAGATGCGTGTCGTGAGAAACCGTCCGAGTTCATCGTCCGTCACGCCGCCGTCGCCGGCGATTTCGTCGTCCTCATCGGGGCGCTCCAGCGAGGCGTCCGCGCGCGTCGCGAGACGCTGCTCCAACCGCGGGACGACGCCTACGTACGCGGGTCTCGCGCTGCCTTTGCGCGGTCGCCTGGGTTCGCGCCGCCGTCGCTCAGTCGTCGAGCGCTTCGCCTCCGGTTGCCTTCCGAATAGGATTGCGTCGCGCTCCTCCGCTGAAAGCTCGCACCAAGGCACGTCGGGATCGATGCCGAAGGCCTCGACGGCGCGCGAAAGCTCGGTTGCAAGGGCGACGCTGGCCCGGCGCCCCCATGCCATGACGACCCCTTCGCGAAGCGTGTGCCTCTCGTCGCCGATGCAGCGATGAGGGTCGACGACGTCGCGCGCGCCGAGCCCGTCGCAAGTCGGGCACGCGCCGTGAGGGCCGTTGAACGAGAACATTCGCGGCTCGATCGGCGGCAGCGAAATGCCGCAGTCAATGCACGCAAACCTCTCGCTCATCCACGTCGGCTCTTCATTGCCGGACTGCACGAGCAGCCGCCCTTCACCGAGCTTGAGCGCGAGTTCCACGCTGTCCGTCAGCCGGTTCGCGATGCCGTGCTTAAGCTGCAGGCGATCCACGACGACATCGAGGTCGTGCGCCTTTGCGCGATCGAGGTCGAACTCGTCCCCGAGGTCGACGACCAAACCGTCGATGCGCGCCCGCACGAAACCTTCCCGTCGCAGGCGTTCGAGTTCGAGCTTGAGCTCCCCCTTCCGAGCGCGAGCGAGCGGCGCTAGCACGCTGAGCCGCGTGCCCTCCGGCAACTCAAGGATTCGGTCGACGATCTGCTGAACAGTCTGCGCCTCGATGCGCTTGCCGCACTTCGGGCAGTGGGGCACGCCGACACGGGAATAGAGGAGGCGCAGGTAGTCGGCGATCTCCGTGACTGTGCCGACCGTAGACCGGGGTGACTTGGAAAGGGGGCGCTGCTCGATGGCGATGGCAGGGCTGAGCCCCTCGATTCGCTCGACGTCGGGCTTGGCGAGTTGCTCGAGAAACTGGCGCGCGTAGGCGCTCAGGGACTCGACGTAGCGGCGCTGGCCTTCGGCGTAGATCGTGTCGAACGCCAGCGACGACTTGCCGGAGCCGCTCGGACCGGTGAGCACGATGATCTTGCCTCTCGGCAGGCTGACGCTGACGTTTCTGAGATTGTGCTGACGCGCTCCGACGACAGTAAGGCGATCCACCGTATGGTAGACGGTTAGCACGCAGGGGGGCCTTACTGCCCCGGAAAGGCTGGGACGCGGTCATCGGTCGGATGGGCGCGGTCATCGGTTGGATGGGCGCGGTCATCGGCCCGAGGGATGCGGTCATCGATTGGATGGGCACGGTCCTCGGTCGGAGGGGTGCGGTCATGCGTGCGAGGGATGCGGTCATGCGTGCGAGGGATGCGGTCATGCGTGCGAGGGATGCGGTCATGCGTGCGAGGGATGCGGTCATGCGTCCGAGGGATGCGGTCCTCGGTCGGAGGGGTGCGGTCCTCGGTCGGAGGGGTGCGGTCATGCGTGCGAGGGATGCGGTCATGCGTGCGAGGGATGCGGTCATGCGTGCGAGGGATGCGGT
>Ga0326728_10018209_pt1 | contig 13892 bp, 9 predicted proteins | sample MB3enrmetagenome_FD_207602 | JGI IMG/M metagenome (GOLD analysis project Ga0326728, IMG submission 207602) | Lab enriched peat soil microbial communities from McLean, Ithaca, NY, United States - MB31MN | ecosystem: Environmental > Terrestrial > Soil > Wetlands > Peat | place: USA: New York... | reverse complement strand
AAGCCATGGAGGTCTACGAGTCCCACCATCGGTCGATAGACCTGGTTATCCTCGACATGATCATGCCGGGCATGGGCGGGGAAGAGGTCTTAAGGAGACTGAGGGAAAGCTCGAGAAAGGTGAAGGTCGTCATATCCAGCGGCTTCATGAGCGAGGAACAGAGGGAGAAGCTTCAGGAGTACGGGGTAGACGGTTTCCTCGACAAGCCTTACGGAGATACCGACGTCATAGGCATAGCAAAGTCCGTCCTCTCATCGTAACACCGCCATAAAACTACCCGATCGCCCATCTTTCGCCCTCAATTCCTTGACATTACCCCTCCCTGCCCGTTACCGACCGGCTCCATCTTTTCCTTCGCTGCGCTAGGCTTTCGCTTTAGGAAAAGATTACGCCGGGGTAATCGTTACCTTATTCTGCGGAACGCTCTAACGACCATAGCCCAGGTACCGGCAGAGCTGAGTGATTATAGTTATGGAGATAGAGAGAAGGCGGAGGTCTTATCATGGATAAGGAGGCGTACGACCGACCTCCTCGGGACAGGGAGGAGACGCAGGATGGCAAAGACAATGACTTATGACGGAACATCTTGGTAGCGCAAATCGAACCGAAGAGGAGGCTTCCCTCATGAAAAGATCACTTTCTGCATCCGCATTGGCGGCGCGTCCGCAGTGGTTGCTTTTCAGGCGAGCCACATCCAGGGGCTTAGAAACAGTTCAGTTTTTGATTGGAGGAACCGTGAAGTTAAGAGGAATTGCGATTCTGTTGTCGGTTTTGTTATCCAGTCTCCTCGCCGTGCCCCATGCTCACGCTGAGACGACCACTGTCCCGCAGGCGATCACCGATTCGGCCGCGACGCCGACGGCGGGAACGGTTCAGGGGAGCGCGCCGATCGTGGCCGAAGGATTGATCACTCTGTATGTCAACGGAGGTCCGGTCGTCTTCGATACGAGCAACGGCGTGTTCTGGCTTGCGGATGCTAACTTTGCCGCAAGCAAAGAGGGTCAGAACATTCAACGAGAGATGGGCATCACCACGATCAATCCGGACGGCACTATGGACTACGAGACCGCGAAGGTATGGGTCCACGCTCTGAATCACGTTCCATGGAATGGGTGCATCGGCTATTTGTGCCACACGGACTGGCAACTTCCCGTAACGCCTTTGACGGACGCCACTTGTGCGGTCTCGTCGGGTCCCTATGGTGGATCGTTTGGACCGCTTTGCACCGGCAGCGCATTGGGAAGCCTGTACAGCATCGGGCTCGATCGGAGCTACCCCAACAGCGTCGTTCCAGGATTCACCAACAGGATTGGGCCGACTCATAACCTGCAGCCCTCGCTCTACTGGGCCTCGGGCACAAACAGCGGCGGCGAGATCACTTACTGCTTCAACACAGATATCGGCGGAGCGAACACGACCACGTACAATTATTTTTACGTGCTCCCCATGGTGCCAGGCGCAATCGCCACACCGCCGTCGTGTCCCCCGGGTTCTACCGCCGTGTTGCCCTATACGAGCGGACCCGCCGCGGGGAAAGCTTTGTACGATTGCGGCGCGGGAAATACCTGGCCCGTCGATGCAACCCTTGCAAAAAACCTGAGATTCGGCGATACCGGCACGACCACCCTCTCGGCGGCTGGCGGCCGCCAACTGACCGTGCCGTTAGTCAACTCAAGCGGCGCAATGCTGTTCGGAAACGGCACCGAACCTCCATGGATCGAGGACATGAACCAGTCCGACCAGGGAATCGGTTTTGCCGGTTCTCACCAATGGGCACTTCCCACCATCGATGATCTAAAAGGGCTCTTCCGGGATCTGCAGCTTCAGCCGGGAGACACCCGATTCTTGTCAAGCGCGTGCGTCGGTCCATTCGAAAATCTGCAGCCCTTCTTCTATTGGGCGTGTGAGCGCGATGAGAGTGGCAACAGCCAATCCCCTTGTAATGGCATGGATGCGCCCACACCCCCGGGTAACACGACACCGATGGAGTGGAGTTTTAACTTCGATACCGGGTTCCTTGGCACGGACCAGGCAACCAAACAATTCTACGTTACGGTTTACTATCCGGCGCCGGCACCAATCGAATGCTCGACCCCAATCGAATGCTGCCTCAAAGCAGGGGGATACTGGAGCGAGGATCAATGCCACTAAGGTGCAATCCACCACGGTGTGCCCTTTTGCAGGCAGCAGCGTGGTTCTCGGCATGACTGTCCCGCGAAGGATTGCCATCGGAAGTGGCGAAGACCCGAACCCCCACGTTCCTGGGCGTACTCTGCAGAGTTGGGCGAAGCGTGCAAAATATGGCGACTTTCCTGAACTCGGGAGACATGGTCAGGGCGTTCCCGCAAGGGGCTGGCCTCATCCTAAAGCGGATCGAACTGTCTCGCCACGCCCATGCACACGACGAGATCTGTTCTTCTCTCTGAGACTCACAACCTAAGGAGTCCTATTTCGATAGTAGTCTCAGCCTTTGGGCGCCTCATGTTTGTTGGTCATCCCTGTAGTAGTGGTACCGGTTCTTTGCCGGAGGCCCCTTTCCTCGCCGGCTTTGTACCTTTCCTCGTCGTTCTCGGCTATCGCTCAAAAACGTCAAAAAAACCTTTGCAATTATCGGCCTGACATGGTAAAGAAATGGTGCGGCCTGCAGTTTTAACCTCTGAGGGAAGTGCAGTGAAAATCTGCCGCTGTCCCGCAACTGTGATGGGGTGAAAGGCCGGTACGGGTCCATGCGACCAGTCACTGTCCGGCAACGGATGGGAAGGCGTACCGGTAATACCCTTAAGCCAGGAAACCTTGGGTTAAACCATGACGACGCTACCTTACGCGGCATAAGGGGGTGCGTATGACATCAAATTCTTCCTAATCTCCTTTCTTTCATCATCGGACAAGCCCACCGTCTCTCACGTGAACAAGCCGTTCGCGCGGCGCCGGACGGTGCTGCCTGCAACGTGCCTCCACACGGAAAGGAGCCTCTCATGTGGTATCATCCCGATAGCCTCATCAATAAGAAACAGGCGCCGCCGGGAAGCCGACTTCTCCGGCTATCCATCGCCCTCGTGCTCACGTGCTGTATTGCGTGGGCAACCCCTGCCCTCGCTGACGAGCCTTACAACCTCGGCGAAATCGTCGTCACCGCGTCCCGCATTGAGACCCCGCTCGCCGAGGCACCCGCCAATGTCACGGTGATAACGGCCGAACAGATCCAGGAAATGGGCGCCCAATCCGTGGTCGACGTCTTCGACCGGGAGCCGGGCGTCTTCGCCCAGAATTACCTCGGCAATCCAAAAACGGGAAACGTCGACATCCGGGGCTACGGAGAGGCGGCTCCCCAGAACGTCCTTTTCCTCGTCAACGGCAGGCGCGTCAACTCCATCGACCTGTCGGGTGCCGACCTCTCACAGATACCGGTGGACGCCATCGAGAGAATCGAGGTGTACCGAGGCCCGGCGAGCGTCCTTTACGGCGACAACGCCGCTGCGGGCGCGGTCAACATAATTCTCAAGTCGGGAGAAGGCCCGCCCACGGGATCGGTGGCCGCGACGTACGGGAGTTATGACTCCTTCAAGCCCGAGGCCATGATCTCGGGAAGTCAAAACCAGTTCTCGTACATGGCCTTTGCCTCGCACCTCGATACCGGGGGATACAGGGAGAACAACGCACTCCACTCGAATGACCTCGTGGGCAATTTCAGCTTCGAGCCGAGCGATCGTTTCAAGGTAAGCCTGAGCACGGGCACGCACGAGGACTCTTACGGTATGCCGGGCTATCTCCTCTTGTCCCAGTTGCGCTCCGGAGTGAATCCAAGGGATTCCGTCATCCCCCAGGACGTGGGGTCAGCTTCAACGAACGACAGCTTCTTCGACCTCGTTCCCGAGATCAAGCTCCGCGACGACGTCGTCCTCTCCCTCGGGGCTTCCTACAGGGACCGCCACGAAGGCTACGACTACGACTATGGCGAGGGCAGCTATGCCGAAGGAAAAAACGAGCTCCAGACTTACGCGTTCACGCCGAAGGTGGAGGTCTCAACCCCCATCGGAGGAATGAAGAGCGTCTTCGTCGTCGGCTCGGACTACGATAGGTACCCCACGACGGAGGGCTACTCGGCGAGCTATTTCGGCGTGTCCCAGAGCACGGCCGACATCAACAAGAGGGACTTCGCTTACTATGGGGATGAGAAAATATTCCCCCTCGAGGATCTCGCCCTCGAGGCGGGCTACAGGCGGCAGAAGTCGAGCTTCGACATCGACTACAAGGACTTCGTCAACCCGGTCCTGAGCGAGGTCGGCACGTCGAGTTACGAAAGGGACGCCTACCGATTAGCCGCCAATTACTCGATCCTCAAGAAGGCGAACGTCTTCGCCTCGTACAGCGAGGGCTTCCGCTTCCCCGTGACCGATGAATTCTTCTCCGAAGGCTATGTCCTGGCGCCCGGCGTCTTCGTGCCGAGCCAGATCAACACGAGCCTCAGGCCGCAGACCACCCGGGAGTTCGATGCCGGCATCCGCTGGGACCCGTGGCACAGGGTGGCGGGCAGCATCACCTTCTTCCAGAGCGAGAACAGGGACGAGATCTACTACAACCCCATCACCGGCGTGAACTCGAATTACGACAAGACCGACCGGCGCGGCGTGGAGGCGAGCCTCTTTTTCAACCTCGTCAAGGGTCTCACGCTCAATCTCGCCTATTCTTACACCGAGGCCCTCTTCGACGGAGGGGAGTTCGGCGGGAACCGCATACCCCTCGTGCCCGAGAACAAGGCATCGGCGAAACTTTCCTACACGGTCTCCAACTGGAATTTCAGCCTCGCCTCGGTCTACACTGGCGAGCGCTACGCCATAAGCGACCAGGCGAACGCCCAGGAGCAGCTGCCCGGCTACACGACCTTCGACTCCTCCGTCAGCTATCGCTGGAACAGGCTCACGGCCCAACTCACCGTGAAGAACCTGACAAACAAGAGCTACAGCCAAATGGGGGTCTACAGCTCCTATTACAACGATATTGCTTTGTACCCTTCCCCGGGACGCCAGTTCTTCCTCACGCTGAGGTATACGTTTGGAGGCTCCGAGGGGCACGTTAATTGAGGCGGCCAAGTTGTGCGCCCCTGTGAGGCACCTGTCCGCGCCGAGCACGACGATGTAGTATACTACCGAATGGCCGAAAGGAGACCGCTCTTTACGGGTCGAATCTCGCCACAGATCTAAAGAGGGGAGACAGGGTCTCAAAGGGACTCGAATTTCATGCGACACCAACGATCCTTCGCCATGCGTTTCACGAGGATCACATTTCTGCTGGCATTTTTCGTGATCATTGGCGTGCTTCCGGCCCGTCCCGCAGGCCAACCGGCGGGTGCGGCCGGTGTGTCCCCTCGCCGGCTCATCTCCCTCGGGCCGGCCATCACCGAGAAACTGTACCTGCTGGGCGTCCAGGACAGGCTTGTGGGCGTCACGACGTACTGTGTGCGCCCTCCGGAAGCCTGCGCAAAGGAAAAGATCGGGAACGTGACCCAGGTGAACATAGAAAAGATCGTCGATCTCAAGCCCGATCTCGTGTTCGCCACGTCACTTACAGAACGGAGGGATGTTGAGAGATTGAAACGGCTGGGCGTCAACGTCCTCGTCTTCAATGAGCCTAGGTCGTACGCGGAGACGAACCAGCAATTTCTCGAGCTTGGCAGGATAGTCGGGAGAGAAAGAGAGGCAGAGGAGATAGTAAGGGCAACAGGGCGCAGGGTCGATGCGATAAGGGAGCGTATAGAAGGTCTCCCTCAGCCGAGCGTCTTCGTCCAGCTCGGCACGAAGCCCCTGTTTGCCGCGACTAAGGATTCTTTCGTGAATGACTTCATCGAGCTTGCGGGTGGGACCAATATCGCCCGTGAGGCAAAAACAGGCTTCTACAGCAGGGAAGAGGTGCTGAGGCAGGACCCGGATGTCATAATACTGGTGGGCATGGACGCTGCAGCCGGGAACGAAAAAAAGCAGTGGCAGAAGTTCCGAGCCCTCAAGGCGGTAAAGAATGACAGGATTTTCATCATGGACTCGTACCGCGTCTGCAGCCCGACGCCCCGGACGTTCGTCGACGCCCTTGAGGAGATGGTAAAAGCGCTCCATCCCGGCGCCTAAGAGGGAGAGTGTGGAAAACAGGCTCCTCAAGTGGCTCTTTACCCTGTTTGTCCTGATCGTGATCCTCCTCGCGGTGTCGGCCCTCTCCCTCTCGCTCGGCCCTGCGGGTATGCATCCCGGCACGATAGTGCGCTTATTGCTCGGGGGGAAAGGGAGAGCTACCGACTACGCCATCCTGTTCGATATACGCCTCCCGAGGATTCTTCTCGGCTTCGCCATCGGCGGCAGCCTGAGCCTCTCCGGAGTGATGCTTCAAGCCCTGTTCAGGAACCCCCTCGTCGAGCCCTACACGCTCGGCATCTCGGGCGGCGCGGCCCTCGGTGTCGCCCTGGGCACGATACTTGGCCTGACCGGTCTGCTCGGCATCTACTCGCTGCCTGCATTCGGTTTTCTCGGAGCCGTCTGCGTCATCGTGTTTCTCTCCCTCGGCATCAACAGGTCGGTCCTCAACCTTCAAGGCCTCCTTCTCACGGGCGTCATGATAAGCTTCATATCCTCTTCCGCGGTGCTGCTCATCATGTCCATCTCGCGTATCGAGGACCTCCACGGCATCCTGTTCTGGATCATCGGCTCCCTGGGTGAAACCGACTGGCTTCCGGTAAAGCTGGCGCTCGTCGCGGCCATCGCCGGCCTCGCCGTCGCCTATCTCTTCTGCTTCGATCTTAACGCCCTGTGTCTGGGCGAAGAGGACGCCATTCACCTCGGGGTGAACGTGGAAAGAACCAAGCGGACTCTCCTCGTTCTCGCATCCCTCCTGACGGGCCTGTCCGTTTCCCTCGTGGGGGCCATAGGTTTCGTGGGCTTGGTTGTCCCCCACTTCGTCCGCATGTTCGCAGGGACCGACCATCGCATCCTCCTCGTCTCTTCATTTGTCTCGGGCGCAATCTTCCTCATCTTCTGCGATGCCGTGGCGAAGAGCGTGGCGCAGCCCATAGAGCTGCCCGTGGGCGTGGTCACCGGCCTATTCGGGGGCATCCTCTTCATTTACGCCATGATGAGACGGGCGAGCATCGTGAGGAGCAAGTGATGCTGGAGCTTCGCCACGTCAGTTGCCGCTACGATGACCATTTCGTCCTCAAGGATATCAACGTTAGGATAGAAGACGGGGGCCTCGTGGGCGTGATAGGACCAAACGGCTCAGGAAAGACGACCCTCATCAGGGCTGTCACCAGAACGATAAAGCTTGCCGAAGGGGAGGTGCTGCTGAAAGGGGAGAAGCTCGATACGCTGAGCTTCAAGGAGCTGGCACAACAAGTTGCTGTCGTAGGGAGGCTCTACGATCTCGACGTGCGGATGAGGGTCGAGGACCTCGTGCTTCTCGGCAGGATACCCCACAGAAAGGGCTTGCGGCTCATGGAGAGAAGGTCTGATCTGGGCGCGGCCGAGGAAGCCATGGACCTGACTGGCACCTTAAGCCTCAGGAGCCGTTTCGTGGACAGTCTGAGCAGCGGGGAGAGGCAGCTTGCCTTCATTGCCCGCGCGCTCGCGCAGGAGCCGGAGCTGCTTCTTCTCGATGAGCCTACCAGCCACCTCGACATCGGCCATCAGGCAAGGGTCCTCGACCTGGTGAGAAAACTGAACAGGGATAGGGGCCTCACCGTCCTCGTCGTGCTCCACGACCTCAACCTCGCGAGCCAGTACTGCGACCGGATATTCCTGCTCAGCGACGGTGTGCTCTGGAAGGACGGGACACCCGACGAGGTGCTGACTTACCGGAATATTGAAGAGGTATATCATACGCCCGTGGTGGTGATGAAAAACCCCGTTTCCTCGAGGCCGGGGGTTTTTCTTGTGCCGGAGGAAGATATTGTTACCGGCGCGAAATGAGAGGCTGGCCCGACGCGAGGGTCCGCGAGAGGGATCAATCATGAATCATGAGAGGAAGGCACATGCTTCTTGGCACGTATTACCAAGGCGTTGAGATACACCGCGAAGAGAGAATCATCTACGGCCGCTTCCTTGCGCCTCACCGGGTGATCTCCACCTGCCCGGCGGCAGGGGGAGTCCGCGACGATCTTGAGTATCTGTATAATCACCAATCCTGCGAGCCCACGGGCCACGACCCGGCTGCGCTTCGCCTTATCGAGCCGGACCCGAGAGGCTACAGGTCCCTGGTATGCCGGCGCTATGGACTGCCCGAGGACCGCTGCGCGACGCTCGGCACCGCCGCCAACATGCGCTGTGCTGTCACGACGCAAGCGTGTTTTCGTGAACTTGTCGTCGTAGCGGTCTGCACAGGCGGCGTGGAGACAAATGCCGGGCGTGCGGGAGACCCGGCTATGGTCTATGAACGCGACGGGACATATGAGAGGGCCTCCATCGATCCGCCGGTGCTCCATGGCACCATCAACACGTTACTCTTCATCAGCCGTGAGCTGATGCCGGCCGCCATGGTGAATGCCGTCATGACGGCAACGGAGGCCAAAACAGCGGCGCTTCAGGAGCTCGACGTCAATTCACGCTATTCAAATGGGCTGGCCACCGGAACGGGCACGGACCAGATAGGCGTGGCCGCTCGGCTGGAGACGGGCACACCGCTGGCAAGCGCGGGAAAACATACCGTTCTCGGGGAGCTTATCGGGAAGACCGTCTGTAACGCGGTCAAGGAGACCCTGGCCTTGCAGGACTCCCTTACCCCCGAAAGCCAGAGGTCTGCGGTGCGCCACCTCGAGCGCTTCGGCGCCAGCCGCGACAGCATGAGAGCGTCAGTCGCCGCACTCCTCAGCAAGGGCAAAGGGGCGCTGCTTGCGGCAAACTTCACGGTTATCGAGCGGGATCCTCTTGTAGTGGCTGCTGTAGCCGCGCTCGCCCATGTGCGTGATAAAGTCGCGTGGGGCATTCTGCCCCGAAGCTGCATCCCGGAATTATGGGCAACATACGGCGCCCAGATCTCCGCGGCAGTCTCAGGGATTTATGAGCGACTGCCCGTATACCGCGCCGCACTGGCTGCGGCAGGCAGCACGTCATCCGACGATGACCTCCTGAGCCTTGTGGGACAGGCTTTCGCGCTGGGCTTTCAGGACAAGTGGCCGGAAGAGACGGGTGAGGAGGAGTGAGCAAATGTCTACGGATCAGCGACTTGACCAGCGTCTCGGCATCTAGAGCGTTTTCGCAGAATAAAGTAACGATTGCCCCGGCCGAAAACAACCGGCCTCTTTTTTACTCCCACCCCGTCAGTAGGACAAATTGTGCCTTCTTCGCCTTGCCGCCCTCCGTCTGCCAGAGGGTCGCGTTTTTCTCCGCGGGATTTATGGCGAGGAGGAGCGAGCCATCGACGCCGTTCTCGATATGGCCGTCTCCGATCTCCCTAGGGGGGGACGGAAGGGAATGGAACGTGCCGATGATCCTGTGTCCCACCTTTCTGCATGCCTTCTCGATGGTCCGCACCTCGCCGAAGTAGAATGAGCATTTGTCCGGCGTGCGGCTTTTGTTCCTCATGAAGACGAGCTCGAGGAAGTAACCATTGTCGATGAGGAGGCCGCAGATTTCTCTTCTCCTCGCCGAGGCGACAACGGCCCTTCTCATGACATCATCCAGCTCGCCCTCTAGTATCCTCCACCTCCTGCCCTCCATGAGAGGTCCTCCACGATCGTATCATTCGCTTTTTAGTCGGTCCGGGGAGCCAAGTCTGCGTGTATTGACACAATACAACGACTAAGAATCTTATGCAACAAAAGAGTAGTCGGATAAACGGGCGATTGTTCTGGAAAGGCAGGAAGGGAATCGCTATAATTACGGATGCAGCGAAGATCGATTCCGGCGATCCTGGAGGAGATCGGGGCCCTGCTGGACATCCAAGGCGACAATCCTTACAGAGCGCAGGCGTACCACAACGCGGCGAAGATACTCTCGGGCCTCGACAATCTGGAATCCATAATAGCCGAAGAGCGTCTGAGGGAAGTCAAGGGGATAGGGGAAACCCTGTCCCTGAAGATAGCCGAGTACCTCGAGACCGGACAGATCGCCTTCCATGAGGAGCTGAAGCAGAAAGTCCCCGTGAGCCTCATCGAGCTTCTCCAGATCCCGAATCTCGGGCCCGCGAAGATCAAGATGCTCCACGACAAGCTGGGCGTGGCGAATGTCGGAGAGCTTGAGTATGCGTGCAGGGAGAACCGCCTCGTCAACTTGCGCGGCTTCGGGGAAAAGACGCAGGGCAAGATCCTGAAAGGGATCGAATTCTTCAGGGAGCACAAGGGCGAGTTTCTCCTGGGGGAGGCATACCCGCTTGCGATGAGGCTGAAGGAGAGGCTCGGGCAGGCGGCCGATCCCGCCCATCTGGAGGTATGCGGGAGCGTGAGAAGGCGCAACGAGATCGTCAGGGACATCGACATACTTGCCGCGGCCGCAGACTGGGCCGGGATTTCCGCAAATTTCATCTCCATGCCCGAAGTCGAGGAGATCCTCGCCGAAGGGGAGACGAAGACCTCGTGCCGCCTTGTCTCCGGGATCAACGCCGATCTCAGGGTGGTGCCGGAGACCTCGTATGCGCCGGCCCTCATCTATTTTACGGGGAGCAAGGAGCACAACGTCAGGCTCAGGGGCCTCGCCAAAGCCAGAGGCCTCACGCTCAACGAATACGGCCTGTTCGAGGCAGAGCGACGGATCCCCCTTGCGACCGAGGCCGATGTTTACGCGTCTTGCGGCCTGGCCTTCATCCCCCCTGAGCTCCGCGAGGACTCGGGCGAGATAGAGGCCGCGGGAAACGGCAGTCTCCCCAGGCTCGTGGAGGAAGCCGACCTGAAAGGGGCCTTTCACGTGCATACGAGCGCGAGCGACGGCAGGGATGATCTGGAGGCTATCGCGCGGGTTGCCCGTCGCATGGGCCTGGCCTACGTCGGCATTGCGGACCACAGCAGGAGCGCCGCCTACGCGGGAGGTCTCAAAGTCGACGACGTTCACAGGCAGTGGGAGGCCATAGACCGGTTCAATGCGCGGAATGACGATTTTTACTTCTTCAAGGGCATAGAAAGTGATATCCTCACCGATGGCACCCTCGATTACGATGACGAAACACTCGCGGGGTTCGACTTCGTCGTGGCCTCGATCCATTCCGGGTTCTCCATGAGCGGACCTGTCATGGAAGAGCGGATCATCCGGGCCATGCGCAGCCCTTTTACCACCATCCTCGGCCACCCCACCGGGAGGCTCCTCCTTGCGAGGGAGGGATACCGGGTTGATATGGGGGCCATCATCGAAGCCGCCGCCGAGTATGGTGTGGTGATCGAGCTGAACGCCAGCCCCTACCGCCTCGATATCGACTGGAGACAACTACGGCGGGCGAGAGACCTGGGCGTCCTCATATCCATCGACCCGGATGCCCATGCTGCGGACGGCCTGGAGGATCTCTTCTACGGCATCGGCACCGCACGAAAAGGGTGGCTCACGTCCGCAGGAGTGCTCAATACGAAAGGGACCGACGAGATGCGGCAGTTCCTAAGGAGGTTGCGCGATGAAAAAGGATATTGAGGCTATCCTCGGCAAGCTCGCAAAGATGCACGGATCTCCCAGGGTGGAGCTGAACTACTCGAACGCCCTGGAACTCACGGTTGCCGTCGTCCTTTCGGCGCAGTGCACGGACGAGAGGGTGAACCGCGTGACCGGGCAGCTCTTCAAGAAATACAGGACCCTCGACGACTACATTCGCGTGCCGGAAGGAGAGCTGGAGGAGGATATCCGGCCGACGGGCTTCTTCAGGAACAAGGCGAAGAGCCTGAAAGGGATCGCCCGTGAGCTGAAGGAGAGGTTCGGAGGTAAGGTGCCCGACGACATCGATACCTTGGCCACGGTGAAGGGCATAGGCCGCAAATCGGCCAACATGATCGTGGGCCTCGCCTACGGAAAGCCCGCCGTCATCGTCGATACGCACATGATCAGGGTGAGCCAGCGGATAGGCCTCACGAAAAGCGGGGAGGCGGACAAGATAGAGGCAGACCTCAGGCGCCTGGTACCCATGGGGCGCTGGACCGATTTCTCCCTCCTCGTGATCATTCACGGGCGCTACCTGTGCGTCGCGAGAAAGCCCGATTGCCCGAAGTGCCTGCTGCAAAAGGATTGCGACTACTTCCTGGAGGGAAAATATGGCGTTTGACCGTGACAGTTTGACCGAAGAAGAGGCCTCCCGCCTCGAGAAGCTGGCCCACGAGGCCCGGGGGGACATCATCACCATGACGAGGGTCGCCGGGTCCGGCCATCCGGGGGGATCGCTGTCGTCCCTGGAGATCTATCTCGTCGTCTTCTCGCACGCGGAACTGGGCGGCCCGGAGCGCGACAGGATCGTGGTGAGCCACGGCCACACGTCGCCCGGCGTCTACGCGAGCCTCGCGCGCCTCGGCCACTTACCAGTGGACGAAGTGAAGGCATTTTTCAGAAAGGCGAAAAGCCCCTACGAGGGACACGTGGTGAGGGGCATCCCGTTCATAGACTGGTCCACGGGGAACCTCGGGCAGGGGCTCTCTGCCGGATGCGGCCTAGCCCTCGCCGGCAGGGTCAGACAGAAGCACTACCATACCTACGTGCTCATGAGCGACGGCGAGCAGGCAAAAGGGCAGGTAGCCGAGGCCCGCCGCTTCGCCAAGAAATACGGCCTTTCCGATATCACCGTGGTGATCGACTGGAACGGCATCCAGATAAGCGGCTCCACGGACATGGTCATGCCGGTCAACATCATAGAAGACTATCTCGCCGACGGATGGAACGTGATCGAGGCGGACGGCCACAACGTGAGCGAGCTCTACCGGGCCTTGCGGTCGGCGAGGCACTCGGACAAGCCCACGTGCATCGCGGCCCATACGGTCATAGGCAAGGGCATCCCTTTCATGGAGGGCAAGGCCGAGTACCACGGCAGGGTCCTCAATCAGAAGGAGATGGCCGACGCCTGCGCCCATCTCGCCATCGAGGACAGGACAGCCTACTTTCTGGAAAGAAGGAAGGGGCGCTGGGAATGGCAGCCCAATATGGAAGAGAACGGGGCCGTATATGAGTCCGGCGAGCCTTTCACCTACGCTGACGAGGACAAGGTGGATAACAGGACCGCTTTCGGCAAGGCCCTGAAAGACTTAGGCACGAGAAATATTCCCGGGGGAAGGCCGATCTGCGTCCTCGACTGCGACCTCGCAAGCTCGGTCAAATCCTCAGATTTTGCCAAGGCCTTTCCCGACCATTTCTTTCAGGGAGGGGTCCAGGAGCACAACACGGCGACGGTGGCAGGCGCCTTGTCCAGCTTGGGCGTGGTCAGCTTCTTCGCGGACTTCGGCGCCTTCGGCATGGACGAGACGTACAACCAGCAGAGGCTCAACGACATAAACAAGACGAACCTGAAGCTCGTCCTCACCCATCTTGGCCTCGACGTGGGCCCGGACGGCAAGACCCACCAGTGCATCGACTACATAGGCCTGGCGAGGAACCTTTACAATTTCAAGCCCATTGTGCCGGCGGACCCCAACCAGGTCGATCGCGCGGTCCGGTACGTCGCAACGACCAGGGGTAATTTCATCATCGGCACGGGCAGATCGCAGTGGCCGGTCATCCTCACCGAAGGGGGGGAGCTTTTCTACGCGAACGGCTATAAGTTCGTCTATGGAAAGATGGACGTGATCAGGAGTGGTGACGATGGAGTCATCATCGCTTACGGCGGTATGGTCGACAGGGCCCTTCGGATCAGGACGGCCCTCGTGAAGGAAGGGCGGACGATAGGCGTGATCAACATGGCCTGCGTCACGGCCGTCGACGAAGAGGTGATGGAACAGGTGGTGAAGCTGCCTTTTGTTTTCACCT
>Ga0326728_10018208_pt1 | contig 13892 bp, 7 predicted proteins | sample MB3enrmetagenome_FD_207602 | JGI IMG/M metagenome (GOLD analysis project Ga0326728, IMG submission 207602) | Lab enriched peat soil microbial communities from McLean, Ithaca, NY, United States - MB31MN | ecosystem: Environmental > Terrestrial > Soil > Wetlands > Peat | place: USA: New York... | reverse complement strand
GGAGATATTCCGCGCGCGGCGGGGCCTGGAGGGCGGCGGCGCTTTCCACCGCCTGGGCGTAGGTCACGTTATGCACGCAGCCGCAAATGCCGCAGATGCGCTCCGCCATGACCGGGATGTCGTTGTAGGTCAGCACCGATTCGGCCAGCTTCTCGATGCCGCGATGGGCCATGAACCCGCGGTATTCGCATCCCCGCACCCGTTCCCCATCGACGTAGAGGCGGAAATGGGCCGGCTCATCCAAGGTGGGATGAAACGGGCCGAACGGCACCACCGTGCAGCCCTCGGGCGGATCGTCGAACTTGAATTCGCGCCCGTCCTCCGTGTCGCCCGGCGAAAAATTCCAGGGCACCTCCTTGCGCAGGGGATGGACATTGTCCGGCCAGCCGTCCGGCAGGACCAGGCGCTTGGGGTAGGGATGTCCGTTGAGCTCGATCCCCACCAGGTCGCGCCATTCGCGCTCCGCCCAATTGGCCGCGGGCACGACCTCCGAGATGCTGTCCACCCGGGGTTGGGCGGCAGGGACCTCCGCCAGGATGCTGCACAACAGGTGGTCCGGGTCGAAGGCAAAATTGTGCGCCACCAAAAACGAGCCGGAAAAAGGCCGGTCGTCCGCCCCGATGCCGGTGACATAGCGGGCGTCCAAATCGCGAAAAACATATTGACACGCCTTCTTCAGCGCGGCCGGCTCCACGAAAACGAACAGGCAGCGGTCCGAGGGCAGGTCGGCCCGCCGGATGGCCGCGCCCAGCCCCGCCTTCAACTGGTCGAGTTTTTCGCGCGCAATCATTTCAAGGCTCCTTTTGCGTCCGCGGAATGCTTCGGCTGCGGCGCGGCGGCCCCGCCCAGCCAGCGGAAATAGCGTTTAATTTCGCCGTAATAGCCGTGCGCCACGTAACGGTTGGCCTCCGATTCCCGCGCGTAACCGCACAGCCAGGGCACGGCGGCGCGGCGCGGCGCGGAGCCGAGCCTCGAAATGAACCGGGCCAGCAACAGCGTCAGCCCGAGCACGGCCGCCAACGCCAGCGGCACAAAAACAGACCCCGACTCGAACCCGGCCAAGCCGCCCCAAACACCGCCCGGCGCCGCCGCGGCCTGGCCGAGGGCCTGGCCGAATCCATGAGGGCTGGCCGCCAGCGCGCGATGGATCAGGGCGTAAGCCAGGGCCGGCAGAATCCCCACCAGCACGCAAATCGCCGCCAGCAGCAGTTGTGGCGCCTGCATCATCAGGCCGACTTCCAGCCGCCCCTGGCCGGCGGCTTTTTCCCTGACCAGCGCGCTGGTGCGCGAAAGGAAACTGGCGCCGAAAAACTTGACGAACGAGGCCAGGGTCAAGGCGCTGGTGAGGATGGCCAGGGCGGCGCACAGGGCCAGCCAGCCGGCCATGCGGCTGCCTTGCACGGCGGCCACGTAAATGCTCCATTTGCTGGCAAAACCGTTGAACAACGGGACGCCGGATATGGAGAGGGAGGCGACCAGGGCCGTGGCGGCCGTGACGGGCATGTATTTGACCAAACCGCCCATCTTGTTCAGGTCCTGCGTGCCGGTGGCGTGCAGCATGGAGCCGGCGTTGAGGAAAAGCAGCGCCTTGAACACGCCGTGATTGAGCGTGTGGAAGAGCGCGCCAATCATGCCCAAGGCCGCCAGCGCGGCGGCCGCCGGGCCAGCATTCGGCAAAAGGGTCATGCAGGCCCCGAAGCCGAGGAGGATGTAACCCACCTGCCCGATGCTGTGAAAGGCAAGCAGCCGTTTGGTTTGCTCCTGCTTGAGGGCCTGCATGGTCCCTGTAAACAACGTGATCGTGCCCAGCACCGCCACCACCAATCCCCAGCGCGCCAGGGGAAAAAGGCCCCGGGCGGACGCGGGGGTGAGCCAGAGGAAATACCGCATCACGCCATAGACGCCGGTCTTGATCATGACACCGGAAAGCATGGCGCTGACCGGCGAAGGCGCGGCGGGATGCGCGTCCGGCAGCCACACCTGCCCGAACGGCCACATGCCCATCTTGATGCCGAAACCGGCCAGAAAGAGCGCGAACGCCAGAGCCGCCAGTCCCGGCCGCGCCTGCAGCAGCAGCGGCAGGTTCGCGCTCACGGTGTCGAAATCATACTTGACAACCTCGCCCGAATGCGCGCCCGCGCCCGCCCGGGCCAGGATCTCCGCTCCCGCCAGCGTGGCCGCGCAGGCGATTTGCATCATCACCAGGAACTTGTTGGCCGCGTGAATGTTGCCCTCTTTCCTGTGCTCGAACCGGATAAGCGCGTAGCCGGGCAGGGTCATCATCTGCCAGAAAACGAAGAAGAACCACATCATGTCGGTGGTGCTGAGCAGGCCGTACATGGCCGCCAGGAACAGCAGGAAATAGGGATAATACCGGGCGACGCCGTACTCGCGGTAATGTTTCATGTAGTCGATGGAGTAGAAGGAGGCGGGCACGGCAATGAGCGCCGCCAGCATCAGAAACAGCGCCGTCAACCCGTCCACGTGCAGCCGCAGGGAGAAGCCCAGGGCCGGCACGGCGCAAAACGATTCGGACCGGGCCGAGGCCCTGCCCGCCAGCACCGTGGCCACGGCGAAAAACACCAGGCCAGCCGTGGCGGCGGTTGCCACAAAGGCCAGCCAGCCGGCCAGGGCCGGTTTGCGCGCCGTCAGCAGCGTCAGCCCCGCCCCGGCAAGACAGATCAGGATGGACAGGAAAACGGCTTGTTCGGGAGTCATCATTTGCGGTTTCTCTTCTTGATGATGCCGCGGATGAGGTCGGCCAGGACGGCGACGGTCGTTTCGACGGCGGGCGAAAGGTCAACGCCGGCTTTGAGCGAGCCGGGTTGCACACCCAGCAGCCAGACCTGGGTGACCTCGCTGTGCTCGATGTACTTGGCCAGGATTCCCAGCGCGATCTTGTGCGTCGAGACCTGCGGATAACGCGCCGCGATTTCCTCCGAGTTCAGAAAGACCGCCGAACCGGGCGGGGCGCGGAAATCCACCGCATCCAGGAAAACCAGGTGATCGAACCCGGAATCCGCGTAACGGCCCACCAGGTGCTCGGGAATGGTCCCGGCGATGACCACGTCCGGAACGCCGGCCCGCCTCAGCGTTTCCGCCAGCCGCAAACCAAGGCCGTCATCGCCGCCGGCGGTGTTGCCCAGGCCCATGAAACAGACCCGGCCGCGCAGGGCCGACTGGAGTTGTTTGCGCAAGTCGGGCATCAGATGTCCTCCCCCAGTTTCTTGATTTGCTCGTAGGTGAAGACGGGGCCATCGACACAAATGTAGGCGACGCCGATGCAGCAATGGCCGCATTTGCCCACGCCGCACTTCATGTAGCGTTCCAGCGTGGAGACGATGCGGGTTTCCTGGAAGCCCAGGGCCAGCAGGTCCTTGATGACGAAGCGGAACATGACGGGCGGGCCGCAGACAAAGGCGATGGTGTTGTCCACCGGCACTTCCACGCCCGGCTTCTTGAAGAGGCTGCCCACCACCCCCACGTGGCCGCGCCAACTGTTGCCGGCCCGGTCCACGGTCAGATGGCACTCCATGCCGGCCGACTTCTCCCAAGCGCGCAAATCCGACAGATACATGAGTTCGCCCGGGGATTTCGCGCCATAAAAAACCTGGATGCGCCCGTACTTGGCCCGGTGCTCCAGCGCATAGACGATGCAGGAGCGCAAGGGAATCAACCCAATGCCCCCCGCCACGAAGACGAGGTTCATGCCCTGGTAATTCTCCATCGGGAATCCGTTGCCGTAGGGGCCGCGCACGGCAAATTTCCGGCCGGGCTTCAGTTCATGGAGCGCGGCGGTGCAACTGCCCACCTGCCGGATGGTGAAGAAGGTTTCCTTCTCCGTCGGGCTGGGCGGGAGCGAGGCGGGGAATTCGCCCACGCCGAACAGGGAAATCTGCGCGAATTGCCCGGGGCGGAAATGTTGGAAGGCCGCCTGCGCCGCCGGGTCCTCGAACCGCCAATAAAACGTCTTGACCTCCGGGATGTCGTCCACCACCCGGTCCAGGACCGCCAGCTTCGGCAGATAAATATTTTCAGTGTCGGGCGGGTTCATTTTTTGGCAGGTTCCGGCTCGGCCCGCCGGATCATTTCCACGACGCTGGGCATGCCGATGTCGCCGTGGCAAACGGCCGCGCAACGGCCGCAGCCCACGCAGGCCATGTCCAGTTCGCGCTGGATGAAATAATAGGCCAGCTTGCGGAAGAAGCGGCGGTTGCGGCGGTCGTGCACGGCGCGGCGCGGGTTGAACCCGCCCGCCATGCGCGTGAAGCCGCTCAACGCGCAGGAATCCCAGATGCGCACCCGCTCCACTTCGCCCGGGCCGACCTGGCGGTCGGAGACGGTGAAACAGGTGCAGGCCGGGCAGACGTAGGTGCAGCCGCCGCATTCCAGGCAGCGATTGCCGATTTCCTCCCAGGTCTTGTCTGGGATGGTGCCTTGGGAGACGTAGCGGACGGTGGCCGAAAACCAGCTTGTGATGGTCTTAAAGCGCTTGCGCACCGCGTCCAGAATGGCGTGGCGGCGCTCCAGGTGGGCCGCGGTCCCCTTGTGGAAAATCGGCTCGGCGAAAAGACCCTCTCCGGCCGCCGTGCCGGCCACGGCCATGAATTCGCCGCCGCCCAGGTCCATGAGCTGCAAGTCAAAATGGTCGCGCGCCGCCGGGCCGGTGTCGGCGCACAGGCAAAAACAGTCCTCGCCAATGTCCCGCGCCGGGTCGGTGCAGACGACGTTGACCAGGAAGAGGTTCTTTCGGCGCTTTTCGTAATAAATGTCGCGGAAGTCGCGGCCCAGGTAGAAACGGTCCAGGTGCCAGAGGCCGGCGACGTCGCAGGAACGGATGCCGAAGATGGCGCGCGGGCGCTCATCGTAAGTCGGCTCCATCTTCAGATCGCCGTTCTGCGCGCGCACCGCCATCAGGCGCTCGATGTGGGGAAAGACAAACCGCTTGGGCGGGTAATATGGATTGGGCAGATGGATGCGGACCCGCGGGCGGTTCTCGTCCGTCACGGTGTCGAAGTAACTGTCGCGTCCCCGTCCGCAGAACGGGGCGACGACCTCATAACCGCGGGCGCGGAGCAGGTCCACGATTTTCAACACGTCCGCGGAAGCGACGATGCGGGCTTTCATGCCCCCTCCTTTTCCACGCGCACGGGAACGAGGGAGCGGCTCTGGCCCATGGCGCCGAGCAATTCCGGTTTCAGTTGCCGCACAAAGTAGGGCACAAACGCGGTGCCGGTGCGGACTTCGGAGGTGACCCGCGCCGTCGAGACCAACGAGCCGCTGGGAGTGGTGAGCCGGATGCGGCCGCCGTCGCGGATGTCCAGCCGCCGGGCGTCGTCGGGGTTGATTTCGACGAAGCCCTCCGGATAATCGAGGAGCAGCAGGCGATATTCGCGCTTGAGCGTTTCGCTGTGGCGGATGAGGGCGTTTTGGTGCCAGTAATAAAGCGAGCGTCCGAACACCAGGGTAAAGGGAAAGTCCTCCGGATTGCCGAACGGTCTGGCGGGCCGGGCAAGGGGAACAAATTTGAAAGGCCGCTCCAATTCGCCGTCGGCAAAGAGCATGGCGGTGCCGAGCGGGCGGTCGGTGGTGCAGGGCCATTGGCGGCCGTAGTCGCGGGTCAGGTTGTCGTGGCTGGCCCCGCTGTAGAAAGGGATGACCTCGCCGATTTCCTGCATGACCTCGGCGGAGGACTGGTAGTTCCACTGGGCGCCCAGGGCGCGGGCCAGGCGGGTCAGTTGTTCCCAGGCCGGCATGGGCCCGCTGGGCGGGGCAATGACGCGTTCGGCGATCTGGATGCGCCTCTCCGTGCTGGTGTAGGTGACGCGTTCCTCGCCGAAGGCCGTGGTCGGCAGCACCACATCGGCGTAGTCCGTCGTATCGGTCATGAACAAATGCTGCACCACCACCAGTTCGCAACGGTCGAGCACCTGGTCCGGGGCGCCGAAGAAGGCGGTGCTGACGGGGTCATAACGCCCCAGCCAAAGCGCCTTGAGAGGCTTGCGCCCGCCGGCCTCAAAGAGCGTTTCGGCCCCCACGCCCGGCTGGGCGGGGACCTTGGCGCGCCAGACGGCCTCCAGCGCCGCCCGCGCCTTGGAATCGGTCACAGCCTGATAGCCCGGCAACCGGTCCGGCAACATCCCCATGTCGCACACCCCTTGCAAATTATTGTGCTCGGCCAGCGGGAACACGCCCGCGCCCTCCTTGCCCAGGTTGCCCGTCAGCAAGGCCAGGTTGATGAGGCCGCGAATGCTGTCCTCGTCGCGCGCTTCGATCCCGGTCGAGTAAAGAATGGCCGCGCTCGGCGCCCGGCCATAGGCCAGGCCCGCCGCTTCAATCAAGGACGCCGGCACGCCGCACCCTTCGGCGGCCTGCAACAAATCGTAATCCTGCACGCCCGCCAGAAAGGCTTCGCAGCCCTCGCAACGGGCCTTGACAAAGGGCAGGTCCATCAGGCCGCGGTCCACGATGACCTTGGCCAGGGCGCCGTAGAGAAGAGACTCTGAGCCGGGTTTGATCTGCAAAAAAATGTCGGCGTTTTCCGCCACGCGGTGACGGCGGGAATCGATGACGATGAGCCTGGCGCCGTTGAGCCTGGCGCGAATGACCCAGCCGCCGATGGTGGGCAGTTGGCGGCCCAGGTCCACGCCGTCCACGATGATGACGGCGCTGCGGGCCAGTTCGCCGATGGAGTTGGTGCTGGCCGGGACGCCGATCATGTCCAGGAGGACGTTGACGGAGTTGTTGCCATAGACGCCGGCGCCGTGATCGACGTTGTTGGTGCCGATGAGGGTGCGGGCCAGCTTTTGCAGCAGGTAGGCCTCCTCGTTGGAACAGCGGGGCGAATCCAGGAACGCGACCGTGTCGGGGCCGTATTGGTCGCGAATTTGGCCCAGGCGCGAGGCCACGAAACCGAGGGCTTCATCCCAGGAAACCGGCTGGAAGTGGCCGTTGTGGCGCAGCAACGGGCTGGTCAGGCGGTCCGGGGAGCTGGCCACTTCATGCACGTGCCAGCCGCGCACGCAGATTTTCCCCTGGTTGGCCGGGTGCGACATGCTGGGGTAGGCCCCAACGATCCGGTTGCCGGCTGTTTCCATGTAAATGCCGCAGCCGGTGCCGCAGAAAGTGCAGGTGGTCAGTTGGGGAAGCATGGGGCGGACTTTACGAAGGCCCGGCTGAGGGCGTCGGATGGCTGATGATGGCCCGCATGTATTGCGCGCGTTCGAATGCCGCCGGGTCCGCGCAGTTCATCTGGCTCAAGCTCCCTTTGAGTTGCCGCACCGATTCGTACTCGTGCTTTTCCATCCACGCCACCAGTTCCCGTTCGATGGAGGTGATTTGCCGGATGCCGTCGCGCAAGAGCACCGAGCACAGCATGGCCACGTCCGCCCCCGCCAGCAGCAGTTTGAGCGCGTCCCCGCCGAAATACACCCCGCTGGTGCCCGCCAGGCTGGCTTGGACCCGCCCGTAGAGAATCGCAATCCAGCGCAACGGCAGCCGCAAGGCCATGGGCGTGCTGCGCAGGATGTTCGGGCGCACCTCCAGTGTCTCCAAATCAATGTCCGGCTGGTAAAAGCGGTTGAACAGCACCAGACCGCCGGCGCCCGCCTCCACCAAGCGGACGGCGATGTTGGAGAAATTGGTGAAGAAGGGGCTTAATTTGACCGCCACGGGAATGGTTAATTCGGATTTCACGCCGCGCACGATTTCCAGGTACATGGCCTCGATGTCGGCGGAGGTCTGGGCGGGGTCGGTGGGGATGTGGTAAATGTTCAACTCCAGCGCGTCGGCCCCGGCGTCCTGGATGGCGCGCGCGTATCGCGTCCAACCCCCCGCCGAGCAGGCGTTGAGGCTGGCGATGACGGGGATGCCCACCGCCTGCTTGGCGCGCTCGATGAGGGCCAGGTACTCCTGCGGGCCCAACTTGTAGTTGTCCACCTCCGGGAAGTAACTCATGGCCTCCGGCGAGCTGAAGGCGCCCCGTTCCAGGTTGTCCTCCAGCTCCGCGGTGTCCTGGCGCAATTGCTCCTCAAACAGCGAATGCAGCACCACGGCCGAGGCGCGGGCGTCTTCCATCCGCTTGAGATTGTCAAGCTGTTGCGACAACGGCGAGGCGGCGCAAACCAGCGGCGAGCGCAGCTTCATTCCAAGGTAGGTGGTGCTCAGGTCCATAAGCGCGATGCAGGGTTTGGGAGGTTCAAGTTCCAGGCGACTCCGCGGCGATGGGGATTTTTTGGCCGGCAGGCTCCGGGGCTTGCGCCTTGAAGGTCCGGCTTTGCATGAACTCGTAGAGTTTGCGGCGGTCCGCGTCGTCCGCCGCCGCCTCGGCGAACAACTGCCGGGCTGATTCCGGCTTGCTCAAGGTCAGCATCTTGAAGCGGTTTTCCGAAAGCAGATAATCCAGCACGGAAGTTTTCGGCGGCGGCGAGTCCAGTTGCAGCGGATTCTCGCCGCGCTCGGCGCGGCGCGGATCAAACCGGTAGAGGAGCCACTGGCCGCAATCGACCACCATCTTCTGCTGGCGGGCGCTGGCGCCAATATCCAGCGCGATGCCCTGCGCGATGCAGGGGCTGTAAGCCAGGATGAGCGAAGGGCCGGGATAGGATTCCGCCTCGACAAAGGCCTTGAGAGTCTGATCGTCCTTGGCCCCCATCGCCACGCAGGCCACATAGATATTGCCGTAAGCCATCGCAATCAGCCCCAGGTCCTTCTTGCGGCCCGGCTTGCCGCCGGCGGCGAATTTCGCCACCGCCCCGCGCGGGGTCGATTTGGACATCTGCCCGCCGGTGTTGGAATAAACCTCGGTGTCCAGCACGAGCGTGTTGACATCGCGTCCGCTGGCCAGCACGTGATCCAGGCCGCCGTAACCAATGTCGTAGGCCCAGCCGTCGCCGCCGACGATCCAGACGCTCTTCCTGACGAGTTGATCGGCCAGGCTCAGCAAGAGGTTGGCTTCGGGCGAATCCAGATGCTGGAGCTTGAGCTTCAAAACGGCCACCCGGGCGCGCCGCTCGGCGATGCCCGCTTCGTCCGTCTCGCTGGGTTTGAGCAGCGCCGCCACCAGCTCGTCGCCCAGGGAGCCGGCCAGCTTGCGCAACAGTTCGCCCGCCAGTTCCCGCTGTTTGTCCAGCGAAATGCGGTAGCCGAGGCCGAACTCGGCGTTGTCTTCAAACAGGGAATTGCACCAGGCCGGTCCGCGGCCCTCGGCATTCTTGGCGTAAGGCGTGGTGGGCAGGTTGCCGCCGTAGATCGAGGAGCAGCCGGTGGCGTTGGCGATGATGGCGCGGTCGCCGAACAATTGGGTGAGGAGCTTGAGGTAAGGGGTTTCGCCGCAACCGGCGCAGGCGCCGGAAAACTCGAAGAGCGGCTGCATGACCTGCTGCTGGCGCAACAGGGTGGGGTTGATCTTGCGCCGGTCCAGCTCCGGCAAGCCGAGGAAGAACTTCCAATTGGCGCGCTCGGCCATGCGCAACGGGGCCTGGGGTTGGAGGTTCAGCGCCTTGCGCTTGTTCTCTGTCTTGTCGCGCACCGGGCAGACTTCCACGCACAGGACGCACCCGGTGCAATCCTCCGCCGCCACTTGCAGCACCAGGCGCATCCCCTTCCACTCCGGGGCGCGCGCGGCGGCGCTTTTGAGCGTGGGCGGCGCGCCTTCCAAATTGGCCGGGTCGCAAACCTTGGCGCGGATGGCGGCGTGCGGGCACATGGCGACGCATTTGAGGCACTGGATGCAGATGGCCTCGTTCCACACCGGGATGTCCAGGGCCAGGTTGCGCTTCTCGTACTGCGAAGTCGCGGTCGGAAACGTGCCGTCGCGCGGAAAGGCGCTGACGGGCAGCTCATCGCCGCAGCCGGCGGCCAGTTCGCCCAGCACTTCGCGGACGAAGGGCGGGGCGTCGGGGGAGATGGGGGGGTGAAACCCGCCGGCGCCGTTGACGCCGCCGGTGAGCGGCACTTCAAACAGGTTGGCCAGGGTGTTGTCCACCGCCTGCAGGTTCTTGCGCACCACCTCCTCGCCTTTTCTGCCGTAGGTCTTGCGGATTGATTCCTTGATGGCGTCGATGGCCTCGTCCCTGGGCAGCACGCCGGAAAGGGCAAAGAAACAGACCTGCATGATGGTGTTGATGCGGCCGCCCATGCCGCTGGCGCGCGCCACGCTGGTGGCGTCGATGACGTGGAACCGGGCTTTGCGCTCCAGCAGCGCCTTCTGCACCGGGGTCGGCAGGCGCGGCCAGATTTCGTCCTTGGAACAGGGCGAGTTGAGCAGGAAGGCGCCGCCCGGCACCAGGTGGCGCAGCAGGTCGTAGCGCTCCAGGAATTCCGGCTGGTGGCAGGCCACAAAATTGGCCCGCGTAATCAGATAGCTGGAGTGAATGGGCTGCTTGCCGAAGCGCAGGTGCGAGACGGTCATCGAGCCGGATTTCTTGGAGTCATAGACGAAATAGCCCTGGGCGCAATTGGCGGTGTTCTCGCCGATGATCTTGATCGAGTTCTTGTTGGCCCCCACCGTGCCGTCGGAGCCAAGCCCGTAGAACACCGCCCGAATGACGTCGTCGGGTTCGGTGGAAAACTCCGGGTCCACCGTCAGGCTGGTGAAGGAGACGTCGTCATTGATGCCGACCGTGAAATGGTTCTTGGGTGTGCGCTCGGCCAGGTTGTCGAACACCGCCTTGACCATGGCGGGCGTAAATTCCTTGGAAGACAAGCCGTAACGGCCGCCCACGATCACGGCCGGTTGCCGGCTGCCGCCCGGGCCGTCCAGCCGATGTTCGACCAGCGCCGTCACGCAATCCTGGTAAAGCGGCTCGCCCGTCGCGCCCGGCTCCTTGGTGCGGTCGAGCACGGCCACCGCCTTGGCCGACGGAGGCAGCGCCTGGACAAATCGTTCGCCGTCGAAGGGCCGGTAAAGCCGCACCTTGATCAGGCCGAGTTTCTCGCCGCGGCGATTGAGGAATTCCACCGCTTCCTGCGCCACCTCCGCGCCGGAACCCATGATGACCAGCACGCGCTCGGCGTCCGGCGCGCCCACGTAGTCGAAGGGCTTGTAGTGGCGGCCCGTGCGCTTGCCAAACTCCTCCATGACCTGCTGCACAATGTCCGGGCAAATGTCATAAACGGGGTTGGCCGCCTCCCGCCCCTGGAAAAAGGCGTCCGGGTTCTGCGCCGTGCCCCGCAACACCGGATGGTCGGGGGTCATGGCGTGGCCCCGCCATTCCGCAATCTCATCATCGTCCATCAACTCCCGCATGACCGCGTCGGGAATCAACTGGATTTTGGCCACTTCGTGCGAGGTGCGGAAGCCGTCAAAGAAATGAATGAAAGGCAGCCGCGCCCGCAACGCCGCCGCCTGCGCGATCAGGGCCAGGTCCATCGTTTCCTGCACCGACCCCGCCGCCAGCATGGCCCAACCCGTCGAGCGCGCCGCCATGACGTCGCTGTGATCCCCAAAAATGGAGAGCGCATGCGTCGCCACCGTCCGCGCCGTGACATGGAAGACGGCCGGCAGAAGTTCGCCGGCGATTTTGAACATGTTCGGGATCATCAGCAGCAGCCCCTGCGACGCCGTGAAGGTGGTGCTCAGGGCGCCGGTTTGCAGCGAGCCATGCACCGCGCCGGCGGCCCCGCCTTCGCTCTGCATCTCGACGATCGACGGGATGGTCCCCCACAAGTTCGGTTTCCCCTCCGAGGCCCACTGGTCGCACCATTCGGCGATGGGCGAGGAGGGGGTGATGGGGTAAATGGCCATGACCTCGTTGACCCGGTAGGCCACGTAGGCGGCGGCTTCGTTGCCGTCAATGGTTGCAAAAAGGGGCCCGTTGGATGGATGGGAATCAGTCATAGGTAAAAATTAGAGCCTCTAATGGGCTGATGGAGAGTGGGTTGAAGGCCAATGATCTCAAGATGTTCATCGGCATCGGCCTGGCGCAAAAGCCGGGGCGCTGGCCCGGTTGGCACAGGCGCTTGATACCTGTCCTTCACCCTTTAAGATTGGCGGCCAGGGGCACCAGCGACTCCACGCCTTTTGGCAAACACTCACCGCTTTTTGTGGCGCGCCATCAAATTGTGTCGAGGCCAAAGATTCTCCAGCGGAACTGCCTCAAGAATAAAGACATCCCTTTGCGCGGCAGCCAGCATGGTATGGCTTGCGGAGGCGGGGCGGGGCGCTACACTGGCAGCATGACTGGCAGGGGTTTGGCGTTGAAGCCGTTCCCGATGGCCGCGGCAGAGGCCGGGCCGCGCGCGCCGCTGGCTTTGCCCGCCGACGCGCCGCCAGGGGGCACGGGCACGTCGTTGCTGGGGGTCGATTATGTCCACTTGAAAACCAGCGACGAGGGGGACCTTTACCTGACCCGCTTTGGAGCCCCCCTTTGGCGGCATCTGCTGCTGGAAAACTGGTTCGCCCCGGGATGGTTCGAGGCCCAGCGCAAACGGCTCAGCGGCACCGGCACGGTCTATCGGCTGCCCACCCGCCCCATCCACGGCCGCAGCCTCAACCTGGTGGTCAAATGGTCGCGCGTGGGCACAGACGTGCCGCTGGACACCCTCACGGTCAACAAGTTCATCAATGCCGAGTTCAACAGTCCCTTCGAGGAGTTTTCCCTGCTCATGGAACTGCGCAAAGGCGACGTCGGGCCGGCCGGCATCCGCATCCACACCCAATTGCCCCTGGCCATTTACGTGCCGAGCAAGCGGCTGCAACTATGGCAGACCGGCCGGTCGGAACACAAAATCCGCGCCAAGATCGCGCAGCATCCGGGCGTGGAAATCGACATCCTGCGCCAGTACGTCCTGGTCTTTGGATGGATCAAGGGGCTCGACGCGGTGGAGACGGCGGAACACTTCGGGTTCAGCGGGCGGCGCAGCAAGGAATTCCTGGCGCAGGCCACGGGGCTGGTGACGCACGAATTGCGGCAGAAGGGCTACCACGTCATTGACATGAAACCGGCGCACATCATTCTGCGGCAAATGCCCGCCGGGGAGCTGTTGCGGGACCGCCACGGGCAGCTCGCCTACGGGCTGGTGGATTACGAGTTGCTGGAGCGGACGCCGGAGCACGAGCAGGCGGTGCGCAGCGCCAACCGCAAGATTTACTTGACCCACATGGCGCGCCGGTTCGAGGAAGTGGCCGGCAAGCCCATGCCCGACCATCTGCGCGCCACCACCCTGCTGGGGGTGGACTATGTCTTCGGGCGCGCCGAGAGCACGGGCGGCTTGTTGTGGGTGGCGGGCAGGGACCCCGACCTCTTCAGCTACTTCCTGCCGGAACGCTGGCGCCGGACGCCGAAGAAAAAGCTCTCCTCGCGCAACCAGGTGTTCCGCACCCGCACCAAGGACAACATCAACCTGGTGTGGCGGGTGTCGCGCATGGGCGACCCGGTGCAGTTGAAGGGCGAGGGCGCGCCGCTGGACACGGCCCGGTCGCACGAGTACAACAGCCCCTTCGAGGAGTTCGCCCTGGCGCTGCACCTGAGCCATCACGGCATTAAGACCATCTATCCCCGGGCCATTTACATGACGGGCAGCCCCCGCGAATCCTCGCGCGCGGCCGCCGACGCCCGCCGTTACTGCGCCCTGGCCCATCTGCTCACGCCGGACGGGGAGCCGGCCGTGCGCAAGGAGTTTGATTACATCACCATCTGGGGCTTCTGGAACGGGCCGGACGCGTTGCTGGCGGCGGACGACGGTTCATCCTACTCGTCCATCAACGCCAAGCACGCCTGCGCCAAGGGCCTGATCACGCGCCGCATGATGGACGATTTGGTGAAAGCCAAGGCCGCCAAGCTGGCCGGCTGCGGATTGGAAGACCTCAACCTCAAGCCGGACCACCTGTTGATCTCCTTCGACGCGGCGGGGAAACTGGTGCTGGACGCGGCCGGCAAGCCCGAGGTGCG
>Ga0326728_10018207_pt1 | contig 13893 bp, 15 predicted proteins | sample MB3enrmetagenome_FD_207602 | JGI IMG/M metagenome (GOLD analysis project Ga0326728, IMG submission 207602) | Lab enriched peat soil microbial communities from McLean, Ithaca, NY, United States - MB31MN | ecosystem: Environmental > Terrestrial > Soil > Wetlands > Peat | place: USA: New York... | reverse complement strand
GCTGTTGGAGTCTCCCCGGCGCGCCTGGTTGGGAGCCGTTTATCAACCGGGAATTCTTCCGCCGCAATCAGAACGCCGGGCCATTCGCCCGCGCTCCCCAGCCGGGCCCGGCGCGGTTGATGGCGGCTTTCGTCCCGCTCGGTTCGAGAGCGGGAAGGTAGATTCGTTTCCGGGACGGAATCCAGGGGTTTTCCTGTCGCCGCAAAAAATTATGCAAGATTTTTCTTGCATCACCGGCCATACAGGGCTAAAAGACAAATCGTCAACGGTTCGACGGTTCGACGCTTTGTAAGCGAGGTATAATTGTTATGAGACATCAACAACGGGCCAGAAGCGCTTTGTCAGTGGTTTCCTACCTTTTTCTATTGGTTGGCTTGGCCGCCCTCATTTTGATGATCTACCATGCCGCCATGGGTTACCTCCACTTCAACTTCGGGATTTTGGGGATTGGGATTTTTGCCGGGTTGCGGCGCTATTCGCGGGTCTGGCGCGTCTGCGCCTTGATGTTCACCTGGTACGGCATCATTACTGTGTCCATTGCGCTTTTCGTTTGTCTTTGCGATCAGTCCACCTCAGCCACGGCGATGTATTTTGGCCATCGGCTCTCCGCTTTCCCCGCCAGTGGGCTGTCCATCCCGCTGATCATGGTGCTGCTGGTGACGTTGTGGCAGTACCGGGTGCTGACACATCCGGCCATACGCAGATTATTTGATGAAGAGCCGCGCCCGTCGAAAGCGCCGCAACAAGCGCCCGTGAGCGCGGCAATAAACGGGGTGGTCCTGAAATAAAAAGCCGGGACGCTTCCCCGCTGGATTCAATTCCCGAATCTCCACCGTTTGGCCTTCATTTCGAACCGGGGCAGGCTGCCGGCGGACACCAGCGCCACGGGCACGCGCAAGTGGAACGCGGCCTGCAACGCGCCCTGCACCCGCCTGGCCAGCGCTGCGGGATCCGCGCACCCGGACTGCGGCTCAATCCGCAGGATCATCTCCGCCAAACTGGCCGAGGTATCCACCCGCACCTCGTATTCCGCCACCTCGGCAAAGCCGCGCACGATCTCCTCGACCGCCGACGGATAAAGGTTCACCCCGCGCACGATCACCATTTCATCGGTCCGCCCCAGTATGCCGCCCTGCAACCCCAGGTCGTGCCGCCCGCAGGCGCAGGGTTGGAGGTCGAAATGAACGGGGCGGACAAGGTCGCCGGTGCGATAGCGCAGCACGGGAGACCCCGTCCGGCCCAAAGTTGTCAATACTAATTCTCCCGTCTCGCCCGCCGCCGCGGCCGCCCCCCCGGCGCCCATCACCTCCGCCAGGAAGGCCGATTCCAGGATGTGCAACATTCCCGGCCGCGCGGGGCACTCATGCGACACCGGTCCGGTCTCAGTCATGCCGTGATGATCAAAAACCCGCGCCCCCGGCCACAGTTGTTCCAGCCTTTGGCGGGTCGCCGGGATGCTGCCGCCCGCTTCGCCGGCCACGATGATCCGGCGAACGGCGCTGCCTTGCAGGCCGATTTTTTCCTCCGCAGCCACCTCGGCCAGCCGGACGGCGTAACTGGGAGTGCAGCAAAGCACGGTGGTCTTGTTCTCACGCAAGGCGCGCAACCGCCCCGCGCTGCTCAAGCCTCCGCCCGGAATGCACCGGCATTGCAACTGCTCCGCCGCCTCGAAGGCCAGCCAGAATCCGATGAACGGACCGAATGTAAACGCAAAATACACCCGGTCTCCCGCGCCCACTCCCGCCGCGCGATACACTTCCTTCCAATTCTCCACCATCCAACTCCAACTCTCCGGCGTATCCAGCCACCGCAACGGAGTGCTGGACGTGCCGCTGGTCTGGTGAAAGCGCGTGTACCTTTCCAGCGGATAAGTGAGGTTGCCGCCGTAAGGCGGGCAGGCGCGCTGGTCCCCGGCCAATTCCTCCTTCGTCGTGAACGGAAAGCGCCGCGAAAAATCCTCCAGGCTGGCCACCGCGGGGTCCAGCCCGGCGCACTTTCGTTGATAAAAAGCGTTGCGCGGCAGAATGGCCCCGATCAATTGCCGCAGTTGCCCGAGCTGGCGGGCGGCAATCTGCTGCCGATTGGGAAACTCGCCGGTCATCAACGTTGCGGCGAGGGGATGAGCGCGGCCGGTTGCGCGGCGGGAGCGGGCGCCTTCGCGCGGCCGGCTGGGGGCTTGAAAAGCGTCACCAGACACGCTCCGGTCGCGGCCATCACAATGCCCAGATAAAACGGCCATTTGATCCCTCCCAATCCCCCTTCCGGCGGATTCTCATAAATGGCCACGACGGCGTTGACGATGGGCGCTCCGGCAAAAACAATGGACATCACCACCCCCGGTTTGCCGCCGGCCCCAAAAGCCAGCAACACGCAAAAGGCCCCAATCGCCCCGGCCACGCCGGCCACGAGCGACAATCCCATTCCGGCCGGGGGGAAATTCCAGTCCGCCTTCCGCGTCATCAGCACCGCCAGCGGCGCCAGCACGGCGGTGAGGAAGTAGGCCAGGCCCACAAACAGAAACGATTTGAAAAGGGCGTTGGATTTGTCGGCCATGGCGGTTTGGCCGCTGTGCAGAAAAATGCCATAAAGCCCCCACGAAACCACCGTCATCAAAGCAAATGTAAGCCAGTTCATAAACAGTCAGTTCACACGATGCAACCAGATGCAACAACGGGTTCACAATAAACCATCAGCCATAAATTGCAATCACTTTGACAACTTTTGTGGTGTCGGGCCGGGCCCCCGCCTTCGCCCCGAACCCCGAAAGCGTTCAGGGGAACAGCTTTCGGGGCTGCGGCGCGGCAAGCCCGTTTTGACTGACACGGACGATTGTGGACGGGCACGGACTTGCGACAGGCTTGGCCCGTTTTGACAGGGTTTGCCCAAAAAAATAAATCCGAAATAATTTCGGAAAAGGGCCGTTTTTCCGAAATATTTCCGAAATATTTCCGATTATCCGAAATTTTTCGATCTCCTTTAACCCTTGATGTCAGAAACGCAGAAAGATGAGTTGGGAGCGCGTGCGTCTCGCGCGCCGTGTTTGGCGTCCCGCCAAACACCTCTTTAACCGGAAGCGCGGCGCGAGACGCGCCGCCCGGCGACCGGGACGGTCGCGCTCCCCGGACATTCCCACGCTCCCATTTGGCGCGACACAGCGTGCTCATTGGAAGATTTTAGCACAAAAGGCGGAAATTGTACAGGTCATGGTGACCACTTTTTTCAGAACACGAAACCCCTGCAAACATTGATGGAAACGCGTGTCAAGGGCCTCCTTGTCAAGTATGTATTCTTGACAAGAGGCCGAAAAACGCGGCTCTTTCACCATCCGCCGCCGCCGGGCTGTGGCGCGACAAGCCACAGAGGAGGTTTGAGCAACGGCCCGCAACTTGGCGCAAGGCTTATGAAACCGCTCGCAGTCATTTTCCCCGATTCCCCTTCCACTCCTCAAGTTTTGCGCGGACTTGGGCGGCGTGAGGGTCCTCAATAGCCGCGCAAATTTGCAATGCGGCTTCGGCGCGGGCGATGGCTTGGGTGCGGTCATTCAATTGTTGTCATCGACTCGCGCACTCCAGATTTTACCGAATTTTTTGAAGTGAAGGGATGGATGCCGGGGGTTCGCCGCCAGAGATGGAATGCTTTGCGGGCGCGACCCTGTGTCTCCGCTGGCAAAACAGCGCAGGCTTGGCGGAATCTATGAGTCGTCGCAGAGTTCATCTGTCGGGCGTGTCCTTCCCCGGGCAACTTCCTCTTCGACCTCCTTCAAAAGAGAGTCGAATGCGCCTGACGCGGAATCAGCTTCAATTTGCTGATCCCGCTTGCGATTTCGCCCGGCGGCGAACCAACGTTCCAACTCGACAAATTCCCGGGAAGAAAGTTTGGCGATGGCATGTTCGATCTCGGCAACAGAACTCATGGCTTAAATCCACGCTCATTCCGGGTGAAAATTCAAGCTGCAATGATGGATTCAGTTTTTTGTCAAGAATTTGCCCTGCCGCCGAGCAATTTCGCGGGGGCGACTTGAATTTTGCGGGCCACCATGGGGGGAATCGCACAGGCCGCCATCGTGCCGTCGGGACGGCGGCGGACGCATGCCGCCGTCAATACGCCGCGCGCCACTCCCCGCATTCTGGAGGTCGGCATCAGAGAAGCCGTCCAGCGGCGCGTTCCCGCTCCATGAATATGCCAGGCTTAAGAACAAGAAGGCCGTAAAATGGTTTGTCCATCAATCCTCCGAAATCGCCCCGGTCAAGCGTGAGAAGTATGTCAGCCGCATGGCTGGAAGCGGCGCATGTCGGCTTCGTCTTCCGCAATCCAACCTGCCATCTGCTCGCGGGAAAACTTTCGCGGTTCAGGCATTCGAACGCCTTGCCCGCGCAACCGGGTGGCGAGAAACAGCATCAGTTGCTGTTTCTCCTCTGGCGGCAGGGTTTCCGCCGCCGCCTCAATTTCATCGAGCTTGCTCACATGGGTAAATTATCACGCAAGCAGCAACGTGACAACCATTCAATTTGCCCTGCCGCCCAGCAGTTTCGCGGGGGCGACTTGAATTTTGCGGGCCACCACGGGGGGAATCGCGCAGGCCGCCATCGTGCCGTCGGGGCGGTGGCGGACGCACACCACCGTCAACACGCCCCGCGCCACTTCCACGGGCGGCGAGGCGTTGAGTTTGCGAAATTTGAAAAGATAGCTTAATGCCTTCGATTTCTTTTCGCTGACCAGCAGGTGAATCTCCACCTCGTCCTCGAAAAACAGCGGCGCTTTGAAGTCGCATCGCGCATGCACCCGCGGCCACCCAACCGGCGGGTCAACCTTGTCCGTAAAAATGGAGAAGCCGAGCGAACGGAAAAATGCGTGCTCGGTCGTTTCCATGAAATCGAAAAAATTCGAGTAGTGCATGATGCCGGCCATGTCCGTGTCGGCAAATTCCACGCGGCGGATTGCTTTGAATTGGTAAGCCATGCCCGGAATGTAGTTTTGCGGCCCGGAATTTACGAGGGAAAAATCCGCTCCTCCTAATCGTAATCCTGATCTTAATCTTAATCCTCAGATTGTGGAGATTAAGATTACGATTAAGATTAGGATTAGGAATCGGAAGGCACTTCCCTGACTTCCTCTTCGAGGTATCGTGCTATGTGGCGGTCCAAATCGGACAGGCTGCCGGCGCACGTCGCCTCTTGAACGCGCTCCACCATTTCCGTGGACCAATCCTCTTCCTCCACCTGCTCGTTGATGAACCAGTGCATGAGCACTTGGGCGGGCAGGTCTTTGGCCTCCACTGCCGCCTCGTAAACGGCGTTGACGCCCAGCGTGTTGGCGTGTTCCATCACTTGCGTCTGCCGGGCGGCTTCGAGCAACGTCTTAAAGTCCTGTTTCGGAGCGGGCACCGTGGCCACTTCCGCCGTGACGCCGCGGTCGGTCAGGTGTTTGAGAATCCTTTCCGCGTGTCCGCGCTCCTCGCCGGCCTGCTTGACGAAGTATTTGCCGAAGCCTTTGAGGTTCCTGACATCGCACCACAAGGACAACGCGAGATACGAGTGCGCGGCGGCGAGTTCCTGGTTGAACTGCCGGACCAGTTCCTGGATCACTTTTTGGGCAATTTTGTGTTTGGGCATAATGTTTTTAATTGCGACGCCCAATTTGCCACAGCCGGCGGCAAAAGAGAAATGAAATTTCAGACTGGTACACCCTCTCACATCGGGGAGATTGGGATTAGGAGTGGCTGGCCCAACAAGTAAAAGCACCCTCTCTATATGAGCAGTCCGCGGAACTCCATGCTGGACTTTCCAACAGGCTGCCGCAAGCATTTCGAGCGGCTTTTGGTATGCCCGATCATTTTCCATTTTCGTATCGAATCGCCTTGCTGCTTGGCCTGATGCTGGTTGTGTCATTGGTGGATTACCATCGGAACGGCGCTCGGGCGGTGAAGTTTCGCGAATATGGTTTCGTGATCATAGCGGGTGTGGTTGGGGCAATGGTCGGATTTGTGAACGATTTGATTACCTCGTCAATCTCGCCGGACTATTTCATTTTGGGCAAAGGCCTGGAGGAAAGCCCGGATTTACAGGTTCAGTCGGGCCTGTTCGGACTGCAAGTTGGATTCTCCGCCGGAGTCATTGGAGGCGCCGTTTGCCTGTATGCCAGTCGGAGAAAATCTGCGCACCCTCCGGCAAAATTTTCCAGCCTGTTTCGGTTGCTCTGGATGCCTGTTGCAGGAGCGATTCTCGGCGGCATTGCCCTGCCGCTTGGGTTTTCCAAGTTTGATCCCGTGCGATTCTCTGCGCAGTTGGAACCCTTGCTAAGCGCTGGAAGAATTAGCCGGTTCCGGCAAGTCTGGTGGACTCATATCGGATTGTATGCAGGCATGGTTGTTGGTCTAGCGGCGATGATTCTTTGTGCAGCCAAAGAGAGGAAAAACCCGGCGCGCAAGCCCTCTTGTTCCCCCGCTGTCTGAATGAGTCTTTTTTTACGGGTTTCTGACTCTTAATCCTAATCTTAATCTTAATCTTAATCATCAGAGATTAAGATTACGATTAAGATTATGATTATGAACAGAAGGAACCGGAAGCCGGCGCCCCGGCTTCGCGGCAGAATTCCGCCATCCGCCGCGCCATGGTCTCGATGCCGAATTGTTCCCGGACGGCCTTTTGTCCGGCTTCTCCCAGCGACCGCGCCCGGGCCGGGTCCAGCAGCAGGCTCTCAATGGCGTCGGCCAGCGCCGGTTCGTCCCCGGGCGCGCACAACAGCCCGCCGCCGGTGGCCGCGATCAATTCCGGAAACGCGGCGTGACGCGGCTGCACCACCGGCACGCCGCATGCCAGGGCCTCGATCACATACAACCCGAAGGCCTCGCCATAAACGGCGGGCACGGAAAATACGGACAGCGAGCGAAGAAAAGCCTGCTTGTCCGCGCGGGATAAATTCGGACGGAACTCAACATCGGCCAGCAGGCCGCGTTCCTGCAGGCGCGCCCGCAATTGGTCCACCACGACCTGGTCAGCCGGCCCGCAACTGCCGCCAACGCGCAGCTTCAAGTTCCCGACCCTTCCGCGCGTTTTCAAAATGATGAAGGCGTTGACCAGTGTCTCCAAACCTTTCTCCCGGCACATGCGCGCGAAGTAGCCGAGCGCGGGCGGCTGGGCATCGGTTTTGCGCGGGGCGGCGGCGTAACCGTCCAGATTCAGCCCGTTGGGCAGGACCCGCACCCGCTCGGGCGCGAGGTTCAGGCGGCGTTGCATCAGGTCCGCAAAATAGCGGCTGGGCGCGATGAACAAGTCCACATCAGCCGCGCGTTCCGCGGCCGTTTGCCAGGCCAGTTCACGGTCCGGCGATGGCAGCGCGTCAAGAAACCAATCCTCCCCCTGCAAGGCGCACAGCACCGGCGCGCGCAACGCCGCTTTGATGCGCCGCGCCATGCCGACCAGCAAGGCGTTGGACAAACTCACCGCGTCCGGCTTTTCGGCGCGGAGCCAGTCAATCAATTCCTCCAAGTCCCGCGCCTGGTGGCCGGCTTCGCCGCGCAGCATGGACAGGGTCATCGCGGCCAAATCCTCCGGGCGCGTTTTGGCCGCCGCGCCCGAGGCCCATTTCAGCAGAGCGGGGGAGGCCAGCGCCTTATGCAGCCAGGCCGGCGCATGGCGAAAGAGGGCCGACTGTTGTTCGAGATAAACGTTGATGCCGCTGAAAAAAACCGGCTGGCCGGCGCTTTGGTCCTCCTCATCCAGGGTCAACGGCAGATAAAGCGGCGCCATCAAGGCCGGATGGCCCAGTTGGCGCAACGCCGTGACCAGGGCGTTGTCCCGCAGGCACGCGCCGCAGAACATCCGGCCCGCGCCTGGGGTCACTTGCACGATGCGGAGTGGAGGAGGATCAGTCATTAGTCATTTCCCAAGATACGCAGTGGCGGCGCTTTTTTGAAGGCGGTTTCGCGCAGGTAGATCGGTTCCAGTTTGTCGCCGGAAACAAAATCGGCCCGCGCGCCGGCCAATGCCCCCAACACCGCCGCGTCAGGATAAAGGTTTATGGCCCGCGGAAACCAGGGAGTGATGTCCGGCCCGATGATCTTCTCTCCGGCAGCGCCCCTCTTTTCGATTTCGGAAAGCGCCGCCAAACGCAGCGGCTCGATCCGGCGGCGCGCGCCGTCCCCAATTTCGAAGCGCGCCAGGTAAAATTCGTTGCGTTGCGCGTCCACGACGATGTTGACCGGCCCGAAGATTTTTTCCATTTCAGCCCGGGCCGCCAGGCATTCGACGCTGCTGACGCCGATGAGATTGACGCCCCGGCCCAATTGCCATCCTTGGGCAAAAGCAATCGCGCCGCGAATGCCGGCATAAGAGCCGGGGCCAAGCCCCACCGTGATGGTCTCCACTTCTTCCCGCTCGCAACCGGCCTGTTGCAGGGCCTGCTCCACCAAACCGATGACGCGGCGTCCGCCGGTTTCGGCGGCGCGGCCGAGCAGGTCTCCGGCTTCCAGCAAAGCCACGCTCCGGCATTCGGAAGAAAATTCAACCGCCAAAATCTTCATAAAGAATTTCACGCTCCGTCTCGCCGAGGGTGTTGATTTGCACGCGGCGATATTTCCCGGACAGCGGAACGCCCCCGCCCCCGAGCCAGCGCTCAATCCATTCCACCACCGCCACCCCGCGCGGCCTGACCAGATAAGATTCCAGCCCGGCGGCAATGATTTGTTCGCGCGTCGCGAGGCGGAAAAGGTCAAGATGAAAGAGCGGCAATCGCCCGCCGCGATATTCATGGACCAGCGCGAAGGAGGGCGAGGGCGCGCGCGCGGCCGCCCCCAGCCCGCGCGCCAGGCCGCTGACCAGTTGCGTCTTGCCCGCGCCCAGGCCGCCGCTCAGGCCGATGAGCCATCCGCTTTGGGCCTGGCGTCCCCACTCCTCGCCGAGGGACTCCGTTTCGGCGGGATTATGAGAAATGAACGTAGCCATAAGCCCGGAGAGGATGCACGCCGGTTTTGTCCCGCAGTTTCAAACCGGGAGCGGAGGTGATTTTGCCAATGCAGCTCAGGCGCGTCTTGGGGAATTGTTTTTTCCAGGCGTCCAGCAATGGAACCGCGTCCCTGCCCGCCACGGTGAAAAGCAATTCGAAATCCTCCCCGTCGCTCAACGCGGCCAGCAGGGGTGTCTTGCCGGAAGACCCGGTCCTGGCCTGCAACCGCGCCGCCCGGCTGATCGGGATGGCCCGGGCCAGAACTTCCGCGCCGGCGTTGCTGCGCTGCAACAAATGACGCAAGTCGCCCGCCAATCCATCACTCAGATCAATCATCGCGTGAATCGCAAAATGACCGGCCAGCCAGCGCGCCTCGGCCAGGCGCGGCTCGAACTCCAGATGCCTTCCCGCCAGCGAGCCGCCCAATTCGCCCGTGACAAACAGCGCGTCGCCCCCTTTGGCCCCGCTCCGCAAAATACATTTGTCCGCGGCGACATCGCCCAGCAAACAGACCGAGATCAGCAGCCGTTCCGGGTTGGAGGTGGTTTCCCCGCCGACAATGGCTACCCCGTGCCGCCTGGCCAGGCGGCTCATTCCGGCGTAAATGCGTTGCAGGAATGCGGCTTCAAAATGGCTGGGAAGCGCCATCGTGATCAACGCCGCAATCGGCCGGCCCGCCATCGCCGCAATGTCGCTCAGGCAGCGCCCCAGCGCCTTGTGGCCGATTTGCTCCGGTTCCGCTGTCGCAGCAAAATGAATCCCTTGCACGACCGCGTCCGTCTTGAGCAGCAGATACCGGCCCGGCTGACCCGAATCCAACACCGCGCAATCATCGCCCGCCCCGACAATGACGGCGGCATTGGCCGGCAGGCAACGGGTCCATTGCGCGATGAGTTCGAATTCGTTCATGAGAGATGCAGCAGGCGGTTGATCGGGTCCGTGAAAACCAGATAGAAAAAATTGGCCGCGTTAAACATGCTGTGGGTGGCGATGGGCGCGAGCAGACTGTCCGAGGCCTCATAGAGAAACGCCAGCACAACCGCCAAAAACACCAACGGCGCCAGCGTGGCCAGGTTGAAATGCAGGATCCCGAACACCACCGAGGTCCCCCACAACGCCCACCGCGGATGGCCCGCCTGTTTGATCGTCGGATACAGAATGCCCCGGAACAGCGCCTCTTCCGCGACGGGCGCCAGCAGAATGGTGAGCACTCCAAACAGAATCTTTTCCGGAACGGGCAGGGCGGCATTTTGCAACTCCTTCACTGCGGCCTGGGCGACGGGCTTGAATTTCAGCCACTCCATCACGCCCTCCGAAATCCATTGCAACAACCACGCGAACGGCAGGACCATGACGCCGGCCGCCAGACCGGCGGCGACCGCCCTGGCCCGCGAGGGCGGACGCAGCCCGAAAGCCGCGCGCCACGATATGCTTGACTGACGAAGAAACACGGCGATCCAGACCAGGGCGGCGCCCTGGAAGAACACGACCAAAACGATCATTTCCAGAAATTCGAGCTGGGCCGGCGAAAATCCCAGCTTCACCGTGTCCAAAAGCCCGCTCAGGAACAGGCCGCAGCAAAGCGTCACGATGACGCCCAGGAACAGCCGCGCGACGGCATCAATGCTCCACGATTTTTCCGAAATCATGGCAAAAGCTAAGGTTGGCAGGCGGCACATTTCAAGCTAATCTCCGGTTGTCCCTGCGGGACTGGATTTTTGTATTTCAATAAACGAAGCGGCGGTTGTATGTTAAGGGCAAGTCCAATTGATTATGATCAGCTTGCGACTTTCGAATTTGGTCAGGAGACCGGTGTCAATAAACGAACTGGTCGTCGCATAAAAAAGTTCGGCCACATCACGCGCTATGCTCAGAATTGCTCGCCTCTTCTTAGCTGACGACTCGAAGCCAGCGATTGTGGCGGCTATGCACCACAATGCCGCTGGCATTTGTTTCGAGCAGGATGGGGCTGTGGTTGTCGCTAGTTGGCGTGAGCCCGCGGAATTGGTGACAGCCTTGCGTTCGGCTTTGGACCGTTTTTCCTTCCAAAACCGGAATCTCAGAGATTCGAAGCGTTCAGAGTGGCCTGCTTATAGGGCTTCTCGCTGTCGCTCAGTGCGCGAGTTCCAGAGCACCTACTTCTGCATTTCCGTACGGGCAGCGAACGAGGCGGAACTTTGCTACATTGCCGAAGCACAACCACTGGAGGAGAACGAGATTTCGCTGTGCATCACAATCAACAGGAATGGTGATGAGGAGACAGGCAGGCGATTGTTAAGATTGTATGACGCATGTTCGAGATGGAGTTCGGCTATTTAGCAATCCGCGGAATGATTCTGTCGGAAAGGTTCTCATCCAGCAGAAGTTTCACGCGGCTGGAGGGAAGATCTTGCGTTGACGGTCGGCGGCGAATGCCAGGCAGGCCTTGATGTCCTCGCGCGTCAGTTCGGAGAAGTCGGCCAGAATCTCCTCTTCGGTCATGCCTGAAGCCAGATAATCAAGGACGCCGTAAACGGTGATTCTCATCCCCCGGATGCACGGCTTGCCGCTGCGCTTGCCAGGCTCTATCGTGATGATGTGGCTGTAATCCACGCAGAGAAAAGGTATTCCACGAAAATTGTTTCGGCAAGATTTAAGAGAATCTCTGCGGACAACCCCCCTCAATATGCCAGGACAAGCGCAATCGCGTTCCCGGCGTCCCTGGCCGCATCCTCAAATTTTTCCTCCGTGCGGTTCGGCTCTTTCAATTTGGCACACACTTCCGGCACACTTTCCAGCAACACGTTCACGACGGAGCTTTTCATGGCGTAATTGGCGTTCTGCGGCAACGGGGCGGTGATTTCGGGCGCGGCAACGTCCGCCACTTGCGCTTCCACAATGCCCACCACGTTGCCGCATCCGTTCACCAGCGGCCCGCCCGCATTGCCCGGCCGCACCGGAACACTGATTTGAAACTCACGCGGGTCATCCTGCATCCCGTTCAAACCGCTGATCTCGCCTTTGGCCAGTTTGGGTGAAAAACCCCGCAACTCGATGGTCGGAAAACCGATGGTAAAGACCGGCGCGCCCGGCTTCACCCCCCGGCTCGGCGCGACGGGCAACGCGGCAAATGTGCCGGCCACTTTCAACAAGGCCACGTCGTTTGCCTTGTCCGCTTTCACCAGCGTTGCCGGGAATGTGCCCGCCTTCGTCCGTATGGCAATCCGGGCCGCGTTCTCGACCACATGATAACAGGTCAGCAGGCAGCCGTCCTCCGTGACGAAAAAGCCGGCGCCGGTGAAGCGAAACCAAGTCCCAATCTCAACCGAATCCTGGCTGTCGGCCCGATTGGCGGGGCCGCCTTCCTTGCGGACAACGAATTCGCGCGAAAGCCGCTGCCCTTCTATGATCTGCAAAGGCGTCATGGAACTGGCAACAATGTCGCGGTTCCGAATCGCATTGGTTTCATTTTGCGCGGCGGCGAGGTTGTACCACTTGTAAGCTTCGACATAATCCTTCGGCACGCCCTGGCCCTCGCCAAACATGAATCCGAGATCGTATTGCGCCGCCGCGTCGCCCTGTTCCGCCGCTTTGCGGAACCACTTCACCGCTTCGGCGTAATCTTGCGCGACCCCCTGCCCATTGTGGTAACACAAACCCAGATTGTATTCCGCCGCCAGCCCGTCCTGTTCGGCGGCCTTGCGGTACCACTTCACCGCTTCGGCGCGGTCTTGCGCGACACCCTGCCCGTGGAAACAGCACACTCCCAGATTGTATTGCGCCATCGGGTCCCCTTGCAGGGCGGCTTTGCGATACCACTTCACCGCCTCCGCGTAATCTTGCAGGACTCCGTGCCCGCGGAAATAACATACACCCAGATTGTATTGCGCCTGCGCGCCGCCCTGTTCCGCCGCCTTGCGCAACCACTTCACCGCCTCGGCGTAGTCCTGCCGGATGCCATCCCCGTTTTGGCAGTGCAAGCCAAGGAGCAGTTGCGCGCCGGGATGCCCTCGCTGCGCCGCTTTGCGCAGCCACTTCACCGCCTCGGCGTAGTTTTGCGCGACACCCTGCCCAAGGTCGTACATCAGGCCAAGTTCGCTTTGTGCGGCGGCCTCTCCCTTTTCCGCCCGCGCCCTGGTTTCCTGAAACGCAATCGAATTGGACGGCGGCGGCGTGTATTTCATGTTGGTGTCGTCGCCGGCGGCCGTGGCGGGCTTGGGCGAAAACCCGTCAACATTCGTTGCCGGCCGGCCGGGCGTGTTGGTTTCCTGCCCCGGCGCCAGGGAGGCCGCCGCAAGGGCAATCGACAACAGAGCCGGCAACGGCAGCGGAAAACGTCGAATGGGGCGCGGACGATTCACCGGGCAATCTTACGGTCAAACGAAAGGGGGTTTCAACGAGAAAACTTTTTGCCGGGAATCCCGGTTGTTTTTATTTGTTGAGATTCAGTCTCAATTCTGCTTAACCTCTGCCGATGATGAAGAAACAAACAGTTGCCGGATTCACCCTGGTCGAATTGCTCGTCGTCATCGCCATCATCGTCATCCTGGCGGCGCTGCTCCTGCCGGCTTTGGCCAGGGCCAGGCAGGAAGCCTGTCGCGCCAACTGCGCCACCAACCTCAAACAATGGGGGCTGGCCCAGACCATGTACCTGGATGACAGCCGCCAGATCTTTCCTGACGCCAAAATCACCAACGGAACTCCCGGCGCGCCATCCGGCTATAATGAAGACGATCCCATGTGGGCCGATCTGACCGCCTTCGAGGCCGCCGGCCAGGGCCTGACGGTTTGGTACAACGTCCTTCCGCCCTACATCGGGAAAAGTCCCCTCTGGCAGTACGCCACCAACCCGGCCAACTTCGTCAACGGCAAGACCATCTTCACCTGCCCGACCTCCGACGCGCTGGCGCCTGATTTCAATTTGATGCAGCGGATTGTTTTCAATTACGGGATGAATTACAAAGGCAACAC
>Ga0326728_10018205_pt1 | contig 13894 bp, 7 predicted proteins | sample MB3enrmetagenome_FD_207602 | JGI IMG/M metagenome (GOLD analysis project Ga0326728, IMG submission 207602) | Lab enriched peat soil microbial communities from McLean, Ithaca, NY, United States - MB31MN | ecosystem: Environmental > Terrestrial > Soil > Wetlands > Peat | place: USA: New York... | reverse complement strand
TCACTTGCATCGGAAAGGTCTCCTCTCACGAGGATTTTGCACACTCCAGCGATGCACTGCCTCATGCGGACGGCAACTTCGTGGACCAACACGGCACCGCCTGGGCAGCTGACACGTCTCTGATGGAGGCCCAGCTCGACATCAGCGAGATGACCGACGGCTGGGTCCGACAGACCAGCGACAAGCTGTTCCGCAACCTGACAACCATTGAACGTTGGCTCCTCCAGATGATCTTCCGGAAGGAGTTCAACTGGGTTCAGATCTCAGCCATGCTGCAGTGCAGCACTCAGACGGCCCGCCAGCAGTACAACGATGTCATGAAGTACCTGCGCGGGCACGTTGGCGTTCCAGAAGCGATAGCTGCGTAGTTGACTCGCTTCCTCTCCTCTTTGGGCCGGTCTTATACTCGGCCCATTCCTTTTGGCCCACCTCAGCACCAGCGGGTGGGCCTCTTCTATCAACAGGTAGGCCTGGGTGAAGTCGGCCGTAGGCCGCGTGGTGTTGATGCACTTCCGGGGTTTTGCCCACCCCCGGTTCCTATACTAGATAGTGGCGAGAGTCTCGCCTGTTTACCCTTCTTATTCCTGACTCTCATGGATTTATGTCTTCTGTTTTGTGTATTTTGCCTCTATGAACCTCATGGAATATGAATGGGAATCTGGCAGACACTTCTCGACGTGTGCCCCTACATCCCGATCCCCCTGATGGCGATCCTCTTCGCCCTGGGGCTCTGGCACGAGATCGTGTGCAGCAACCGCCGCATCGCGGCGGATATTAAACCCCCATCGATTCAAGATTCTACTCTGTATAAGATTGAACCCTCGAAATGGTATAAGACTCAAGTCGCCGATAACGCCATAGGGTATTTGACTTAGTATATGACTCTGTGCTCTAATCCAAGCAGATCAGAAAACTGGTCGCCGGGAGAGTGTATGACAGAAGAAACCACCGGGGTACTGGAGAAGGAACTGGCAGGAGTCAACGAACAAATCGTTCGGCTGGAGAAATACAAGACTGCCTTAAATGCCGCGCTTCTAGCGCGTTTGGACCTGGATGGGTTTATCAGCGCCCGACCTCAGGTCTATTCACCCCAGACTGTAACCTTAACGGCCCTCACCGAGGGCAAGGATTCACCGAACGCACGGCCCAACAGCTTAGAAATGGCGCGGGTCGTCTTACTCAACCTCGACGGAGAAGAGAAGACACCGGACGAGATCCGCGCGCTTATCAAGAAGACCTACGGAATCGGACCGGCCAAAACCCTGGATCAGATGCTCTACAAACGTGCCAGCAAGGGCACAATGTTCTACAAGACCGCCGAAGGCCGCTTCGGATTACTCGCACTCAGGGCCACCACGGAAGAGGTACGGACGCCGACCACAGCGGTCGCATAGCCGACAACCGAGAAAGCAAAAGGGGCCTGGTTCTCAGGCCCCTTTTGCTTTGGCTGCTTTCTTCTTTGCCAATGTGGCATTGAATCTCTTCCGGCGTGCCGCGCTCCACTTTGTGCGCGCAATACCATCGGCTCAATCCACCGCGGCCGGCCGCACGCTCAGCTTCCGCAGCTTCGAGATCAGCCCTGCCGTTCCTTGATCTCAGCCTCGAGCCGTTGTCATATGATGTGTCTTCCGGGTTCAACCCAGCCAGTCATACGGTTTACAACTTCCAGCCTGCCTTGATCTTTTCCAGGATGCTGTTCGCCTGGGATAAATTACCCTCCGCCTTGGTGTTGACGGTGATGCGGACTTCAATCTGTGGTTCCATACCGGCGAGCGGCTTTGACAGAGAATGAATTTGCTCCGCCAGATCCTGTATTTCCGAGATGCTCAGAACAGCCAGACTAGATGTGCGGCGGCCGGAAGCCGTCTGTATCGGCGGCGGTTCCATCGGCTTTGGTGCTTCGTTTCTCATCATCAGCTCAATTCCGCCATCGTGCTGCAGAGAACTGATTGGACCGGTCCCACTCGCGCGGTGAACGAACCCCTGACCCAATGCGGCATTGAGACTGTCTAAAAAGAGCTTAGAAGGCCATGGTCGGCCGCGCGTCGCTTTCAGAGCAGCATAGAGCGTGGACACTGTCGTCTTCGGTTCCGCTTCCTCTGTCCATGCGTTGGGCAGACTCTGGGGCAGGAAGTCCTTAGCTGCCAGTGCAGCCGGCGGTCGAAATAGAAGTGCATCGGGATCCATCTGGATCTCAGTTGGGATCTCGCAGAAAACACTATCGTTGCCATAAACCATCCAAATCGCACCATCCTGAATGGCTTTCGACACCGCCTTTTTGACGATGGTGTATTCAACTTGAGGGATCGGCCGCGTCTCTGGTGGGTAGCCAGGCTGCGTCTCTTCTTCATAGAAATGACTTCCATCGAACCAAGTGAAGAGATCGGAGAGCTTTACTCCCTCGTCGGTCTTGGGCCACAAGCCAGGCAGTGCGGCCGGGATAACCGCGCCAGAGCTGAGCGCATTGAGTGTCGCCCGTCCAGGCAGCCAGGCTTCGCCGCTTTTCGCCCAATCTGCAACGTCGATTCCAGAACGCCAGAACCATGCCTCAGATTGATCGCTTCGAACACAACGAACCGCCAAAACTCCACGCCGCACTGCATCCTCAATCGTGGTCAGAACGGTTTTTTCACTTAGCAGCTTCGGAAGACGCGGATCGCGGCCGAACTGCTGATACAGATCGGAAACACGCATTTGCGGATCGGAACCCGGCCAAACTGGGTACAGTCCGTTGGGCATGATGGCACTCGCATCGATCTTTTCACGGAATAGCCGTAGCGCCCCTTCTTGAAGGAGTGTGGCAAACAGGGACTGAGCACCGAGCGTGATCTTCCTGGCTTGTATCGAACCATCTTTTTCGAGATACAGGACCAGTTCATAAGCGTTCTTGACCGCCATCTGTGCGTCCTTCAGGGTGTCCCGTTTCTTATCCCGCACCACTTTCTGCTGGAAACTATCTAGCTCTTTGAACTGGCTTGATTTCTCAATCTCCTCCCAGGCAAGCCACTCAACTATCTGTTGTTCTGCCTGATGCAGTCCAGTCACACTGGGGGTCACGACCAAGACGATATTCTGGTACGTCCTAGTATCGGAAGGAGAAGAATGCGTGCGGATAAATACTTGAGCTTTATCGAGCGATCGATCACCAACGACGCCGGCATAGTCGGCGCCGAGGACGACTAGGCGGAAATTCCCATCATCTTCAATGTCTGCAGGCGTTTCCGGCAACTTGTGCAGCTTGATTCCTTCTTCAGCCGCACCTTCATAAAGCGGCCTACAATTCTTCTCTGCAAGTTCATCAAACTGGCTTTTGGCGTGTTTAATCACCCGCTTCTTCCAGGAGTCGTGAAGCTGGTTCAAATTCGGCTTCGGGCCTAGCCTCCAATACTTTGGAACACCAGTGACAGCTTCAGTTGCGTCGCACTCCTCCAGGTACCAAGATGTCTTCGCCCAGGCGATCAATCCGTTATTGAGGACCGTAGGCATCTCACAAGAGGCCGCCAGGAGCCATCGAAGATCCGCCAATTCCGCCTGCTCGCCAATAGGTTGCGAAAAGACGAAGGCGGCTACACACGCGGCCTCGATCTCCCGTCCACTGAGAGTGGCCGCATCTGCTTTCTGGGATTCAAGAGAACGCGGCAGCTCTGTCTTCAGGTTGGTGGGCCACTGCGGGTTCTTTACCCGATCCGAATCCTTGGCAGCCTCGGCCAGCTTCAGTAATGCCTCACTCAAGCCGTCATTTCCAGGAGCCGCAAGAAACACCTGCGGCCCAATCAATGGCGATTTGTCCCATTCCTCCGCGTCCCGCAATGCCATGGCAAAGGTCTGCAAGACGCCGCGTGTGCGTTGAAACTGGTCAAGATCGGTCCATTTGCCGAAGAAGCGATCCAAAAGATCCGGATGAAACGGATATGCTGTCTTCAACCGCTCCATCGAATCCGGCTGCCTGGCGCGAACACCATCAACAGCCTTCATGCGCGGCCAGAAGGCGACAATATGTTTCTCGCGCTCTGATGGGTTCTCTGGGAATTTGGCAAACAGACGCCGGCGCAACAGTTCAGCCAAGTCGTCCTTTTCAACCGGAGATTGAAGGGATGCCTGGCGATTCAAACCATTGTTGCAGGCATTTAGAACAGCCTTTCCGACTTCATCGTTCTTCTGAGGGTCAGTCGCCAGCAGGGACACCACGAGGCATGACCGTGACGATGCTTCTGTGGCTTGGGAAAGGCGTTGGAAGAAGTTCTTGAAGCGCTCGTACCAATCCGGGCCGCGGCCCTGGCTCAGGCCGGTCGAGTCGGGCGACGCAGCATCGTGCGCCCACATCAGGAATTCGTCGATCAGGATAAGCGCGCCGCAACCCGATGCTTCGACTTCCTTGAAAATCTCTGCCCAGAGGAGATCAGATGGCGGTGTGTCGAAATCCGGCTTGCTTTCGTCGCGCGCCAGGATGTCGAGCCCCTTCTGGCCGAGTAGCTGCCACGCGATCAGATTCCAGGGCATACGAAAGCTGCGCCTCTCCCCGGTTGGAGAGGCGGCCTCGCAACCTTTCACCCAGTCCACCTTGTCGAAGGAGACTGCCGCGACTCTTGCCAGCGGAGGATCGGTGATCTGAGCCTCATTCAGAATCGTGCCCACGGAAGTTTCGTTCCGGGGCAGGTTCTTGCCCAGAGTGGTGAGGTAGTAGAGCGCCGTCAACGTGTGCGACTTGCCGCCGCCGAATGTCTGCGCGACGTTGATGACCGATTCGCCGCCGGGCAACTTCGCCAGCCGCCGGAGTACGACCTTGCAAAACTGGCGCAGATTCTGAGTCGCATACGTGATGCTGAAGAATTGTCGAGCGTCGCAGTAGAACGGCTTCTCGCCCGGCCAACCGTTGATCACTTTATAGAGATCGATGGCAAAGTCGCTGGCCGTAAGCTTCCGATCGCGAATCTCCGCGCGCAGTTCGCAGGCGTCCTTCCAAGGCTCAATCACTGATTGCTTACTCATCTCGATGATTCCTCTCTGCCGTTCCTCAATTGACCTGCTCATGATTGGAGTTTTCCAGGGAGTCAAACAACGGCACGTCCCTCATTCCATCCGCGACAACAATGGTCTTCCGGTTCATCTTCAGTTGTGTGGCGAGGGCCTCAACAAGCCTTCGCTCGGAATCCTGCTTGTCCCGCACCGCGAGTTCGCGGACCGCCTGCAACAGCGGTTTGAAGGCACGTTCATTCGCCAATCCCCATGCCTCGAACTGCTGTTGAACTTCGACTGCACGATTCTGCTGAAACAAAAACATGAGCCGATGAAGCTTGTCGATTAGCGGCGCGGGATTGCCACTCCTGCTTTCACCGAGATCATCTGCCGACGTGCGCTCTTGCCAAGCCAGCAGACGATACTCGTTGCCCTTCCCCTCAGGCGCCTCTTCTACAGCATCCTCGAGTTCATCCTCATCATTGCGCGGTCTACCCCGTTTTTGCTTGCCGCCTTGTTCGAGAATGTTCCATACCACTTTCAGTTCCGTCTCGTTCTTACCGCACGCGTTTGCATAGAGAATGCAGGCACCGGCGGGTGCAGGATCAAGGCTGAAGTATGCCCGGTGGAGAAGATAATACTGCGTAACCGAATCGATTTCGAGACTCTCTCCGCGGCCCTGTGTTTCCTTTTGAGCCTCGCGGAAGCCAGGCAACTCACCCAGGCTGAATTGAAGGACGAGCCTTCTCACTTGCCCCAGGAACTCTTCGACGGTCATCATCCCGCCGGCCGTCTTCTTCACATACGGATGAGCGCTGTAGGCTTCGAGAGCCGGTCCAAGAGCGGCCCAGATAAAGTCGGGGCCTTGAATACCAAGATCGAAGTAGTACTGAAGGACATTCCGGCCGCCGAGCACATCACGCGGGTCAAACAGGATCTGCTTCATGTGCTCGATGACGTTCTCTTCCCATCCAGCCGGAGCCTGGGCTGGCCGCTTGCGGCACACAATCCAAACCGAAGATGAAAGAGCTGCCGAGCTCATGCCGCGCGTCCGGTTTGGCATTTCTGTCTGAATCGGCCAACTTGCGGTGACCACTGCTCCCCCGCGAATCACCGCCGATATGAGGGTCTCCCACGCCGCGACCTCTTTATTTGCGAAGACGATGACCATCCGGCCCGATTCCGTCAACGACGCGCACTTCGTCTGGAAGGCCGCTGCCATGCCGTCCTCGTAGTTCTTCTTGGATTTCTTCTTGTCACCACCGAATCGCGACTCGTCGTCGATCAATTCGCCATCGTTCTCTTCGTGATTCCATTTTGGCGATAGCTCCGCACGAAATGCTTTATCGACCTCGGGAGAAAGACCGTATAAGGTGCGCCGGAGCCATACATAAAAGAAGTCCATCAGGTCCGAATAGGGAATTGCGTTATAGTACGGCGGGTCCGTCAGAACCAGATCGACAGGCGCGGTGGACTTCTTCAGCGCCGACTCGATGCGCACGGAAGGGCGCTCCGAATGCGAACACGTTTCCAACGCATGGTCGATGAACAACGACACCCACTCCAGCGCGCCTAGAAAATTGCCGGTGGAATCAGATAGCGGGTTCACCTCGCAGAAGTCCCATACCATGGGCAGAGCGAAACGACCAAATGTGTTCCTCATCTTCTGCGCCCCGTTATGCCAAGAGCACAGAGCGCTCGAATAATCGGCAAGCCTGTCCACACAAATCGCCAGGTACGCGCCAACCGCCTCCGCGACACCCTGATCGTCTTTAGCGATCAAGTAAGTTGCGTTTCGGGTATGTCGAATAAACGAAGAAAGTGCGAAGAGCTGGCGATTCGTAAAGAGCTCGCGCCACCTCTTGAAACCATAGAGCGGGATGCGAAAGCCCAGAGTGCCCACGGGAGGAAGCGACTCGTCAGGAATTCCAAATGGAATGTCGGAAAACGCAACATCCAAATCTTCAATCTCGACCTGAGCCGCCTGTAAGTCCTCATCGTTTGGCAAGCGATAGCGTTTGAATGTTCTCTTGCTGTCGGGCCTGGTCGCCTCCGTGACGACGGACGTCATCTGCGCCCCAAACAAACCTTGTTGGCCCTGGCGCCGCAGGTCGTCCATGGTCAGAGAGATCATGCCCGGACGCCCGCTCAGCGGACTCCACACGCCGGCCCGGTTCATCGTGCCACCATTGAGAAAAGAGACAAGGTGCCCGGCGTCTATTTCCCATTCCTTGAGGACTGGAAACTTCTCGATGATCTGTTCAGGACGGCTGAAATCCGGCTCTTGGAGTAGACGAAACTGTACTTCGGACCGATCCTCTTTTGGAATAGGGAGAAGCGCTGCACGCTTCCCAACCTTCTTGCTAAGCCAGAACGTCTTCAAGAGCGGAATGCGGCCGGAGCCACTTTTGTCTCGCGCCGTACGTGCCCAGAGAAAGGCAACTGCGGGCTCTCCATCCGAGACGGGGTATCGCGGCGCTAGATCCGCGCGCACGCGCTCCAGTACCCAACGCCCCCAAGCCCGCAAATGCCAAGACAAACTCGCGTCAGGGAGAGCCATCAACGCAAGTTGCGCTGGATCGGAGAAATGCCGCTTCTTGTTGCCTCTGCGCTTCTTGATCTTGTCGGCGAGAAAGTCCTCCACGAAATCGGGCCACTCCCGGACGAACGACGGGAGCGGCATTTTCTTTGCAGAGAATTGCTGCGGATAGTCGAGCGTGCATTTGAGGATCAGCCATGAAACTGGGTTCAAGTCGGAAGCCTGAACATCGCAGCCGAGACGCATGGCTTCGAACGGGATAGCTCCACCACCGGCGAATGGATCGACTACGCTCGGCGCCCGATCACCGTGAAAAAGCCTGATTGCCTTCCGCATTTCATCCAATGCAGGATCGCACTCCTGCCCCCAGGCCAGTAAACCGCCTTCGACGAGTTCCTTATCTTCGATCACCGTATTGCCGTCTTCGTCGGTCTCCTCCACCGGTTTGGTTACGATTTCTCCACCAATCTTCGCCAGCAGTTCTTTCCTCTTCGCTGGATCACCGGGATCAGGCAAGAGCGTCGCCAATAGGGCCGCTCGGCTTGCCGCCAGCGGTCGCCGGGCAGGCCAGGTATGCAGTGTAGAAATGTGGCGATGCCGCACGTTCTTTTCATGAACGCTCGCAACCGATGCCTGCTTCAGCGGGAACGCAACTTCAATGAGCCTCGGCTTGTCATTCATCGTTTCATTCCTCTGCTTTCCGTGATCGCATTTGCTGCTTTGCGGTGGGTCATCAATCCGGTTCTGCCTCCCTGATCACTTCGCCGATGTTGATACTGAAGGACTGGCGCGTCTTGAACGCCAGGCGGATTGGATCCCGCACCCGGAAGAGCTTCGGATCGGTGGCGCAGTCCACAACTACATACAGCCAGTACTTGTCTCGAACGTTTGCAGCGGTCGGCCACTCGTTGTCTGTCAGCTGGATTGCGCCTCGGGCCGCCCGGCCCTTGACTTCGATCACCACTTTGTCGCCGTTTGCCCTGTGGCTCTCTAGGTCGTAGCCGCGCGCCAGATGGGGCGCAGAGACATCGAAAACCCGGGCATGGTAGTGGTCGATTTCAAAGTTTCTGGCGATGCGCATTGCGATCGCCTCAATGTCCTTGTCGTAGGCTTCCCTCGCTTCCGGCGTCGGATCGGGCACTACGATGGCAAGGGCAATTCTCTCCAGTCTAACGATGTCTACCAGGTCAGGGCGCCGTTGCGCATACAGCAGGGCCTCCGACTTGTCGGCATCGAGCGCAGCTTGCTGCATCTTGATCTCTTCAAGCTCCGGGACAAGGGCTTCTTCGCCCTGCCGGATGCGCCGCGCCAGTTCGCTGCGCTTCTCCGCCAGCGCGCCGCCCTGGAAGTCGAACCCGCGGAGAAGATCGTCGAGTTGCCCCTCCGTTTTGGAGCGAAGGAGTGCGCGAAGTTGCTGGAGAAATGTCGTCTCGGCAAACATCCGCGCATACGCGTCCGCACGAACTGCGCCGTCCTCGGGATTCACCAGCAGATTCCCGGCTTTCCAGAGCAGCGATCGCGGTGCCGGCTGGAGAGCGAGAAGGTGATTCGGCGCGCCCTCCAGAAATGCCCCGGACTCGTCCCATCGAATTCCTATCATGCGGCGGTCAAATCCGCTTGTCTTCGCACTCTGCCCATTGCCGAACGCCGGCTCCCCGATTTCGCAAAGATAAACGGCAAAGCAGTACGGGCGTTCCGTCCCAGGGTCACAGAAGACCACGCCGCGCTCCGCGTCGCCATGGAACTTGTGAAGTACTTCTTCGCACAGAGCGTCGAAGACGATGTCGCCGGGGCGTAGAAAGCATATCCGGTCGCTATCAATGCCGGGAGTCACGGCGTCCCGCCGGACGGTCAGAAAGTCCGGCAAACCGTTGGGGAAACGCGGACCTAGATTGCGCAACCAGGAGCCTTTCTCGCCCGATGGAGCGAAACGGGCAGATTCGGTCACGTCGCCCTCGATCTGAATTCCAAGCCGGGGAGCCGCCTTTTCGACGAAGTTTTGGATATAGGCTGGCAGCAGGCGGTTGAACCGTTCCACTTCGATCTCGCCATTCAATTGACCTAGTCGTTTGGCAACGTCGCCGTAGGTCGAGGCAGTCTGACGCTGCTCCTCCACCGCTGCGCGAAGGCGCTGCGTGGCAAAGAGGGTGTCCAGTTTCCTTTGAGCCGAGTAGGGCGAGGTCTCAAATAACGCCTCTCTCATGAGGTCACGAAGCGACACCTCCTCGAGTTGCTGACCGATCACATCGAATACTTTGTCGCTGCAAAGGTCCTTTCGCGCCTCATCGAGCTTGAAGAGCAGCGTTGCCAGAACATCGCCTTCACGGGTGCCTTCCGCGACCATGTTGAAGATGCGGACCTCTGCGTGCTGCTGGCCGAAGCGATGGAGGCGGCCCATGCGCTGTTCGAGGCGCGCGGGGTTCCACGGAATATCGAAGTTCACCATGATCCAGGCGAACTGAAGGTTGATTCCCTCGCCGGCGGCGTCCGTCGCCAGCATGAAGCGCGCGGTCGGGGCATCGGGATTCTTGATGCCTTGTTCCCGCCGGATAGCGGCGGGCATGAAGAAGATGCGCTGCTTTTCGCGTTCTTCAACGTCCATGCCCCCGTGGATATAAGCCAGTTGGCCTGTGTATCCCAGCGCCTCGAACCGTTGGCGAAGGTATTCGAGGGTATCCCTGTGCTCCGTGAAGATGAGTAGCTGTTCATTGCGGAAATCGGCGGATTCGATAAGCTCCCGCAGCTTCATAAACTTGGTTTCCTGCTGAAGTTCACGCACTTGATCGCCAAGGGACATCACATGATCTATATATTCAAGTTCCTTCTTGAGCTGCGCGGCATTCGATGGACGCGCCAAAGACAGGGCCTGATTTTCAACGCTTTCTTCGGTTTCATAACCGTCGCCATTTTGGTCGTACTCATCTGCGGTGCTGGTGTCGAAGTAGGCAGTGATCTTATCCAGCGAGGGCTGCGCTTGGCCTTGGGCGGGAACACCCTCCAAGATGCGTTGCCGCCTTCGCTTGAGGGACTCGAGCATCGCGTAAGTGGAACTGGCCAGCCGCCGCTGCAGAACGGCCACTACCATGGCGGCAGCGTTCTTGTTGCTGGTCCGGTTGTTCTCATAGCTCCACTTCAGGTAGTCAGTAGCCGCGTCGTAGAAGCGATGCTCTGCTGAGGAAAGGCGAAAAGCGATGGTCTGGCAGAGGCGAGGCTTGTAGATTGGCTGCCCCTGGTAATCGACCATCTCCTCTTTGAGCCGCCGGATAAAGTACTTGGTGCGTTTCTCAGGAAGCGCTGCATCGAATGCATCCTGCGTGGAAAAGACTTTCGAATCAAGCAGCCGCCAGAGGGCGTAGTACGGAAATCGCTTCCCCATATGAGGGGTGGCCGTCAGCAGCAGCAGATGGGTGGATCGCTGGCTGAGTGATTCCGCCAGCCGGTATCTCCGGGTCTTGCTGTCCGCACGAGTCGCATCACCCCAGGACAGTTTGTGCGCCTCGTCGAACACTACCAAGTCAAATGTGGGGACCGCAGTCGCAATCAACCGCTCCCTCACGGCGTCCGTGGCGGCCGTGTCGACACTGATAATGAAGAGTCCAGCGCCGGGCTCTGTCAGAGGGTCTCCCTTTGCAAAATCCGCGCCGCGCAGAATCGTGAAGTCAAGGTCGAAGAAGTGCCGAAGTTCCCGGCGCCAGTTCCAGGTCAGCCCAGCTGGCGCGCATATGAGCGCTCTCTTCAATCTCCCGCGGTTGATCATTTCCCGGATGTAAAGCCCGGTCATTATGGTTTTGCCCGCTCCAGCATCGTCAGCAAGGAGGAACCGGAGGGGATTCTGAGACAGCATCTGCTCGTAGACGGCTATCCGCTGATGTGGGAGCGGAACAACGCGAGAGAGCTCCAACCCAAACGCCTTGTTAAATATGTGGCCGTTTTGTATACGGTGAGCATCCACGACGAGCTTTACCGCGTCGGCATCGCCTTCAAAATCCAGACAAATCTGCGGGAATGGAAGAGGAGGAGCCGCCGAAGACGTCGGAAGCTCCGTTTCAAGGGCCAAGGCTCTCAAGCGCTGAATGCGGTCGCTTTGAGGTTTAGCCTTTCCGTTTTCCCACCGATTCACGGTGGCAAACGATACACCCACAACGGCTGCAAATGCCTTTTGGGACATCTGCAGCTGTGAGCGAAGTTGTTTGATCTGTTCAGAGTTCATAGAAAACCATTATCTATATATAGCATACGCTATATGCGATAGTAACGACAGATACGTGACGCCACCAACTGGAGGAGGCAAACCGAACCTGAGGTTGGCTTACCTTTAATCAGGAGCAGCCAACATGTTGGGCACTGAGATGCGTTTTGGCGCCATCCCAAGCACCGCTCTGACGCTCCTCAAGTCACAGACATCACCTGTAATACCAACGTGATGCGCCTGCGCTGAAGCGATACGGATAGCCTGCGTAACAGCGAAGGCTCCAGCGACGGCGCTAACGAACGGCACAGCCACGCTACTCCCGGCCAGCATCGCTGCCCCACAGCCGCCGTCGCCGCGGACGCGAGCGAGATCCTGATAGGCCGGCAACTGCATCAGTTCTTGCGTAACCTGTACCGGCTGATCCTCAACACCCCGAAAGTGATCAGCAGGATCCTCCGAACAACCGAAAACATTGATGCGGAATTTCTGGTAGTCGTTCACCGTTGCTCCCAGCCCCGCGTCGATGACGTACTCAAAACCTCGGCGGCCAAGCAGGCGCCGAGCGAGCATTCCGTCGAGTCCTGCCATTGCAATTCCCGGCTCGGCGTCCGAACGAAAGAGATGTTCATCAAGGCGGCGATCAACGCGCCGGGCCTGATACCCGCGACCGGTCGCCCATTCTTCGGCAACGCGTGTCTTCAGAATGCCGTACCGACCACGTTGCACCAGTATTGATGTTCCCCAGTTCTCCTTTGCAATCTTCTGATCGTCCTGAAAGAAGAGAAGGACGTCTTCGGGCCGCTCGTATGGCAGCAGTGACAATGACCACAAGTATGCCTGTCCCAGATTTCCGAGCCCGATGAGCCAAAGCTCCCTTGGCAAGTAGACCTGACTCGAACAGGGGCCGATTTGGTCTGGGCCGAATTCGCACAGCCCTGGCGCCCACAGAGATAGGCTTTGGGCCGTCTCGCCGGCGCGAAGATCGCCCTGCTCAGCGAGGAATGCCTGTCCGACTGCTAGTGCACCAGCGGTGACGCCAGCGAGGGCGCAATCGCCCCGGCCGATGCTCACCGGTCTTCTCCCTGGGGCAGTCCCTGCTGTCCAGCCATTCCAAAACGCCTGCACCGACCAGCCGTCACCCGGCTCCATATCTGAACCGATCAATACTCTTCGACTTGTTAACGAGGCCTCCGTTGTTTGCGCGCCAAAATACGCGGCCGCCTCAGAGAGTGATTTCGCGGCGATGGGTAGAGGAAACAGTAAGGGCTGACTCAGAGGGCCATGAACGGTGACGCTGCCGAAACACCGCGTGCCGGTGGCTGTCGCCGTCAGGAACGCAGCCTGCCCAGCCGGCGTGTTGACCGCATTGGCTCCAACAACGAGAGACAATCTGGACGCCGCCAGCTTGCTCTCTGCTTCGGAAAATGTATGCCGCCCAGAATTCACGAGGGCGGCACGAATGCGAGACGTTTCGGAATCGAGTTCTATCAGGCTGTTGTTCATTGCGGCCACCATCCCACGTAAAACACTCGATCCCCCTGGGGGCTGTGATCCAGCCACTGGCGCGAACTGAGATACTCATAGATTCCGATTCCGCCCGGCATGCGAGCGCGGGCGGCGAAATCCGGGAGGATGATGGCCAAATGCCCGGATTCCGCAATCATCGGATTGTGACGATCACTGCGGCTTTGACCATACCCACACGGATGAACATGCACATCGGCCACAACCGTCATTTTCAACTCGCGGCACTTTTGCCATACAAGCCCGAACCGTCCGCCGTCGAACTCGACAATGCCGTGCTGGAAGCATGTAGGATCAATATCGTCGTAATACAGGAATTGCCGTATCCTCCGAATCCTGCCATCTGTGCTTCCGAGAAGAAAGGCGCCGCTTTCGCGCATCCCCCCAGTGCGCCGCATCAACTCATCGACGCCATTACCCCAGATATGCTGATCGCAGAGCAGCCTAGGCGGCTTGCCGAATGCCGTGCGCAGTAGTGTTCGAAGTAAGAAGGCCATATAAATCCTCAAGGATGAAGGTGAGATCGCGTTTGGCATTCCACGCCAGGTCTGGATAACCTGACGACCAGTTGTTATGCGCGCCCGCCAGGCGATCCCAAGGACGATAAACAGTCTGGTTGCCCCAGGACTTAAAAGCCTCGGTGACACGGTTGGAGCCTTTGGGGCGCTGGTCGACCGCAAGCA
>Ga0326728_10018204_pt1 | contig 13896 bp, 9 predicted proteins | sample MB3enrmetagenome_FD_207602 | JGI IMG/M metagenome (GOLD analysis project Ga0326728, IMG submission 207602) | Lab enriched peat soil microbial communities from McLean, Ithaca, NY, United States - MB31MN | ecosystem: Environmental > Terrestrial > Soil > Wetlands > Peat | place: USA: New York... | reverse complement strand
TCGTGCAATCAGATAAAAGGGCCTTGGTCTTATCGGTGTTTATCGGTGTTCCTCCGTGGCCATAATGTTTTGCCTCGACCCGAAAAGGGAACTCATCCTGATTGCACGAGGTCAGGAGTTCTGCGGTCTCGACCCTTGAGGCTGCGCCCCGTCAATAATGAAATCGCCAGCGGAATTCCGCGTAGAGCTGGCGCGGATCGTTGAAGTGGAAGCCTCCGAACGTCAGGCTGTTGTCCAGCAGCACTCGCCGATTCGCCACGTTCAGCGCGGTGAATGACACGCGGTACTTGCCGTTCTCGCCGAACGTTTTTCCCAGGGAGACGTCGAACGTGGTGTGGCCGGGGAGATAATTCCCGGGATACTGCGCATCCGGCAGCCCGTTGGTGAATCCCGACCCCCAGTACACGTTGGCGGCGGCCAGCACCTTCGCTGGCAGCGTGGCGTTGAATCCCAGATTCAGGGTGTTGCGCTGGTCGTGATCCACCGGTGAGAGTCCGGGCGGCGGCTGGCATCCATCCGGAACGGGAGTGGGGCAGATCAAGCCTCCCGTGAAAGGCGAGGAGGCCTGTGCGATCTGATTGGAGTAAGCCGCGTGGGCCTGAATGCGACGCCAGAGACGGGGCGAACGAAGCGTGGTTTCCCATCCTTGAATCAAGGCACGGTCCCAGGTGAGCGGCCAGAACAGGTTCGATTCGCCGATATTGCTGTGGTCCAGCCAGTTCCGCGCGGTGGTTTGAAAGGTGTCTTCGTCGAGCACCCAGCCGTGGAAGGGAATGGCCACGCCGAATTGGTATTCATGATCGCGCTCTCCGCGCAGTGGGCCGAAAGTCAGGCTCTGGCTGTTGGCTAAGTCGATCAACGGACCGGTCGCCGTCAACAGCGGAGGCGCCTGATAGAACTCGCCCCAGAACCCGCGGAAGACCCAGTTCAGCTTGGGGATTCGGACGGCCACGCCGAAGCGCGGGTCGGTCGCACCCTCCGCGACTGCCGGCTGGGTTCCTCCGCTGAGCGATCCGGAATCGAAGTGCGAATAGCGAACGCCGGCGATCAGCGTCAGCCACGGCGTCACCTTGAACCGGTCGTTGACGAACGCTTCCACCAGCCCACCGGTAACCGCCGCCGAAGAAGCGCCGAAATTAGCGCAGTCCGTGCCGCAATCCGTAAAGACGTTATTGAAGAAGTTGCTCTGGTGCTGCGCGAACCCGTAGCCTCCCACTTCGACGTCGTTGTTCCTGGCGATGGTGGCGGCCAGGCTGGCCTGCGCACCGGCGTAGTTAGCGGTCTGGTTCACATTGGTGATCACCGGATAATCGTTCGGCGAGGAGTTATAGGAGGCCTGGTTGAAATGATAGAAGGGCGAAACCGTCATCCTCAGGTCGGGATTAAAGGTGTGGATCCAGGAGAAAGCCACATACCCGTCGGGCTCGCGCTCGCTATCGTGCAAACCATAACTGGGGTAGATCTGATTGCCGGATGAATTGGGATCCGGATCGATGGGAATCTGGTAATAATCCTGGCGCAAGGAGGCCACCAGGCGAAATTGATTGGACGGATTGGCGTTCCAGATCAGGTTCGCGAAGCCGCCGTATCCGTTCTCCGCATCATGAACCACCTGCCCGATGGGAGGCTGGAGACCGTAGTCGCTGCGATTCGCGTTCAGGCTGACGTAATAGGCGAAGCTCCTGGTGTGGCCGCTAAAATTGACTTGATCGTTGGTCTGGAACCAATTGCCGAAAGAGGCGACGATCTCCGCCTCGTTGTCGCCCTCGAAGCCGCTGCGGGGCACGATATTGAAAATCCCATATGTGCGGTCTCCGTAGTCCGCATCGTAGCTGCCGCGCTGTACTTCCAGATAATCGATGTCCTTGGGGTCGATCTGCGGGCCCAGGTTGGTGGCGATATTGGTGTTCGGTATGGGCACGCCGTCGATCAGCCAATCCACCTGATGGCCGCCGCGCATGTGCAGCATGTCGTGGGTGACGTAGGCCGCGGGTACGTAGTCGGTGATCATCGCCATGCTATTGGTGCGGTCGGCGCCGGGTGTTTGCGCGATGTCGGCGCGGTCGACCAGGGTGGTCGGCGTCACCGAATCGGTAGTCACCGGTTCCGCCTGGCCGGCGACCACGGCGGTCTCATGCACGGAGGCGATGGCCAGTTGAAAGTGGAGAATCGGCGATGAGCCGGAGATCACCGTGACAGTCTGCTCCATGGATTGGAAGTTTGGCTGGCTGACGGTGATTTTGTAATCGCCTACCGGCACGGTGGGGAAGGTAAACTCGCCGTCGGCGCCGGCCTGCGCGGTTTGCGACCAATCCGAAGTAACGGCTTGCAGATTTACGGTTGCCCCGGATAACGGACGATGCTGCGGGTCATGCACAATTCCTTGAATTTTTCCAAAAATTGTGGCGTACAAAACGTTCGCCAGACACAAACAGAATACGAGCTTTCGCACACAGACTCCTTTCATGAGCTCTCTCTCTTGTTTTGGGGGTGTGTATTTAGGAGAGAACCACGGGAGGCCCGCGCTTCTGGCTCGATCTGTCGAACGAAACGCGATAGCCGGCTTCCGTCTGAACCCGGATTGCGCGATGGCTGACGACGGCGCCGAAGATCGCGCATGAGTTCTTCAGCACAGCAACAAACTGGCCCGCGGGAGTGGCTGGAGCGCCCGGGTACAAGGGACATCGCGGCTGGATCGATCGCAAAGAAACGCCGGCGGCCGATGGGGCGCTGTCCATCATCATCGCGCAATGATGTTTCCCGCCGCGGCGGCAGCATTCCGGCAGGTTCGATTCCGCATCGGCAAACACCGCCGGCGCGATCAGCGGGAAGCCGAATACAGCCAACAGCAGTGAAGCGAGCGCACGACGCATCCGGGTGCTTTAAATTCTATCATTAGAAGCGCGCGCCCTAACGGCGTGCCCGGCCGGGGAACCTTGCCCTCCGCGCTCTCCGCCCCCTCCAGGCCCCAGGGGGTTGATTTTGACTTCCGGGTTTCTCAGCGTCTCGGCGCCTCTCCGGCGAAAAACCCTACTGCTTGATCACCGTACCGTCCGCCTTGCGGATTTCGCCCCATCCGCCATTGAGCCCACTGCGGTCGCTGAACGGCGCCTTCGCGGCCGCTTTTTCATCGATCTCAATGCCCCACCCGGGCTGCTCACTCACCCACAGATATCCGTCTTTCATTTCCGGGCAGCCATGGAAAATTTCCTGTAACCGCGCGCTGAACGGCGAGTATTCCTGAATGCCGAAGTTGTAGCTCACCAAGTCGAGCGTCACATTGGCCATATGCCCGACCGGCGATACATCGCCCGGACCGTGCCACGCAGTCTTCACCCCGAACATCTCGGCCAGGATCGCGATCTTGCGCGACGGTGTGAAGCCGCCGGCCTGCGAGACGTGCACGCGGATGTAGTCGATGAGCCGCTCGCTGATGAGCGGCGTCCACTCGTGCGGACTATTGAAAAGTTCCCCCATCGCAATCGGGCTGGCGCACTGTTGGCGAATCTGCCGAAAGTACGCGAGGTCCTCGGGCGAGAGCGGATCTTCCAGGAAGAAGAGCTTGAATTTCTCGGCGTCCTTGCAGAATTGCACCGCCAGGTTGGGTGTCAGCCGTTCATGCATATCGTGGAGGAGCTCGACCTCGTCGCCCAGTTCCTGGCGGCAGAACTCCAGAAGTTTGAGCGCGCGCCGAGCCTGATAAGCCGGCTCGAACAGAGGCTTGTCCGTAAGCGGCTTGAGCAGGCTCGTCGTCGGGCCGCCGCGAGAACTGCCGTAGCCTGACATGCCCGGCAGGCCCACCTGCACGCGCACATGGCGAAATCCCTGGGCCATGTACCGCTTAGCCGATTCCACCACCGCCGGATATTCCGGGCCGTCGGCATGCGCGTAAGCCGCGGCGGCCTCGCGGCACTTTCCGCCCGCCAGTTGATAGACCGGCATCCCCGCCTGCCGGCCTTTGATGTCCCACAACGCCTGGTCGACTCCGCTGATGGCGTTGTTCAGCACCGGACCGTTTTTCCAGTACGAGCTGTCGTAGCAGGACTGCCAGATATCCTCGATGCGGTCGGCCGTCTTGCCCATCAGGAAGGGCTTCAGGTAGCGTTCCACCGCGGGCTTCACCAGGTCGGCGCGCTGGGTGAAGGTTCCGCAGCCGTAGCCGTAGAGGCCATCCTGATCGGTGGTGATTTTGACCACCGTGAGGCGCACGCCTTCGGGCTGGCACTCGATGACGCTGATGTCTTTGATCTTGGGAGCCGGCAGACCGCGCGTGGCGCGAGCAGCTTGCTCCTGCGCCTTCTGCTGGCGCGCGGACACCAGGCCGAGCATTCCGGCGGCTCCAAACTTCTTCAGAAGGGTGCGGCGGTCGAACATGCGCTCATTGTATTCCCGTTCCTGGTGGGACATGCTTCAGTTCGATGGCATGGCAACGCGGTGGGGCGGACCCCCTGGTCCGCTGCCGGCCCCCTGGCCGGCCTTTCCCATGGTGAGAGTCTCTTCTGCTACGGAAAAGCGGCACGTGGGCGTGCCGCGCAGACCAGGGGGTCTGCCCCACCACCAGTCACCCCACCAGACTGCAGCGCGGGCATTTCCACTTCGAGCCCATGGGGCGGGCGGGATGCGCGATGCGGGCGGGAGGATTGAAATCGTGATAGAGCTCACACTCCTTGTGGTACGCTTCCTCGGCGCTCGCCAAATATACGTACTTGAACCGTTTGTATTTGCGCACGCGTTCCTGCAGACTCGCGTTCACATCCGTGTCCGACCGGCCTACGTAAGTGATGTGGAAAGGGCCGGAATCGTGGGACTGATCGAGGGCATACGCACCCGGCGATTGCTGGGCGACTGCCGTGTCGATGTCGCTCTTACTCATTGGGAAGGGGCCGTGCAGACCGGTTTCAGCCATAAGGTTAATTGTCTCCTATGTGGACGATGCCAGGGGCGTTCCGATAGCATGCCACAATAGGAATATGTTGGAGGGGTTCTCCGCGGTCCCGCCGGATCGCACTCCGCGCCGCGCTTTTCTCTTCATGCCCTTCGCCTTCGCCGGGCTGGCGGCGCTCGGCTTACGCCGGGAACATTCCATTCCCGACGCCCGGGTGAACGGCTCCGGCGCGGCAATCGATATCGTTGTCTTCTCCGACAATGGAAGAAATAGGGAGACGGTCCACATGAATAAAGTTATGAAAAGCGATGCCGAATGGAAGACGGAACTGACGCCGGAGGAATACGCCGTAGCCCGCAAGAAGGGCACTGAACGGGCGTTTACCGGGCGATATTGGAACAACCACGAGCCCGGGATGTATCGCTGCGTCTGCTGCGGCACGGACCTCTTCCGCTCCGATGAGAAATTCGACTCCGGCACCGGCTGGCCGAGTTTCACACGTCCCGCCGCCGAAGAGAACGTCGCTACCGAGAGCGACAACAGCCTTTTCATGGAGCGCACCGAGGTGCTTTGCGCCAAGTGCGACGCGCACCTGGGCCACGTTTTTCCGGATGGCCCCGGGCCCACCGGACAGCGCTACTGCATCAATTCCGCGGCCCTGCGGTTCGAACCGAAGAAGTAACAGCAGGCCCTGCTCCAACTGCGATACCATTTTCGCTAAGAGCACTCATTTAAAGAGAGGAGCACGTCCATGACCCGCCGCGAATGGCTGGCATTGATTGCCGCCGCACCGCTGCTAAAGGCCGACACCCAGCCTGCCCCTGTAGCGCCCGTTTCCATCGCCAGATGTGCCTCGTATGACGAGGACGTTACGGCGAAGCTGGCAGCCATGTTCGATCAGCTCGGCGGCTTGCCGAAGCTGGTGCGCAACAAGACGGTCACCATCAAATTGAATTTGACGGGCGGCCCCGGAATGCGCGTGAACGGCGCAGAACCCGGCCTCACCCACATGGTGCATCCCAAGCTGGTGACCGCCACGGCATACCTGATGAGCCGCGCGGGCGCCAAACGCGTCCGCCTGGTGGAAAGCGCGTGGGGGCCGAGAATGCTGGAAGACTCGATGCAGGCATCGGGCTTCGACATCAAAGCGCTGCAGTCGGCGGTAAACGGCCTGGAATTCGAAAACACCAACATTCTCGGGCAAGCCAAGCAGTATTCCCGCTTCAAGGTGCCGAATCCTTACATGTATTCGGAGTACGTGTTGAACCACTCGTACGCGGATACCGACTTCTTCGTCAGCATGGCCAAGCTCAAGAACCACGCGGAGTGCGGCGTCACCCTCTCCATGAAGAACTGCTTCGGTATGACGCCGGTGTCGATCTACGGCGACGATGCCGGGGTCGACGAACCGAACGAGGGGGCGTCCATGAGCCGGCAGGGAGTGTGTCACATCGGCCGCCGCCAGCCCGCCAAGATCGCCCCGCCGGAATTGCACCCCGGGGTCAGCAACTCCGCCGGATACCGCGTTTCGCGCATCGTTGCGGACCTCTCCGTGGTCCGGCCGATCCACCTCGCGATTATCGACGGCGTGCAGTCCATCGCCGGCGGCGAAGGTCCGTGGAATCGCGGCATACGGAGGGTCAGTCCGGGCGTGATGATCGCCGGCCTGAACCCCGTGTGCACCGATGCCGTCGCCGTCGCGGTGATGGGCTACAGTCCGCGCGCCGACCGGGGCACGAAGCCCTTTCCGCACGCCGACAACACCATGCTGCTGGCCGAAGCCAACGGTGTGGGCAGCACCGACCTGAAGCGCATCGAGGTTCGCGGAGTTCCCGTCGAACAGGCGATGTATCGCTACGAAGTGTAGTCTGGTAGTAGATGACCGCTAGCAAACGGGCCCGACGCTCGTACCGCGTCTTCCGGCTGGAATCCTGGGAGGCGTTTCTCGGACTGGTCACCAAGCCACCGTATTCCAACTGGGCATTTCGCGGCGAACGCGACGAGCGCTGGCCGCTGTACAGTTCGCTTTCGCGGTATCTGCAGAATTTCGGCGTGGCGCGCGCGGCATGGCCCTTGCAGGAAGCCCGCATTCTTCGCGTCTTCAAGCGCAAGGCCCACCAATTTCTGGAAAAGCCCCCCGAGCCGGATGACGACTTCCAGTGGATGGCGCTCATGCAGCACCACGGGGCGCCCACCAGGCTGATCGACTTCACGTGGTCACCCTACGTGGCGGCATTCTTCGCGCTGGAACGAACCCTGGCCGATGGCGTGGTGTGGGCCATGAACCCCGCGCGCGTCGATAGCAGCCGCAACGTGAGGCGCATCCCCGTGGACCCGCGCATCTCCGGCAACTTCGCGCGCTATTTCCTCTCCGGCAAGCGCCGCCTCATCTGGATGGGCGAACCGCACACCATGAATCGCCGCCTCATCGCGCAATCCGGGACCTTTGCAGTGCCCGGCGTGCTGGATGTGCCGGTGGAGCAGATCCTGGCCAATTCCGATCAGGAGAACATTCTGGCCAAAATCGTCCTCGCCAATTCCGTGCGCGAGGTGGGAATGCGCGAGCTCTACCGCATGAACATCACCTTCGCCACCCTATTCCCGGACCTCGACGGGCTGGCGCAATCCATGCGCTACGAACTGGAATTTCACTGGGATTACAATCCGCGCACCATGGAGAAATATCATATCTAGCCCCGTGGGACATGCTCTAGCTTGCCCGGCGAGCGGAGCTCGCCCGCCGCATCGTGGGGAGCAGGCTCAAGCTGCGGGAGGTATGTTCAGCCGCTTCTCAACCTCCAGCAGACGCTCTTCCAGCGTGGCCAGGCGGGCGTTGAAGGCGGCCTGATTGCCTTCTCCCTGTTTGATCCGCTACAGCATGGACTCCGCCAATCGGTAGTTGGAGGTGATGATGCGACCCTCCATATCCGAGAGGAACTGCTCCATCCGGTGCTCGAAGGCCTGAAAGCGGAGGTTCACTTCCACCTTATAGTCCTCGAGGTCGCGCTTCATTTCGGAGCGAACCTCTGAAAGGTCGCCCTTCAACTCAGAGCGAAGCTCAGCCATATCGACTTTTGTTTCGGAGCGGTGCTCTGCCAAATCGCCCTTCAACTCAGAGCGAAGTTCTATCAGATCACCCTTCGTGGCCGGAGAGTCGCGGTCATTTTCCATGGCGCTTCCTTGTATGTGGCTGGGAAGGGGCGGTCTACGCCGTCGCCAGCACCGCCGTCTTTCTCTGCACTGCGCGCAGTAAGTCGAGCGCTGGCTCGAACCTCCCACACGATCGTCAGACGCCTTCTTCTCGCCTGCTGCTACCGCCGCCGTTTATTGGCCGATACGCCGGCGGATTTCAGGAACCAGAGGATCTTCCGGCGACTGCCCGCGGATGCTGAGATAGGTCTTATAAAAGTCCGCGAACCCCGCGCTCTTCATCCCTTCCCGCGCGCGTCCTTGATAGTAATACACAGCCGGGAAATAGGCATAAGTCGGCACGTTATCCATGAACAGTTCAATGGCTTCGCCTCGCCGCTTCACACATTGATCGAACTCCGAGTCAGCCTCCGTGAATGCTCCCGCTTCCAGGTAGGCCCGCCCCAGCTCGAAGCGGCCGATCCAAGTGTCCAGCAGGTGGTTTGCGGCAGCGGCCAGCTTAACTGCTTCCCGGGCGTCTTTCCGCTTCAGTGCGATCTTCTCCTCGACGATCTTGCCGTAAGCCTGCGGCTCGCTTGTCGGTTCGGACGAGAGGCTCGCTGCCAGCTTTTGCGCTTTAGCAAGGTCTCCGGCATCGACATAGCCGCTCGCCGCCAGGAATTTAATCTGGATAGACTGGCTGTTCGCCAACGCCTTGCCAATGGCAGAGAGAGCTGCCGCATGGTGTCCTTGCATTTCCTCCATGTTCCCCAGCGCCGCGTACTTCCGCGCGGCGTTGTCATCCATCTTGGCCGCCACATCGCCACTGGCTCCTTGTGTGAGGATACGCGCTGCCTCTGCATACGTCCCCTGATAGGCGGCAAGATCGGCGAGTCCGGCGGCCGCGGTAGATACGCCCAGCGGACCGAACTCCGCAAGCTGACGGTACCCTTCGGCCGCCTTATCGATTTGCCCCCGCCCGAGCTGTGCTTCGGCGAGCACCAGGTATCCCTGCGCGGCCGACGGACTGATCTCGAGCGCGGCGCGCGCCTCCTTTTCGCTCAGCGCAAAATCTCCGGCAAAGGAACTGATGAATGCCAGGTTCAGCCGCTGCCCCACTCCCTTGGGGACAATCTCAACTGCGTGCCGCGCCGCTTCCAGCGCCTTCGGCGCGTTGCGCAATTGCGTATAACAGGTGGCAAGGTTATTCTGGCCGACGCGATCGGCGGGGTAGCGCGTGACGAGCTGTGTGTATTCCTGAACGCAACTTTGCCAGTCACCCGTGGTGAGATCGTACAGCCCCTGGTTGCGATAACGTTCCCGCTCGGTCATGCGGTCCACTTGTTCCATCGCCAGCTTCATGTACTTTACGGCCTCCGTGGGTCTCCCCAGGTTCTGGGCCATGGCCGCCATGCCGGTGTACGCCCGCGCAAACTTCGGATCCAGTTCCGCAGCCTTCCGGAACGAATCGAACGCCTCCTGGAACTTGCCCGCGAACTGTTCTTCAGCAGCGAGAGCGTCCTGGTGAACGGCCTCCAGGGATGCGGCCGTAAATCCTCCGCTGACGGCATCGAACTGGACCGAGGCGGGCGTGGTGTCGCCCAGAGCTTTGCGAATCGGCGCCGCCAGCTTGGGAAGGTCGCGCAGAATCGCCTGCTTATTGGCGGCGGTAACTTCCGCTTTTGCGAGCAAGTTGCCGCTCACCGCGTCCAAGGCGATCGCCGTAATATCGTACTTGTCGCCTCGCAAGCTGATGTCGCCCGTAATAACCGCGTTGACGCCCTGGCTTACGGCGACCAGCCGCGCTGACTGTTCGTCGAGTTTGTCCGTGGGATTCGGGAGTTTCCTGGACAGCTTACGCGCATCCGAGCGGCTGTAGGCGTTGATGAAGCTCGCGCCCTCCAGGGCCACATCGAGCATCGGTTCCAGCGTGTCATCCAAAACCGGGTCGCCGGTGTGGTTCGCAAAGTCGCCAACCAGTACCGAGACCGGGGCATGCGCCACTGATTTCGCGGCCTGCTGCCTCCCGATGACGTACCAGGCAATTCCGGCTGCGATCGCCGCAATCGGAACGCTGATAACTGCGAGACGCGGCCAGGGCAATTCCCGAAAACGGTTCATGCGCAGCCGCACCGAAGAAGCGGAAACCTGGGATTTGCCGCTCCGGCCTTGCCAGGCGCGAAGATCCGCCGCCAGTTCCCCGGCGCTCTGGTAGCGGTTTGCCGGATCCTTCTCCAGACATTTGCTGACGATGTTGCTTAGCGTGCGCGGAATATGCTTGTCGACATCCGCCAACGGCACGGCGCGCTGTTGTGTTCGCTTCAGCAGGCTGGCGATCGCGCTTTCCGCATGGAAGGGTGCGACTCCAGCCAGCAACTCATACAGGATCAGGCCAGCCGTAAAGACATCCGAGCTGGCCTTCAGATCAATTCCCTGCGCCTGCTCCGGCGACATATATTCGATCGTCCCCAGCATGGCGCCGCTTCGCGTCATTCCATCGCCTGTGAACGTGCGAGCCAATCCGAAGTCCATCACCACCACGCGGCCGTTCGTGTCGCGCATGATGTTGACCGGCTTTAAATCGCGGTGGATGATTCCTTCCCGGTGAGCGGCGGCTAGCCCGCTGGCCACCTGTTCCATGATGTCGACCGCTTCCGCGACTTCCAGCTTGCCCGTTTTCTTGCGGATCTGATGGAGGTTCTCACCCTCCAGATACTCCATCGTGATGAACTTGAGTTTTCCCGCTTCCCCGATATCGAAAATGCGAACGACATTCCGGTCCGTGACCTGGCGCGCCAGGATCAGCTCCTGTTTGAAACGCTCCAGAATCTCAGGTTGATCCACGAGCTCGGGCCGGATTACTTTGAGCGCCACATCCCGCTCCAGTACCAGGTCTCGGGCCTTGTAGACAGCGCCCATTCCCCCTTCACCGAGCAACTGCAGAAGTTCATAACGTCCGCCAAGCAAATCGCCAATCCGCAATATGGCCGGGCTGGCTTGCATTTCGGAAATCCGGCTGGAGGGCGATGGCGATCGCGGCGGAGGCGTCCGTCGACCCGAAGTTCCCGGCGCGATGGCAGCGTCGACGATGGTGGCATCGGGATCGTACCTGGGCCGCTTCTCTGGAGGAATCGGGAGGTTGCTGGCGGGACTTTCACCGGCAGGCGGAGTTCCGGCGCCCGGAGGCTCCGGCTTTTCTGGGATAGATTTCTTATCGGACCGCGCGGAATCACTCATGTTGAGTTTTCAGAAACTGTCTTGAGCTTGACGAAGCGAAAACCCCGACGGACAGTGGAATCGTTCAACTCGCCTCTACGAATTGACGACATTATAGAGCATTTCCATGCACCTCGAAACAGTATCCGTTGCCTGCCAGCCAATCGATCCGCTAAAGGCAATCCACAAAGGACGCTACCGGAAGCGTTTAGAGCGACGGTGTTGGTGTTGCCCAGTGACGCTGAAGTCGACCGGCCGCCGTCGATCGAGAAGCGTTCGGTTCCGATGCCTGCGAGGGTATTGTCGATTCCGCTGGCCGAACCCCGTCACCAGAGAAACCATAGCTTCCCTTGCCCGCGACAGCGGTGATCATGCCGCTGGCCGATACCTCCCGGAGTCGACTGCCGAACGTCCGCGACATTGCGGGGTGCTTCGACGAAAGCGCCCATACCCAGCGCTCCGAACGGCATCTGCGCGTGCAGCCGCGGCACGACCGCTGGGATATCGTTCATTGACTCCAAGCGGCTTTCGAGGAATTCAAATGCAGGCTTTACACCGCCTGGTCCTCACCTTTCGCTTGGATTCAGCTACCGCCTTTGGAGATCCGCCCCACCGTTTGCAGCACGAAGCGCAGCTCGCCTGCCTATGCCGTCGCCAGCACCGCCGTCTTCCGCCGTATGGCGCGCAGCAGATCGAGCGCCTCGGGCAGCGCGAACTGCTCGCCCAAATACGCGTCGACGAATCGGCCGCCACGGATTTCGCCGCGCGCCTCCATCCGCCGTAGCGATACCAACAAATCCCGCCAGGGCGGCGCGATCGTCTCACGATACGCCGCGTCGCGGAAGACCACGCCCCAGCGTAAGAGAAGCTGGCGCGCGAACAGCTCGGCATTTCCGTCCGGCGGCGATCCGGTATGACGCAGCAGGGCCCATCGTCCTGGCGCGTGCCGGGGCCGCTTTCCGCGAGCGCTTCCCTGCCCCGCGCGCCGCTTGGGATCGAGCAGCGCGCGGAGATTCTCGAACCCGTCCGCCGTCACCAGCCCGGCCGCCACCAATTCCCAAAGCCCGTCCTCCACTTCGCTCGCCAGCCGCCCCGTAGCGCGCGTGAGATCCGAGAAGAACGACGCGCCGTGCTTTTCGATCGCGGCCAGCACCTCGCGCGCCGGGTGCGACAGCGATTCCGTCGACGAGGGCTGAGGCGTGGCCAGCAGCCACGGCGCATCTTCGCGCAAAAAGATCGCCAGCGGCGCGACACGCGTGGGGCGCACACGGCGCGAGCGGTTTTCCTCCGGCTCGCGATCGAAGGCCGGGTGCGGCGACAGCCGGCCCCAAGTCACTTCGCCAGCCAGGCAGAGATCGTCGAGGAATTCGGGGTTGTAGCGCGCCACCCGTGCGGGCAGCACCTCCGCCTCCCATGCCGACGCGGCGAATTCGCTGCCTTGCATCTGCCGGATAATCTGCAGCGTGCCGTCTACGCCGTGCAACTGCGTTCCCGGCTCCAAGTGCTGCCAGCGGCGCAGAAACGCGTCGAATTCCGCGGTGGTGACGGGCTCGATTTCGCGCCGCAGGCGACCGATAGTGAGCCGATGAATGCGCGCCAGCAGCCGCCGGTGGCACCATTCCAGCTCGCCCCCGCGGGCCGTGAATTGGCCGCGCAGAATCTGACCCTCCGCTTCCAATTGCGGCAGCGCCTGGTCAACCAGATCACGCGGCATCGCGAGTTTGGCCGCCAGTTCCGATGCACGCAGCGGACCGGAGCATTCGAACCAGCCGCGCAGGATCTCCGCGGCAGCGGCCTCGGGCGATTCGGGAACCGGCCGGCCGGGCGGAGCGGCGATGGGCGGATCCATGACCGCCTCAGGATAAGCGCGCCGCACCAACTCGAGCTTCTCCGCGGGCACCCAGAAATCGCGATCGTCCAGCGTGAAACCTGTGGCGCGCCTGGCCGCCACCAGCGAGTCGAAATCGGCTTCGTGATCCGGATCGGCAGGCATCAGGCTGAAACCGCACAGCGCTTCGTGCAACTCCTCGGCATCGCGCATGGGAGGCCAGGCTTCCGTCCTCACCTGTTCGATGGCGGCGGGGTCGAGCGCGCCGGCCGTCTCGGCCTGCTCGGCGGGAAGCGTGCGCCGCATCTGCACCATGCGGGCGCGGCGTTCTTCCAGCGGGGCATCGTCGAGATAGGCGTACGGGTTGGAATTGAGAATCTCGTGTGAGAACGGCGATGGCTCCGGCGTATCGATAGCCGCGGTGCGGATGGACCCGTCGGCGAGGGCCTCCAGCAGCCCGCGCAGGCCGGTGAGATCCATCGCCTCGTAGAGGCAGTTGTCGATGGTCTCTTTCACCAGCGGATGATCGGGAATGCGCACCTCGCCGGTGAGGTTTTCGGGGCACGCAGCCTGATCGGGGAAGACAGCGGCCATCAGGTCGTCGGCGCGCATGCGCTGAATGGGCGGCGGCATCTTGCGCCCGCCGGAGTAGCGCGGAATGGCCAGCGCGCGCGACGCGTTCCAGCGCCATCGTGCTGTGAACATCGGGGCGGGCAAGAGCGCCTGCGTGAGCACTTCTTCGACGGTGGCCGGCCGCAGGAATTCAAATACGATTTCCAGCGGGAACGAATGCTGCTCGCCCAGCGAGATGAGGATGCCGTTGTCGGTAGCCGCCGCC
>Ga0326728_10018203_pt1 | contig 13896 bp, 10 predicted proteins | sample MB3enrmetagenome_FD_207602 | JGI IMG/M metagenome (GOLD analysis project Ga0326728, IMG submission 207602) | Lab enriched peat soil microbial communities from McLean, Ithaca, NY, United States - MB31MN | ecosystem: Environmental > Terrestrial > Soil > Wetlands > Peat | place: USA: New York... | reverse complement strand
TCTGGCATTTATTCTAATCATATTTATTGTTGCTGGCAGTATAGGAGCTGTTATGATTTTGAGCAAAAAAAATCCTTCTTCGCTTCCCATTTTGAGCAAAAAAATTTCTTCTTCGCCGTCTCCCATAGCACAGGCGATTCAGATAGTGAATGGGACAGCCAATGTTGCCGCTGGTGCTTATGTAGATTACCCGTTTATTATTCCTGCAAATTCATCGAGCATTCATGTATCAGGAACGTTTACGGTTCAAGGTGGCAGTGGCAGCGGCATCATAGTTTACATTTTTGACAGTACCAACTATTACAATTATGCAGATGGCAGTTATTTCGGTGGGCTCTACCAAAGTTCACAAACCTCAACCGCTTTAATCAGCTCCAACCTTGATACAAATGGAACTTACTTTCTTGTGCTTGACAATACCTTCTCCACGATTGCTCAAACCGTGAATATACAAGCGAATGTTACCTACTTTACGTCGTAAAGAGAAAGGGGAGCTAATCAAAGTATTCGATCTAAAAAAGAGAATATTTTGAAAGTTTCTTTTAATCTGCGAAGCACATTAAAGTTAGAACAGCTCTTATTAGAATTGAAAAGATGCATATCAATTATGCATCAACAGTAGGTAATTATCCATGATAGCTGTAATTGGCGCTGGCAAAGTGGGAAGCGAGGCTGCCTTCGACATTCTCCGCTACAAAATAAGTGACGTAGTCCTGATTGACGCTAACGAAAAACAAGCGAAAGGCGAAGCCCTAGACATGATGCAGGCGGCACCAGCAATTGAATTTGACGGCAAAATCCATGGAACCAGCAACTATGCCGAAATGCAGGGGGCGGAGCTTGTGATTGTGACAGCAGGGTTTGGCAGAAGGCCTGACATGACTCGCATTGATCTGATGAATACTAATGCACAAATCATTAGTTCCATCGTAAAAGAGGTTGTCAAGTATGCTTCTGACTGCAAGCTCATGATTGTTACAAACCCAGTTGACATAATGACTTACGTTGCCTTCAGAGAATCAGGTTTTCCACGTAGCCGCTTATTCGGCATGGGCAATATCCTTGATACAATACGCTTTAGAACATACATTGCTAGTGAATTAGACGTTTCAAGAGAAGACACTAGCGCTCTAGTGATCGGTGAACATGGCGATTCAATGGTTCCACTGGTTGAATATGCCTCTGTATCAGGTATTCCCATCACAAACTTTCTAACAAAAGAGCAGATCGAAAAAATAATTCATTTAACAGTAACATCGGGTTCTGACGTTATCCAACTCAAAGGCTCAACAATCTATGCCCCCGGCGCCGTGATTGCCATTACAGCTGACGCAATTCTAACGGGAAGAAATCGAGTTATGAGCGTGTCCACGTGCCTTAGTGGTGAATATGGTTTTTCAGACGTTTCAATTGGTGTGCCAGTTGTTCTGGGGAAAAGCGGGGTTGAAAAGATAATTGAGCTTGAATTGTCTAATCAGACTAAAGATCGTTTTGATAAGTCAGTTGCCGTGGTTAAAGAAGCGATAGCAGCGTTGAAGAGCTAACGCTAACCCCCAGTTTAAAGTTATAAAAAACAGTGTTTAGCTATGGGTCAGCTATGGATTTGCTTGGCACGCGCGCAGTAAAAGTTTCCATTAACTTTTGTGAACGCTGGGCATTTGCCATCATAACAATGTTTTAGCCATTGGCATGGTGACCTGACTTCATACACTCGGGGCATATATCCTTGTGAATTAAAGACTTCTTTGGTTTTTTCTCGTTTAGAAACTTTTTCCAAAATTGCTTCCATCAAATCACTTCGAAATTTCTAATTTAAATCATTGCCTCAATGTCATTATTAAAAATGTGTGGCAGTCGCTAGGCAACAACAAAAGCATATAAGCACTAATATGCAAAGAAGAGAATTTACCGCTGATACCACAGTGTTATTCAGTGCATCAAAAATAAGAATTAAAAATTAGCTTATCCCATTGCTAACCCGTCTTCCGAAACACTCTTTCCAAGAACATCTAGCTGCATATGAGAAAGTTTTTGCTGATTTAACAGAGTTAAAAGACGTAGTCGCGTGGGCGCTCCCATGAATCAGGGTTCTGAAATTTTACGGACGGGCCATTTTTCCAAAGCGAATCGTAAACTTTGATAAATTCCTCGCTTGAAAGTCGTTTCTGTTTTTCTATTTTTTTTATAGCTTGAATTGTTTTCTTATCCTTGTTTTTCTTTGATTTTAAAGCTTTCAGCATTTTAGGACGCGCTGCCTTAACTTCTCTTTCTAAAGCAGTAGCTTTTTCTTCAGCGGTTTTTTTGAGGTCGTCAATTTCAACTAAAAGGTTTTTCCTTTCAGCCTGTAAATTTCTTAGTTTTTCCATTGTGTTTTCGAGGTTGATCATTACCTGAACGTCTCCTTTCCTACTTACCCATGTTAAGCAATACTGTTTTTTAATAAATCGAGTATTTCAAAAGCAAACATAATTCCAAATTTGATACATCTTAAACATGGCATTTTTACCGATTGTTGATGGAATTTTAATAAAACCTAAGCTTAAAGCGCACACCCTTGAATGTTAGTCCAGCGTTCAAGGCTGACAGATTAACAAGAGAAAAAGCTGGTGTCAAAAACATAAGAAAGAAAAGGAAGGCGATAATTAACTTTTTAGTTCATTCCGGTCTTTTGTAGTGTGTGACTTTTGCCCTTTATTAGCGCTCGCGGTAAAGATTTCCTTTGAATGCCTCGCTTTTCTTCTTGTTTACACTTGGTTCTGGCTCAGTCATTAAAACTTTTAACGCTCTAACTTCGTCCCGCAGTGCATTAACTTCACTTTCTAAAGCAGTAGCTTTGGCATCAGCCATTTTTTTGAGTTCGTCAATTTCAACTAAAAGGCTTTTCCTTTCAGCTTGTAAATTTCTTAGTTTTTGAATTATGTCTTTGAAGTTTTCAGTTCCCGGATTTCTTGGTTTTTCAGCTTCAGTTTGCAGGTTTCTTGGTTTTTCAACTGTGGTGTCTTTGAAGCTTTCAGTTTCCAAATTTCTTATTTTCCCCACTGTGTCTTTGAGGTTTCTTAAATGCTCATCTATTTCATCCATTTCGTTTTACCCGCGTATAAGAAATAACGTTTCTTAATAAATCAGTTATTTCAAAAGCAAACATAATTCCAAATTTGATATACATTCTAAACGGGGTGTTTGACAACAATTACGCCGCAAGAGAGAGGGCTCTATGGTGTTACCATAGTGCTATATAGGGTTCTGTCAACTCTATGAGGGATGATTTTTCTTGTCAAAAATCGAGGGATTGAGCGAAAGCTCTGTTTTTTCTGTGAGACCTGTTAATCATGATGCTTTTTGACAGTGGTTTTTTATAATAGATTCGTTGATACACCTTACTTGAAGGAGAAATCCAATTGCCTGACAAAGCCTTCGAGACTAAACTTAACATTTACCTTAGCCAAATTTTCAATGAAGAACTAGGTATTCAAAGCATTTCTGAGACAAGAAGAGGCAAAGGAAGACCAGACATACTCATCTATATTGGTGGAGCGAAAATTGTTATTGAGGGGTCTTACTCAAAGAAAGATGCGGAAGATGACATAAAAGCTAAAGTTGAAAAAGGATTTGCCGATGTAGGTATAGCGCTTTATTATAAACAGTCAATTCCTGATTCGGTTGAAAGCGAGGTAATAGAAAAACTAAGAAAATCAAAATTTGACGTAAAACTGTTCACGCCTAAAGACATGTCAGACACAATGTTAAGATATATTTCAGGCAAAAAAATAACAAGTGTGGCAGAATCAGATTGGTTTGAAGCAAACGTAATTGACCTTTCAACAATCATTCAAACTAATGTAATTGAAATTCTTGTAAAAGAAGAAGATATAGCCAAAACTATCCAAGAAATTGAATCAGCTTCTAACGACTTTGTACACAGATTAAGAAGCCTAGATAAAAACAAGAAAATAGCTGAAAATCTCTACGATATTTTCTATCGCCTCTATGGATTACATGTAGGCGATTACAAACAGATTTCAGAACTAATTTACGCTAATTCTTACCTTGCATTGCTTCTTTCAACAGCATTTTATCAATCAGTCCAACCAAGCCTCGGGATTGACAGCCTAAACACATTAACAAATCAGGCGGGCAAGAAAGAAGGGCTAAGAAAAGCATTCAACATTATTCATGGCATCGACTACAAGCCAATCTATGATGTGGCTCTTCGAGTGGTAGATTGCCTTCCTGACCCAGTGTTTGAAGATGTAATAAATCGAGGTGCTAAATTAGGGTCAAATCAAGCATTATTAAAGAGAGACTTTTCAGGAACAATTTATCATAAAGTTGTAGGTGATTGGAGCGTTAGAAAAGGCTTCGCTACTTTTTTCACCACAATACCCGCTTCCTATTTAATTGCTTATCTAACGATTTTTTCAGAATATTCGCCATACGTTGAAGCCGATAAAGTCAAAGTCGCTGATTTCACATGTGGTAGTGGAACCTTACTTACGGCAGCATATTCCGCTTTAGAAGACTTGTATAAACTTGAAAGGTTTGAAGAGGGAGACATTGACTTAGACGATTTTCATAAGAAACTGCTTGAGCAGAACTTTTGGGGATTTGACGCATTACGGTATGCCTTGCAAATAGCATCCTTGAACTTGGTATTTCATAATCCAACTATTGCTTTGAAAAACATGAATTTTTACTCCATCCCATTAGGGATAATAGATAAAAAGAATAATGTTGAATTGGGTTCTCTAAGATTCTTAAAGTCAGGAACACTCATTGATTACTTTTCCGTTGACCGTAAAGCAAAAAAGGCTTCGGTAGTAGATTCAGAAGAAGAAAGCGAAAACCTACCATTTTTTAATTTAATCATAATGAATCCACCCTTTACAAGAGCAACAGGGAGAAGTGGCAAACAAGGTGGTGGACTATTCGGTTTTATCATTGATGAAGATGCAAGACAAACGGTATTGAGAGCATATGAAAAAGCTCGGGGTCTCGTGAAAGCTGACTTATCAATAATTGGTGATGAATGCCTTAAAACATTCAAAGATGGAACTTTCAAGGGCATTGGTGCTGCTGGGGAAGGATTACTATTTCTATATCTCGCATACCAACATTTAGAAGTTAACGGTAAACTCGCCTTTGTTTTACCTAAAGCAGTTCTGAATGGTGCAAGCTGGTTTTTAGTGAGAGCATTGATTTTTGAAAAAATGCATCTTGAATATGTGATTGTTAGTTACGACCAAGAAAATAGGTATAATTTCTCTGAATCAACCAGCCTGAGTGAGACTCTTATAATAGCTAGAAAAACAAAGCCAAAAGTTAACAAACAACAGACTAAGTTTGTGATGCTTACAAAGAAACCTCTAAATTCGTTTGAGTCTAAAGCATTGGCTAAAGCGATAATAAATAATGGTAGTTATGCGGAAGCGGTTGGTTCCTCTGCTTATACTTGCGAGGTTTCAAACTCTGAAATGAAAGAGAACATTGATAACTGGGGTAGATTTGTAGCTTTCCCGAATCTAAAACTCCTATCGTTTGTAAAAGAGTTGAATAAAGGCAAATTGTTTGATGTTGAAATTCCAATGACAAAACTAGGTATTTTAGCTACTGTGGGAATAGACAGGCATCAATTTCACGATAACTTCAAGTTAATCAATAGAAAAGCTGCTGGAAGTTACTCAGTAATTTATGGCGGTGATGAAGAGCAACGAACTATTTTGCAAGGTAAATTTAACGCTTTCATAATGCCTATTGACCAAAAAGCAGAAAAGATGTTTGAAGAAAAATCCAGTTACCTCTTAGTACCTGATAGAACCAGATTAAATACAACTCATATTATTTCCATGTGTTTACCATCTAAGACACTTTCCAACATATTTTATGCTGTTAAACTGAAAAAGCGAGAAAGCGTAGACAAATACAAAGCCTTATGCGTTTGGCTCAACTCAACCTTTGGCTTACTTTTAGTAATAGCCAACAGAGAAGAAACTGAAGGCGCATTTGTTAGTCTTAAAATGTCACATTGGAGATTGCAGAATATTCTAAACATTAACAAGTTGAAGAAGGCTCAAGTTAAAAAATTGTCTGAGATTTTCGACAGTTTTCACTGTAAGGAAATGCAAAGATTACCACAGCAATATAATCTTGAAGCTATTGACCCTGTAAGGTTGGCTTTTGATAAAGAAATTTTGGATGCTTTAGGCATAAAAATAGAAGAAGAGAAACTAATTGAACTCTATAAGGTTGTTTATGAAGGCTTTAATGAATGGTTTGAAGTTGGTGAAACCCAAGCGGATTTAGGAAAATATATGAAACTTGCAAAAATGGAAGGCTCTAAATAGACTTTTTTGCCTTTGTTGCCTTTCTTAATCAGAGCCGCTCAGTTCACTTTTTTCTACTTGCGTTTTCGATTAGGGTTTTCCATTTGTTTTGTCCTTCTATGGTTATTCCGCATGCTTCACTTGGAGTTTTACCGTCTAAGGCTTCATGTGGTCTAATGTAATTGTGGAATAATTGGTAGCCTTGAATGATAGGTGTCTCGTTTATTTTTAAGCCTCTCATAGTTTTTTCTCTATCTCTGACTTCACCATTCATACGCTCCATTTTATTGTTGTGCATATCACCGCTAAGTTTGATGTGTCGAATATGCTCAGTTCTAGGCCCTTTCAGTGTCCAAAACTCTTTTTTATAAGCATCATGATAAGATTCCAAGCCGTCAGTAATGAAGGTCATAGGCTTCTTACCCATTAATTCTTTTGACACGCGTAATAGGTTTCTTGTGTCGTGTTTGTCTTTTGATTCTGCTACTTCTTGAGCAATCCAAAAACGGGTTTCATCATCCATCATTGAAAACAGATATTTCATGTTACCTTTTACCTTGATGTAAATTTCATCCGCACGCCACGTATCACTTACATTTGGGGTTATTTTTTCAGCATAATCTTTCATCAAGCGAACATATTTTTTAATCCAGTTGAGAACCGTTTGATACGAGACTTCAACGCCTAACAGTTTTAGAGATTCCATTGTGTTTCTTAGAGATTCTCCGCTAAAGTAAAGTTGCATTGCGCTAGTGATTGCTTGAGGATTATGTTTCATTTTCTCAAAACCAATGTTAAAGGTAAAGTCTTTGTGGCAATCCTTACAATTAAAAACTTGGATGTTTCCAGCTTTGTTTTTGCGTACCCCATCTTTCACTATGTTTGATGAACCGCAATAGATACACTCTGTAAGGTTCTCGATTGGAGAGATTGTTCTAACCTTAACTTCTGCCTTCATTTTTAAACTAAATTCCAAAGCGTAAAGATGCTTACACTTCACATGTCGATAGGTGTGGTCTGGGCATTCACAATGCCACTCACCATCAACTTGATAAATCGCATACTCACCATTTCCAGATTGAGATTGAACAGTGTAAAAGTTCTCTTCTATACAGTTAACTTGGTTTTCTTTCTTGTGAACAATCTCTAAACCTCTTTGTTCCCTTTTTTGCTCAAGTTCTTCAAGAGTTATCATGTTAGATACCTAATTACTATAATGGTTATTCAACTATTTAAATATTTAGATACCTAATCACACACATATATTATATTCCTAAAAGTTTATAAAGCAAGAGATACCTAATTGACATTAGGGTGTTTAAGTGAAACTTCAAAAAACAGTCTCAAGAGAAGTCGAAGGCAAAGAATACTACAAGTGGCTTATTATAATTCCACCTGAGAACATCGAAAAACTGCATTGGAAAGATGGAGAGGAATTAGAAAGCAAAGTCAAAGATGATGACCTAATAATTAGGTTGATGACTGAAAAATCCAAAAAAAACGATAAAATGACTTATGATGACTTCAAAAAGATAGTCAAAGAAGAACTTGAGAAAGAGCCTAAAGGGCTTACATGGACACAGATTAGAGAAAAGAGACCTGAACTGTACCAAAAAGTTCCAAATAACCTATGGGTTTATACTTTAGAGAGAGATGTTGGTCTCTTGAAGAAAAAAGTAGGAACAAAAACACTTTGGAGGTTGAAGTAAGATGTCACAATCTAAACTTGAGGTCAAAATGTTAAGGATTGATGAAATTAGACCAAACCCATTTCAACCAAGAGAAACATTTTCGAGAGAAGACATACAGGAGTTGGCGAATACAATCAAAAAAGTTGGGCTACTTCAACCGATTTCCGTTAGAAAGCATGGCAATACTTACCAGATAATAGCGGGAGAGAGAAGATGGAGAGCCTCCCAATTTGCAAACCTGAAGGAGATTCCCGCAATCATCAAAGATGTAAATGACAGTCAAATGATGATTGAATCGCTAATCGAGAATTTGAACAGAAAGGATTTAGAGCCTCTCGAAAAGGCGAAAGGACTAGCCGAGGTCTACCGTATCGCTGGGATTGAATCCCATCGAGCAAGTACAATGCTTAACTCTTTAGCTGGTATGGAATCTGGAGTGACCAAGAGAGGAACGACACAAGAAGAAAAAGACTTACAGAAGATAGCCGATTTAGTAGGTCTTTCTTATGATTATCAATACAGACTTCTCAGTCAACTTAGATTGCCTTCAACAGAACAGAAACGAGTTACCGAACTACAATTGGGCTATGAGAAAATAGCTTCTATTTCCACTATTGAAGAGGAAGACGACAGAAAAAGATTAATCGAAATTGCCCCATCATTAGAAAGAGACAAAGTCAAAACAGTATCAAAAATCGTAAAGAAAGCTTCCAAACCAATTAAAGAAGCAGTTTTGAAGAGAGAAATCGAACCAGAGATTGCGGAAGAGATAATGAAGTTTGATGAACCAGAGATACAAAACAAGGCATTGGAAATTGCCAAAAAAGGGGTTTATGCTCCAGAAGGTTTTAGGACAAGACTTGAACAACTCACTAGACCTAGAATAGAGCTACCCACTGAACCCTTTGAAACTCAAGTATTCAATAAAGCAATTTGGAACCTAGATAGAGTTGGCAAATTTGACTTCTTTACGATTGGATATGAAAAGAAAACGTTAGAACAATTCATTGAACTTCTAAAGAAAGCAAGAGTTCGCACTCTTGTTGACGTTAGAGCAGTACCTCGAAGCATGTACAGAGAGGAGTTTAACAAAGAGAATCTAGCCAGAGAACTTGAAAGAAGAGGTTTCAAGTACAAACATTTCCCGAATCTAGGGGTAAAATCAGAAATCAGAGAGAAGTTAGCTGAATCTGGAGACTTTGACTTTTTTAACAATTGGTATGACGAAAATATTTTGTCTGGAAAAGCACTTGATTCAAAGGATTTCGTATCGCTCGATTATCCTATTGCAATCATGTGCGTTGAATTTGACCCTACCAGATGTCATCGTCATAGAATAGCTTTAGCTCTTGAGAAAAAAGGGCAAAAAGGTATTGATTTGTAGAAGGGCGGAAGCTTGGCATGGACTGAAGAAAAAATTACAGTATTGGTTAAAGCTTGTCCAACATGGAGTCAAAAGCTAGGCAAATACACCATCTGTACGGGCGGAATCAATGAGAAAGGTGAATGGCGACGAATTTATCCCATGCCACAACCAGTTGTAATGGAGAAACAAATAAGCCTCTGGAATGTCATCAAGGTTCAAGTTTCAGAAGAAACAAGCGACCCGAGAAAAGAAACTCGTCTAATCAAACCAGAATCAATCGTTGACCTAGGCCCAGAATTGAAAACAAGAGAACAAAAAAGGGCTTTTATTGCCAAGCATACAGATGTATCACTAAATAATCCAAGCAAAAATAGAACATGCTGTATAATAAAACCACAATTAATTGACCTAGAAGTAATTAAGAGAAAACCAGCATTTAGTCAAGCTACTTTGTATGGAGGTGTATTTAAGAAAAATCCTTACGAAGACATAGGGTTGTTCTACACTTTTTGCTGTGAGAACCGTTGCCAAATATGCCAGAATCAACCACATAGAATGGAATGTTTTGACTGGGGTGCCAACTACTTATTTCGGAGATATGATGATGAGACAATAGCAGCGCAAAAAGTTAGAGAAATGGGATTCACACGAATGACAACAGAAAACGAATTATGGTTCGTTATGGGTACACATAGAAAATACCCGTTTTTACATTGGCTTCTAGTGGGCGTTTTATGGATGAAAAGAGAGGTGAAAAATGAGGGAGGTGGAAGGCAATGTGTTTTATAACACTTTTCATAACGAAGAATGAGGCATCTGAAGAAATTGAGGATTATGAAGAGGTAATGAGAGAAGTTGCTACGAAGTATGTTAAGCATTTTGATATTAAAACCTCGAAAGGTGGAAAAAGAATGACTCTTTCCAATTTGTGTGAAATAAAAAAATCACAAAATCCAGATGAAGTTTTTCAGAAAATGATTTCGGAAATCAATCAGAGAACAAATGGAACAGCAGGCGGTTGGCTCTGCAAAAAACAAATAGATTGAATTTTTTCACAGAGAAAACCATGCATCCCTCGAAAGTTGACATGAACCCCAAATCCCTCAAAGAGTTGACAGAACCCTATATAGTAATATATAAAAGATAGAGATGCATGCAACACTTATATGTCAAAATGTGGCAAAGTAGGGTGTCTAAAAGAAGCAACAATCGTTGAGAAAATTCCCTTAGTTGATGGGATAAACACTGTGATTTTTGCATGTTCCAAAGAGCATTTTGATGAAATTGTTAAAGCCTTAACTGCATTCAGAGAAGACGAATGCGAATACAATCAGTGTAGAATTAAAACTTAATCTTTCCTGAATTCCACTCTTTCCTTTCGTTGTACTCGTACTTTAAGATGACTAGTATTACCTTTTAGTTTCTGGCCCTTGGAGGAAGAGCAAAAAACAAAGAAAAAATCGCCAGTCTATTTATTATGTATATTTTCGATTCATAAGCCTTATTTCCGTTGAGCCATCAAAGATTACCGAAGAGTTTGAAAAGCTGCCAAAGCTGCGTCAAGTGGCTGCCGAAAAAAATTAGAGTGCGAAGTTAAAAAATGAACGATGACAAAAAAATAAATGACGACAAAATTGTTGAAAAATGCAGAGTTTGCTCGAAACGCAATAAATGCAATTTAGAAGACTGCACTTTAGAAGAATACCCTTATGCATTCTATCAGGATTCTGGTTAAAAATGAATAAATGCACCAAATGCGGTTGCACTGCAACAGATACCAAAATTCGCGGTGAAGAGATCACAATTGTATGCAAACGTTGCAACACTGTTTTCTTCGAAATGTGGTGGTTTTAAATGACTAAAGACTGCTTCTGCCAAAAAACACATAGGTCTAATAAAAAAAGGGGCAAAAAATTTGAGCATTAACAGAAAAACCTTAGGTTTCTTTGCTCTTGTACTTCTGAGTTTAGGTTGTGTACCTGCCTATTTCGACCTTATGTTCTATGCGAAAGCGCTATGGATAGTTGGCTTCGCTACGATGAACACATACTTTTTCATTATAGCATATAGAAAAATGTAAAATTTCTTCTGAAAAAGAACTTCATCAAGGATGATGAGGCGTTCAAATCTTTTGTTAAGGCTGTTAATATCTCTCCTAAGTTAGTGCTATCATGCGCTTCTAAATGGGAGTTTTTTGAATAAACAGTTGGGGCAAAGGAAAATCATATTAGCAGTTAACGGCTTCTTGTTTTTAGGTGCCTTAGAATGCAGTTCCAAGGAAGAGATATTATATCCATTGAAGATTTTTCCCGCCAAGAAATCGACTACATCCTTGACGTCAGCCGATCCATGGAGCCCCTCGCCTCAAAGGGTTCAGATATGCTTAAAGGAAAAATCCTTGCCACACTGTTTTTTGAGCCTAGCACTCGTACGCGTTTAAGCTTTGAAACAGCGATGCTAAAACTAGGCGGGTCCACCATTGGCTTTGCTGAAGCTGAAGTTGCATCGGTCAAAAAAGGAGAGAACTTGGCGGATACTGTGCGTACTGTCGAGAACTATGCTGATGCAATAGCGCTTAGGCACAGTTTGGAGGGTGCGGCTAAATTGGCTGCGGAGTTTTCTAAGGTTCCAATAATAAACGGTGGCACCGGCGCAGAGGAGCATCCGACGCAAGCGTTCATTGACTTATATACTATGCGCAAAGAAAAAGGCAAGATAGACGGGTTAAAGGTTGCTTTAATCGGTGATTTACGGTATGGACGTACTGTTCACTCGCTTGCCTATGCACTTGCACTCTACAACATAGAGTTATATCTGGTCTCTCCTGAAACTCTCCGTATGCGGAAAGATGTGATTCAGACAATAAAAAATAAAATTTCAGTTACTGAAGACGCTAACTTGGAACGTATTATTCCGCAAATTGATGTTTTATATGTCACCCGCATTCAGAAGGAACGCTTTCCAGACGCAGCGGAGTACGCCAAAGTTAAAGGTACCTATAAAATCGACTTGAAAACTTTGAAAAACGCGAAGAAAGACATGATAATTTTGCATCCGCTTCCACGTGTGGATGAAATTGCCGCTGAAGTTGACAGCACTCCGCAGGCGCGTTATTTCCAGCAGGTTTGGAACGGCATTGTAGTGCGAATGGCGCTTCTGTCGCTTGTGCTTGGCGCCGTCAAATAAGCTTTCATGTAGAAGTGAAGCGGTTGAACGTTACCAGATTGCTCATGGAGCCGCATGATGGGCATTTATGCAATGTTCCGAGCCAGCTTTTTTTACAGTTATCGCAGAAGCTAATTATTCGGTTGTAAGTGAAGAATTCCAAGGATTGGTTTTCGATTAAGCGTTGGGTCAAATCCATCAGTGCTTCAGGCTTAAACTCAGCGCCTTCCAAGTCTATAATGTCTAAGGTTCCCCCTGCGTTTAGCCCTTTCATTTTTTGCGTCGTTTCCAACATTTCAGAGGGTATGCTGAGGGTTTCACCAGGTTTAACTTGGAACCTGTTTGCTGTTGAGTAATAGGGTTTTTCTCTTGTTCCTGAGAACTTTACTTTGGCTACACCGTATTTTTCGATGTCTAATTGGGCGAGCCTTTCTGAGGCTTCAGGATTGCTAAGTACTACAGGGTACAAGCGTTTTCCATGTTTCCTGCCGATTTTCTGTTTGAAAGCCAAAATGTTTTGACTTGTTTCCTCGGCAAGCTTTCGGCTCTCTTCCGAGTTTATGCTTTTTTCAGTGAAAGCTTCTACGGCTTCTTTGAACCCAGCTAAATTTATTATCCGTGAGCAGTTTTCTAGCCTGAAGTATGTGTCTCCGCTGGCGTTTTTTAGCAGGAAAGGCAATGAGTTTTTTCCGAATTGCTTGAGTGCATTGTTTTTTACTCCTAAAGCTCGGGCGGCAAGTTCAAAACGTTCTCTGACTAAATCAAAAAACTTGTTTTTATCCTTCTCACTTTCTTGAGCGATTCTTGGCAAATTAATCGTTACGCAACCAAGACAGCCTGTGCGAAGAGTGTCGGTTTCCCAGTCTCCAGTAAAGTCAGGTGCAAGTTTAACTCCCGAAGCGGAAAAAACTGTGTTTTCTGCTTCTTTCTTCATGGTGTTGGCAAAGTAGGGTGCTCCTTTTTCCGCTGTCAACTGGTGGATTTTGAGGAGAACTGCTTTTGCGTTTTCATCTGCTAAGGTATCTTTGTTAATTTTTATGACCAGTTTAGGGTTGAGCAGCGGCTTCTGAGAACTCTCTTCCGTGAAGATTTCAATGATAAGTGAGGCTAAAAGTTGGCTTTCTTGAGTGAAATCACTGTATTTGCCGCATATTTTTCCCTGAGGACCGATGGCTTCTTTTTCTGAGGTTAATTTCGGAATTAAAAGCTCAAGCCCCAACGTTGCGGTGGCATGCTGGTTTAGGTTTAAAATGAATAAGCGTAGGTTTTCCTTTATTCTTGCTGTTTCAGCGCCTTTTGCAAAAGGAGCGAGAAAAACGTTGAAGTAATCGCACGTTTGAGTTCGGTTTGTTTC
>Ga0326728_10018202_pt1 | contig 13897 bp, 15 predicted proteins | sample MB3enrmetagenome_FD_207602 | JGI IMG/M metagenome (GOLD analysis project Ga0326728, IMG submission 207602) | Lab enriched peat soil microbial communities from McLean, Ithaca, NY, United States - MB31MN | ecosystem: Environmental > Terrestrial > Soil > Wetlands > Peat | place: USA: New York... | reverse complement strand
GCGAGACCCAGAATCCGGCGCCTTGCAGCGGGTTGTCGCCGTACGAGATGAGCAGCGAAGACACCTGCGCGAGCGCGCTCTGGCGCATGGCAAACCACACGGCGGTGGGAAGCAGGACGGCGATATATCCGGCCAGTTTACGAGGCAGGCGGTCCCGGCCGCGGTCCCAAAATGCGACATCGTACGCCGCCATCGCGGCGATCAGCACGACGCCGCTCTCCTTCGAGAACAGGCCGATGGCGGCGGCCGCCGCCAGCGCGCCCGTCCACGCCCAACGGCGCCATCCGCCGGACAAGTGGGTGGGTCGGCCCTGGCCGGACCTGGGGGTCCGGATGGCCCAGAGGGCACCCCGTGGGCGCCCGCCCCACCTTCGGCGGTCTTCATTGCCTTTGGTGGCGCGTTGCCTGGAGCAGCCCCTGAAGAGCCGCTGCGCACATAACAGAGCAGCCCGGCGAGCACGCCGAAGGCAGCCAACAGATCGGCGCGGCCGGCCACGTTGGTGACGGACTCGGTGAGGACGGGATGCAGCGCCCACAGCGCGGCCATGGCAAATGCCGGCCACACTTCGCCGAAGACGGCCAAGCCCAACAGGTAGACCAAGGCGATATTGAGGGTATGCAAGGCGAAGTTCACCGCGTGGTATCCGCCGGCATCCGGGCCATCCCCGAGAACGGCGTAATTCCACAAATACGTGAGCGTAGTCAGGGGACGATAGAGGGCGCTCGACCCGGTGCCGTTGTAATAATCGCCGGTCCAGATCTGGTGAACGTTCTCGGGCGTATCGGCCTGAATGCGCGAATCGGCCAGAATCACGCGCTGGCTATCGAAGGCCAGCCCGGCGCGGAAGGAATTGGAGTATGCTACCAGAGCGGCGATCCAAAGCGCGGCGATGAAAAACGCGTGCTTCCGCCAGGGGGCTGGACGCGGGGTCGAGGGTCGTTTGGCTGCCAAAGCCGATGATACAACGCCGTTGCGTTACTCTATTGCAGAAGGAGCAGCGATGCGTATCTGGCAGTGGGCCATGTTGGCGACGATGGTATCCGCCGGGTGTTCCAGCGGCCCACGACATCTGACGTCGACGCGAACGGCCGAAATCGATAGGGAGGTGCGGGCGTTCGCGCAGGATGTGGCGCGCGGCGTCACGCAGGAAGGCCCCACGGCGTGGCGGCGCTACTTCTCCGAGAGCCCCAATTTCTTTATGGCCGCCGAGGGACGGCTGGCCTTTCCGAACGGCGCATCGGCCATCGCGGCCATCCCGGACCTGGCGCGCAGCATCAAGCAGATCGACCTGCAATGGGGAGAAGAATTACGGGTGGATCCGCTGGCTCCGGATCTCGCCGTGCTGGCTACTCCCTACCGGGAAGTCCGCATCGGCCCGGCTGGCGGTCGCGTGAGTGAGGCAGGCTACTTTACGGCCACAACGGAGTATAAAGGAGGACACTGGCAGTTTCGCAATGCCCATTGGTCGGTAGTGGTTCCCCCGCTGGCGGTCCGATAGTTCCGCTCAGTTATAGGCCGGTTTAGCAGGATGCTGAAAAGTCGATCAAGTAGCTGGCCGCGGATAAACGCCGATAAACGCTGATTCAAAACAAGGGTCTTATCGGCGTTCATCAGCGTTCATCTGCGGCTGAATAGTGTTTTTCCGCAGCCTGTTTAGGGTACAAAAGGAGCGTTACTAAAGCTGCTTCTGTGCTTGTCAATCGCGAGCGCATGGCGACAATTCCGGATGTTGGTTGTGGGGCTCATTTTGTCGTGCATGGCCGGGCGGCTTGTCAAGCCGGGGATTGCGGGTGCATCGCGTCCACTCGCGGTGTCGTAAACGCCGGGATAGCTGATTTTAGATTCGTCGCCCCAGCGGATGAGGAGCTTCTTTCAGCCGGATTCGGGTGGTGAACAATCCGAGGGCCGGGGCCACGCTTTGGCTCAAGCCAGACCGGTCACACTTTGCCTTCGTCACCGGTGTTATGAAGCGTGTCCAAGGAGGATAAGACAAATGGGCCCACTCCCCGCCTGATCTGATCAGAAAAATAGCATCGATGTGCGACGATGAAGGCAAAAAGGCATTAGCGCAGGTAAGCACGCGAAAGCGGACGATCGTAACCAATTCCATCGTTATCACAGGCGTTCCCGGATACGCTGCGTGGGTGAAAAAAGTTCATGAGGTAATTCGTGCGGCTACTAAGGAGAATTTCGGGCCCCTCAGCAAACTTCTGAAAGACTCCGATAAATTGGTGGACGCAATTAAGAAGTCTCAGCTAAAGCCGGAAGTAAAGCAGAAAGCCCTGGCAGAGCTTGCTGTACTTAGAAAGAGACTCTATGATGTCCGCAAGAACCTCGATCGACAGAGCCGGCCGTAGGCCGAATCGTCACCCGGGCCGAACGGTATCCTCTGCGCCGGTCAGCACCCTGTAGAAGGGCGGGGCGGCTGTGAAAAGAGTGTAGATGCCGCTGACCGGGAAGGACAGCGCTTGTCGCTCAGTTGTAGTGGGCAGCGTTCAGTTCGGCGAAGCGGGCCGATTCCACCGGAAGTTCGTCGAGCGTGTAGATCGAATTGGTGGGGCAAACCGGTATGCATGCGCCGCAATCGATGCATTCCACGGGGTTCACGTAGAGCTGCGGGGCTTCCTCGAACCCACACTCGTCTTTTTTGGGGTGGATGCAGTCCACCGGGCAGGCTTGCACGCACAGTTCATCCTTGGTACAGGTATCGGTGATTACGTAGGCCATATAGGTCGCCGGTGAGCAATTGCGCGGCCACAGTCTAAATAACAGAAAATAAGAGGTAAAACTCGATATCGTTGTTCCGGAGGGTGGGCCATTCCACGCAGTTTCGGCCGGCTTTGGGGTCTTCACCCGCAAAAGCTACAGTAGGAGAGATGAGAATTGAAACCCGCGCGGTCCACGCCGGCCGCCACATCGATCCCGCCACCGGCGCGGTCACGGCGCCCATCTGCCTTTCCACCACTTTCGAGCGCAGCCCCGAGGGTGAATACCCTAGGGGCTACAGCTACTCGCGCGACAATAATCCCAACCGGCGCGCCCTGGAAGAATGTCTGGCCGATCTCGAAGGCGGCACAGAAACGGTGGCATTCTCTTCGGGGTTGGCAGTCGCTACGGCGGTGGTGCAGGGATTGGAGCCGGGCGACCACATTCTGGCGCCCGACGACGTCTACTGGGGGTTCCGCAATGTAGTGGGCAAGGTCTTCGGACGTTGGCCGGTCGAGACCGGCTACGTCGACATGACCGATCTCGAAGCCGTGCGCGCCGCGATCCGGCCGAATACGCGGCTGATCTGGGTGGAAACTCCATCGAACCCGCTGATGAAGATCACCGACCTGGCGGCCATTGCCGACCTGGCACGCGCCGCCGGACCCCATGTAATGACGGTTTGCGACAGCACCTTCGCCACACCCGTCCTGCAGCGGCCGCTCGAACTGGGAATCGACATGGTGGCCCACTCGACGACGAAATACATCGGCGGCCACAGTGACGTAGTTGGCGGCGCGTTGATTACGCACCACCCCAATTACCTGTTCGACCGCGCGCGGCAGTCGCAGAAGTACGGCGGGGCGGTGCCATCGCCCTTCGATTGCTGGTTGACGCTACGGGGGCTCGATACCTTCCCGTACCGCGTGCGCGCGCAGTCGGAGAACGCTATCGGCGTGGCGCGTTTCCTGGCTGCGCATGCGGCGGTGGAAACGGTGCACTATCCGGGGTTACCTGAGCATCCGGGTCACGCCATTGCCGCGCGGCAGATGTCGGCATTCGGCGGCATGCTCTCGTTCCAGGTACGAGGCGGGCGCGATGCGGCGATGGGTGTGGTGGCACGCTCGAAGCTCTTCATCCGGGCCACCAGCCTGGGAGGGGCGCACAGTCTGATCGAGCATCGCGCGTCGGTGGAGGGGCCGGAATCGAAGACGCCGCAGAATCTCATTCGCCTGTCAATCGGCCTGGAGCATGTCAACGATCTGACGGCGGATCTGGCGCAGGCGCTGGAATTCTGACAGGGGGCAAGAAGGCGAGGCATCTTCGTGGGACATGCTTCAGTCAGCTTGTCCGAGCGAGCGGGGCTCGCCCTTGGGCGGCTTCCACGCCGCCCAACAAATTTCTCTGGCTTCGCGGCGGCGTGCCTTCGGGCACGAGAGCGAAGAGGCTCCCCCGATTGAGACGACTGGCTTGTTCCGAAGCGGGCTGAAACCCGCCGAAGGGCGATCTCCGATCACCTGGGCAAGCTAAAGCATGCCCCACGTGCTATACTCAAGATTCGATTCACCTAGGAGATCTCTGTCCCATGGCACAAGTTTGCGAAGTATGCGGCCGGAAGCCGGCGTTCGGCAACAAGATCAGTCACGCTCATAATGTCACCAAACGGCGCTGGAACCTCAACTTGCAGTCGGTGCGCGCGCTCAAGAACGGCGCCGGTAAGCGCATGCGCGTTTGCACGTCCTGCATTCGCGACGGCAAAGTCCAGAAAGTCGCGTAGTTCTCCCCATTCTGCTGGCCCCCAATTTGCTCGTAATTTCCCATACATACGGTAAGTGATTGAAACACCGTGAAGAGGGAGGTTGCTATGTCGCAATCGACCAGTCAATTGGGGAAGAAGACGCGCCCGGGGGTGGTCGAGCGCGCAGCCTTCGGCGAGCGATCGCCGGTCCGCAAGCCGCGCCAACTACCGGCATCTTACCTGGCCAGGCATCCCTGCAAGGTATGCGACGGGAAGCACTGCACCGGTAACTGCAAATTCTGAATCCTACGCGGGGATGGCGTAGCGCTTCAATTTATTGATCAGGCCCTGGCGGCTGAGCCCGAGGTTGCGGGCGGCCTGCTGTTGGTTATTGCGGGTGGTTTGCAGGGCCTCCAAAATCATCTGTTTCTCCAACTGGCCGACGGCCGCTTTCAGCGATTGCGGGCCGGCTTTCCGGGCGACCGGCTCTTCATAGCGGGGAGTGGGAACGCCTTCCCACAAATCGTCTTCGGTAATCCGACTCTGCCGCGAGATGGCCGCCAGGCGCATCACTTCATTGCGCAATTGGCGGATGTTGCCCGGCCAGGGTGCAGCGGTCAGCCGCCGCAGCACCTCGGGCGAAAACTCCATGGACGACCGGCCGCTCTCAGCGCAATACTCCTTGAGGAAATGATTGGCCAGCAGGCCGATTTCCTCGCGAATATCGCGCAAGGGCGGCATGTGAATGTGCACCACCTTGATGCGGTAATAGAGGTCTTCGCGGAATGTTCCTTTAGCGATTTCCGCCTCCAGATCCTTGTTGGTGGCAGCCAGGAGCCGCACATCCACCGGAATCGTGGTGCGTCCCCCGACGCGCTCCAGCACGCGCTCCTGCAGCACACGCAGAATCTTGGCCTGGGCGATCAGGCTGAGGTCGCCGATCTCATCCAGGAAAAGCGTCCCGCCATCGGCCTTTTCGAACTGTCCCACGCGCGATTCCACGCCCGTGGCGACGCCTTTCTCGATTCCGAAAAGCTCGCTTTCGAGCAGCGTTTCCGGCAGCGCCGCGCAGTTGAGGGCCACAAAACGACGGCGGGCGCGGGAGCTGAGGTAATGGATGGCCTTGGCGACCAACTCCTTGCCGGTGCCGCTTTCGCCGGTAATCAACACGTTCACCAGGCTGTCGCGGATGCGCTCGATCAGGCGGACCACCTGTTGAATGCGCGGTCCGGCGCCGATAATTCCGTGGGTGGAGTACTTGCTTTCCACCTCGCGCAGCAGGTGAGCGTTCTGCGCGGCGAGTTCGTCTTCGCGGCGGCGCAATTCGCCGAAGAGCTGGGCATTTTCGATGGCAATGGCGGCATGCGAGGCCAGCGAATCGAGAAAGTCCTCGTCGCGCTGGCTGAAGGCCCCGACGCGCTTGTTGAGCGCCTCGAACGCGCCGATAATCTCGCCCTTTTGATTGCGGACGGCCACGGACAGGAGGTTGTGCGTGCGGTAACCGGTCTGGCCGTCGATGGCATTGTAGAACTGCGGATGGCTATAGGCGTCTTTTACATTGATGGTTTCGCCGGTGGTAGCCGTCCGGCCGGCAATTCCGGAGGTAGCGGGAAAACGGAGAATTCCGCTACTTCCCAGGGCAACCTTGGACCATAGTTCGTTGCGCTCGCGATCCAGCAGGAAGATGCTGGCGCGATCGCAAAGAAGCACGTTGGTGGCTTCGCGGGCGATGAGGTCGAGCAGGGCTCCCAAATCGCGCTCGGAGTTCATCTTTTGGCTGATCGCCAGGATGGTGGCAAGCTTTTCGCTCCATTCCTGCTGGTGGCTCGGCAACATGTGTCTATGAAGTTTACAGAGCGCCAACAACTTTGGCAATGCCTATCCAGTTGACACCGGATCCTCACGTACGTTTGTTGAAAATACACGATTTATTGCGCTCGGTTATTTGGACGCCAACCTGCATTACCAGAGGCCGGTGAGCGAACCGCGGAGGCGGGCCGCAGCGGATGTTCGGAGGAGCGTTCGCGACGGTCCGCCGGTACGCTCACCGGATCGAAGCACGCCTCACAAGAGCCTGCAAGCGGAGGATGGAAACGGGCCACCAGCATCCTCTGATACTTCTGGCCCGCGCAGTTTGTCCCTTGCCTGCGCCGCCGCTCCGGCGGTGGCGCAGGCACCTCGAGCCGGCCTATCCTGAGTCATGGACCGGCAACACCACTACCGTATCGTCAATCGATGGACCGGCAATCTGGGCACCGGCACGTCGGCCTATGCCGCCTACAGCCGCGCGCACGAATTGAGTGGCGCGGACAAGGGCTCGGCGATCCCCGGCTCTTCCGACCCGCTATTCCGCGGCGACCGGACGCGCTACAATCCCGAAGAACTGCTGCTGGGCGCGCTCTCGGCTTGCCACATGCTTTGGGTGCTGCACTTGTCGGCCGACGCCGGAATCACCGTCACCGAATACGTGGACGAGCCATGGGGCGAAATGGCGGAGCATGCCGATGGCTCGGGCGAATTCACTCGCGTGGTGCTGCGGCCCCGCGTGAAGATCGTGCAGGCGGACCGGGTGCAGGATGCGAAGGGGATCCACGCGCGCGCCCATGCGGTGTGCGCACTGGCGCGGTCGATGAATTTTCCGGTGGAGCATGAGGTGGAAGTGACCACCGAGCGCAAAAGCAAATTGAGCCACCGATGAACACCGATAAGAAAAGGGCTTGGTTTTTATCGGTGTTCATCGGCGTTCATCGGTGGCCGAGAATGTTTTGCTTGGAACCTTAGTACCCGCGTACTTCCCTCATGAAACGTACCAGGCATTTTTTCGGTACGTCAGGGTCTTCGGCGGCGCCGGCAGGGACCGTAAGTTCGGATCATGAGATTCGGATTCACGATCGCTTGCGCCATTCTATTCAGCCGGGCGTGTTTCGCCGGCACCATCACCGACACCTTCGGACAGTCGCAGAACAACTGCATCTACAGCTACACGCCGCCTTACAGCACGTGCGACGTGATCGGCAACGAGATGCTCTACGACATTCAGAAGGCCACGGTCTCCTTCGGCGACGGGACGGCAACGGTTTCCATTTACACCAACACGGGCGCCATACCCTACGGCGCCACTTCCCTTACGCTGGGCGCTTTCGAGGACACGGGGGTCACGTTGATTCCGGGCGACATCTTTTTTTACAGCCCGGACAGCGCGGGGAATCCGCAATACGGCATCGCGCTCACCGATCACGGGTCGTTCACAGCCGGCGATCTATACGATATTTCCGGCGGCATATACACGGAAACCGCGCAAATAGCGCTGCAGGACGGCTCCGATTACTATCGCTGGGACGAAACGGTACTGATGACCGGGTCAGGGACTCCCGACAGTTCGGGCAGTGTGACGGTGACCCCGCATGGCAACGGAGTCACGAGCGCGGAGTACGAAATCAGTGTAACCGTGCCGCTGACGACCGGCTTGTTAAATCTGGAGTCGAACGGACAAATCGGTCTGCTGTTTTCTTCGGCCGATTGCGGCAACGATGTGATCCAAGGGGAAGTGGACACAGGTGGTGGGACCGCGGTAACCACTGCCATCCCGAAGGTCCCGGAACCGGGCCCGGGAGCGCTGATCCTGACGGGCATCGTGTTATTGGCGATCGGCCGACAGTGGCGCAAGCGAACGACTTAAGTTCGTGGAACTGAATCGCGGCGCGCGGAGTCCAATGACTCAAGTTTGTGCCGCTGCCGCCGCCGATCGCCGCATCGGGTCGTTCCTGGGGGACGAAGAGCCGCCTGCCGATCACGCTGGTACAGATCGGCAGTCTGTTGGCTACCGCGTGGATGGTGTGGTGGGCGGCACTGGTGCCACGCATTCATCAGCAGACACTGCTCTCGCTGCTGTTACAGGTGTTGGGATATACTCTGCTGGCCTGGGCGTGGAGCGCAGCGGTCGCCTTCGCGCTGTACGCCATAATGCCGATGGAAGACCGGACGGACATGGTGCCGGACGTGTTGCGCACCGCCGCCACGGCGGTCTGGTTCGGTCCGGCGATGATCCTGCTGTCGCACTTTTCCCTGGCGTCGCTCGTGCCCGCGCTGGTGCTGGTGGTGTACGCATCGCGGCTGCTGTACGCGCAGTGGCGGCCGGCCACGGCGGTCCCGCCGCCCCGCGTGTACGTCGCGCGCGAGCCCGGGGCATTCGCCGACTGCCAACTGCCACAAGCGTTCGTGTGGCGCGAGCGGCTGCCGGCGATCGCGGCAGCGCTCTGCCTGGAAGGCGGCGCGGTAGCCGTGGCGGCGCACTATCCGCTGTTGGGCGCGGCCTTCTTCTGCGCGGGAACCGCCGTGTTGACGGTATTCTCCATGGCGACGGGCGCCGCCAATGCGGGCCGTCCGCCGACACTACCGAAATCCATCGTGGGGATTCTGGCGACTATCGTTCTGGCCGCGCTGATGACATTGGGCAGGGGCGGGTCGGGCGGCGGCATGTTCGGCGTGAGAGGCGCGTCGGGCGGCGGGCACCCAAGCCTGGTGGAGACGGCGCGGGCCGTATTGCGCGAGCTCTTTTACGGCGAGATTCCAGGCGGGCGCGGCGGAAGCGGGCCGGCGGCGCCCACGGTCCCGTCAACGGACTACACGGGTGCTTCCGGCGGATTTCCGGGGGTGATTCTGTGGCCGGAAATCAAGCCAGTGACTACTTTGATCGCTCCCCTGCCGGCTTTGGGCAGCAATCCCTTCCAGGGCCGGCCGGCGCAGCCGCTGAGCATCCCATTCGGCTGCGAATATTGGATGTTCCGCTGGCCGTTCGCCCATCCGCCACTGAGCTCATTCAAAGAGCGCGGCTCGCCCTCGAAACTGGCCTTCAGCACCACCGATCACACGCCGCTGCAAATGGAAGCGCATCAGAAGCTGGAGACGCCCATCGACGTCCGCTGCTGCAGCGGAATTCAGATCGAGGTGATCAATGCCGACCGTTACCCCGGGACCCTCACGCTGGAACTGATCCTGCTCAATACCGAAAACGGCGCACCGGTCTCGATGAGTTTGGGGAGTGAGCCGGTGACGTCCCGTCCCGACTTGAGCCAGGACGCAGTGAAGCCGGTCCGCGAGAAGCTCACTTTCCCGGTACCGGCGCAATCCTTCATGGATCAATTCACCGAATTGAAAATCGTGTTTCACCGCTCCCGCCCGCGCATAGATAAGAGCGCGAAGGTGTCGGTGGAGCGATTTATCCTGCAGCCGCGATAAGTGCGGGTGCACGTTTCGGCGCGCGCTTCCGTCACATGATCGAGGAGAATCCACCCGCCGTGCCGCCACGCCATGTGCTACTCGCCGCTGTCATATTGACCGCGCTGCCGCCGCTCTACGCGCAGAATTTGAAGGAGGGCACTCCGCTCTACAAGGTGGAAATCAACTTTCGCGACGGCAACGAAGCCGGCGCCACCACCGATCGCCACTACACCATGCTGGCGATGGATTCGCGGAGGACGGTTTTCAAGGCGGGGAGCAAGAACCCGGCAGTCACCGAAACGACCCAGCCGCAAGGGGGCAACCCGGTGGCGAGCACGCAATTTACATATGTCGATGTGGGAGTCAATATCGATTGTCTGCTGCAGGCGGTGGGCGCGAAGGTCGCGATGCAAGGCAGTCTCGATCTGAGCAACATCACCGGCGACACGACGCCGGTTCCAGGAGTACGCAATCCGGTCATCCGGCAGACCAAGCTGAGCGTGGACGCGGTGGTGGAGTTGGGCAAACCCACGGTGCTGGCCTCGATTGACGATCCACTCACGGCGCGCAAATTGCAAGTGGAGGCGACGATCACGCGGGTGAACTGAGGGCTGCTCAAGCTCTCCAAAGGGGGGTGCGGATTGCGTCGCCTCGCCGGCGAAGGCGCGCTTTGTCGAAACGCGAACGATGATCTCCGGTCGCGTTGTCCCGAGCGCCGCGGGGTGGGGCGAATCGGCCAAGACATCGCCGGCGTCACCGTCCGGCGGGCCGCGATGGACGAGCCGGGCAAGGCAGCGGGGCCGCTCCGGACGACATTTGGCGCCACTCCGGCCGCGCGATCGACATCGTAAAGCCCACCCAGCGAAAACCGCCGGCGCGCTGCAAACGATCGGCAACGGCGTGGAGCCACGGTAATGCGCTCGGCCAACTCCGCCGCAGACCGTTGTGCAGAGCAAGCATCCGATCCCTGTGGAAGGGCTACCATGAGCATATGGCAGCCACACGACCGATCGCCGCTATTACGGGAGCTTCCGCGGGTATCGGCGCGACGTTCGCGCGCACGCTCGCGGCGCGCGGACACGACCTGATTTTGATCGCGCGCCGGCCCGATCGCCTGCAAGCTCTCGCCGCCGAACTTGCCCAGCGAAACGGAGCGAAATCGGAGATCGTCGCCGCGGACCTGACCGCGGCGGCCGACCTGGAGCGCGTCGCGGAGCGACTGGCCGCGGTACCGGAACTGGCGATGCTGGTGAATAATGCCGGCTTCGGCGTGCCCGGGCGGTTCGCAACGGCGGAATACGCGGGCCAGGAAGGCATGCACCGCTTGCATGTGATGGCCACGCTGCGGCTGACGCACGCGGTGCTGGCGGGCATGGTGGCCAGGGGATCGGGCGCGGTGATCAATGTGGCGTCGGTGGCCGGATTTCTTACCAGCCCGGGAGCGGTCAGCTACGGCGCGAGCAAATGCTGGATCAACGCTTTTACGGAAGGTATTTGGATGGAATTGCGGGGGACGGGATCGCCGGTGCGGGTACAGGCGCTCTGTCCCGGCTTTACATACTCGGAATTCCACGATGTGGCGGGCATGGACCGCAACAAACTGGCGCCGAAATCGTGGTGGTGTTCGGCCGAGCAAGTGGTGGAGGAATCGCTCGCCGGTCTGGAGCGGGACCGGGTGTTCGTGATTCCGGGATTTCGATACCGGATGCTGGTGGCGATTGTGAATCAGGTTCCGCGCTGGCTGCGGCGGAGTCTGCTACTGGCGATGGCGCGCCGCAATGGCCGCATGGCGGCGGCCAAATAGGCGGTTTCCGGCATAACATACGATTTAAATCGTTGACATACGTTTTTCGTCGTAGTAGGCTTCTTACATGGACGCCAAAGAGAAGCCTCCGCTCCCCACCGATGCCGAGCTCGATATCCTGGCCGTGCTTTGGAAGCTCGGACAGGCGACCGTTCGCGAGGTGCACGCCGCGCTGGGCAAGAACAACGGCTACACCACCACGCTCAAGCAAATGCAATTGATGGCGGAAAAGGGGCTGGTGGCGCGCAGCGAGCGCTTCCGTTCGCACATCTATGAGGCCGCGGTGCCCAAAGAGCAGACGCAGACCGAGATCGCCGGCGACCTGCTCAAGCGGGCGTTCGACGGATCGGCGCGCAGCCTGGTGATGGGCGCGTTGTCGGCGCAACCGGCGTCTAAGAAGGAACTGGCGGAGATTCGCAAAATGATCGGCCGGTTTGCGAAAGCGAAGGGAGGGTCGCGATGAATGTCATGCGGTTTGGCTGGACACTGGTGCACTTCGTCTGGCAGGGAGCGCTCATCGCCGCGGTCTACGCGGCGGCGCGCCGTTTCTTTGGCGGGGCGAATGGGCGATACCTGTTGGCTTGCGTGGCGCTGGCGGCGATGATGGCGGCGCCGGTTGGCACGTGGTTCGCGCTGGGGCAATCGGATGCGGCGCCGGCGGTAGTTGCGGCAGACCGCACGGCAAGGGTCCCATCGACCGCAGCTGTGCTACCTCTCGCCGTCGCATCCAGCGTGCCGGCGGGGCGACAGTTGCCGTGGATCGAGTGGGCGGTGACGATCTGGCTCGTGGGCGCGAGTGCTTTCTCAGTGCGACTGCTGGGTGGATGGGCGATGGCGGCGCGGCTGCGCTGGACTTCGACGCGGCCGGCGCCGATCGAGTGGTTGTGGGCGATGGATCGACTGCGGGCGCGGCTCGGTCTGGCGCGGGCGGTGGGGCTGCGCGTTTCGGCGATGGTGCCATCGCCGGTGGTGATCGGAGCGTGGCGGCCGCTGGTGCTGGTTCCGGTTGGAATGTTGACCGGCATGCCAGCGGCACAAGTCGAGGCGCTGCTGGTGCACGAACTGGCGCATATTCGCCGGCACGATTACCTGGTGAATCTGCTGCAGAGTCTTGCGGAGGCGCTGCTGTTCTACCAGCCTGCGGTGTGGTGGGTATCGGGCCAGATTCGCAAAGAACGCGAATGCTGCTGCGACGATACCGCAGTGGCAGTGAGCGGTGACGTGATGGAATATGTAAGCGCGCTGGCCGAACTGGCGGGTAGCAGGCAGACGCGGCTGGCGGCAGTCGCGGCGAATGGCGGATCGCTGGCCGATCGGATCGCGCGGCTGCTGGGCGAATCGCGGCCGGCGACAGGCAAGGGCGGCACGATGCTTGCCGTAGTGCTGCTGGCGGCCACGGCTTACGGCGTGTTCGCGCAGGAGGCGCCGCGCCCCTCGTTTCAAGTGGCGTCAGTGAAACTGAATACCGAAAATCCACCGAACCGAATGCTTCGACCTATGCCCGGCGGCCGCCTGACGGCCAGGAACGCAAGCCTGGAACAACTCATTCTGGTTGGCCATAGCGTGCAGAGATACCAACTGATCGGCGGTCCGTCCTGGATGGGAACGGATGGGTTCGATATCGAGGCCAAGGGCGAGGGCGAGGCGAATTCCTCGCAAATGTTGCAGATGCTGCAATCGCTGCTGGCCGCTCGATTCAAGCTGTCGCTGCACCGCGAGACGAAGGAGCTTCCGGTCTACAATCTGACGGGGGCAAGGGGCGCATTCAACCCGCCGGCTCCCCAGGAAAGCGGGTGCGTCCCACTGGATCCCACAGCGCCTCCCCAGCGGGGTTCGCTACCCTGCGGCATGCCACGAATTGGCATGTCGGGCGTGATCGACGCCGCGAAGGTCTCGACGGCCCAATTGGTGATGACGCTGGCGACCGTTCTCGGCCGGCCGGTGATCGACCAGACGGGCTTCAAGGGAGTATTCGACGTTCATCTGAAATTCACTCCCGACGAGGGCACGCAGGGTTTGCCCGGCGGCGCCCTCGGCGCTCCGCCTGCCGATATCGACCCTAGCCGACCGAACGTCTTCGGCGCGTTGGAGGAGCAAATGGGGCTGAAACTCACATCGTCCAAGGGGCCGGTGGAAGTCCTGGTAATCGATCACGTGGAGCGGCCCACGGCGAATTAGGACCGCTCGCCGCTATTACGGGAGACTCCGCTGGTATCGGCGCCACACTCGCCGCGAACTCTCGTGGCGTGCGGAAGACGATCTGCCCCTGAGCGCCCGGCGGCCGATCGCCTGGAAGCTCCCAGCGCCGAACTTGCTTGAGCGAAATAGCGCGAAATCGGAGATGGCTGCCACGGACCTGACCGCGGCGGCAGTCTCGTGTTTCGATGGTTGCGCGTCAAGTAAACTCGTCTCTTGGCAGCCATCCTCAT
>Ga0326728_10018201_pt1 | contig 13897 bp, 13 predicted proteins | sample MB3enrmetagenome_FD_207602 | JGI IMG/M metagenome (GOLD analysis project Ga0326728, IMG submission 207602) | Lab enriched peat soil microbial communities from McLean, Ithaca, NY, United States - MB31MN | ecosystem: Environmental > Terrestrial > Soil > Wetlands > Peat | place: USA: New York... | reverse complement strand
GGCGTAATAGGCCGCAGCCACAAGCCTCAGATCGCCATGGAACTCCCACATCAGCGTGGTCAAATAGCGCGTTCCCGCCGCAATGTTCTGCTCTGTGTCGAAGGGTTGGTATGCGCCAAAGCGTCGTGCAGTTGCCGGCATCAGTTGCATCAAGCCGAGAGCGCCCTTGCTCGACACTGCGCGCGGATTCCAGCGCGACTCGACATCAATGAATGCGGCAACCAGATCCGCAGGCACGCCGTAGCGACTGGCGTAGTGCCGCACACAGTTCTCGGCAAGAGCAGTCTGCACTTGGCCCCAGCCAACCGTTGGCGCAAACAGAAGAAGCGCAATTAGCCATTTCATAGCGCATCGCCTCCTGAAGGATCGAGATCCTGCGCATACCGCGCCCCATCGACCAGCAAACTTTGGAAGCCCTCGCGCAGCAGCAGATGGCGACGATCCTTTTCCGTCTTGGCCAAAAAAGGAAGCAGTACATCTCGTTGCTCTTCCGTCACATGATTGCTACCCATCAACCGCAGCGCATTGGCGAAGTCGATCATCTCCGAGACCGAAGGCGGCTTTTCCAGTGAATAATTTCTGAACGAGCGTGCAATGCCGGCGATCTCGCGATGGAAGTCCACGCCGGCTCCCGGTGTGCGGCTGGCAATGATCTCCGCCTCGCGCTCCGGCGTAGGATGCTCGACCCGCACATACAAACTGCGCCGTCGGATCGGGTCGCCCAGCCGCCGCTCCTCATTGCTGGTGAGCACCACAAACGGAATGCTCTTGGCCTCAACCGTTCCAAACTCAGGAATAGAGAGCTGCCATGCGGACAGAATCTCCAGCAGCAGAGCCTCGAAACCCTCATCTACCTTGTCGAGTTCGTCGATCAACAGCACACATGGCTTCTCGCATTCGAGCGCCCGCATCAGCGGACCAGGCCGAAAGAAATCGCGGCCCTTGAGGTTGGCCTGCAACTCGCGCCAACTCGCGTTCTGTGCTTTCGAGAACTCCATATAAAGCCGCTGGAGACTCTCGTCGAACCGCCCGATCGCCTTGTCCTCGGTGACCCCGCGATAGCATTGAAGCCGCTCGATGTGCGTCCCGGCCGCCTGCGAAACAGAGACCGCCAACTGTGTCTTGCCGCTTCCCGCAGGTCCTTCAAGCAGTAACGGCTTCCGCAACTTGGCGGCCAGAAAGACAATTCTGGCCATCACCGGATCGATGAAGTACCCGGTTGCCTTGAGCCGGTCCATCAGGTCGTCGAACGACTCGAACATTCTGCCCCCTTGTTTGCCGGTGACAGGATCGTTCAAGTTGACAACTCGGTCAATTTGCCGGCGCGTCAGACCGAGAATTGTTTGAGAGGCCAAGCGGGTGAGTAAACGCGGCCGGACGGACTATACGGAGATCGCCAACTTGCTCCTCATGGCGCTTCTGACCGTGAACCGGCGCCCGTTTCCTCCGGCCGGGAGTTCCGCTATCCAGCCTTCGATGTCTTCGGTCCGGTATCGGACGAGAAACCCAACCTTTAGGTAACGCGGCCCCTCTCCACGCAGCCTCCAGCGTCTGAGGCACGCGAGGCTTACCTGCAACTGTTCAGAAACCTGGACTTCCGTAAGAAGTGCATTCATGTTCTCCTCCACCCGTGGGGACTGATCATTCGATTTGATCGAGACCTTATGCGACCTCAATATCTCGGTCAAACGCAATCGCCTCACATTTAGTCGATTCATGGGTTATCAGTTCGTTGGCGCTTGCCGCGCTGCGCAAGGACCGCATCGAGTGCATCCCGTTTGGCGCTCATCCTGATGTGGCTGTAGTGCCGCAGCATCTGCCTCGAAACGTGTCCTGCAATCTGCATGATGGTTTCATCCCCTGCGCCGCTTTCCGCCAATTCGGTAATGAGCGTGTGCCGGTTATCATGCCACCGGCCTTTCACATTGGCATTCTTCCGGACGCTCTTCCATGCAGTCTTCAGGGATGTCACGTGACGGGTTGGATCGAACGGCATCGGTCGGCCAAACGCAAACAGGTACCACTCATCCTGCACCTTGCCGAACCTCTCCTCGTACCAGGAACGATAGTGGAGAAGAGCATCGTCAAGCTCCGCGTTCAAAGGGATCGTCCGGCCCTCGCCTGCTTCGGTTTTCGCCCTTCCGACGCGGAGAAACTTCGCTTTGAGGTCGATTTGCGCCCAGGTGAGGGTCTTGATCTCCGTGTCCCGCAGACCAGCATCACGAGCCAGAACAAATGCCGTAAAGATGTGCGGACTTTTCGACTTCATGGCCTGAGTGCGAAGGCTCTCTGTCTCTGTATCGTTGAACGCTTTGCCGATCCTGTTCTGAACAGGCAGTTTGAGTTGCTTACCCTTCCGGAGTCGTGCCCGGATGACTTCACCGGAGTCGCCGAGCATCTTCAGCAGAAAGCGCACCTCTTCATTGATCGATTTCGGAGCAGCGCCCTCTTGGAGGCGGCTCTCCTGGTAGTGAATGACACAGGATTCATCGATATCCACGATGAGCTTGGCACCGAGCAGGCGCGCGACGTGCCCAAGAGCGTATTGGGCGAATGTGGCGGACCGGTATCGGAGTTTGTAACCATCCAGATACTTGTCAATGATCTCTCTCAAGACCCGTATCCGTTGTTGGCGGGTTTCAGTGGCGTTGTTAAATCCTGCCTCCAAGTCCCGCCTTCGCTTTTGCTCCGCTGTTTTGGCAATTGTCTTGGACGTGGACTTCGTAGACTCCCGGATCAGGCGTCCCGCGAAGTAGAATTTGTACCACCAAACATCTCCTCTTTTGAAGACTGCCATTTCCTTCTCCTGTGTCCTCGTGAAGCGCCGGCGTAAATGCGGTCAGCGCAAGTGGAGGGTGAGGCAGGAGGCTTGTTCGTGCAAATCGGCAAGTCGCGGTTCTGCGAACCGGAAAGGGGGGTGGGGATTCGAGGTGGGAGCCACAACCTGAGCAAGATTGTTATCGGCACTGCATCCGTTTTGAAATAGCGTGGGCACAAAAATGGGCACATTCGCCGTTTCTTGTGGTTTTTGCGGATGCTTGAAAGCGCTCTAAGTTGTTGATTCTATTTGGCTCCTCAGGTAGGACTCGAACCTACAACCCTTCGGTTAACAGCCGAATGCTCTGCCATTGAGCTACTGAGGAGTATCGTGGATCGCATTGCCCACTACCAAGGTAGCAGAGAGTGTGGGGCGCGTCAAAAAAGGCGCGGAAGAGCAGAGGGAGAAAGAGGGTTTGCCGAGGGGTGCGGATTCCAGCGGAAGCCGCGGAGGGGCCGCGGGGGACCCTTCGAGGGAGATGGACGCCGATGCCGGTGCGGGCCACAACGATGGGCGCGGAGAACCTTGGCCGGCGATAGGATATGCTGGACCAAAGAGGAGGCCCAATGTCGCGCATTTCCCGGCTTGACCGCGGCCAAGTGACCCTGGAGATTGCCGCGCTCTACGACAAAGCCTTTGCCCAGCGCGGCAACGTGCCCAACATGTTCCGGGTGATGGCGCACCGGCCGGAGATCTTCTCTACCATGCAGGCGCACTTCGGCGCGGTGCTCAGCACCGGCACAGTCTCCACCAAGCTGAAGGAGTTGATCATCGTCCGCACCAGCCAGGTGAACGAGACACCCTATTGCCTGGCAAGCCACATCGCACTGGCCAAGAGGCAGGGCTGGACCGAAGAGCAGATTGCCCATTTGGCCGAATGGCCGCGGCGCGACGATTTTACTCCCGCTGAAAAGGCAGCGCTGCGGTTGGCCGAAACCGTCACCCGTGACGCGCACGCGGTCAGCGACGAACTGTTTGCCGAGTTGCGAGGCTTTTACTCTGAAGGCGAGGTTGTTGAACTGCTCTGCGCCATTGGCCTTTTCAACTACTTCAACCGCTTCAACGACGCCCTGCGGATGGAGCCGACCAAGCCAGGCGAGGGCGGTTGCGCGACGCCGGCAGCGGAAACGGCGGTGGCCCAGTGACTTAGATTCCGTCTCGCGATCCCATTGCGTGAGCATTCCAGCAGGGTTGAGCAATCGGTTCGCGCGGGCCGGTGCGCGCATCGCCTGAGAGGAAATGACTCGAGCAACCGGCGCGATCCAAACCATCCCGGAAGGAGTTCCATTTCCCAAATGAAGTTAGAACTGCCCGCTGGTCCATTCCGAGCCTATCTGTTCGACTGCGACGGCACCATTGTGGATTCGATGCCGCTGCATTACATTGCCTGGAAGACGGCCTTCGCGGAGTGGAATTGCCCTTTTCCCGAAGATCTTTTTTATTCCTGGGGCGGCAAGCCCACGCGCGGGATCATCGCCGCGCTGAATGAGATGCACGGGCTCGCCATGCCTGTGGAGGCCCTCGCCGAGCACAAGGAAGAGCTTTACTTCAAGATGCTTCCACAGCTCAAGGCCGTGCCCGAGGTGATGGAGATCATCGAGGCCGAGCATGGCCGGATTCCCTTTGCCGTGGTTTCCGGCGGCATGCGAATCTCGGTGACCAAGGCGCTCGGCACGCTCCATCTCATGGACAAGTTCGATACCATCGTGGGCGCGGAGGACTACGCCAACGGAAAGCCGGCCCCGGATGCGTTCCTGGTTGCGGCCGCCCGGCTTGGAGTGGCGCCAAAGAACTGCCTGGTCTTCGAGGACACGGACCTGGGCGTTCAGGCGGCGATGGCTGCCGGAATGGCCTCCGTCCGGGTTCCGCAGCCTCACGAGCGGCGCTGAGGAACCGCTGCGGCGCGCCGCGCGTAATCCGCTGGAGGAACAACGAAAGGAGCAGGGGCGTCTATGTCTGCAATCGAGATGGATAAGAATTCAGAGTCTCTCCAGGCCCGCCCCAAGGTGGAAGCGCTGCTCCTGCTGGCCATTGCCGCCGCAGTGACGCTTGTCCATCTGCTCACCAATGGCCGCTACGGCTTTCACCGCGATGAACTCCAGTTTCTGAGCGATGCCCGGCATCTCGACTGGGGATTTGTGGCTTATCCGCCGCTAACTCCGTTTGTCGAGCGTATCGGCCTGGAACTCTTTGGCCTCTCGATGGTGGGGCTGCGGCTCTTCTCGGTCCTGGCCCAGGCGGCGGCCATCGTGGTCAGCGGACTGATGGCGCGGGAGCTGGGCGGCGGACGGCTGGCTCAGGGAACGGCGGCTCTCGCGGTTGCGCTCTCGCCGCTGCCGCTCTTCCAGGGCACGGAGTTTCAGTACACATCCTTCGATTTCCTCTGGTGGGTGCTGACTGCATACTTCACGATCCGCCTGCTGAGGACGGATGACCCGCGCTGGTGGCTGGCCATCGGCGCAGTCGTCGGCCTGGGGCTGCTCACCAAGTACTCGATCGTCTTTTTCATCGCCGGAATCCTGGGTGGGGTTGCGCTGTCGCGCGCGCGCCGGTTCGTCTTGAGCGGCTGGTTCTGGGGCGGAATTGCCCTGGCGCTCTTGATCTTTCTGCCCAACTTTTTCTGGCTCGTGCGCCACGATTTCATCTCCTACCGCTTCCTTCAGCACATCCATGTGCGCGACGTTGGCGAGGGCCGAGCAGATGGTTTCCTCCAGGATCAATTCCTGATCGGCGCCAACCTGTTCGCTGTCCCCCTCTGGCTCGCCGGCCTGATAGCATTCCTGCGCAGCCGCCGGTACCGGATGCTGGCCTGGATGTACCTGATTCCGCTGGCGCTTTTCTTCCTCGGCAAGGGGAGGGGCTATTACATGGCCGCAGCCTATCCCATGCTGATTGCGATGGGCGCCACTGTGGGCGAGCGCTGGCTTGGATCCCAGTCCCAACTGCGGCGGCGGTTGGTGGAGGCCGTGTTCTTCTCGGGCCTCGCGGTTTGCGGGGCTTTTGTCTGCGCGCTGGTCCTGCCCTTGCAATCCAACGGCCCGCTGCGGGACTTCGCACTGAAAGGAAACGGCGACCTGCGCGAGGAGATCGGCTGGACGGAGCTGGTCAGGACGGTCGCCGGCATCCGCGATTCGCTGCCCCCGGAGCAGCAGGCCAGCGTGGGCGTGCTGGTGGGCAACTACGGCGAACAGGGTGCAATCGAGATCTTCGGCCCGGCCTATCACCTGCCTCCGCCCATCAGCCTGACCAACTCGGCCTGGCTGCGCGGCTATCCCATCCCGCCGCCTACAACGCTCATTGTGGTCGGCGTTTCGCGCGAAGACGTTGATAAGGTATTTACAGGATGCCGGCTCGCCGGGCACAACGGCAACTCCGAAGGCGTGAAAAATGAAGAAGGTCAGGATCACCCTGACATTTTCGTCTGCGGCGGCCCGCGTCTGAGCTGGCCCGAATTCTGGAAGAAATACCAGTCATTCGGTTGAGAGGAATCGCGTTCAATAGAGCAGCACGGCCACGCGGTAAGCCGTAAACGCGCCGGCGAGGTTCTGGGCCGGGCAACTGCCCACGGCGGCCTGGCGATACTGCCCGGAGCGAAGCTTCTCCACCAACTGCCACGGCAGGCGGCTCAGGTCCGCGCCCTGCCAGAGCATCAGAAAGCCCGGCCCCTTGCCGCTCACGGCGTTTCTGTCGTCCACGCAGAGGGATCGGGCATCGGCCGAGTCGCTCAGCAGGGCGACGCCGCTGGGACGCAGCAATCCGGCAACGGCAGCCTCCACCTGGCCCTGCGTAAACACAGGCACGGCGCGCTCGTAGTCGGCTACCGCGTAGAGTCCCGCGCGGCCCGTCACAACAGCCACTCCGATGCGGTCCACATCGGGGCTCAGCAGGTTGGCGCGGTGGTCGCGGGAGCGCATCCAGGCGTTATGGATCGAGGCCGGCGTGGCGGCGACGGCCACGTTTTCTTCCATCACGCTGAAGTGCGCGCCGGCCTGCGCGGCGCGCTGCTCGACAGGCGGCTCGCCGGCAAAGCGATGAGCGATTGCGCCCTCGGCGGCCATGCGCAGGCAGTGCTGGCGGGCGGACGCGGCCAGAGCGGGATCCCAGCGCAGCGGCGCTGCCCCGGCGGCGGCGCGCGCCTGGTTGGCCAACTGGACAATCTGCCACGCCTCCGGCTGAATCGCGTAGGAGCTTTGCACCTGCGCGGCCCGGTACGTGGGCGGCTGCGCCAGAACCGCGGGCGCAGCCAGCGCCATGCACATCGTCAAACTCTGCCGCCAGATGCCCATAGGCAATTGAACACCACATCCCCGCGGGTGTCGCGGTATTCTTGCTTGTGCCGATGCCTTTTCTCGTTACCAACATGTTAGGCCAGGCGGGCAGGCGCATTCGCCGCCAGCCGCTGGCCGCCGCGGGAGTGCTGCTGCTGGCCGGCTTTGTGCTGGCCGGGCTGGCCGCGCCCTGGCTCGCGCCCCACAATCCCGCGGCCATCGACCTCGTGCACCGGCTTCAAGGCCCCTCTGCCGCCCACTGGGCAGGAACCGACGAGCTGGGCCGCGACACGCTCTCCCGGCTGCTGTGGGGAGCGCGGCTCTCGCTGGCGGTCTCGGTCACCGTGGTTACGGTGTCGCTCGCGCTGGGGCTGGCCATCGGAGGCCTCGCCGGCTACCTGGGCGGATGGGTCGATACGGCGCTGACCACCTTTGCCATGAACACCTTCCTGGCCCTGCCCGGCATTCTGCTGGCCATCGCCTTTGCGGCCTTTCTGGGGCCGGGATTCGCCAACCTGGTGCTGGCGCTGGCCATCGGCGGCTGGGCCGGCTATGCCCGCCTGGTCCGGGCGCAGGTGATGGCGGTGCGCGACCGCGAGTACGTGGATGCGGCCCGCGCGCTGGGCGCAAGCGGAATGCGCATCTTTTTCCGCCACATTCTGCCCAATATCGTCCAGCCCATCCTGGTTCAGGCGGCCATCGGCATGGCGGGAGTGATTCTGGCCGAGGCCACGCTTTCGTTTCTGGGCCTGGGCATTCCCGCGCCCGCGCCCAGTTGGGGCTCGATGCTCAACGACGCCCGGCTGCATCTCTTCGATTCGCCGCACCTGGTGCTCTTCCCGGCCCTGGCGATTGCCGGCGCGGTGCTGGGCTTCAACTTTCTGGGCGACGCCCTGCGCGACCGGCTCGATCCGCGCACGCGGCTGGAGCTGGGGCTGTGAATCAGGCTCGATGCGGCTTCAAAACCGCCCTAATCCACGGAGAAACCGCGAGAAAAAGCGAGGCCTTTTCGGGGTCTATCGTTTACCATTCAGATACTGGGATGGACCTTCACTGTTGCCACGCATGTTGATGATTCCCATGGATTTATCGTTCTTTTCCATACCGAGAAATGCACTCCGGAATGGGCAATTCTTGGGGGAGGGGGTGGGGGGGCAATGCGATCTTCGGTTTCTTGCGGGTCCGTTGAGGCGGATTCGGGTCTGGTGAGAGTCTTGCATACAACCATTCTGCGCCGGTCGCTCGGAATTCTCCGCAAGGACGGCCGAACCGAACCTGGATCCTGGAGCTTCTCATGAGGATCGGCGTGGTCAGCGATACGCACGGGCTGCTGCGGCCCGAGGTTGCGCCGGCGCTCAGGGGCGTGGAGCGCATTCTGCACCTGGGCGATGTGGGCAGGCCTTCGGTCCTTCAAGGTTTGGAGCAGATCGCGCCGGTGACAGCGATTCGCGGCAACGTGGACCGCGAGGGGCCGTGCAGCGAGCTGCCGGAGACCGAGGTGGTGCTGATCGCGGACCGCTACGTCTACATGCTCCACGACCTGAAGACGCTGCACCTGGACCCGGCGGCGGGGAGGTTTGCCGCCGTGCTCTTTGGGCACACGCATGTGCCCAACTTCTACCGGCGCAAGGGCGTGCTGTACTTCAATCCCGGCTCGTGCGGGCCGCGGCGGTTTGAGCTGCCGGTAACGGTAGGGCTTCTGACGGTGGGGGAAGGTGGGGAGTTGAAAGCGGAAATTGTCACGCTGGATGTAGAGTTGTGATACCCTTCCACCATCATGAAACCCCGGATTCTTGTGTTTGCTTTTCTCTTCGGTGCGGTCGTCTGCGCCGCACAAAATCCAAAACTTTCTGATTGGAAAAGCCTGTTAGTGGAGAAGAAGGACCCTGGAGCCGCGAAATCACTTTGCGTGAGTTTCACAGAATCCAAGGTGCTGACGGAACAGGTGGAAGCTGAGAAATGCCTGGCAAATGTAGCACTGTTTGGGGCCGACGCCCTTCATCTCCAGAACGATGAAAACGGAAACCCCGTCATGTACGACGAATACATTCCCGAGGCCGTTGATGAGTCTTTGAAGCATCTGAATCGTGGCCTACAACTCGCCCCACAGGATCTGACGATCCATCAGGGAAGACTGCATGTCCTTGAAATCGCCAGACGCTATCCCGAAATGACCTTGGCGTTGGATGAAAGCTGCACTATCTATCACGGCGAGGAGGTTCCAAGCGTCTGGCTAGCCTACCCGTCTGAGCTGAACGACCAACATCAGTACGCAGCTGCATTGGAACTGATGAAAGTGCTAGATAAGCACTATCCGAACTCTCCGGATATTGTCGGAAACATCGGAGCATTTCTCTCCCTCCTCAAGAAGGATGCGGAGGCGATTACCTATCTGAAAAGGGCGACAGATCTCGCGCCAAATGATCCTATTATTGCTTGGGACTTGGGCCGCGAATACGATTATGCAGGACAAGACGCGCTTGCGGATATTTGGTATCGAAAAGCTCTCTCATTGATGACCGATCCTCAGGAAATGAAGAATTCTAACTGCGCATATGCAGTTTTCGTGGAAACAAAGCTCCACGACCCCTCTCGCGCATGCGATATGGAGAGGAAGGACTGTCCTTCGGAGAAGCAGGCTGCGTGTGCGGCTCCAGCGGGTTCGACAGAATTGAAAAGATAACGCAAATATCCTGGACGAAGAGCCTCATCCCCGCATTCTGGGGTTCACCCAGCGGTAAACCACGTCGGTCAGCAGGTTGACCAGCACATAAGTCAGGCCGATCGACAGCAGGCAGCCCTGCACCAGCGCGTAATCGCGATTGGAGATGGCGCTGACCGTGAGGCGGCCCAGGCCGGGCCAACTGAAGATGGTCTCCGTGACGATGGCGCCGGCCAGGAGCGCGCCGAATTGCAGGCCGATGACGGTGACGATGGGGACCAGCGCGTTGGGCAGGGCGTGGCGGCAGACGACGGCCGTTTCGCTCAGGCCCTTGGCGCGGGCGGTGCGGATGTAGTCCTGGCCCAGCTCTTCGAGCATGGCGGTACGCACCATGCGGGTGAGGATGGCGGCCAGCGACGCGCCCATGGCGATGGAAGGCAGAACCAGGTAACGCCAGTCGATGGAGCGGCCGCCGCCCGAGTTTGCGCCGGAGACCGGGAGCCAGCCGAGGCCGATGGAGAAGACCAGAATGAGCAGAGGGCCCAGCGCCAGGCCGGGAATGGAGAGGCCGAAGAGGCTGACCACGGATAGCAGTTGATCGAGCCAGCGGCCGCGGCGCACGGCGGCCAGAATGCCGGCGGGCAGCGCCAGGGCAATCCCCAGGCCCAAGGCGGTGAGGGTGAGGGCGAGCGTATAGGGGTAGCGGGCGGCGATCAGGCTGGCGACGGTGGAATGGAGGCGGATGGAGCTGCCCATGTCGCCGTGGAGGACGCCGTTCCAGTAGTGCAGATACTGCGCCCAGAGCGGCTGATCGAGGCCGTACTGATGGCGCAGGGCCGTTATGTCCGCCGGCGTTGCGCCCTCGCCGAGCATCTGGAGAATGGGGTCGCCGGGAACCAGGTGAATGAGCAGAAAGACCAGCGAGACCACCAGCCAGACGACCGGAATGGTGAGCACGAGGCGGGTGAGGATCTGCTTCATGGGCTGAAATCAACGATAAACCAGGGGTCAGGGATTAGGGATTAGGGGTTAGGGGTTAGGGACGCTGGAACCGAGGCGCGGCCGGTTGCGTATGAGGGGGAAGCAACCCGGCGGCGCCGGCGGGCGGCGGCGGGTGACGGCGGGGAGCGGGCGGCGTCTGAGATCATAGGACTAAAGCATGGATTTGTTTCCGCAGGGGAGAGCCGCGGCTTTCTTCTCGCCTGGGAGGATATTGAGTGGCTGCGTCGCGCAAAAGCAGGAAATTCTGGATCTGGCTGGGCATCGGCGGGTTCGTAATTCTGGTGCTGCTGGCGTTTGGGCTGGTGCGGCTGGCCAAGGGTGCGTCCATCGACCCCAACAAGCTGGCCAAGGTGACGCGCGGCGATGTGGCGCGGTCGGTGGTGGCCACAGGGAAGATTCAGCCGATCACCAAGGTCGAGGTGAAGAGCAAGGCTTCGGGCATTGTGGAGAAGCTCTACGTGGACATCAACAACCAGGTCCACAAGGGGCAGGAGCTGGCGCAACTGGATCAGGTGGAGATTGCGGCTGAGGTGGAGGCGCAGCGGGCGCAACTGGCGGCGGCCGAGGCCAACGTATCCACTTACGAGGCCAATATCGAGCAGGACAAGGTGAACGCCAACGCGCCGGACCTGCCCATGTACAAGGCCACGCTGGACCGCAACCTGGAGATGCAGAAGCAGGGCATCGTGAGCCGGCAGGCGCTGGACGACGCCAACAAGGACTATCTGGCAGCGCTGACCAGGCGGGATTCGGCGCAGGCGCAGATCGGGGTGGACACGGCGCGGCTGAAGCAGGCGCGGGCGCAGGTAATGCAGGCGCAGGCCGGCCTGAAACAGCTTGAAGAGCAGTTGGGCTACACCACGATTGTGGCGCCCATGGACGGGGTGATCCTGTCGCGGGATGTGGAGATCGGCGACGCGGTCAGCTCGATCCTGGTGCTGGGTTCGACGGCTACCCTGGTAATGACCGAGGGCGACATCAACGAGGTTTATGTACAGGGCAAGGTGGACGAGGCGGATATTGCCCACGTGTACATGGGCCAGCCGGCGCGCATCAAGGTGGAGAGCTTCCGCGACCGGGTGTTCAACGGCAAAGTGACCAAGATAGCGCCGCTGGGCGTGGAAAAGGACAATGTAACTACATTTGAAGTGCGGGTGTCGATCGACAATCCCGGCGGGGAGTTGAAGGCCAACATGACGGCCAACGCCGAGATTCTGCTGGACGAGCACAAGGGCGTGCTGACGGTGCCGGAGAGCGCGGTCAACTACGACAGCCAGAAGAACGCGTCGGTGGAGGTTCCGGACAAGAGCCAGAAGGAAGGCAAGCGCAAGGTTGCGATCAAGGTGGGGCTTTCCAACGGCTCGGTGACCGAGGTTGTGAGCGGACTGAAAGAAGGCGACCAGGTGGTTACGGAGCAGTGAGAGAGGCAGGGGTTAGGGACTAGGGATTAGGGACTGGTTCGCCGATCTAAGAAAGGAACACGATGAAGCATGTATTTGCGGTAGCAGCAGCGGCGTTGGCGCTGGCGGCGATGCCGGCGCTGGGTTCCGAGGCCACCTTCGAGCGCAATCTGACGGTCAACGGCAGAGTGGAGCTTTCGGTGGCCACCGGTTCGGGCAACATCCACCTGACCCACGGCTCCGGCAGCCAGGTGCACATCTTCGGCCGGGTAAAGTCGAGCTGGGGCGGAAGCGAGGAGCGGGTGAAGGAGATCGCGGCCAATCCGCCCATCGAGCAGACGGGCAACATCATCCGCATCGGGGCGCGCCATGAGAACCTGCACAACATCAGCATCGACTATGAGATCGAGGCGCCGGCCAACGCCTACCTGGACGCCGGCTCGGGCTCCGGCGACATAACGGACGACGGCGTCGGGGAAAACGCGAAGATCAGCACCGGTTCGGGCAATATCCATGCCACGGGGCTGACCGGAGGCTTCACGGTGGGCACCGGCTCGGGCAATATCTATGCCGAGCAGACGGGGCAGGGCGACGTGAAGGCCGGAACCGGATCGGGCAACATCGAACTGCGCAACCTGCGCGGCGGCCTGCGCGCCAGCACCGGGTCGGGAAACATCAAAGTGGGTGGTGTGCCGGCCAACTCCTGGCACCTGGAGACGGGCTCCGGCAATGTGGAGTTCTGGGCCGGCGACGCCCCGCTCACGCTGGACGCCGAGACCGGATCGGGCAGCGTTCACACCGACCGCGAGATGCTGACGCAGGGCTCGTCCGACCATCATCACATCACCGGCAAGCTGAACGGCGGCGGGCCCACGGTGCGCATCGAAACCGGCTCGGGCGATATTCGGATCCACTGAGAAGGCAGGGATCAGGGAATAGGGAATAGGGAATAGGGAATAGGGATGCTGGGGTTTGGCGCGCCGGCGCCGGGCCAGACCCGCGCCGGTTCACGCGGGATCAATTCTCGGCGGCGCCGCCGGACCGGCTTCGTCCTCGGAAGCAAATCCCTCCATGAATTACTTGTTCCCTTGGGCCGTTGCGCCGGGAAACCTCGCTGGTGGCGGGAAGCCCTCATCGCTTTCCCAGGTTCCATGCACGCTGCGGGCGAATTCAATCCATCCCTTTCCATCCCAGTGGTAGCGCGTATAAACCAGGACAAAGTCAGACTTCATTGGCCCCCAATCCGTCGGACGGCAGGCAAACTGCAGGATGTCTTTCTGACCGTTCCTACCACCGCCTGCTGGCACCAGCTTCCAGGCGGTCTTGAGTGTGCTCGCCAAGTGAATAGGCTTGCTCGACCCGGTTTCAGAATCTCTTGCCAGGACCGATTCGAGCCCTCCTCCGGGGACCTCCAGCAGGTCGGTAGACGGGCTACTGTACGATCCGAAACCAGCGGAGAGATCGGTGGTCACAAGGATCGTTCGCTTGCCGGGATGCAGCGACACGAATCCTATCCGCGCCATCTCCCGCTCCAGCGTCTTTTCGGCAATGACCTTCCCGTGCGCGTCTCTGAGCCGCAAGGTTGCGTTTCTCAGTGGAACTGAAGCCAAGTCCTTGAAAAGCGGGTCTTTCGGGTCGAGGGCCATCTCCGGTCCTCCCGAGCCCCACAACTCCTTCTTCAGTTCGGGAGTAAGTCGGGCGTCTTCAAGCAGCTCCAATCGGCCATCGAATCCGTCTGATGCGGCAG